>SESG01000309.1_pt1 | contig 32064 bp, 33 predicted proteins | sample 3171421 | NCBI WGS metagenome assembly SESG01 (sample SAMN10866946, study PRJNA518727) | freshwater metagenome | biome: subpolar coniferous forest; feature: holomictic lake; material: water; isolation source: holomictic Lake 227, 6 m and 8 m depth | place: Canada: near Kenora, Ontario | collected...
GCCGCCGCGGTCGAAGTAGCCCACCGCGCCCGCGTACGGGCCGCGGCGCGCCGGCTCCAGCTCGTCGATGATCTCCATGGCCCGCACCTTGGGCGAGCCGGAGACGGTGCCGGCCGGAAAGCCCGCCCGCAGGACGTCGAGGGAGTCGAGCCCCGGGGCGAGCCGCCCCCGGACCTCCGACACGAGGTGCATCACGTGGGAGTAGCGCTCCACGGTCTTGAGCTGCGTGACCCGCACCGAGCCCACCGCGCTCACCCGCCCCACGTCGTTCCGCCCCAGGTCAACGAGCATGACGTGCTCGGCGTTCTCCTTGGGGTCGGCGCGCAGGTCCTCCTCGAGCCGGCGATCCTCCTCCGGATCCTTCCCGCGCCGGCGCGTCCCGGCGATGGGGCGCAGCGTCACCTCGCCGTCCTCCAGCTTCACGAGCGTCTCCGGCGAGCTGCCCACGAGCGCCTGGCTCCCGTTCTGGAGGTAGAAGAGGTACGGCGACGGGTTCACCCGGCGCAGCGCACGGTAGACCTCGAAGGGCGGCACCGAGACCTCGGCGTCGAAGCGCTGCGACAGCACGATCTGCTGGCAGTCGCCGGCCTTCACGTACTCCTGGGCGCGCCGCACGGCCCGCTCGAACTGGGCGCGGGTCACGCGGGGGTGGAGCTCGGCAGCGCGGCGGCTCCCGGGCGTGCGCCGGTCGCGCAGCGGCCGGCCCAGCGTCGCGAGCGTCCCGCCGATGCGGGCGAGCGCCGCGTGGTAGAGCGCGCGCGGATCGTCCCCCTCCTCGCAGCGGACCTCCGAGATCACGTGCAGGGAGTGGCGCAGGTTGTCGAAGGCCACCACCTGGTCGAAGTCGAGGAAGAGGGCGTCGGGGAAGCCGAGCTCGTCCTCCTTCGCGATGGGGACGCGCGGCTCGAAGAGCTTCACCGCGTCGTAGGAGAGGAAGCCCACGAGCCCGCCGGAGAAGCGGGGGGTCCCGGGGATGCGCACGGCCTGGTGGGTGGCGAGCTCGCGCCGGATCCACGCGATCGGATCGGCGGGCTGGCCGAGGCGCCAGGTCATGGAACTGCGCGGGCCGGCGCCCAGGAAGCTGAATCGGCCGGACCGCTCCCCGCCCTCGACCGACTCGAGCAGGAAGGCCTGCCGCTTCCCGCGGGAGAGCTTCAGGAACGCCGAGACGGGGGTCTCGGTGTCGGCCTCCACCTCGACGCGCACGGGGATGGCGCGCCCGGGCCGGCAAAGCCCCTCGAACGTCTCCAGGTCGGGCGAGGCGCGCAGGGCGTCAGCGCCAAAGCAACACCGTCATGCCACCACCCGGCGGGCCGGTCCTGCGACCTCGGCCACGTCCTTGGCGACGATGCGGTTCTTCGCGTCGACCAGCACCACCTGCGGCACGTGGTTGCGGGCCTCCGACTCTTCCATCTCGGCGAACGTGGCCAGGATGACCATGTCGCCGGGGCGGTTCAGGTGGGCGGCCGCACCGTTGATGCAGATGATGCCGCTGCCCCGCTCGCCGCGGATGGCGTAGGTCTGGAGACGGGTGCCCCGCGTGATGTTCCACACGTGCACGGCCTCGTATTCCCAGATCCCGGCCGCGTCCAGGAGGTCCTCGTCGATGGAGACCGAGCCCTCGTAGTCGAGGTCCGCGTGGGTGACCGTCGCGCGGTGTATCTTGGACTTGAAGAAACTCCGGCGCATGCTCGGGCTTTGTACCCGGAGGGAGGCTTCCGATCAAGACATCAGGCGACAGGGAGGCGGGGGGGGCACCGATAGCGCCCCGCCGCCTGCGCATCCTCGAGGAGGCATGCGCGCAGGGGGAGGCCTTCCTGCGGCTCGATCCCGCACGCCTCCGCTTCCGTCTCGGAACGTCGCTCGCCGACCTGCGGGTCCCGCTGGTCCTGGGGGGCGACGCGGCCTCCCTGGTCCGCGGGGCGGTGGATCAGCTGGGTCTCCTCCTCTGCACCGGCTACCGGCGCACCTTCCCCGCAGTGGAGATGGACCGGCTCTACCTCCGGGAGGACTACGCCTCCCTGCCGCCCATCGCCGACCAGCTCGGGATCGCCACCGGGGGGCCCGATCTCCGCGGGGCGGCCCGGCTGGCACTCGCCGCGCACCCGGCGCTCACCGGCGGGCTCGTCGCCGCCTGGATGGGACCGGGCGGGAAGGGGCGGTCCCTCACGGCGCTCTGGATCGCCACGCTCCGCCGCGCCGGCGAGGAGATGGCGGCGTCGCCGCGACGGGAGGAGACGCCGTACCTCGTCGCGCTGGGGCTCGCCGAGGCCCTTCAGGGCGCCGTGGGCCGGCTGAACGAGATCCTGCCGCGCCCCCCGCACGACCGCTGGCTGCGGGCCGCGGCGGTGACCGGTCTCTGGGTGTCGGCGCGCACGGGCATCCTCCGGTTCGCCCGGGATGCCGGCCTGCGCGACGAGGATCCCCTCCGGCTCCGGATGGAGGCCGCCGTGAACGCCTCCACGCTGGCGGGCGGACGGGGAGGGCTCCAGGGCGGCGGATCGACCCTGTACGGCCCGGAGCTCCTCGCCGGCATCCCCCGCGCGGACGACGTCGGGGGACTCCTCTCCGCCGGGGGAGCTGCCGAGGCGGCCGTCGCCGCGATCGCGTCGGCGCTGGCCAGCGACGACGAGGGCTCGCGTCGCGCCGAGACGGCGGTCGCCCTCTGGAAGCTGCGCGGAATGCTCCTCGAGTCGGCGCTCTCGGCCGAGGAGGGAAGGAACGGGGGAAGCGCCGCGGAGCTCCGGGCGCTGCTCACGGGCCCCGGGGCGCTCGCCCAGACGGTGGCGGACGAGGACGCCCGGGCCGGCCTCGCCACCCGGCTCTCGCAGGGGATGGGAGGCGCGCCGTCGGGCGGCGGCGCCGCGGCGCTCGAGCAGGCGCTGTGCGCCCTGCGCGCCTGGAAGGCCCGGGAGCCGGCGGCCGCGGTGGGGCTCCTGCGCGGCGAGGCCCGGCAACTCTACGCGCTCGCCGCGGCCGGTGTGCTGGCCGACCTGGCCCTCGAGCGGGTCGCCGCGCCGGTCCGCCAGGTGCTCGTCCCGCCCGCCGGCGCCGGCACCCCCGAGATGGAGTGGGAGGCGGGCCGGCTCTACCAGCTCTCCGCCCGACCCACGCCCATCCTCCTGGAGGCGCGGGAGCAGCCCATCGCCCACCTCTTCGCCGACGTGAAGGATTTCACTCGCCGTACGGGTCTGCTCGGGCCCGCCGCGATGGGGGAGTTCCTGCGGCGGGAGTTCTACCTCCCCATCCTGGCCGCGGCCCGCGACCGCTCCACCGGGATGGACCACCTGCCCGACGGGGGCGGCGTGACGGTGAACAACCTGCTCGGGGACGCCATCTCCTTCTCCGGCGACATCGAGGCGCTCGTGGAGCTGGCCACCGAGATCCGGCGGCTGCTCGCCGCCTACCAGGCCCGGCTGGAGCGGGAGGTGTCCTCGTCGGCCCTGGCCGGGCGGCTGGCCGCGCTGGAGGAGCGGTTCCGGGCCGGGATCGCGAGCGCCGACGCAGCCCGGGATCTGGCCCGCGCCGACGCCGAGCGAGCCCCGGCCGGGAGCGGCGCCCGCGCCGAGGCGCACGCCCGGGCCGCCCTGCACGCCGCCGCGGCGAAGCGTCTCTCCGCCGAGCGGGAGCAGGAGGTCGCGCGCACGCGCGGCGAGGGGCTGGAGGCCGGGGTGTTCGTCTCCTTCGGTCCGGCGCCCCTCGTGATCTCGATCGACGACGCGGTGTTCGGCCGGAACCGGGTGGCCATCGCCGACAAGATCAACGAGTCGGCCCGCGGAACGGCGCGGGCGGGGCCGGCCCTGGCGCGCGCCGACGACGCGCTGGACGCGGCACGGAGCGTGCGGGGAACGCCCGGACTGCGCCACGCCTGGAGCGTCTTCATCGGACAGCCGCTCTCGCTTCCGGTCCCGCCCGACGCGGCGGCCGAGGTGCTCCGGGCGGCGCGTGCCGGCGACATGAACGAGGCGATGCGCGCGGTGGCGCGGCCGGTTCGGCGCGCCATCGAGGCGGCGGCGCGCGCCGATGACGAGGCGGCCGGCGACGTCTACAACGCCGGAGCGGCCCTCTCGGAGGAGGCGCTCACGGCATGGCTGGCTGCCGTGGGGACCCGCCGCCGGGTCCGGCGCGTGGAGATGAACCCGCGCGCGCTGCCCGCCGAGCTGACCGATCGCTGGTGGTTCGGCGACGGCCACGTGAGCCTGGTGGTCACCTTCCACCCCGACGGCCGACCCGGGGAGATGTTCCGTCAGGTCGGGCGCGCCTGGTTCCGGGGGCTGGGGGAGGTTCCCGTGTGGGAGATGGCCGCCGGCACCGGTGGCCCGGCGGCCCTCTTCCAGGCGATGGGCGAGTCCTGGCTCGCGGGGCGGCCTATCCCTTCTGCGGGTTCTTGACGGTGTCCTCGCAGATGCGCTCGTAGAATCCCCCGTCCACCTTCACCCCGGCGCGGCGCAGGTTGGCGGCGCGGGCGAGCTGCTCGTCCACGGCCTTCTTGAAGACGTCGTAGGGCTGGGCCCCGACGAGCTGGAGGCAGTTCACGTAGAGTGTGGGCGTGCCCTGCGAGGCGAACCGCGCCCCCGCCCGGGCATCCTCCTCGACGCGGGTCCGCAGGGCCTCCGAGCCGCGGGCCTTCTGGAACCGGGGCACGTCGAGGCCGAGCTGCTTCGCCCAGGCGTCGAACTGCTCCGGGGAGAGCTGCCCCTGGTTCTGGAACATGAGGTCGTGCATCTCCCAGAACTTCCCCTGCTCGCGCGCCGCCTCGGAGGCGAGCGCCGCCGGCATCGCCTGCGGGTGCATGGGAAGCGGGTACTGCTTCCAGACCACGCGGACGTCGTTCGGGTAGGCGGCGAGGAGCTGGGTGAGGGTGGGCTCCACCCGCGAGCAGAAGGGGCACTGGAAGTCGGAGAAGACCACCACCGTGACCGCGGCGTTGCGGGGACCGCGCATCGGGTCGTCCGGGCGGAAGTCGACCTTCTGCGCCGCGGGGGGCGGCGGCGGGGGAGCGGCCTGGGGGGAGGGCTGGGCCGAGCCGGGCAGCATGACCGGGGCGGTGGCCCCCTTCTCGATGATGCGGGCGTAGACGTCCTTCGCCGGCACGCCGGACTTCACCATCTCCTGGGCCCGGGAGAGCTCCTCGTCGATGACCGCCTGGAAGGTCTCGAACGGCACCGCGCCCGGGATCTTCCGGCCGTTGACGAAGAAGGTGGGCGTGCCGCCCGCGCCGAGACCGGTGACGAGCGTCTGGTCGCGGCGGATGCGGTCCTCGTACCGCTTCTCGTCGAGCGCCTTGCCGAAGGCGGCCATGTCGAGGCCGGTGGCGCGGGCGGCCGACTCGAGGGCCGGCCGGTCGAGGGACGGCGCCGAGTCGAAGAGCCGGTCGTGCATCGCCCAGAACTTCGCGCTGCCGCCCTCGGCGCGCGCCTCCTCGGTGGCGATGGCCGCGGGCAGCGCCTTCGAGTGGAAGGGCAGCGGGTTGTGCTTGAAGACGAACCGGACCTTGCCGCCGTAGGTCTCCTCGATCCGCTTCATCGTCGGCCCCACCCGCTTGCAGAAGGGGCACTCGAAGTCGGAGGACTCGACGATGGTCACGAGCGCGTCCGCCGGCCCCTTCACCGGCGAGTCGTCCACCGGCACCCGGTAGACCGCCTTGGGGTCCTCCTGCGGGCGCGCGGGCGGACGCTGCTGGCCCTGCGCGTCCGGGGGGCGCGCTGCGGGCGCCACGCGCGGGCCGCCGCCGGCCATGCGGTCGCCCACCACGCCCAGGATGAGCCCCACGACGAGTGCCAGGATCCAGCTCGTGCGATTCATCTTCATGCTCCTCGTTCTCCGTGGGCCACCCGCGGCGGCCCGGGTTTAGAACCTCGCGACCGCTCCGGCGCGCAGCAGCAGGGGAACCCCGGCCCCGCTCGCGAGCGGGGCGCCGCTGTCGATCTCGCCCATCACGCCGAGCACGTCGGTGATCCGGATGGTGACGCCCCCTCCGAGCAGAAGCCAGCGCCAGGAGAGCGAGCCCACCTGGGTGGAGGCGTCGAAGGCGACCCGCACGTAGAAGGGGGTCTCCGGGATGAACCAGGAGAGGCCCGGCCGGATCGCGAACGACGCCCGGGGCGCCATGCCGAGCACGAAGGAGACCTGCGGCGAGATCCCGAACACGACGTCGTAGGCCGCGCCCACCTCGAGCTCGAAGATGCCCGGGGGATCGTAGGCCGAGCCGGTGCCGAGCTGCCCGCCTCCGCCCAGGTCGGCGGTGACGACGAGCCCGATCGGCCTGGCGGGGCCGGTGGCCTCGGCGGCCGGGGCGAAGGCCGGCAGGGCGAGCACCAGGGCCGCCAGCGCGGCCCGGAGCGGAGAGGGAGCGGGTCTCGCCATCGGGGGCGGGAAGTTACCGCCGCCCCTTCCTTTCGGCAAGGCACGGCGTTAAACGGAGCGACGATGCCGGAGACCCCCCTGCCCTCGCCCGACCTGACCCTCGACACCTCGGGGAGGCTCTGCCCGTACCCCATCGTGGAGATCGCGCGGGCCATGAAGACCCTCGCGTCCGGCGCGGTGGTCTGCGTGGTGGCCACCGACCCCGGGATCGTGACCGACATGCCGATGTGGTGCCGGGCCACCCGCAACCAGCACCTGGGCACGTTCCGGGAGGGCGCCGCCTTCCGGAGCTGGGTGCGGAAGGGGATCCCCGCATGAGCGCGCCGAAGGCCATCGCGATGATCTCCGGCGGGCTCGACTCCACGCTGGCGCTCGCGCTCGTGAAGCGGCAGGGCATCGAGGTGAAGGCCGTCAACTTCTACACCGGCCTCTGCATCACCGAGACCCAGCGGCGCAAGGGCGGCCGCCCCGACGGGACCATCCCGCGCAACGAGGCGCTCCGCGCCGCCTCCGACCTGGAGGTGGAGATCGAGTACGTGGACGTCTCCGACCAGGGCTACCTGGAACTCATCGTGAACCCGCGTCACGGGTACGGCTCGAACGCCAACCCGTGCGTCGACTGCCGCATCTTCATGATGCGGAAGGCCCGCGAGATCATGGAGCGGGAGGGCGCCTCCTTCGTCTTCACCGGCGAGGTGGTCGGTCAGCGCCCCAAGAGCCAGCGGCGCGACACGATGCGGGCGGTCGAGCGGGAGAGCGGCCTCGAGGGGCGGCTGGTGCGCCCCCTCTCGGCCCTGCTCCTCGCGCCCAGCATCCCGGAGAAGGAGGGGATCCTCGACCGGTCCCGGCTGCTCGGCATCAGCGGCCGGTCCCGCCAGCCCCAGATCCGGCTGGCCCGGGAGCTGGGCATCGAGGACTGGCCCCAGCCGGCCGGCGGCTGCTGCTACCTCACCGACGAGGCCTTCTCCCGGAAGTTCTTCGACATCCTCGACGCCCGCGAGGAGGCCGGGGAGGAGCGGCGCATCCTCCGGGAGGACCTGGTGCTCCTCTCCACCGGGCGCCACTTCCGTCTTTCACCAAGAGTGAAAATGATCGTGGGTCGCTCCGAGGGGGAGAACGGCGTCCTCGACGCCTACGCCGGGGGACGGGCGAGGCTGCTGGCGCGGGACCTGAACGGGCCGGTGGCGCTGGTGGAGGGGACGGCCACCTGGGAGGAGCGGCAGCTCGCCGCCCGGATCGTGGCCCGCTACGGCAAGGGCAAGGACCTTCCCGAGGTGGCGATCGACTGGATCGAGGACGGGGTCCCGGAGACCCTCCTCGTCCCGCCGGAGACGGACGAGGCGCGCATCGAGGCGATGCGAATCTAGTCTTCTTCTCGGTCTTTCCTTGACCGGAGGCCCGGCAGGGTGACAATGCCGATATCGCGATGAATCGGCTCCGACTCGCCCCCTGGCTGCTCGCCGTCTTCGGGGCGTTCCTCGTCCTGCTCGCGCTCCCCTGGCCGTTCGCGGCGGCCGGCACCGACGCTCCGGGCGCTCCGGCGCTCCCGCACGACGTGGAGCCGACCCTCCCGGTCGCGGCGGCCGCCGCACCCCCGGCGCCCGCGCAGCCGTCGTCGGAGCTCCGGCTGGCCGAGGCCACGCTCGACCGCGTCGCCGATCGCTACGTGGCGCCGCTCGGCGCGGGGCGCGCCGTCCTCACCACCGTGCCCCGCCTGCAGCAGCGGATCGAGAAGGTCCTCGCCGACCACCGCGTCCCGTGGGCCGCCGCGGTCCTCCTCGAGCCGTCCACCGGCCGGGTGCTGGCCATGGCCGAGCATTCGCAGTCCGAGCCGGGCCGGCGCGGGCTCTCCCTCGAGGCGCGTGCCCCGGCGGCCAGCGTCTTCAAGATCATCACCAGCTCGGCGCTCCTCCGCCGCGGCTTCGAGTCCGGCGCCGAGGTCTGCTACCACGGCGGCCAGCACCGCGTGCAGCAGCGGCTCCTCGCCGACGACCCGCGGCGCGACCTCCGCTGCCTCTCGCTGGCCTCCGCGCTCGGGAAGAGCGCCAACGTGGTCTTCGCGAAGCTCGCCGACCGGGCGCTCAACGCCACGCTGCTGCGCGCCGAGGCCGACCGCTTCCTCTTCAACCAGTCGATCCCCTTCGCGCAGCGGATCGAGACCTCGCGCGCGGAGATCCCCGAGGAGGCCTTCGCGCTCGCCACCACCGCCGCCGGATTCGGATCGGTGCGACTCTCGCCGCTCCACGGTGCGCTGGTGGCCGCCATCGTGGCGAACGGCGGCATCTTCGTCCCGCCCGAGGTGGTGGCCTCCTTCACCGGGGCGGTGCCCCTGCCGCAGGCCGAATCGCGCCGCGTGATCGACGCGAGCGTCGCCGCAGAGCTGGCCGCGATGATGCGGACCACGGTGACCGAGGGAACCGCGCGGCGGGCCTTCCGGCCGCCCCGCTCGAAGTCCTCCTCGCTCACCGACCTCACGGTGGCCGGAAAGACCGGCTCCCTCTCGGAGCAGGACCCGTTCCGCGACTACTCCTGGTTCGTGGGATTCGCTCCCGCCGAGAACCCGAAGGTGGCCTTCGCGGTGGTGGTGGTGAACGACCACAGCTGGCGCGTCAAGGCGCCTGCGGTGGCGCGCGCCGCGCTGGAGGCCTGGGGCGACTGGCAGACGGGCCGGCTGGACCGGGTGGCCGAGGCCCCCCGGGTCCGCGCACGCCGGAAGTGACCGGGGCCCTCGCGGGCGACGCTACCCCGCGCGCAGCTCGACCACGCCCCGCTCGACGAATCCCGCGAAGGCCTTGAGCACCTCCAGCTCCTCGAGCGGCGCCACCTGGGCGATCTGCCCGAGGGCGCGCCGCCCGTCGCAGCGGGAGAGCAGGTACTTCTGGGCCGCGTCGAGACCGAGCGCGCCGATCTCGCCGGGGGGGACCTTCACCACCGGTACGGCACGCCGATCCAGCGCCGCCCGCAGCGCAGCGCCGAGCGCCTCGCGTGCGGCGGCGAGCGCCTGGCGAGCCTCGTCGGAGGCCGGCGACGCGCCCAGCGCCCGTCGCGCCACCTGCTCCGCCTCGGCGGGGCGCCCCGCGGCGAGCGAGCGGGCCGACTCCGCGAGCGCCATGGTCAGGGTCTGCCCGTCCTGTTCGAGGGGCTCCTCGACGATCGCGATCTCGGTGGCGACCAGCACGCCCTGCCGGGACAGCGCGTAGAGCCGCTGGTAGAGCTGGAACTCGGTGGCGTGCAGCGCGAGCCCGATCTCGTCGATGGTCCGTCCGTGCACCGCCAGCATGAGCAGCTTGCCGTCGATGGTTCCCTCGCCGGCGGTGGCCGGGACCCGCGACTCGTCCACGAGCAGGGTCGCGCTGCCGGAGGGGAAGCGGGCCAGGAAGGCCTCCCAGGCGGTGGTGCGGAACTCGGCCTCCTTCAGGATGTCGGCGAGCGGCAGGGACACCGCCAGCTCGTCGTCGGGCGGGGCGGGCGGATCCTCGTCCACCCGGAACGCGCCGGACTCCCACCGGAAGACGTCGAGCAGGGTCTCGCGGATCTTGATGCCGAGCACCTCGCGCAGGACCCGCGGCTGTACGAGTCCGACCATGGTGAGCACCTTCCCGAGCCGGATCTTGGTCTCCTGCTGGGTGCGGAAGGCCTTGGAGAGCTGCTCCTCGTCGAGGTGGCCGAAGTTGATGAGCAGTTGCCCCAGGAACTCGCGGGCGTCGGTGGAGGCGGCGCCCACCGCGTTGCCGTCGGAGAGGAAGATGGTCTTTCGCACCGCGCCACGCTCGCAGGTGAGCGACCCGGTCGCCCGGCGGCGGACCAGGAAGTCCACCAGCTCCGGGAGCGGCATGAACGAGAGATTTCCGGCGAGCCCGCGCACGCGTGGAGTCTCCACGGAAAGACCCGTGGCGGCAAGGGAACGGTCGTTGTATGACCGGCGGCGCATGGAGACAGCGTCTTCGCCGAGCGGCAATCCTGGAGGCGGCAAGGGCATCGTCGTCGCCGCCGTGGCCCTCTTCGTCGTGGCAGCCGCCGGCTGGACCGCCTGGCAGCTGTCCCGGGAGATGCCGGAGCGTGCGCAGCAGGCGCGCGAGAAGGCCTTCGACGTGACGACGGTGGCGCGGCCGGCGGCTGCACCGCCGTCGCTCGGAACGACGCAGGACGGCGCTCCCCTCTCGCTCGCGACGATGCGCGGCCAGCTCGTCTTCGTGAACTTCTGGGCGACCTGGTGCCCCCCGTGCCGCGACGAGATGCCCTCCATGCTGCAACTCGGGCGGGAGATGGAGGCGCGCCATCCGGGGAAGTTCCGGATGGTGGCCGTCTCGGTCGACGAGGGCTGGCCCGAAGTGGTGAACTTCTTCTCGGGCCAGTTGCCCGCGGGCGTCGTCTGGTCGCGGGACGCGGAGCAGGCCGTGACCCGGGGGTACTACTGCCAGGCCCGCGGAACCTGTCCGGATTCCTTCAAGTTCCCCGAGACCTACCTCGTGGACCCGAGCGGCAGGCTCGTCTCCTACGTGGTCGGCCCGCGAAACTGGAGCGATCCGGCGGCTCGCGAGTTCCTCGAGCGGCTCCTCCCGAAGTGAAGTCGGGTGCTGGCGTCGGACGGGGGACGACCCACCAGGGTAGACCCTGGGTGTCGCCGACCCATGCGATCGTAAGTATCCGTATTTACTGGCAAATCCATCACTCTTCGGGCGCCATTTCCAGGCGAAAGGGGCGGGTTTCACCCTCCGCGAACTGTTCCTGTTGAAGGTTTTTGGAGGGATGCCATATAACCATCGGGATTTCCGTGAAATCTCGGCACTCCGACCCAGCGGAGTCCGGAGGGATCGTGGCGAACGAGATGGCGGGCATCCCGGTGGTGGTGACCGGCCTCGGCGAGGTGGGCGGAGCCGTCGCCCGCGCCGTCCTTTCGTCGGCCGAGCTCCGGCTCGTGGGAGCCGTTGACCCCAGCCTGGCCGGCCAGACGCTCGACTCCGTGGTGGGAACCCCGACCGGCATCGTGATCGAGGCCGATCCGGCCCGCGCCCTGAAGGCCGCGCGCGGCGGAGTGCTCCTGCTCTGCGGTACCTCCCGGTTCCTCGAGGCGCTTCCGGCCCTGGAGCAGGCGGTGCGGGCCGGGCTCTCGGTGGTCTCCACCTGCGAGGAGCTCGCCTACCCGTGGCTCGCCCACGAGGAGGAAGCCGACCGGCTCGACGCGCTCTGCGAGCGAAACGACGTCGCGGTGGTCGCGGCCGGTGTGAGCCCCGGTCTCGCGCTCGACCGGCTGCCGGCGCTCCTCTCCCAGGGCACCGGGGAGGTGCGGCGCATCGAGGCGAGGCGCGTCGTCGACGTCTCCGCCCGAGGGGAGCTGGCCTGGAGGGGCTGCGGCGCCGGGCTCGACCCGGCCGAGTTCCAGCGCGCCGCCGAGGCGGAGGCCATCGGGCAGCGCGGGCTCGCCGAGTCGGCCACGCTGGCGGCGCTCGGGTGCGGCTTCGACCTCGACGAGCTCGAGGAGGAGGCCGAGCCGGTGCTCTCGAGCCGCGAGCTCACCGGCGTCCTCCGGATCCCGCGGGGGGGCATCTCCGGGATCCGGCAGGTGGCTCGTGGCTGGCAGGACGGCCGGGAGGTGATCCGGCTCGAGGTGGTGACGGCGGTCGGGGCGACCGACCCGCGCGACGAGGTGGCCATCGAGGCCGACCCGCCGCTGCGGCTCGTCGTTCCGGGCGGGTTTCCCGCGGTGGCGTCCGCCGCATGGTCGGCGGTCCACGCGGCGCTGGCGGTCACGCAGCTGCAGGGGCTCGTCACGGTGCTCGACCTCCCCCCGGGGCGGTCCTGAGCGAGGCGCGCATGCTCGACAAGAACCTGATCGGACGGGAGAGCGAACCGCTGGAGGTGGAGGTGGAGAAGGGGGCCATCCGCCGGCTCGCCGACGCGATCGGCGACGCCAACCCCGTCCACTCGGACGAGGAGGCGGCCCGCTCCGTCGGCTTCGCCTCCCTCGCCGCTCCGCTCACCTTCCCGGCCCTGCTGGCGCTGAACGAGCGCTTCCGCCACTCGCTCGACCTGGGGACCCGGTCGCTGCTCCTCGGGGAGGAGACGATCGAGTACGGGAGGCCCATCGTGGCCGGCGATCGACTCACCGTGAAGAGCAAGGTGGCGGACGTGCAGGAGCGGGCCGGGACGAGCGGCGCCACCGACGTGCTCATCCTGGAGACGGAGGGGCGCGGGGCCGACGGCGCGTTCGTCTTCCGGGCCCGCGAGACCTTCATCCTGCGGCGCGGCTAGGAAAGGAGAGGGATCGTGCTCCTGGCGAGGCAGCTCTACTTCGAGGCGGTGAAGGTCGGCGACGAGCTTCCCCCGCTCGTGAAGCCCCCGGTGGATCGTTCCCAGGTGGCCCGCTTCGCCGGCGCGACCGGGGACTTCGGCCCGCTCCACGTGGACGAGCCCTTCGCGCGGAACGCCGGGTTCCCGAGCGTCCTCGTGCCCGGGATGCTCGCCATGGGGTTCCTGGGCGAGCTGGTGACCGACTGGCTGCGGGGCGCCCGCGTCAAGCGCTTCAATGCACGCTTCGTGAAGATCTTCTGGCCCGGCGACGTGATCACCGTGCGCGGCCGCGTGGCCGACCGGCGCTTCGAGCCGGGCGGGAAGTACGCCGCCGACATCGAGGTGTGGGGGGAGAACCAGCGCGGCGAGCTGGTGGTCCGCGGCGCCGTGACCGCCCAGCTCTACTACAGCGCCGAGGACGAGACCCGGCAGCGCAACGGGCAGCCGCCGCTCGTGGTGACGCCGGCCGAGGAGGAGGAGCGGCTGGCCCGGCTCTCCCGCAGCAGCGCACCGGCGCGCCCGGCGGTGGGAACCCGACCCGCCGCGCCGGCCGCGAAGCCTGCGGCGACGCCGGCTCGCCCGCCGACGAAGGGGCCGACGCCGCCCCCATCGAAGGGCACGCCGCCCAGGCCGCCCGCGCCCAAGCCCGCGCCCGCGAAGCCCGCGGCGACGAAGCCGCCGCCCGCGAAGCCGGCGCCGAAGAAGCCCGTGCCCGGGAAGGCCGCCAAGCGGCACTGATGCGGCTCGTCGCGCTCGCGCTGCTGGTTGCCTCGGCCGCGTCCCCGCAGCCCCCGGCAGCCGCAGGCCGGGCGGCGCAGGTCGCGCGCGGGGACCAGGCCTTCGCCCTGCGGGGCGATCCCGCCCGTCTGGCCGAGGCGATCGAGGCATGGACGGCGGCGGCCGCGGCGCCATCCGGCCCGGACGACCCCGCCATCGAGCTGAAGCTCGCCCGGGCCGAGGCCTTCCGGGCCCTCTCGGACCCCGGTTCGGCTCGCGAGGCCTGGCCCGCCTCGTCGCGCGCCGCCGAGCGCGCCTTGCGCCGGCTCTCGCCCGCATGGTCCGCGGCGGTGGAGGCGGGAGATCTCGTGGGCGCGCCCGCGCGCGTGGGGCCGGAAGGGGCCGAGGCGCTCTACTGGCTCGCGCTCGCCACCTGGTCCTCGGCGCGCGAGAAGGGGCTCGCCGCGCTGCTCTTCGTGAAGGACCCGGCGCTCGCGGCGATGGAGCGGGCGGCCGCACTCGACGCCGCGATCGACTGCGGTGGACCGGAGCGATCCCTCGGCGCCTGGGCGGCGGCCCTCCCGACCGCGGTCGGGGGAGGGGTGGCCCGATCCCGGAGCCACCTCGCGCGCGCCCGCGAGCTCGGCCCCGGGTGCTGGCTCAACGCGGTGGCCGAGGCGGGTTCCCTGCTCGTCCTCCTGCAGGACCGCGCCGCCTTCGATCGTGCGCTCGCCGGGGTCGAGGCGGCGGGCGAGGGCGACCCGCGTTACGCTCCCGAGAACGAGGTGGCGCGGCGGATGGCCCGGGAACTCCGGGCGCAGGCGCCCCGGCTCTTCTGACGAGGACACCAAGGAGACCACATGGCGGACACGATCGAGCTGGGCAAGGCGAAGGGCGGGATGGCGCAGGCGATGGTGTGGATGCTCGTGCTCTCCCTGCTCCTCTTCTGGATCCCGGTGCTGGGGATGCTCATCGCGGGGATGGTGGGCGGCCGGAAGGCGGGCAGCCTCGGGTCGGCGCTCGGCGCCGCGCTCCTGCCCGCGCTCGTGGTGGCGGTGGTGATGTTCTTCATGGCCACCGCGCTCACCGGGATGCCGATCCTGGGCGTCGTGGCGGGATTCGGCGGCGGGGTCCTCGTGGTGGCGAACGTGGTGCCGCTGCTCGCCGGGGCGGTCGTCGGGGGGATCCTGGCGCGATGACCGGGCCGAAGCTGGGGACGCTGGCGGTTCACGCGGGCGAGGGGGAGACCCTGGCCGTCCCGTCCACGACCACGCCCGTCTACCAGGCGACCACCTACCGCTTCGACACGGCCGCCGACGCGGCCGCGTACCTCGAGGCGCCGGAGGGCCGCTGGCTCTACTCCCGGCTCGAGAACCCGACGGTGATCGCCGCCGAGCGGAAGATCGCCGCGCTGGAGGGGGCCGAGGGGGCCGCCTGCTTCGCCTCCGGGATGGCGGCCATGACCGCGGCGCTCCAGGCCTCGCTCCGCGCCGGCGACGCGCTGCTCCTCTGCGACACGCTCTACGGTCAGACGACGCGCCTCGCGCGCGACGTGCTGGAGCGCTTCGGCGTCGAGATCCGCCCCGTCCCGTTCGAAGGGCTTGCGGCGGCGGTGGCGGCAGCCCCGACGAACGCCCGCGCGCTCGTCTTCGAGACCCCCACCAACCCCACGCTCCGGGTGGCCGACATCCCCGCGGTCGCCGCCGCCTGCCGAGCGCGGTCCATCCGCAGCGTCCTCGACGCCACCTTCGCCTCCCCGATCAACCTCCGCGCGCTGCCCATGGGCGTGGACCTGGTGGTCCACAGCACCACCAAGTTCCTCAATGGCCACTCCGATCACCTGGGCGGCGCGGTGGCCGGCGCGCGCTCCCTCCTCGACGGAGTGCTGGCGATGCGTCGCACCACCGGCGGCAACATGGACGCGGCAGCCGCCTACGACCTGCTGCGCGGCATGAAGACGCTGGAGGTTCGCGTGCTGCGCCAGAACGACACCGCGCTGCGGGTGGCGCAGGCGCTCGAGGGGCACCCGCGGGTGGAGCAGGTGATGTACCCGTTCCTCGCCAGCCATGCCGACCACGCGCTCGCCCGGCGGTTGCTGCGCGGCGGCGGTGGGGTCCTCTCCTTCACGGTCCGTGGAGGCTACGAGGCGGTGGCCCGGGTGCACGACGCACTGGGCCTGGTGGCCCGCGCCAGCTCGCTCGGGGGCGTGGAGAGCCTGGCCTCCATCCCCGTCATCTCCTCCCACCGCAACGCCACGGACGCCGAGCTCCGGGCCCAGGGCATCGGCCGGGGCACGCTGCGGGTGTCGGTCGGCCTCGAGGATCCGGAGGACCTGGTCGAGGACCTCCTGCAGGCCCTGGAGCGGGCGTGATCGGGCGCACCGGAGCCCGGCGCCTCGCGCCCCTGCTCCTCGCCGTCGCCGCCGGCTGCGTCCGGGCCCCACCCCCCGACCTGTCCCGCAACCCCGCCGACCTGCTCGCCCAGGTGAGGCGCGCGCAGGCGCGGGTCGCCTCCTGCAGCGGGTCGGCCCGCCTCTCCCTCTCCGGGCTCGAGGTGGGAGGCTCGCTCGACGCCTGGGTCGCCGCCGAGACGTCGGGCCGGCTGCGGGTGGACCTCTTCGACTTCTTCGGAAACCCGGCCGCGACGCTCGTGGCCAGCGGCGGGCGATTCGCCCTCCTCGACCTGCGGGAGGGGGTGCTCTACCGCGGGGAAGATCGCCCGGAGGTGCTCTCCCGCATCGTCTCGGTCCCGCTCGGCACGCGGGATCTGGCGCGCGTTCTCTGCGGGAGCGTCGCGATCCTCGAGGGCCAGCCGGTGACCGCCGAGCCCGGCGACGGCGCCGTCCTCCTGGAGATCGCCGGGCCGGCCGGGCGGCAGGTGCTGGCGGTGGAGGAGGAGGCCTCGATCCGGAGGGCGAGCTTCCTCCCCGGTCCGGGGGGCGGGAAGGGCTGGCAGGCCGAGTTCTCCGTCTTCCGCCACCCATCCGGCGTGCGCTTCCCGACCGAGGTGGGGCTCACCGGGGGGGGCGCGGGGCTCTCCCTCCGCTGGACGGACGACCTCCAGGTGAACGTCGCCATCGACGGCGGACTTTTCCTGCTCGAGGCGCCCGGCGGCGTGCGGGTGATCGAGCTCGGCCCGGACACGTCCGTACCCGCGCTGGGCCTGCCGATCCGTCCCGCAACTCCCGCGCGGTCGTGAGCCGCGGCCGCACTCGATCGCGCGCCCCGGGCGGTTCGGCTTGAATCCCCCAGGAAATCGGCTAGCTTTGCCCCTCCCCGGGCCCCGGAAAGGCGCACCGCCGTGAACATGGAACTCCTCTCGATCCTGAAGACCGGCGGCGTCGCGATGTGGCTCATCGCGTTCTTCTCGGTCCTCGCGGTGGCCGTCGCGGTCGAGCGGGTGCTGGCGCTGTGGCGGTTCACCGACAAGGCCCGCAGCCTCGCCGACGCCGTCACCCGGTCGCTGCTCCGGGGCGACGTGGAGGACGCGCGCGCCCAGGCCGAGCGCTCCACGTCCGCGGCCGCCGAGGTCTTCCTGGCGGCGCTCGTCCCCAACCCTCCCGGCAAGCGTCCCCCCACCGAGGCCCGGATCGAGGCGGCGGTGGAGCGGCAGCGGCAGGAGGCCAACCAGAAGATCCGGGCCCGGCTCTGGATCCTCGGGACCATCGGCGCCACCGCCCCCTTCATCGGCCTGTTCGGCACCGTGGTCGGCATCATGCGCGCCTTCCACCAGATGGGGGTGACCGGCCAGGGCGGCTTCAGCGTGGTGGCCGCGGGGATCTCCGAGGCCCTCATCACCACGGCGGGCGGCATCGCCGTGGCCATCGAGGCGGTCATCGTCTACAACATGCTGAACGTCCTCGCCGGCCGTCTGCAGCTCCAGCTGAAGCTCCTCACCGAGGAGTTCCTGGAGATCGTGAAGGAAGTCCGGTCCAGCCCGGTGGGGTCGCAGGAGTCCTGACATGTCGATGAGCACACCGGACGACGACGGCGGGGAAGGCACCGGCGGAGGCATCTTCGCCGAGATCAACATCACGCCCCTCACCGACATCTTCCTCGTCCTCCTCATCATCTTCATGGTGACCACCACGGCCATCGCCGAGGCCGGCGGCCAGAACGGCGGCATCAAGGTCAGCCTTCCCAAGGGCGGTCAGGCCAACGCGGTGAAGGAGGTCCACGACCTCGCCATCGCCGTGCTCTCGGATGGGCGGGTGGTGGTGCAGGGCAAGGTGGTCGAGCCGGCCGAGCTGAAGAGGGTGCTCGAGAAGGCTCGGGCGGAGAACCCGGAGACGCTCGTGCTCGTGCAGGCCGACGAGGGCGTGACCCACGGCCGCGTGGTGGCCGTGATGGACATGGCCCGGCGCGAGGGGCTGCCCCGCCTCGCCATCGCGACGCGGGCCGACGGCCAGTAGGCCGCGCGTGGCCGGTCCGATCCGAAAAAAGCTGGGGGAGCTCCTGGTCGAGGCCGGGGTGATCGACGCCACGCAGCTCCATTCGGCGCTCGGCCACCAGCGTCGATGGGGCGGGCGCATCGGCCAGGCCATCGTCGATCTCAAGATGGCCACCGAGGAGCAGATCCTCGCCACGCTCGCGGCCAAGCTGGCGTACGCGCGCATCCCGCTGCGCTCCATCGAGGAAGGCCCGAGGCTCGCCCTGGCGCTCCACCTCGTTCCCCATGATTTCGCCGAGCGGAACCAGGTCCTGGCCTACGCGGCCGATCCGGTCTCGCTCTGGGTGGCCATGGCCGATCCCACCAACGTGAGCGTGATCGACGAGCTCGCCTTCCGGACCGGGCGGAAGTTGCGGATCGGCATCGCCGGCGACCGGGAGATCGAGGAGGCCATCCGGCGCCACTACCAGGCCGAACCCATGGGCATGGAGGCGATCGCGTTCGAGGAGCTCGATCCCGGTCCCGTGGAGATGGTCGGTCCGCTCGACGCGCTCCACGACCACGGGGTCGACGCCTACTTCGTCCGGACCGGGCCGCCCACGACTCCGCCCCCCGCCAGGGCGGTTCCGGTCGGGTCGCGGGTCGAGTCCGTCCTCGAAGGGCTCGAGCGCATCGGGGGGACCCCGGGTTGCCCACCCGAGGCGGCGCACCTGTCCCGCTTCGCCGCGGCGCTGGTCCGCGTCCTCGTGAAGAAGGGGCTGGTGGGCGAGGAGGAACTGGCCCAGGCCTTCGCCGAGGCGAAGCGTCCAACGCCGAGGCGGTGAGCGGTGCCGGGGCGGTGAGCGTCGCGCGTCATCGTGTAGGTCCCGCGCATCTGGCCGACCTGCGTGGGCAGGACGCAGAAGCTCGTGTACTCGAACGACTCCCCGGGAGCGAGGTGCGGCTGCTTTCCGAGGGCGTCGACGATGATCCAGTGCTCGTGCCAAGATGGTCCCATGCCCCTCGAGCCCCGGCTCCGCGAGATCCTCGGGGAGGTGCGCGACGCCGGAGGCCGCGTGGTGGCCCTCACCGGCGCGGGCATCTCCGCCGAGAGCGGGATCCCCACCTTCCGCGGCCGCGACGGCTTCTGGGTCGTCGGTTCCCGCAACTACATGCCGCAGGAGATGGCGACCCACGCCATGTTCCTCATGGAGCCGGAGGAGGTGTGGCGCTGGTACCTCCATCGCTTCGGCGTGGTCCGTCATGCGGCGCCGAACGCCGGGCACGAGGCGCTCGTGCGGCTGGAGCGGGCCCTCGGCGAGCGCTTCACGCTGGTCACGCAGAACATCGACGGCCTGCACCGGCGCGCCGGGGCCTCCGACGAGCGCACCCACTGCATCCACGGGGACGCGGCCTGGGTTCGCTGCGCCCACGACTGCGGCGTGGGGCTCCTGCCGCACCCCGCGCACCTCGCCGCCCGGGACGGGCGCGCGCCCCTCTCTCCGGCGGAGCGGGAGGAGCTCACCTGCCCCCGCTGCAGGGGCTGGCTGCGCCCCCACGTGCTCTGGTTCGACGAGTGCTACGACGAGGAGAACTACCGCTTCGACTCGACGCTGCGCGCCGCGCGCGAGGCCGACCTGCTGCTCGTGGTCGGGACGAGCGGGGCCACGAACCTCCCCGTGCGCGTGGGGCAGCTCTGCTTCACGGGCGGTGCGGCCCTGGTGGACGTGAACCCGGAGGAGAACCCGTTCTCCGAGCTGGCGGAGCGGAGCCGGCGCGGGTTCTTCGCCCGCGGCTCGGCCACGGCGCGGCTCCCGGAGATCGTCGAGGCGCTGGTGGGGGAGCGGGCGCTCAGCTGAGGACGATCCGGGCGATCTCCGGAGGACTGCCGAGACGCAGGGGCGGGCCCCAGTAGCCGGTGCCCCGCGAGACGAAGATCTGGGAGCCGTTGACGCCCTCCACCCCGTACAGTCCGTGAAGGTAGGGGTAGACGAGCGCCGTGGCGAGGGTGAAGGGGAAGATCTGTCCGCCGTGGGTGTGGCCCGAGACCTGGAGCTCCACGCCGGCCCGGGCGCCCTCCTCCACGCCCCGCGGCTGGTGCGCGAGCAGCACGAGAGCCCGCTCGGGATCGCGCCCGGTGAGCGCCGCGGCCAGATCGGGGCCGTGCCCGGGGGCCATCCCCGCCGAGCGCCAGTCGTCGATGCCCGCGAGGTCGATGGAGGCGCCCCGGTCGCCGATCTCCACCCGCTCGTTGCGCAGCACCCGGATCCCCAGGCGGGAGAGGTGCGCCATCCACGCGGGCGCCCCCGAGTAGTACTCGTGGTTGCCGGTGACGAAGAAGACGCCGTGGCGAGCCTTCAGGCCGGCGAGCGGGGCCACCGCCTCCTCGAGCATCCGGACGCTTCCGTCCACCAGGTCGCCGGTGATGGCCACCAGGTCGGGGCGGAGCCGGTTCGTGGCCTCGACCACGCGCCGGACCTCCCGCTCGCCGATGGTTCGCCCCACGTGCAGGTCGCTGATCTGGGCGATGGTGAGTCCGGAGAGCTGCCGCGGGAGGCGCGCCAGCCGAACCGGGACCTCGTGGATCTCCGGCGCGCCCATGGCGCTCGAGACGGCGAAGGCGGTGGCGCTGCCGGCGGCCAGCACCGCGCCCCCCGCCACCGCGCGGGCGATGAGCTGCCGCCGCGCCGGATCGGTCGGGGTCTCGGGGGCGTTCCGGAGCCAGTCGGCGAGGGAGGTGATGCCGGAGACGGCCAGCCGGGTGAGGTCTACGACGACGAGGGACGAGAGGAGCAGGAAGGCCACCCCCATCCAGAGCATGGCGCCGAAGACGAAGTTGTTCTCCAGCGCACCGGAGCGGGCCCGCATCGCCACGAAGGCCATCGGGACGGCCACCGCGGCGGCGACGATCCCCACCGTGAGCAGCCGGCGCCAGGGCTCGGCCACGGCGGTGTCCCGGACCAGCCGCGTCCAGATGTAGAAGTGCATGCTCCCCACGACGGCGAGAGCGATGACGAAGAAGAGGACGAAGGAGAGCAGGGGGCGGGTCATGCGGGGGGAGAACCGGGCGGCCCGGTCCAGGATTCCGAGATAACCGGCCGGGCGGCGCCGCGCCGCTCGCCGCGCTAGATCCCCGCCACCATGGAAAGAACCTTCTTCGTGCTGGGCGCCCTCTCGGCCTGCATCTCCGTCGGGACCGGGGCATTCGGCGCCCACGGCCTGCGGGCGCGCGTGACGCCGGAGATGGCGGCGGTCTTCGACACCGGCGCCCGCTACCAGATGTACCACGCGCTCGCGCTCATCGCGGCGGCGTGGGCGGCCGCGCGCTGGCCCGGCCCGGCGATCACGTGGGCCGGCTGGCTCTTCGTGGCCGGCACGGTCCTCTTCTCGGGGAGCCTCTACGCGCTCGTGCTCACCGGCGTGAAGGGGCTCGGCGCGATCACGCCCGTGGGCGGGCTGCTCTTCCTGGCCGGCTGGATCGCGCTGGCCTGGGGCGCGCTGCGGTCGTAGCGCGAACCCGCGCTAACCCCGCTCGACGGGCAGCCCGGCGTCCGTCCAGGCCACGAGCCCGCCTTCGAGGTTGTAGGCCTTCTCGCAGCCGCGCTGCGCCGCGGCCGCCGCTGCCGTCAGGCTGCGGATCCCGTGGGCGCACACGAAGATGGCCCGCGCCCGCCCTGGGCGCAGCCCGCCCAGCGGATCGCGGAGCAGCGAACCCAGCGGCACGTGGCGAGCGCCCGGGATGTGGCCCGAGGCCCACTCCTCCGGCTCCCGCACATCCACGAGGTCGATGTCGTCGTTGGCGAGGAGGTGGACGGCCTCCTCCGGACTGATGCGATGCACCTGCATGGCGGGATGCTTAACCGGCCCGGCTCCGCACCTCTCGCGAAACTGCTCCCGGGAAGGTCTTCCGGGCTAGACTGTGCCCGCTCATGAGCCAGCCATCCCAGGGGCGCTTCCCCTCGCAGATCCGGTACCTGGCCTGGAACGAGGGGTGCGAGCGCTTCTCGTTCTACGGGATGACCTCCATCCTCACCATCTACATGGTGAAGTTCCTGGGCGTCCGGGAACCCGACGCCGAGGCGAACTACCACTTCTTCGTCTTCGCCGTGTACCTGACGCCGCTCGTCGGCGCCTGGATCGCCGACCGGTACCTGGGACGCTACCGGGTCATCCTCTGGCTCTCGCTGGGCTACGTCTTCGGCCACGCCGCCATCGCCATCTGGGACACGCCGACCGGGCTCGTGCTCGGCCTCGCGCTCATCGCCATCGGGGCGGGCGGGATCAAGCCCACCGCGGCCGCCTACGTGGGCGACCAGTTCGACGCCAGGAACCAGCACCTGCTCGAGAAGGTCTACGACCTCTACTACTGGATGATCAACCTGGGCTCCTTCACGTCCATGCTCGTCATCCCGGAGCTGCTCGCCCGCTTCGGCCCGTGGGTGGCCTTCTCGGTGCCGGGCGTCCTCATGCTCTTCGCGCTCGCCATCTTCTGGCGCGGGCGCCGGCTCTACGTGAACGTGCCGCCCACCGGCCCCAACCCGAACGGCTTCTTCCGGGTGGTGGGGCTGGCGCTCCAGAAGCTCGGGACGAGCCGGCCCGGCGAGCACTGGCTCGACACCGCGCGCGCCCAGTTCCCGGCCGAGGCGGTGGAGGGGGCCAAGGCGGTCTTCCGGATCGTCGGGGTCTTCGCCCCCATCGCCGCCTTCTGGTCCCTCTTCTTCCAGTACGGTTCGTCCTGGGTGCTGCAGGCGGAACGGATGAACCGGGAGGTTCTCGGCTACACCGTGAAGGCCTCGCAGATGGGCTCCTTGAACGCCATCTTCGTGCTCACCACCATCCCGATCTTCTCGGGGCTCGTCTACCCGGCGCTGCAGCGGCGCGGCGTGCGCACGCTGGCGCTCCAGAAGATGCAGATCGGGATGTTCGTCACCGTGCTCTCCTTCCTCTGGGTGATGGGGGTGCAGGTGGCCCTCGACGCCGGACTCGCTCCCCATGTCCTCTGGCAGGTGCCGGCCTACCTCTTCCTCTCCATCGGCGAGGTGCTCGTCTCGGTGACGGCGCTCGAGTTCGCCTACACCCAGGCGCCGCCCGCGATGAAGAGCGTCATCATGAGCCTCTGGTACGTGACCATCGCGGCCGGGAGCCTCCTCACCGCCGCGGTGGCCAAGCTGAACCGCTTCAAGGGGATCTGGTACTTCGCCTTCTTCGCCACCCTCATGCTCGGGGGCGCGCTGGCCTTCTCCTGGGTGGCGCGCCGCTATCGCCCCACGGTCGTCCCGCTGGCGCCCGGCCCCGCGCCGGAGGGGGCACCGTGAGCGCCCCGGCCGCGACGGCAGGCGTGAAGGAGCGCTTCCCGCCGCAGATCTCCTACATCATGGCCAGCGAGGGGGCGGAGCGCTTCTCGTTCTACGGGATGCGCAACATCCTCGTCATCTACATGGTGCAGTACCTTCTGGTCTCGGCCGCGGACTCGAAGGCCAGCTACCACTATTTCGTGATGGCGAACTACCTCATGCCGCTCGTCGGCGGGTGGCTCGCCGACCGGTTCCTGGGGCGCTACAAGGTCATCCTCTTCCTGTCGTTCGGATACGTGGTCGGGAACCTGGTGATCGCCGCCGTGCCCACCAGGATGGGGCTTCTCGCCGGTTGCGCCCTCATCGCCATCGGGGCGGGCGGCATCAAGCCCTGCGTCTCGGCCTTCGTGGGGGACCAGTTCCGCCCGGACCAGAAGGGGCTCCTGCAGAAGGTCTACGGCCTCTTCTACTGGATGGTGAACCTGGGCAGCGCCACCGCCTCGCTCCTCATCCCGTTCATGCTCAAGCGGTACGGCCCCGCGGTGGCGTTCGGCATCCCGGCCGTGCTCATGGTGCTGGCGCTCGTCCTCTTCGTGGCCGGCCGCCGCAAGTACGTGTACGTGCCCCCCACCGGACCGAACGCGCACTCCTTCGTGAAGGTGGTGGCCTCCGCGATCCGCCGGCGCCGGGAGCGAACGGGCGGCGACGACTGGCTCGCGCCGGCCATCGCCGATCACCCGGCGGAGGCCGTGGACGGCGCCCGTGCCGTGGTGCGGGTCTCGGCCGTCTTCGCGATGGTGGCCGGCTTCTGGGCGCTCTTCGACCAGAAGGGCGCCTCCTTCATCCTCCAGGCCAAGCAGATGAACCTGGACGTGGCGAGCTTCGACTTCCTGGGCATGAAGCTGGGCGGCTTCCGGCTCGCCGAATCCCAGATGAACGCCGTGAACCCGTTCCTGGTGCTCCTGATCGTCCCGCTCTTCCAGGGGGTGGTCTACCCGGGCCTCGTGCGGATGGGGATGAAGGTCACGGCCCTGGGGCGGATGAGCGTGGGGATGTTCCTCACCATGTTCTCGTTCGTCGTCATGGCCGGCATCCAGGCCGTCATCGACGGCGGGGCGCGGCCGCACGTCTTCTGGCAGGTCGTCCCCATCCTGATATTAACTGTGGGTGAAGTGATGATCTCGGTGACCGGGCTCGAGTTCGCCTTCACCCAGGCGCCCAGGACGATGAAGAGCACGGTGATGAGCTTCTGGCTGCTCACCTCGGCCATCGGGAACTTCGTGGCCGCGGTGGTCTCCCAGTGGAACCGGTTCCACGGCGCGGCCTACTTCCTCTTCTTCGCGGGGCTCATGCTCCTGTGCGCGGTGGGATTCGTGCTGCTCGCGAGACGGTACCGGCCGGTGGCGTCGGTCGTGGGGGGGTAGGGGCGGTCACACGCTGGGGAAGATGGGCTTCGCGCCGGCATCGTCCGGGTCGAGGATGGCTCGGCGATGGACGTGGCGGCGCACGTTGACGCCGCGGAGTGGGCGATGGACGGGGGAGACCTCGCGGCATGAGCCCGATGCTCCGCTCGATCGTCGCTGGCCGATGCCGACGGGCCGTTCGTGGAGCGGCATGTCTTGCACCGGGCCCGGGCGGGAGCGCTGCGCGAGGACCCGGCCACGAACCGAGGCGAGGGGCGACTCCGGGTTTCACTGGTCGTGACAGGCCAGAAGGGTCCGCGCGGCGGACATCGGCCATTTGGGGCGTGTCCACTCGGAGTGCACCGAAAGTACTTGACGTACTCCGGGGCGGATTCCGTTCCGGCGATGCGGTCCCTGCGGAATGGGCCTTTCCGCTGCGCCAGCGCCCCGTGCGCGTGCGTCGATGGCCTCCGGCGAGGGTCGAGAGGTTTGCGGGCGAAATCGCCCCAGCGGCCGTCCCTGCTCGTTTCCGGAGGCCCCGAAATCGCGTGAGAGAGTGGATGTCATGAACGACACCGCACTCCAGGAAGCCCGTGACTTCTCCGGACGACTCGCCGGTCTGCTCCGGCGCGAGCACTCCGCCCTCGTCGACTTCCTCCACCGCGAGCTCCGTCTCTCCCGCGGTGCCGCCCACTACCGGAAGGTGGCGGCTCGCCTGGTCCGCCGATTCTTCTGCCTCTCCAGCATGGAAGCACGGGCCCTCGCCGCCGAGCTCGACCCGGAGGTGCTGCGGCAGAGGACGGTGGTGAGGGTGTTCGCCCCGGGTCACACGAGTTCAGATGAACCGGGCCACGTGATTTCAGGGGGTTGCGCGGTTCACACGAATGAACTCGAGCTCCGGATGCCCTCCACGGCGGTAGCTGCAGCGCCCCGGCCGACCGCCGTCGAACCCATGACCGCCACGGCCTCGCGAATCCACCTCACCGTCCCTCGCGAGTTCGTCACGCTCCTTCGCAAGGCGAAGGCCGGCGAGGCCCACACCCGGCCTCACGCCACCGACGCCGATGTCCTGGTGGAAGGGCTGAAGCTGCTCCTCGAGAAGCAGTCGAGGAGAAAGGCCGGCATCCCGGCCAGGGTGAAGCGCGAGGTGATGAATCGGGACGGCGCCCGCTGCCAGTGGCCCCTCCACGACGGAAGCCTCTGCGGCGCCACGACCCACCTCGAGATCGACCACGTCCACCCGCGCGCCAGGCCTACGGCGACGCCCACATGGACCTCTTCGCGCCGCGGAACCCCGTCGCCGGGGAGGAGGTCGCCGCCTACGTGGTAACTTCCCCTCCATGCTCTGGAAGGAGACCGCCGCCGTCCGGGCCCTCGGGCTCCGCATCCCGCTCCTCCTCTTCGTCGCGCCCCGCGTCCTCGAGCTCGACGACGAGGGGGCCGCAGTCCTCGTGCCGCTCAACTGGCGCACCCGGAACCACGTCGGATCGATGTACGTGGGAACCATGGCCGCCGCGGCCGACCTGGCCTCCGGGATGAACGCCTTCTCCCTCATCCGCTCCCGCTACCGGCGGGTGGTGCCGGTCTTCAAGTACGCCAACATGGAGTTCCTGAAGCGGGCCGACGGCGACACCGTCTTCCGCACACGGGACGGGCGGAAGATCGCGGCCGCCCTGGACGAGGCGGTGCGCGACGGGAAGCGCGTCACCCTGCCCGTGGAGGTGGTGGCGACCGTCCCGACCCGCTACGGCGACGAACCGGTAGCCCGCTTCACGATGGGACTCTCCGTGAAACAGAGGGCCTCCCCGTGAACCTCTCCGACCTCATCGGACGCCCCGTCCCCTTCGCCGACTACCTCGGCATCCGCATCGTCGAGATCCAGCCCGGGCTGGCGCGCCTCGACCTCCCGGTGCGCCCGGAGCTCGAGAACAGCCACGGCGCCGTCCACGGCGGGGTGGTGAGCGCGCTCGCCGACGTGGCGCTCGCGGTGGCGGCCATCGCCCAGGACGGCCACTGCCACGGGGCCTTCACCATCGACCTGTCGGTGAGCTTCATCGGCCCGGGGAAGGGGACGCTCGTCGCCGAGGGGCGCTGCCTCCGGGCCGGGAAGTCGCTCGCCTTCTCGGAGGGCGAGGTGAGGGACGCGCACGGGAACCTGGTGGCGAAGGCCATCGGTTCCTTCAAGTTCAAGCGCTGACGAGCCGTCCCCCCACGAGCTCCGGCACCACGGAGAGGTGGTCCTTACGGGCCGCCCACTCCACCTCCCGCTCCAGGCCGTACTCCCGCATCATGCGCCCGAGGCGGCCGGCCGACAGGCAGGCGAGCGCGTCGGTCTTCTCGTGGAGCAGGCGCGCCGCCAGCGCGGCGTCGGAGAGCTCCCAGTCCGGCCGGAGCCGCGCCAGGTGCGAGACCAGGTGGCCCGCGCCGTAGAAGTCCTCGAGGTTCATCCGGTCCGACGAGCCGGAGCAGACGAGCAATACCGTCTTCCCCTGGCCGATCGCCGCCACCCGCTCGGCCACGGCGGCCCCGTTCGCGAGGGCCGCGGCGTAGACCCGATCCGCCCCGGTGGAGCGGTGCAGCGCCACCGTACCGTTCGTGGTGGCGTAGAGGAGCGCCTTCCCCGCGAGCGGAAGGCGCAGGAGCTCCATCGGTGTGGGGTGGGCGAAGCCGGGGAGGGTCACCGCCCCGTACTCGCCGGCGAGCAGGTACGATCCCGCGGGGCGCCGGGCGGCCTCGGCGAGGGCCGCGTCCCCGTCCGGCGCCGGAACCACCTCGGTGGCGCCGTGGGCCAGCGCCGCGGCGATGCTGGTGGTGGCGAAGAGGACGTCGAGGACCACCACCACCTTCCCGCGAAGGCGCTGCCCGTCGAGGTCCCTCTTCTGGACGAGGACGTGGACCTTCATCCGAGCCCGTGGATGCGTCCGCGGTCGAGCGCGCGGGCGGCCTGCGCGCCGAGCAGGTGCACCGTCTGGATGAGCCGCTCGAAGCGGGGGTCGCGGGTGTGGCCGTCCTTCCAGCGCCGGTAGATCTGCTGCACGATGACCGCCAGCTTGAAGAGGGCGAAGACGTAGTGGAAGAGCACGTCGTCCACCGACCGCCCCGACCGCAGCGCGTAGCGCTCCACCACCTCCCGCCGCGACAGGCTGCCGGGCAGGTGGGTGGGGCCGAAGGCCGAGGCCCGCAGCGGGGCCGGGTCGTCGGGGTCGGTCCAGTAGCCGAGCGCCGTGCCCAGGTCCATGAGCGGATCGCCCACGGTGGCCATCTCCCAGTCGAGCACCGCCACCACGCGGGACGGGTCACCCGGGTCGAGAACCACGTTGTCGTACTTGTAGTCGTTGTGGACGAGGGCCGCCCCGCTCGAGGCGGGCATGTGGGCCGCGGCCCATGCGGCGGCCGCCTCGATCTGCGGGACCTCGTCGGTCCGGGCCGCGAAGTAGCGCTCCGTCCACCCCTTCACCTGCCGCTCCACGTACCCGGCCGGCCGCCCCAGGCCGGCCAGCCCGTTCCCGGTCACCGGCACCGAGTGGAGGTCGGCCAGGTTGTCCACGAGCGCGCCGGAGGTGGCGCGGAGCAGCTCCGGCGTGATCGGGAGCCCGGAGCCCGATCCGTCCCCGCGCAGGATGATCCCCTGCACCCGCTCCATGAGGTAGAAGCGCGCCCCCAGCGCCGTCTCGTCGTCGCAGAAGGCGAGCGGCCGCGGCGCCCGCGGGTAGAGACCGCGGAGCGCCGAGAGCAGGTTCCACTCCCGGTCCATGTCATGGGCGCTCTTCACCTTCGCGCCGAAGGGAGCGCGGCGCAGCACCGCCTCGTGGCCGTCGATGCGGACCAGGTAGGTGAGGTTGGAGTGCCCCTTGCGGAACTGGAGGACCGTGACCGGTCCCGACGCGCCCGGGAAGGCCCGGAGCATCCAGGGGCGCACCTTCTCCGGGTCGAAGCGCTCCTCGTCCCGGACCTCGTCGGCCTCGTCCAGCTTCTGCCGGCAGCGCTCGCTCACCGATCGCCCCGCCCCTTCGCGTAGCCGGCCAGGATCCGCTTCGCGACCGACGCGATGTGCACCTCGTCGGCGCCGTCGTAGATGCGCCCGGCCCGCTCGTGGGCGAACCAGAAGGCGAGCGGCGTGTCGTCGGTCATGCCGAGCGCCCCGAGCGCCTGGATGGCCCGGTCGAGCACCCGCTGCAGCGTGCGGGCCACCGTGAACTTGATGATGGAGATCTCCTGTCGAGCGGCCGGAGCACCCTCCCGCTCGATCTTCCAGGCGGCCTGGAGCACGAGCAGCCGGGCCGCGTCGATCTCGGCGCGGCTCTCGGCCACCCACTGCTGCACCATCTGGCGCGATCCCAGGAAGTCGCCGGGGGCGAGCTGCCGGGTGGCGGCGTGGGTGCAGAGGATGTCGAAGGCCCGCTCGCAGATCCCGATCCAGCGCATGCAGTGGTGGATCCGCCCCGGTCCGAGCCGGTGCTGGGCGAGCACGAAGCCGCCCCCCTCCGGACCGAGCAGGTTCTCGAGCGGCACCCGCGCGCCGTGGTACATGACCTCGCCGTGGCTCTGCCAGTCGGAGCCGCGGTGCCCCATCACCGAGATGTTCCCCACCAGCTCGAATCCCGGCGTCTCGGTGGGGACGAGGATCATGCTGGCGCGCCGGTGCGGTTCCTTCTCCTCGGGGTTGGTCACCGCCATGCAGACCGCGAAGGCGGCGCCGTCGGCCGAGGAGGCGAACCACTTGTGGCCGCGGATGACCCACTCGCCCCCGTCCTTCACGGCGGTGGTGCCCATCCAGACCGGGTTCGAGCCGGCGAACTCCGGCTCGGTCATGGTGAAGCAGCTCCGGATCTCGCCGCGGGCGAGCGGCTCGAGCCAGCGCGACTTCTGCTCCCCGGTGCCGAACTCGAGGATGAGCTCCATGTTGCCGATGTCGGGCGCCTGGACGTTGAAGCAGTAGTGGCCGAGCGGGCTCTTCCCCAGCTCCTCGGAGAGGTGGGCGAACTCGGTGAGGGGGAGGTGGGCCCCGCCGTACTCCGGCGGCATGTGGGCGGCGAAGAGGCCGGTCTCCCGGGCCCTCTGCCGGACCTGGCGCAGCTCGGGGAGGATGGCGGAGAAACCCCCGTGCCGGAACCGCTGCTCGAGCGGGAGGATCTCCTTGCGCACGAACTCCCGCAGGAGCCCTCGCATGCTTCGCACCCGATCCGGGATCGAGAAGTCCATGGAATCTCCTTTCAGAACAGCACTGCGCCGCCGTCCACGACCAGGCACTGCCCGGTGACGTGCCGGGACGCCTCCGAGGCGAGGTAGGCCACCGCCCCCTTCAGATCCTCGTCCCCCCCCAGACGGCCGAGCGGCGTCATCGCGATCACCATGTCCCCGATGGCCGAGAGCAGCCCGTGGGTCATCTTCGAAGGGAAGAATCCCGGGCAGATGCAGTTCACGTTGATGCCGTGGCGCCCCCACTCGGCCGCCAGCGCCCGGGTCAGGTTCACCACCGCGCCCTTGCTCGTGTTGTAGGCGATGGTCTGCATCCCGGGCGGGTTGCCGGCGAGCCCCGCCACGGAGGCGATGTTCACGATCTTCCCGGAGCCGCGCGGGATCATGAAGCGACGCCCCACCTCCTGGGAGAGGAAGAAGGTGGCGTCCAGGTTGAGCCGCATCACCTTGTCCCAGGCCTCGGCCGGGTGGTCCTCGGCGGCAGCGCCCCAGGTGGTTCCGGCGTTGTTCACCAGGATGTCGATGGTGCCGAAGCGGGCCGCCACCGCGTCCACCGTGGGGGCGATGCTCTCCCGCCGCCCCAGGTCCACCGGGACCGCCGCGGCCTCCACCCCCTGGGCCGCCAGCTTCCTCTCGGCGACCTCCAGCTCGGCCGCCTTGCGCGCGGTGATGGCCACCTTGGCGCCCATCTCGCCGAGCGCCTCCGCCATCTGGAAGCCCAGGCCGCGGGAGCCGCCGGTGACGAGGGCCACCTTCCCCGTCAGGTCGAGCAGATTCTTGAGACTCATCCGGGGCGTCTCCTCCGGGCTTCACCCGGGTTCGGGAAGGGCTATTCTCTCCGGCGCGGTGCGACGGATCCTGGCACCCCGGCCTCGCCACCGTCAACGGAGACGATCATGGACCTCACCTTCAGCCCCGAGGAACAGGCCTTCCGCGACGAGGTGCGGGCCTTCCTCACGACGAGCCTGCCCCCCGCCATGCGCCACCGGGTGCTGGAGGGGCTGCTCGTCCCCGCGGCGGACACCATCGCCTGGCAGCGCATCCTGCACCGGAAGGGCTGGGGCGGGCCAAACTGGCCGGTCGAGTTCGGGGGCACGGGCTGGGATCCGGTGCGCCAGTTCATCTTCGAGGAGGAGTGCGCCGCGGCCGGCACGCCCCGCCTGCTCCCCTTCGGCCTCAAGATGGTGGGGCCGGTGATCCAGGCCTTCGGAAACGCCGCCCAGAAGGCGCGCTTCCTGCCGCGCATCCTCTCCGCCGAGGACTGGTGGTGCCAGGGCTACTCCGAGCCCGGCTCGGGCTCCGACCTCGCCTCCCTGCGCACCGAGGCGGTCCGGGAGGGGGACCACTACGTCGTGAACGGGCAGAAGACCTGGATCACGCTGGCCCAGCACGCCGACTGGATCTTCTGCCTCGTCCGCACCGACAAGGCCGCCAAGGCCCAGGCCGGCATCTCCTTCCTCCTCGTCGACATGCATTCACCCGGAGTGACAGTGCGCCCCATCGTCATGCTGGACGGCGGCGTGGAGGTGAACGAGGTCTGGTTCGAGGACGTGAAGGTCCCGGTGGAGAACCGGGTCGGAGAGGAGAACAAGGGCTGGACCTACGCCAAGTTCCTCCTCGGACACGAGCGGGCCAACATCGCCGGCATCGGCGGGTCCAAGCGGGAGCTGGCGCGCCTCACCCGCATCGCATCCCTGGAGCGGAAGAACGGCCGGCCGCTCTCCGAGGATCCGCTCTTCGCCGCGCGGCTCGCCCAGGTGGAGATCGACCTGATCGCGCTGGAGATCACCAACCTCCGCGTGCTCTCCGCCGAGGCGGAGAAGCGCACCCCCGGCCCGGAGGCCTCGCTGCTCAAGATCAAGGGGACCGAGATCCAGCAGGCCCTCACCGAGCTCATGGTCCAGGCGGTGGGGCCGTACGCGCTCCCCTTCCGGATCGGGGCGCTCGAGGACGGGTTCCAGGGGCCGCCGGTGGGTCCGGACTACGCCGCCCCGCTCGCCGCCACCTACTGCAACATGCGGAAGGCCTCCATCTACGGCGGCTCGAACGAGATCCAGAAGAACATCATCACCCAGATGATCCTGGCCCTGTAGGAGCGCGCCATGCACTTCGACCTCACCGACGAGCAGCGCGCTCTCTCCGACATGGTGGCGCGCTTCCTGGCGCAGGAGTACGCCTTCGAGGCCCGCAAGAAGATCCTCCGCTCGACCGAGGGCTGGAGCCGCGACACCTGGGCCAAGATGGCCGAGATGGGGCTCCTCGGGCTTCAAGTTCCGGAGGAGCAGGGGGGCATGGCTCCGGCGGTCGTGGAGACCCTGCTCACGATGGGGGCGCTCGGGAAGGCGCTCGTCGTGGAGCCCTACCTCTCCTCGGCGGTGATGGGCACGGCGCTCATCCGCCACCTGGCCAGCGACGCGCAGAAGCGG
>SESG01000839.1_pt1 | contig 32007 bp, 30 predicted proteins | sample 3171421 | NCBI WGS metagenome assembly SESG01 (sample SAMN10866946, study PRJNA518727) | freshwater metagenome | biome: subpolar coniferous forest; feature: holomictic lake; material: water; isolation source: holomictic Lake 227, 6 m and 8 m depth | place: Canada: near Kenora, Ontario | collected...
CAACAATTAATATCGTGCTGAATAGTTCGTCTCAAGGTTACACACCCACTACTTCAAATCTGTAAAAAGTAATTTGCGCTCTTAGACTTTTACCTGCGGGGGTTTCCCGCTTTTATTCCCTACATTCGACCTCGGGTCATCGTTACCTTTAAGGCATGCACTCCCTTCCCCGGAGTTACATGAAATATTCAGCGACTCTCGATCGGAGATCGAACAATGAAAATAGGAATGAACTTACTTAAGTCAACAAACTTAGTAACACGTACGATGGCGCAGATAACTGTCGTTGCAGTGTCGGCAACAATTAGTACCACCGCAGTCTCCTCATCTGCCTTGGCGACAATCACAGCAACATCTTTCAATACCCCCGATCAATCCATCAGTACTCGATCATTGATCTTGGATGCACCAGTAAACAATGGAGCCGGCTTCGACACCATTACAGCCATGTCTCCCGGTACCCCAGTGCTTCGATATGTGAATTACAAAAATAGTGGATCCGATTCTGGTACTGCATTAACTTTGCAGGTAGTAGCTAATCCTTCAACAACACTGTCGACGGATGCCACCAATGGTCTTCATATAACCGTTGACCGATGCACTGTTGCTTGGACGTCAAGCAATAATTCATGCGGCGGCTCCACAACTACAATTTTGTCGAGCACGGCACTTTCGGTATTAGCGACGGCTACGTCGCTTGCTACCGGAGGGTCAAATACCGCGACAGGTATAACCTCATTAGCATCTGGTGAGTATTTTTACGTCAGGTACACGATTTCGCTACCTTCGGGTAACTCTGAAGAAGCGCAAAATGGCGTCCTGCCAAATGGAACGATACAAAATCTCAATACTGGCCTGAAGTGGACCTTGAAGGAACAACAGGGCTCGTAACTTAGCTGACGAAGGACCGCTACAGAATTGGCAGGTAGCGGTCCAATTCGTAGGCAGTGACTTGACGACTGTAGTCATTCCATTCTGCGCGCTTATTGCGCAGAACGTATTCAAAGACGTGCTCGCCTAAAGTTTCGCGAACTAACGTGCTCTTTTCCATTGCAGTGATTGCTTCATTGAGGTTGCTGGGAAGTGTCGCTGCATTGGATGAATCATCGGGCAGGTCATAACCTTCTTCAACGCCTTTGAGTCCTGCTGCGATCATGACGGCGTAGGCAAGGTATGGGTTGCATGCAGAATCTGGTGATCTGAATTCAACGCGAGTGGAGTTCTCGTTCTTTGGTTTGTACATGGGTACGCGCACTAGGGCTCCGCGATTGTTGTGGCCCCAGTTAACAAGTGCTGGCGCCTCACCTCCGCCATGAAGGCGCTTGTAAGAGTTCACCCATTGATTGGTAACGGCGGTAATTTCTGGAGCATGACGCAATAGTCCTGCGATAAATGAGCGGCCCACTTTGGATAAGTTGTATTCGGCTTTTGCATCGTAAAAAGCATTCTTTTCGCCCTCAAAGAGCGAGACATGTGTGTGCATTCCAGAACCCGGGTGATCAGTGAATGGCTTAGGAATAAAGGATGCGTGAAAGCCCTGATCTAGTGCTACTTCTTTCACAACATGGCGGAAAGTCATGATGTTATCTGCGGTGCTGAGTGCATCGGCGTAGCGAAGGTCGATCTCTTGTTGTCCAGGTGCGCCTTCGTGATGGCTGAACTCAACGCTAATGCCCATTGCTTCAAGCATCGTGATTGCGGTGCGACGGAAATCGTGTCCAACAACTGCAGGTGTGTGATCGAAGTACCCGCCTTGATCAACGGGTGTTGGCGTTTTGCCTGCTTCAGGACGATCTTTGAAGAGGAAGAATTCAATTTCCGGATGGGTGTAACAGGTGTAGCCCATTGTTGCCGCCTTGTTGAGAATACGACGTAATACATGACGTGGATCTGCGTGGGATGCAGAACCATCTGGCATCACGATGTCGCAGAACATACGTGCAGCACCTGGTGCTTCGGTGCGCCAGGGAAGAACGGAGAAAGTACTGGGATCAGGTTTTGCCAACATGTCCGATTCAGTGATGCGAGCAAAACCTTCAATGGCAGAACCATCAAAGCCGATGCCTTCATCGAATGCGTTAGCTAATTCTGCAGGTGCAATTGCGACGGACTTTAAAAATCCCAAGACGTCTGTGAACCACAAACGGACGAAGCGAATGTTGCGCTCCTCGATGGTACGAAGAACGAACTCTTGCTGTTTACGTAATTGGTCTTCAGCGCTCATGGGCACATACTTCCAAGGCTTCGTTACGGCTATGTTAACGAGCCCTTATATATGTCCTAGATGACGAAAAATTCCGCCTGATCCAGCGTGGCATGCTCGGGAACATCGCGAGTCACCAAAGTATTGGCACCAACAACAGCGTCCTTACCAATGGTGATATCTCCAATGACGCGGGCACCGGCTCCGAGGATGACGTTATCTCCGATAGTTGGGTGGCGCTTACCTTTCTTATAGGTACGCGCTCCCAACGTCACATCGTGATACATCAAAACATCGTCGCCAATAATCGATGTCTCGCCAATGACAACGCCCATGCCATGATCGATAAAGAAACGACGGCCGATCCTTGCACCAGGATGAATCTCAATTCCTGTTGCTGAGCGAGTGAAGTTAGACCACACGCGTGCAGCAAGTTTGAAATTGTGAGTCCAAAGCCAGTGCGCCATTCGATGACCCCACACCGCATGAAGGCCCGGGTAGGCAAGGAAGATCTCCAACGAATTGCGCGCAGCAGGATCTCGCGTGAGTGCGTTGGCGATGTCTTCGCGGATATGAAGGCTCATGAATTAATCAACGATCTCTGCAAGGTCCTTGTACAAAATGGTGGACAGGTAGCGCTCACCAAAGGAGGGAATGATGACGACAATATTCTTGCCAGCGAACTCTGGGCGCTTGGCAACTTGGGCAACAGCCCATAGAGCAGCACCGGATGAAATACCAGCCAAGATGCCTTCTTCTGCACCGGCTCGACGTGCGTACTTAACTGCGTCATCGGCAGTGGCATCAAAAACCTCGTCATAAATTGTGGTGTCTAGAATGTTCGGAATGAAGTTCGCGCCAATACCTTGGATGGGGTGGCCACTAGGTGCTCCACCGTTTAGCAGTGGCGACGCCGCTGGCTCTACAGCAAAAATCTTGATCTCGGGATTGCGCTCTTTAAGAACCTGCCCGATACCAGTGATTGTTCCGCCGGTACCAATACCTGCAATAACTGCAGCAACCGTGCCGTCCGTGTCGCGCCAAATTTCTTCAGCTGTTGTCTTGCGGTGAATTTCTGGGTTGGCATCATTTTCAAATTGGCGAACCAATACTGCGCCATCTGCCGCGCCGAGCTCTTCAGCCTTGGCAACTGCTCCGCGCATCCCTTCTGCCGCAGGGGTCAACACAAGAGTGGCACCGAACGCACGAAGAAGTGTACGACGCTCTTTGGACATCGAATCTGGCATCGTCAAAATAACTTTGTATCCGCGTGCAGCGCCAACCATGGCAAGTGCAATACCAGTGTTGCCTGATGTTGCTTCAACGATTGTTCCGCCAGGCTTAAGTTGTCCAGTCTTTTCGGCAGCATCAACCATCGCGATACCGATGCGATCCTTGACCGTGCTTGTTGGGTTGTAGAACTCCAACTTGGCGTACACATTTGCCGCGGCGCCATCGGTGATGCGATTAAGGCGAACAAGCGGTGTGTTACCAACTACCTCTGTGATGTTGTTATACAGCTTCATAATTGCTCCAATATCTTGGTTGATGTACTTCTTCATGAATGGATTTCGGAATGTATTTACTCTTGAAAAGAGGATGAAGAGAAAAATTAAAGAGCGATTGCAGACTGGCTTGTAGGTTTAGCAGGCGCAGGTGCAGGCGCGACCGAAATCAATAACACGACGACGCGTGAAGAACCATTCGGTAATTGTTGGCACGAGTTAATTTTACCTACTTAATCCCAAAGCGCTACTTGCGAACATCTCGCATAAAGCTTGCTAAATGTTCTCATTCCACTTGGAAGTAATGGGTAAACGGCGATCTTTCCCGAACGCTCGCACCGAAACCTTCGTCCCAGGCGGATATTGGCGTCTTTTATATTCAGCCTTGTCCACCATCGATATGACCCGAGCAACCAGCGCAGGGTCAAAACCGTGAGCAATGAGTCCTGCGCTTCCAATGTCGCCCTCCACATATAAAAGGAGTAACTGGTCCAGCAGTTCGTATTGAGGTAATGAGTCAGAATCCTTCTGGTCCGGGCGAAGTTCGGCGCTGGGTTCTTTGGTGATGGAACGCTCAGGAATCGGTGGTGTCTCCCCCCGTGCCAGCGCTTGGGTATTCCTCCAACGTGAAAGAGCCCAGACATCGGTCTTATAAATGTCTTTAATCGGAGCAAATCCGCCCACCGCATCACCATAAAGAGTGGAATAACCAACCGCTAATTCGCTCTTATTGCCGGTGGCCAAAACCAAGTGTCCCTCTTGGTTGGAAATCCCCATCAACGTTGTTCCGCGCACACGGGCCTGCAGATTTTCCTCGGCCAGCCCCTCAAGTTTCACATGGGCTAAATAGGAGGCGACCATCGGCGCAATCGGAATAACGCGGTAATGAATGCTTGTATTGATCGCTAATTCTTGAGCATCGGCCAATGAATGATCCGATGAATACTCACTGGGTAGCGCAATTCCATGGACTTTTTCACAACCCAGCGCATCCACCGCAATGGTGGCAACTAGGGCTGAATCAATACCGCCAGATACACCCAGGGCCACGGATGAAAATTTATTCTTGCCCACATAATCGCGAAGTCCCACAACCAGTGCTTCCCAGATTTCACTCATGTCATCAAGGCGAACGGCCCTCTTTGATGGCGCCCCTTGGTAGGGGGCAACGACATCCTCGTGAATTACGAGTTCTGGATTTGAGGTATGAGCTTCTAATTCGAGATCGACAAATTCAAGTGCATCTCTAAATTGAGGAGCCCTGGAAATCACATCGCCTTGGGCGTCAACGACAATGGTGTCGCCATCAAATACCAAATCATCTTGTCCGCCCGTCATGTTGACGTAGGCAAGTGGAGCACCAGCTTCCTTCGCACGACGTTGAACTAGCGCTAAACGCACATCATCCTTATTTCGTTCGAACGGGCTGCCATTGGGAACCACCAATAAACCAGTGTGGCGCATTGCTAATTCGGCAACCGGCCCACCTTCTTGCCAAATGTCTTCACATATCGCGATACCGACATCGATGCCATGAATGCGCACGACCAATGAGGAATCCCCGGGAACGAAGTTTCGAAACTCATCAAAGACGCCATAGTTTGGAAGGTGGTGCTTGACGTATCGCGCCTTTATCTGCCCATCGTGAATGATCGCCACAGCATTTTGGGGCGCACCTTCGGGTTGGCCCAAACGATTTATTGCTCCGGTGATCTCATCGAGATATCCGACCACCAATACAAGGTCTCCGTGACCTTCGGATTTTGCTTGGGTAGCTAGCCCTGTAATGGCAGCCTTGCTGGCGCTGCGAAAAGATGGTCGAAGAGCTAAATCCTCAACGGGGTATCCCGTAACCACCATTTCCGGGAAAACCACAACGTGCGCACCACCTTGATGCGCCTTGGAAATCTGTTGTGCGATGAGATGGCTATTGCCGGGCACATCCCCAACTGTGGGATTTATCTGGGCAAGGGCCAATCGCAATTGCCCGGATTTTGCCGCCCCATTCGACATAGTCAGAGTCTAATGCCGGACTAAACTTCCAGGACTACCCAGAGAAAAAGAGCGGACAAATACCTAAAATTATGGCTAAAACTGCTCGTTTTGCGATCGATATCGCTCCTTTGCGCAAATACAGAGACTTTAGATATCTCTGGACCTCTGGATTGATATCTAACCTCGGATCGATGATCACGTATGTCTCAATTCCATTCCAAATCAAGGAAATGACACACTCCTACCTCGCTGTCGGCCTCAGTGGCGCTGTCGAGTTGGTACCTCTGATTATTTTCGGTCTTTATGGCGGCGTACTTGCCGATGCAGTGGATCGCAAGAAGATGGTGTGGGCCACAGAAGCCGCCGCCTTATTGGCTACCTCAACTCTGCTGATCAACTCTCTCCAAAGTCGTCCGAGTTTGGTCTTGATCTATGTGGTGGCAGGGCTCTTCGCAGCAGTAAGTGGAATGCAACAACCCAGTGCCAATGCGATTCTTCCTCGAATCGTTGGACATGCCGATCTTCCTGCCGCCAGCGCCTTATTGAGTTTGCGATCTCAAGTCGGAGTGATTGCCGGCCCAGCAATTGGTGGAGTGATTATTTCCTCGTTCACCGTGAGTGCCGGTTACGCCGTCGATGCAATTACTTTCGTGATTTCTTTGGCTTTGCTCTGGAAAGTAGGAGCGGTGCCACCTAACGAAAGGGCCGAAAAGCCATCCCTGTCAGCGTTATTTGCAGGTGTTAAATATGCAGTGAGTCGCCAGGATTTACTAGGCACCTACCTCATTGACTTAGCGGCAATGTTCTTTGCCATGCCAAATGCACTCTTTCCATTTTGGGCAGATCATTTAGGAGCACCTTGGGCGCTCGGATTTCTTTATGCCGCAGGAACTGTCGGTGCAATTCTTATGACACTATCAAGTGGATGGATCAGGACATATCGATTCCATGGTCGAGCGATCACTGCCGCTGCTGTCGGTTGGGGGGGCGCCATCGCTGTAGCAGGGGTAGTTCATTCCCTGGTTTGGGTCCTGTTTTTTCTAGCAATTGCCGGTGCCTCTGACATGGTCAGCGCCCTCTTTCGATCAACTATCTGGAATCAAACGATCCCTGATGAATTGCGCGGACGACTTTCTGGAATTGAGTTACTTTCATACTCAGTTGGGCCACTTGTTGGGCAATTAAGAGCAGCCTCAATTGCCTCTGCTACGTCACTATCGTTTTCAGTTACATCTGGAGGGGTGATATGCATCGGAGTGGTGTTACTACTCGCCAGTTTCTTGCCAAAATTTCGCAAATATGACGTCAAAACCAATGAATTTGCCGCTCAAGAACGCAAAAAACGGGAATCTCTCAACGAATAGATCACAGTGATCTTTATTTTCATTTAATTGGATTTGAATAATTGACCTAAGAGCACAAAAATAATAAAAAACTATTTCGCGACACGCGGTCAATTTTATTTCACATAATGCTGGCATTGTGTGCCAAACACTGACACCATTATCCCTGAACAGGTTCGGTGACGGATCGAACCATTCCGATAGGAGAAGTTACGTGGCTGCAGCTAAGAAATCTGCTCCAAAGCGCAAGAAGGCAGTTGCCAAAAAGGTAGCTCCAAAGCGCAAGAAAGCCGCTGCTAAGGCAGTAGCACCAAAGCGTCGCAAGAAGGCAGTTGCCAAGAAGGCAGCTCCAAAGAAGGCGAAGAAGGCCGCTAAGAAAGTTGTCGCTAAGAAGGCAGCTCCAAAGCGCAAGAAGGCCGCTAAGAAAGCTGTTGCTAAGAAGGCAGCTCCAAAGAAGGCCAAGAAAGTTGCTAAGAAAGCAGCTCCAAAGAAGGCCAAGAAAGCCGCTAAGAAGGTTGTCGCTAAGAAGGCAGCTCCAAAGCGCAAGAAGGCCGCTAAGAAGGCTGTTGCTGCTCCTGCAGCTGCACCAAAGAAGCGTCGCAAGAAGGCTGTTGCTGCAAAGTAACAACTTTATAAAAAAACCCGCCATGCAAATGGCGGGTTTTTTTATTTCTCGTGCAAACTCGGATCATCTCGGAGGGCATCGGCAACTTTCTCAAATATCTGTGCCAAGGCAACTTGATCTGCCTTAGATAAATGATCAATAAATCGGGTCCGAACACTTTCTACGTGATCGGGTGCGGCAGCAACAATCGCTTTCCATCCCTTTGGTGTCATTACGGCAAAATATCCTCGCTTATCGACCGGGCATGCTTCGCGCTTTACCCAGCCCTCTTTCTCCATCACCTTCATGCGGTGAGATAAGCGCGAGCGCGAAAGCATCGCAATGTCGGCGAGTTCACTCATGCGCATTCGACGTTCAGGTGCATCACTGAGTTGCGCCAGAATTTCGTAATCCGACATAGAAAGGTCGTGGTCTGCTAAATCCAGATCTAGAGCCTCCAAAAGGCGCCGGCTGGAGACTATATATCTGCGCCAGGCTTTCATTTCGGCTGGATTAAGCCAGCGAGGCGTTGGTGGGGTAGCGTTTCTTGCCTTAGGGGCCATAGAGAGCAGTGTACGCGATAGGTTGAAAGTTCAACTACTTGCCATGACGAGAAAGAGTGCGAATCCATGAACAGCACGAATACGAGCGGAATCGAAAAGAGATATAACGACCCATCGGTGCGCCCTCAAGATGACCTTTTTCGCCATGTCAACGGCAAGTGGCTCAAGGAAGCGCAGATCCCTGCCGACCGCGCCTCCGACGGGGAGGCGTATCGTCTGCATGATGAAGCCGAACAACATGTCAGAGAAATCATTGAGAGCGCTGCCCGAGAGAAAGCTGAATTAGGTTCCCTGGCACAGAAAATCGGAGATTTATATCGCTCCTTTATGGATGAAACTCAGGCGGAAACGAAGGGGATTTCCCCGATAGAAAAGTATCTTTCTCGCGCATCGTTGGTAGCGACGAAAGAACAATTTTTAACACTTCTGGGCGAACTCGAAGTAGAGGGCCTTGGCGGGCTCTTCTATGCCTTTATAACGAGTGATAACAAGAAGTCCGATGAAAATATCCTCTATATCGGTCAATCGGGTCTAAGCCTGCCTGATGAGGCCTACTACCGCGAGGATGAATACGCACCCATACGTGAGGCATTTCTTGAACACGTCACTCGTATGTGCGCACTCGCGGGGATAGATGGTGGCGCCGAACATGGGGTACGAATTCTTAGTCTGGAGACAGAGCTCGCCACCCACCACTGGGATCAAGTGAAAGATCGAGATGCTACAGAGACCTATAACAAATTCACATTTGCGCAACTAAAACAATTATCGGCAGGTTTTGATTGGCAGGCATGGAATATCGGAGCGCAAGTTCCGGAGAATGTGCTGGAGACTGTAATTGTGCGCCAACCAAGTTTCTTTACCGGTCTTGGCGCAATGATCGATGAGTTCGATGGAGCCCGCTGGCGCTCATGGTTAATGTGGCAGATTCTTAGTGGAGCTGCTTCCTATTTGAACTCAGCTATTGTCAATGAAAACTTCGCCTTTTACGGCACCACCCTCTCTGGCGTTCCCACCATTAAAGAACGCTGGAAACGTGGGGTTGGATTGGTAGAAGGATCTCTCGGTGAAGCCGTTGGTCAACTCTATGTTGAAGCACATTTCCCTCCTGCTGCAAAGGCGGCAATGGAGAAACTCGTTGACAATCTCATCCAGGCATACCGCGTTGATATCCGCGCTTTGGAATGGATGACGTCAGAAACCAAAGTGAAGGCGCTAGAGAAGCTTGATAAATTCACACCGAAAATTGGTTACCCGGATAAATGGCGCGACTACTCCGCTCTCCAGATTTCATCTGATGATGTGATTGCCAATGTGGCAGCTGTCTCTCGCTTCGGTCGCGATTATGAATTTGCCAAGATAGGCAAACCTGTCGATCGCACCGAATGGCTCATGACCCCGCAAACAGTCAATGCCTATTACAACCCTGGCATGAATGAAATTGTTTTCCCTGCCGCTATTTTGCAATCTCCCTTCTTTGATTTGGAGGCAGATGATGCCGCTAATTACGGCGGTATTGGCTCAGTAATTGGCCACGAAATTGGCCACGGTTTTGATGATCAAGGATCTAAGTTCGACGGCGATGGCAATCTCAATGACTGGTGGACTCAAGATGACCGAATCGAATTCGATAAACGCTCACAGAAGCTGATTGCACAATTTGACGTACTCGTCCCTGCTGAGACGCCGGATTCGCACGTCAATGGCGCTCTCACAATCGGAGAAAATATCGGAGATTTAGGAGGTCTCACGATTGCGCACAAGGCATATGAAATTTCATTGCACGGCCAGCCTGCACCAATACTTGATGGCGACACAGGCTTTCAACGTTTCTTCCTAGGGTATGCCCAGGTGTGGCGAGGAAAAGTTAGACCAGAGGAAACAGCGCGCCGCCTGGCAACAGATCCACACTCGCCGGCAGAATTTCGATGCAATCAAATCATCAAAAACCTCGACGAGTTCTATCGTGCTTTTGATGTCCATGAAGGTGATGCACTCTGGCTAGATCCCGCCCAGCGTGTGCGGATCTGGTAGATCCAGGGAAAGCTCGGAGTGACTAGATTACTCACGTGAGTTTCTCCTTCGACATTACCTGCGAAAGCAAGCCAGGAAACGGGGATTTCGCACGAACGGGCGTCATAACAACCCCGCACGGAATGATCCAAACCCCGGCATTTATCCCTGTTGGCACCAAAGCGACAGTGAAATCAGTGCTGCCTGAATCTATGAAAGATCTCGGTGCGCAAGCCTTGCTGGCTAACGCCTACCACCTCTACTTGCAACCGGGTCCAGATATCTTGGATGAGGCAGGCGGACTTGGAAAATTCATGAATTGGCCCGGTCCAACTTTCACTGACAGCGGAGGGTTTCAAGTTCTCTCACTCGGTGTGGGTTTTAAAAAAGTTTTGGCCATGGACTCCACCACTTTTCGATCTGATGATGTGATCGCTCATAAGAAAGAGCGGCTCGCCCATGTAGATGATGAAGGCGTGACTTTCAAATCACATCTTGATGGTTCGATGCACCGATTCACACCTGAAGTTTCTATGCAGGTGCAACATCAGATCGGTGCGGACATTATGTTTGCATTCGATGAATGCACAACCTTGCATAACACTCGCGTGTATCAAGAACGCGCCGTTTCGCGCACATCGGCGTGGGCTATTCGTTGCCTGGATGAACATCAAAGGCTCACCCATGCTCGGAGCGAGCACCCCTATCAAGCGCTCTTTGGCGTCATCCAAGGAGCGCAATATGAAGACCTACGTCGACGGGCGGCTCGTGATTTGGGTTCGATGGTTTCTTCAGATTTTGCCTTCGATGGATTCGGCATTGGTGGCGCACTCGATAAAGAAGCACTGGGAACAATTATTTCGTGGGTCAATCAAGAACTCCCCCGAGAAAAACCTAAACACTTACTGGGCATCGGTGCGCCTGAAGATCTTTTTGTCGGCGTGGAGAACGGCATAGACACCTTCGATTGCGTACTCGCCTCACGAATAGCGCGCACCAGCGCCGCTTACACAATGACGGGAAGATTCAATCTTTCTAATTCACGATTCCGTCGTGACTTTACGCCGATCGATGAAAAATGCGACTGCTACACCTGCACTAATTACACCCGTGCATATATGCACCATTTGTTCAAAGGTAAAGAGATTCTTGCAGCAACCTTGGCAACGATTCACAATGAACGTTTCATCGTTGGCCTTGTCGATCAAATGAGGAAAGCCCTAACCGATGGGGATTTCAATGAGCTCAAGAAAGAATTCTTGGGGCGCTACGCCGTGAAACCTGTGAGTTCTGGCGATAAGGTTCCTCTCTCATGAGTATCGGAAATTCTTCCATGCGAATCGTTGTCGCAGTCACTTCATCTACTGCGCTCCTAGATGTGAACAAGATCCCCAGTGTTGTGCGCGCAATTCGAGGAATCCAAGAATTTACCCATCGCATCCCCCTTACTGTCGCATCCCCTCCAGTGCACTTGGATGCCCTCACAGTTGCGTTGGATAGGCACAATCTTCAAGCAAGATTTGTCCTCTGTAATCCCAATGACCCGCATGCGCTAGCCCAAGGACTCCAAGAAGATATCGCTAGCGCCGAAGCGCTCATCATTCATGATGCGAGCCGTCCGCTTACTCGCTTGGATCAGTTCTCCAGAATCTTGCTGGCCTACAACGAAGGTGCGGACGCTGTCCGTCCGGCCATTGTATTTACTGAAACGCTCAAGATTATTGATAACAATTCCGTAGTTCTAGAAACTCTAGATCGAACATCGGTTAAGCGAATTGCCACTCCTGAACTCATTCGCACTAGCGCTATTGACCTCAAAGGAAAGAGCCATGGTTGGTTCTTGCCCATGAAAAAGAGCGCTCGGATGGATCATATTGAAGGTGCCCCAGAAGCACTAAGAATCAATACCAAAGAAGATGGATTACTCATGGAATCATTTCTGCATTGGCGCCAGACTAGCAATTAATTACCTGCCAAGAATTGCTTTAATTTCTTTCCAAATCTTCTTCGGCTGACTCATAAATTTCTTAGGAAAACTCACCATTTGCGAAAAAGGCGCGCTCCAAAATCCTCGCCACAATCTTCGAGGTTTGGTAGAAATTCGATGTTCTAAATCCTTTAAGTAATGAAGTCGCAAATCAATTGCTTCGTGTTTAACTTGAGAATTGCAGGTCTGACAAGTTGTGGAGACCAACAAACGACCGGCGTAGACCAGGGTGTGGATGGTCTCGTGATCACAATGCGAGCAATGAAGTTCGGCGGTGACTTCTTCATTCATTCTTTATAGCCTCGCTTTTCAAGTACGTGCTCCGCAATTACCAAATCTTGAGGATAGGTAATTTTGACATTCGTAACTTCCCCTGTCACGGCAATTGTCTGAACATTAGGGAAATATTCCTCCATGCATGCGGCGGTATCGGTGCCAACGAAGCCATCTCGATCTGCCTTTGTGTAAGCCTCTAGTAACTCTTTCGCGCGAAATGCTTGAGGGGTCTGAACCCGAACAATTTGCCGAGTTTCATGAATATCAATTTCTAGTGGATCCACCACGATTGCAGGAAGCGCACCTCCGTGATGATGCGCTGCCATCGCAATGTCATGAAAGAGGACGCTCGTGGCCAACGGCCGAGCCCCATCGTGAATCATCACAACATTGACCTTGCCTGCCTCGATGGCAGGGGCTAAATGCATCAGCGCATTGTGTTCGGATTCATGACGAGAAGCCCCTCCCGCCACAATTTCGACTTTGATATGGCGGGCTTCCCGACGCAATACATCCTTAGCCAGTGCTGCATCATCGGGATTGATGACCAATATATTTCGCGATTTAGGGAAACTCTTAACCGCGTTTGCTAGGGAGCGAGAAATAATGCGACGGCCACTTAAAGGCAACCACACTTTATTGGTGGTGTGGCCAAAACGAGTCCCACTGCCCGCGGCCAAGACCACCACCGCAATGCGCATCTCCCCATCCATGTGCTCATTGTGTCACTCTGTGGCAGACTTGAAATATGGCGGTATCCAAATGGCTCATGCGAAAATCCTTTGAGGAAGCCAATGCCAAGGCACAGGTAATTAAAGAGGCCAGGGCAGCTAAAAACGAACGCAATTCGGGCTTATTTACTGCAGCTCAGGAAGATTTGCGCAGAGAACTTAGACTTCATGATCGATTGCGCCCACATGACACTGGACATGATTGTTGTGAATGCATGAACGAGAAGCCCGTATTCAAAGCTTCTCGTTCACGGTCAAGGATTGTGCTTAAGCGTAAGTAAGCCCCAAGCTATCTTGTAGCCGGCGCAACTGAACAATCAAACTTGATTCGTCAACAGCTACCTGGTCGTAGGTAATCAGATCGCCCACTTTGATTTCCTTAGTAACTACCGCATTTGCGATAAGACCAATGGGAACCAAGTTGTCGCGCTTGGCATCCTGTGCAATATCGGCGTAACCACGAACGGTGTATCCGCCAATGCTGTCAATCTTTTCTCCTGGCTGCATATCTTTCTTAGCCATCGAAACAACTTCAGCCATCAAGTGAGGGGCGAAGAGTGATGATTCGCGATCAAGAACGGCGCGAGCAACAGAAAGAGGTGCCTCAACCGAAGCTAAATGGAATGGGCGATACAGGGCAAAGTATGGTCCAGGCCCCATGGAGAGGTAACTCATTTCGTGATTGATATAAGGAGCATCAGTGCGAACGATGACAAATACACCCGGTGCAACATCTCCCGTGCAGTAATCAACGACACCAGGACGATCAAGTACTCCACCATCGGCTTGCAACGCAAATACATCCTGTAACGTTTTAACCGTTGCAGCTGGACCGTACATCCCGCGTTTTGATAATTGAAGTCCCGTTGTATTGGCAAGGGCAGCCATTTCAATCATGGTCTTTGAGCCATCAGTGAATGAGCACAGCATCTTTGGATTCATCTTCTTGGCAACTGCGCGTTCCCTAACAGTGTCAGGAGTGCTCAATGGTTCGAATGGATTGTTCTTACCTTTCCCTGCAGCAACGATTTCAAATTGCAAGTCTCTCGCGAAATCAACAAGCACCTTTGCCTCTACAGGTTCATCCCCGTGACAGACGGTGTAAACCGCTCCACCAAGTTTCGCCGTGGCATGAAGTAGCGGTCCAATGGTTACATCCATTTCAACATTGAGGACTGCAACATCTTTCTTAGCCAACAAACATGAGTAGGCAACGCGTGCACCGATATCTGGAACACCCGTAGCCTCAACTACCACATCAAAAGGCAGTTGAGAAATGAATTCAGTAGTAGTCGTTCCTACTGCTTTTCCCGATAAGAGGGCTTCAGTAACAACTTTTGGATCAGAACTAATAACTACATCGTTCTGTCCGATGTCATTAAACAGGCTAGTGATGCGCGCAGGATCAATATCAACAACAAGCGCTAATTTTAAGCCGGGCATACGATCAATTTGGCAACCAAAGCCATGGCCCATTTGTCCTGCACCAACAAGAGCAATGCGTACATCGCGCCCTAAAGTATTTGCATGGTTTTGTAAACGCTCTGAATATGCCATATGCGAAACGCTCGATTCGTTATTCTAGTCTTGCGCGATTACTTGAAGTCTATCCCCGACATTAATCATCGGCAATTCACGAGCTTCTACGTTTACATCACCTGGCATCTCTGGTTGCGCTAATCCGTTTGCTTTGAGATCAAGGTGTCCTAGATTGAGAAGATTCTCACTCGCGACGTCACCTACTGCAAGCACAGTGAAGTGATCATCATTGATGGCAATGGTGTCACCAACAATCGGCGCACGTTTGTGATTATCAACTTTGTGCAGAATAGAAAATTCATGGAGTTCTTCAGGTGCATTTTCACCAAACCACACGAGTAATCCTTGTTCGCGAAAATCTGCAACGAGCGCCCCCACTGCAGTAACAGTGGAGGAGTACACAACCTCAGACAATGAAATTAAATCTCAGTGATTTGTTCGGCTTTAACTCCCGAGACGAATAATTCTTTTGTGATGAACATCGCGAGTGGCCCAGCAGGACTCGTCGCGTGAATATCAACTGTTAAAACTTTCTTCATTGGGTACACACCAACGCGCGCAGTTCCGCCACAGTCGATGACGGCAACTGCAATCTTGTCGAAAGGAACACTGCTCTTAAATCCGTCGAATGGTGTGCCGCCCGTGAGTTCGGCAATACGTGCTGCAATGGGGTGGATTCCTCCGCCAGTAACCGAATAAATGTATGGCTTCTCATCTGTTGGCGTGATTACGAGCGGACCGCCCCAGCCACCTCTGCCGGCTTCGATCTTTACGCTCTTGAAATCTCCCATTGTCTAACCCCTTTGATTGAATAATTATTGAACCTAATTGTAGTTTGGCAAGTGCGGAGATTGAATTCCCCGCACTTGCCAAGCCAACGTGCGAAACTACTTTGATGCGGTGTACAAGCCAAATGAGGCGAAGTACGCAATAACAACTGCCAATGGGCCAGTGATCAAACGGGAGAACAAGACCGCAGGAACACCGATTTCTACTGTTTCTGGTTCAGCTTCACCAAGGGCAAGGCCGACCGGAATAAAGTCGCAACCAACCTGTGGGTTGATAGCAAATAGCGCTGGCAATGAGTACTGGGCTGGGATATTTCCCTTACCAATTTCAACACCAAGAAGAGTTCCAACGATCTGTGCAATAACGGCTCCTGGTCCAAGCAATGGAGACAGGATAGGAATTGCGCAAATGATAGAAATCAAAAGAAGTCCGCCCAGTGATGATGCGGAGCCCTTGAGCGCTTTAGCAATCCAGTCACCGATACCGGTGGTCAGAATTAATCCGATGATGAACGAAATAAACGCCATAAACGGAATAACGTTGCGGATTACCGTGTCAACAGTGTCGCGACCTGCTTGGTACAAAGTACCAACTACGCCACCAACACTGCGGCCGATCTTTACGATTAAGTTTGTCAATCCATCCATGACTTAGGCCGCCTTCTCTGCTCGTGACATCATCTTGGCTGTAATAGCTTCGGTGACGATTCCGCGGATAAAGATGACAACCAAACCAACTAGCAAGTAACGCACCGCTAGATCGCCAAGGCCGTATCCCAATTGCTGGATTCCTGTAGCAATACCGACATAGACGAAAAGTTCGCCTGGGTTTGCGTGAGGGAAAATACCCAAGATTGGGTGAACGAATGACACTGCAGAGTCATAAAACGCTGGCTTCAATCGCTCTGGTAGGAAGCGACCCATGGTGTAAGCCATTGGGTTTGTCAGCATGAAGACAGATACGAAGGGAAGGACGATGTAGCGCACTGGGTACCACTGAATACCTGGGCGAGCAGCTGCCTTGCCAAGATTTTCAATCTTCTCCGCGCCAATCAAACGTACGAGAGCATTTACTGCAGTCAAGAGAACGATCAGTGTTGGAAGAATTCCGCCCATAAGTGAAAGCAGAACCGATCCTCCTTTGTTGAAGACTTTAATAAAGTCTTCTGCGGCTGTAGCCAACGCGCCAAGAAAGCCCGTTGGTTTATCAACCGTGACACCGGCTGCAAGTGCAACCAATCCACTAACTGTCACTTCACCCTCCTCAAGGATAAAGGCCGCATGTGCGGCGTATTTTCAGGTCCGGTTGTTCTAATTTTCCCGGCCTGTTTTTTCTCCCTGTTCGGCACGAAAGAGATGATCCTTGATGAGTTGCGCGGACATTTCTGCTGCCTCGCGCACCTTTTTCTTGGGTTCATCTCCACTCCCCCAGTTGCCTGAGATTATGTCGTCCAGTGAGAAACCTATGTAGTTAGTCAGTTTTTTTGAGTTGGCAAAAACTGTAAAACCTTTCAGCACTAAACCATCCTTAACAATTCCTTCATCATCGGCAGTGAGGGCAACAAATGCACGTCCGCCCCGATAGCGCTTGCCACCCATTCCGACGGCGGAAGTACCTTGCATTCTTAAACCTTTAAGGTCTGCTTGAAAACGTCGTGCCTGCATAAATGCCATGAATAACTGAGAGACCCACATTGCGGCAATGACAAGCAATAGTTTGGATAGGTAACTCATGCGCTTTGTGCCTCTTTCATTAATTTCGCCGATGTGGCGAGTTTGAGAACTTCTCCGGCACAAGCGACATCGGTCACGAGTGTATGAATCAAGCCAGCACGGGCAGCTCCAATAACACCAAGCGCCTTCTCTTTTCCTGCAGCAATACCGATGACGTAAGGAATATTTGAAAGTTCATCCAAGGTGATCCCGATAACGCGGTTATCCATCTCGCTACTTATTGAGCGACCATTTTGATCATAGAAGCGCGCTGAAACATCGCCTGCATATACCTTGGCGATCTTTTCGTGTTCAGGCTTTGTAAGGTGGAAATGCTTCAATACTTCTTCGCTCGACGGTGAATTATGTGAGCCAATTCCCACGAGGGCGATATCTGCTTTGCGAGAGATTTCAAGCACCTGTGAAATGGAATCTTCATTGAGCAAGGTATTTCTAGTTCGAGCATTACTGACAACCGCTGGTGAAAGTAGCGGAATGAATTGTGCGTTCAAATTTTGAGCCAAGGTACGTCCCAGTTCTTCTGCACTGACGGATGTCGCAATCGTGGACAAACCGCCCATAAGTTGCGTCACTCGCAAACCTGGCAAAGTTTCGCTGGCGACTTCGACAACTGTTGCCTCGACTCCCCTGCCCCAGGAAATTGCAATAGTGCTATTTGCTTTCAAAGACTTATTGAGCGCCGAAGCTGCTGCGCGACCCACACTGGTGATTGTTGTTTCTGAACGATCTGAACCGATTACTTGAACATCTTTTATGTTGAGAACTTTATGCAACTGCGCGGAAAGACTTTCATGTCGTGTAATGGGGGCAACAATTTTTATCTGAACAAATCCCAATCTCTTTGCATCCGAGAGCATTCGAGAAACATTTGAACGTGAGGTTCCAAGGACGCGGGCTACTTGATCCTGTGACTGATTTTTCTCGTAATACATGCGTGCAACACGAAGGATTAACTCCGCATCGCGCTGTTTCACTATCGTCACATCCGTTCAGTAGGTGAACATTGGGCTTAGTGTCCTATGCCACACATCAATGCACAAGCATTTCGGGGAAACTTTTAGCGTTTATTTTTTCGCCGTTACTGATGAGTTACGCGGTGAATATAAGTTACTGGTCAGTGTTTTCTTGCAAGAGTCTTACAAACCTAATGACGCAAGTTTGTGCAGATGTTCGCGAGCAAATAATTTGGCATCTTTTGCATTGGTGGCTCGAAGCGCAGCCGTCGCGGCTTCGCGCATTTGTACATGCGATAACGCAGTTATGGCTTGAGCAACATCTTGGAGTGTGCTCACGTTGCACGACAAACTAGTTACTCCCAAACCAATAAGCACCGCTGCCAGTGCAGGATCCGATGCCGCTTCTCCACACACTCCAACGGGACAACTATGTGCACTCCCGGAAGTTGCAACTCGATGTATTGCATGCAAAAGAGCGGGCTGCCATGGATCATTCAAATGTGCAAGTTGTGCGGACTCACGATCTGCCGCATGGAGATATTGGCCTAAATCGTTTGTACCAATTGAAATAAAATCACTCGCCTTGGCGATGTCATCAGAGAGCAATACCGCTGAAGGTACTTCCACCATTACTCCCGCAATTTGCAAGCCAAAACTGTGGGCCAGGGCAACAAAATGTGCCGCCTCATCAGGAAGCGTAATCATCGGTGCCATTACCCACACATCAGCCAGGGATGCTTTTGCTGCATCAGAAATTGCTTCTAGTTGAATATTGAGAAGTTCCTCGTTCATCATGATCGTTCTATAACCACGTACTCCAAGTGCTGGGTTTGGTTCGTGAGTGAAATTAATAAAGGCCATTGGTTTATCTGCGCCTGCATCGAGCGTGCGAATAACTACTTTCTTTCCAGAAAAGCGTGAGAACATTTGAGTGTAGAGCTCTCTCTGTTCAGAAAGTGATGGCGGTGTTTGACGATCGAGGAAGAGGAGTTCAGTGCGTAAGAGTCCGACACCATCTGCGCCGGCTTCGATCGCAACGACCGCATCATCAAGCCGTCCGATATTTGCATAAATCGGAATCGTGAAGCCATCAATAGTTTGATATCCATCCTGTACACGTAACGGTTTGCGGGCGCGTCGTATCTGAATCGTTTCGGTGAGGGCCGCCAGTTCTGCTGCAAGTTCTTCACTTGGATTAAAAGTGACAACACCTGCGCGTGCATCGACACCAATACGTGCGCTCTCATCGCTCTTTGCGGCCTCTACTACGCCTTTGCAAGCGACAACCGCAGGAATTCCAAGAGTTCTTGCAATGATTGCTGTGTGGCTGGTGGGCCCGCCTTCTTCGGTAACGATGGCAAGGACCTGGCCTGGCTGCAGATCAGTTGTGTCCGCGGGGGATAGATCTCGGGCAATAAGCACAAAGCCGTGATCGAGTAAAGGAATCTCTGGATAACCAACACCAGAGAGGACGCAAATAATGCGATCTCGGATATTTGTGACATCGCTTGCACGCTCGGCTAAATAGCCTCCAGCACCGGTCAACAAATGTTTGAAAACTTCGGCTGCTTCCCAAATTGAATACGCGGCAGTGTGACCGCGGCCTAGCAAAGACTCGGCTTCAGCAAATAGAGCGCTATCTTGCGTAATTTCCTGTGTTGCATACAAAATTTCTTGAGCTTCGCCTTCTGTCCTTGCGGCTAATTCACCAAGTTCGTCGGAGACAGCTTTTATCGCGCGTGAAAGGGCATCGAGTTCAAACTCTGCGCCAAACTCGGATTGAATCGAGGAAGGTTTCGGAAGCGCTGCAGCCATGACATGAAAGGGACCAAGGGCGGCGCCCGTACTTGCAGAAATTCCCGTAAGCCCTGTCATCGCTGTCATCGTTCTCCTCATATACCTAACGTAACTTACAGGGCGCTAACGAGTTGGTCGAGGAAATTGGAAGCTTCCAGCGCATCACAAAAACGCAAATCAACGGTCAAGGAAATTTCAGAATGTCCAAATGAGGCATTTGGAGCACCTACGGATAAAGCAGTTGTATGAGACGGAAGTAGAAGCGGGATTGCCGAGGAAATCTTGGTGTGCGAGAGATCGAATATCGAAGCGGTTGCCCCAGTGAGCATTTCAACGGGAACCTTGCCTGCACGAGCTTGCTCACGAGTTTTCTTCATCCACAGTAAAAGGTCGTTGCCGGCCATAAGGTCTGGGTCCCTAAAGACGGGCATCGCTAAACCATATTTAGATTCCATGATGAGAGCGATACCAACATGCTCGCGCAGATCTTCAGAAATTGTTGAAAGGTTCAAGTGCACATTTCTGCGCAAGATACGTGCCCAAGTCGAGACTAAATGCGCACTTCCTTCATCAAGACCAGAGGTCGTGTGGGTAGAAAATCTCGTAAGCGAAATCTGCGGAATTCCCCGTGTTTTTTCAATAGCGCCAGCAACCATCTTTCGATTTGCAGCCTTTCGTGCATCGTGAGCACCGGCAAGTTGTGGGTTGGAAATATCCTCCCATGTGATCGTGCCATCTGGGCCAGTTGGTGAAATGCTGGCAAGATCAATACCGCGTTCTCGTGCAATTACGCGAGCTTTAGGTACCGCTTTAACGCTCCCTTGAGGGGATGTCGGAATCACAACGGGGGTAACGATGGAAACCTCCGCAGGGGTTTCAACCACGGGTGATGGAGTATTGAAATCGAAACTCATAACTTGCGTTGTTGTTTCTAACATCAACACAGGCGCACCGACCAACATTGTTGAACCGATTTGTCCCATGATTTCTTTTACAACTCCATCGGCAGGTGATTCAACTTCCATATCAATTTTATCTGTGGCAACATCGAAGAGGACGTCTCCTGATTTAACTAAATCTCCGACATTGACCCGAATTGCAAGAAGTTCCCCTTCTTCCATTGTCATACTCATCTTCGGCATGATCACTGCATAATCAAAGGTGCTCATCGCCAGCTAGCAACCACTTCACGCGCCTTTTTAATAATGTCATCAACTTGTGGAACCGCAGCCTTCTCCAATTGAGGAGCGTAAGGAATTGGCACATTCATACCTGCAAGCCTGGCAACAGGTGCAATCAAGTGCCCCAACGAGGTGCTCGTAACAACTTTGGCAATGACTTCGTTAATGAAACCTCCGTGCTCTGGTGCTTCTTGCACAACCATGAGACGTCCGGTTTTTTCCAAAGATTCATAGACGGGATCCATATCAAGTGGGGAGATTGTTCGCGGATCGATGAGCGTCAACGTAATCCCTTCTTTATCTAGCTCGTGAGCTGCTGCCAGCGTGCGAGAAACCATGATGCCCGTTGCAACGACTGTGAGATCTTTTCCTTCGCGGACCACTCGCGAAACACCCAGTGGAATTCTGTATGCGCCCTCAGGAACATCCTCCGTGCCGGCAACCTTGTAGAGAAGTTTATGTTCCATGAAAATGACCGGGTTAGGGTCATCGATTGCGGCGAGCAGCAAACCCTTGGCTTCATAAGGCGATGATGGCATCACTACTTTGAGCCCAGGTACGTTTGCAAACCATCCTTCAAGGCTTTGGGAATGTTGTCCAGCTGCGCCTGTTCCGGAACCGCTCGCAGCACGAAGCACAAGTGGCACATGCAATCCGCCGCCGACCATGAAGTGAATCTTGGCTGCCTGATTAACAATTTGATCCATCGCTTGCGCAGTGAAATCCGAGAACTGGATTTCAACGATAGGACGCATGCCAGAAAGCGCTGCTCCAACGGCCGTACCTACAATTCCAAGTTCAGAGATTGGGGTATCTCGAACTCTCTCACTTCCATAGCGATGATAAAGATCTCCGGTAACACCAAAAGCCCCACCATAAATACCGATATCTTCGCCAAGAATGAAAACCTCAGGGCGCTCATCCAGGGCAATAGCCATTGCTTCGCGCAGGGCTTCCGACATGGTTAATTTACGATCGCTCATGCGCTTACCTTTTTAAAAACTGAATCGAGCAATCCCGCAGGATCTGCCGGATTGCCTTTCATTGCTTCATTGACCGCGGCAATTACTTGCTCGGTAGCCAGACGATGCTGTTCGCCAATTTCATCCTCGTTCAAGAGACCGCGTTCTCTGACTACTTGTTCAAAATGAAGTATCGGATCCTTTATTTTCCATTCATCAATCTCTTCCTTTGTGCGATAAAGGTTCTTATCCGATCGAGAGTGACCTTTCCAACGATAGGTAACAAATTCAAGAAGCGTCGGTCCATCTCCTGCTTTAGCTCGTTGAACCGCCGCTTCCGTTGCTTCATAGACCGCTGCCACATCATTTCCATCAATAGTTACACCTGGAATTCCATATCCAAGTCCGCGATCTGAAAGTTTCTCCAACTTGAATGCAAGTTCAGTGGATGAACTCATGCCGTATCCATTATTTTCGCAAACAAAAATTACAGGCAATTTCCATACCGCAGCAAGATTCGCGGCTTCATGGAAGGCTCCTTCGTTCATAGCACCATCGCCGAAAAATGAAACGGCAACAGTGCCGCGCTTCATCAAATGTGAAGAAAGTGCTGCGCCGACTGCAATGGGAATTCCACCGCCGACAATGCCGTTGGCCCCAAGATTGCCGGTCTCAACATCTGCAATATGCATTGACCCACCGCGTCCGCCGCAATAACCATTTTCTTTACCCAGCAATTCGGCAACCATGCGCATTAAGTCTGCGCCCTTTGCAATGCAATGACCATGTCCGCGATGTGTTGAGGTTATTTGATCTGTCAGATTGAGAGCCATACACACGCCAGTAGGCGATGCTTCTTGACCAATTGATAAATGCATCGTGCCGTGCATCATTCCGCGACCAAATAAATCTTCAACGGCTTCTTCAAATTTGCGAATGCGCGACATAGTTAATAACGCGTAACTCGCATTCTCTTTATTCGCGAGTGGATGTCCCATCAAGAGCGGCGGAATCGTCATAAACCAACCTTCACATATGTGCAAGTGTTTGAATGGATGTGTCTATTAAACACTATGCCGTGCGATATACGCTACGCCCCACTTACTTTTTTTTTCACTGACAAAGAGATGCGGTTACACATGAAGGAATTCAGAACAGTTGTTGCATCACCTGTCGGACTTCATGCACGTCCTGCTTCTTTGTTCTCACGCGCAGCAAAAGAATCGGGCTGTGTTGTCACGCTCGCGAAAGTGAACAATGGTGCGCATTCAGATTTCGTGGACGGTGCAAGCATTCTTCGAGTTATGACGCTCGGCGTTAAATGTAATGATGAAATCATCGTGCGCGTTGAAGGCGAGAACGAAGAGGCAGTCTCTGATGCTCTCCGGGCGCTAGCTGAAAGCACCGATCACTAAAGATTTACTCCTTTGCAGCAACGTTGGCAGGCAAGGCAAGGGTCGCCAATAATCCAAGACAAATAACTGCAGCAGCGACAAGTGTCGTAAATCGTGCAGCAGATGTCATCGCCAATTCACCTGCATGACGCAACACTGCTCCTCCAGGCAATTGACTCAATTGGGGAATAGCCGAACCCGCAGAACCTCGTACAACTTTGGCCACGTGACTTTGCGTTGCACTATCTAAGCCAGGTATTTCTGCAAGATTCTTGATCACTTTGCTACCAAGATTTGTTACGAGCAAACTTCCTAGTAAGGCAACACCGATTGCAGATCCCATTTGGCGGAAAGTACTTTGCAAACCGGATGCTTGGCCACTTTGATCTACAGGAACTTCAGCAAGAATCACACTCGTAAGTTGCGCAGTTGCCATTCCCACACCAAGCCCATAAATAAATAACCAGAGCGCAACGAGCCAGCCAGCCATATCAGCTGTGATCGTGAGACCTAATCCAAGAATTGCAATTACTTCGAAAGCTAATCCGATGCGTACAACCGCTCGACCGCCAATTCGTTGTGTGAGTTGCGGAGTTGCTCCAGAGATCAGAAATGTTCCAATAGCTAAAGAAAGAATGAGTACGCCAGAACGCAGGGCTGAATATCCCAGCGCACCTTGCACAAATAGCGGCAGGGCAAAGAGCATCCCGAATTCACCAAGTGATACAACTAGCGCAGCAATACTTCCGAAACGGAAGGAGCGAATCTTCAGTAAGGAAAGGTCAAGTAACACTGGTTTGCCGGCAAGGCTTCGAGATCGCTCTATGAAGACAAAGACCACCATTGAAATGCCTCCCACGATAAAGGCAACAGGAACAGGTGAAAGGGATCCGCTCCATGAGAGCCCCAGCACGGTGAGTACTTCTTGAGTTTTCCACCAGCCAAATCGAATTCCTTCAATAAGACCAAAAACGATAAGCCCAAGTCCCACGATAGATAAAACCACTCCTGCATAATCGGCGCCCTTTTTTGCATGCGGGTCGCGAGTCTCTGGAACAAATTTAATGATTCCAAAAATTACGATCAAAGTGATCGGAATATTAATGAGAAATGCCCATCTCCATGTTGAAACGGTGGTGAGATAACCACCGACAACTGGCCCCACTGCAGCCATTCCGCCAATTGTGGAACCCCAAATTGCAAAAGCAATTCCACGCTCCTTCCCAAAGAAAAGTGCATTCACTGTTGAAAGAGTGGAGGGCAAGACCATCGCTCCACCAAGACCTTGGAGAAATCGTGCGCCGATTAGTAGCGAACCGCTTGTAGCCATACTTGCCAAGATGCTTGCACCACCAAAGACGATCACTCCAATAAGTAAGAGTCTTCGACGACCAGTAAGGTCACCCAGCCGCCCGACTGTGATCAAGAGGGCTGCAAAAACCAAGGAATAAATCGAGTTAATCCATTCAGCATCAGATGCGCTCAACTTGAGGTCTCGAATCATGGACGGAATCGCCACATTCACGACAGTGGCATCCATAATGATCAATGAAACTGCCAATGCAATAAATGGCATCGCTTTCCAACGTAAAGGGTGGCCATCTTTAGTATTCATGTGGCAATTCTAGGTAGGCAAACTATGAGAAACTTGCGCTCATGATTTCGACACAGAGCCTTGAATTACGCGCCGGAGCGCGCCTTTTGGTCTCTGGAGTTACCGTCCGGATCAACCACGGAGACAGAATCGGATTTGTGGGACGAAATGGGGCAGGAAAGAGCACTCTCGCCAAAGTATTAGCCGGCGAAACCATGCCCGCGGGTGGCCAAGTTCTACGAAGTGGCGGAATCGGCTATCTCCCCCAGGACCCACGTACTGGCGATGAGGCCGGAACTGTCGTGGAGCGAATCCTTTCAGTGCGAGGTCTAGACCTCATTGTCGAACGCATGCGCCAGGCAGAACAAGCAATGGCCACTGCACAAGGCGACGAACTCGAAGCGGTCATGAATCGCTACACCCGCGCGGATAATGAATTCAGTGCGGCAGGCGGATATAGCGCTACAGCAGAAGCTGAAGCAATTGCCACAAGTTTAGGAATTCCCGAAAGACTCTTCGACGAACCTTTGGATTCCCTCAGTGGTGGTCAGCGCCGGCGCGTTGAGTTGGCACGCATTCTTTTTAGTGGCGCCGAAACGCTTTTGCTGGATGAGCCAACAAACCACTTGGATGCGGATTCAGTAATTTGGCTTCGCGATTATTTAACAAAATATTCTGGCGGGCTCGTCATCATTAGTCACGATGTTAACTTGATCGAGACCGTAGTAAATAAAGTTTTCTATCTTGATGCCAACCGCAATGTCATAGATGTCTACAACATGGGGTGGAAGAAATATCTTCAACAACGTGAAGCAGATGAACACCGCCGAAAGATTGATCGTGCAAACGCAGAAAAGAAGGCCGCCATTCTCGAGAAGCAGGCGGAAAAGTTACGCGCTAAAGCCACCAAAGCCAAGGCCGCTCAAGGTATGTTCCGCAGAGCCGAACGACTACTCTCCGATCTTGAAGATGTTCGCAAGAGTGATCGTGTTGCGAAACTTCGCTTTCCAACTCCAGCACCTTGTGGCAAGACTCCGCTCACCGCAACAGGTTTAAGCAAGTCTTACGGATCACTTGAAGTATTCACTGATGTAGACCTAGCAATTGATAAAGGTTCGCGAGTAGTTATTCTGGGTCTAAATGGCGCAGGAAAAACCACACTTCTTCGCATGCTTGCAGGCGACCTTGAACCCGATACCGGTGAAGTCATTCCCGGTCATGGTTTGAAGATTGGTTACTACACACAAGAGCACGAGTCACTAGATTTCAATCGCACTGTTCTAGAAAATATGAAGAGTGCACATGCAAATATTCTTGAACCAGAAGCTCGAAATGTTCTTGGCTCATTCCTCTTCACTGGCGATGACGTGCATAAGCCCGTTAATGTCTTGAGCGGTGGCGAGCGCACCAGACTCGCCCTCGCAGTCCTTGTTGTCAGCGCTGCGAATGTTCTGCTTTTGGATGAACCAACAAACAACTTAGACCCGGCATCACGTCATGAAATCCTCGGAGCCCTCGGTGAATTTCAGGGCTCAGTTATTTTGGTTTCTCACGATGAAGGCGCGGTTGCTGCACTTCGACCAGATCGAGTGCTCTTGCTTCCGGATGGAGATGAAGATTTGTGGAATGAGACCTATCTCGATCTCATTGCAATCGAGTAACCGAGCGCCATGAACGAGAGCTTGCGTGCGCATGCCCCTCTTCTTAATTCTTACCTCACTTACTTAGAGCAGAACAAACACCCGTTCACGATTCCCGGCCACAAGCAGAACGCTGCCCAACTGGATGCAGGGCTAGGAATCGTTGTCGACTCGGATGTCCCGCTCTACGGCGGACTTGATGAAATCAAATTAACAAAAGGCGCATTAAAAGAGGCCGAAGCCCTTGCCGGGCAATTATGGAAGGCGGATTGGGCGAGATTCTCAACCGGCGGTTCAACTCATGCAAATCAAGCCCTGGTTTTAGCTTTAGGGCAACCCGGTGACAAGGTAGCAATCAGTAGAACTTCCCACCGTTCCTTACTCTCTGCTTTAGTACTGGCCGGACTCGAACCGCTATGGCTCTATCCTGAAATAGATGAAGTCACGGGAGTCCCTCTTGGTATTCCTATTCGGGAATTAGAGCGAGCGCTAACGCACGATCCTATTGCCGTCTTGCTCACTGAACCCGGATACCTTGGAACGATTTCTGATGTCTGCGCGCTTATCTCTACAGCTCATAAAAAAGGCATTCCCGTGATTATTGATGCGGCATGGGGTGGCCATTTCGGTTTTCATCCTGCAATGCCCAAACACGCACTTCAATATGGCGCAGATGCTTTCGTCACGAGTGTTCATAAAGTACTTCCTGGATATAGCGCATCAGCAATTGCGGTTGCCGTAACAGATCGGCTCAATCGCGTCAGGCTAGATCAAACCTTTGATACCACTCACACAACGTCACCAGCTGGTGCTCCGCTGGCATCCATTGATGGCGTACGCGCCTTACTGCAAACGCGCGGAACCGAACTCATTGGCGCACTGCTTGCTCGCATAGAAAATCTACGTGGCCACCTACAAAGTGAATTTGGAGCGGAGATTATTCTCTCGCCCAATAATTTTGCTCAAGGAAGATTTGATCCCACAAAAATTGTTCTGCGAGTTAACTCAATCGGCGCAGACGGCATATCAATCGAGCGAGAGCTCATTGACCTTGGTCTGCCCGTTGAGATGGCCGATCAAGACACGATCGTCGTGCTTGCCACCATCGCTGACACGCACGAGAGCTTTAGCGCGTTGGAGGACGCACTCTTATTAGTACTCAGAAGAAATGCAAAGACACCCCGCCCTGGGGCAACATCCTTAAGTTGGCGTATTGCTCCCACTATTGCCATGTCCATGCGTGATGCTTACTTTGCGCCCAGTGTCATGGTGCCAGTCGAGTCCGCCATCGGACGAGCAAGCGCCGATCTTATTGCTCCCTATCCGCCCGGTGTCGCAGTAATTGCGCCAGGTGAAGTCATCACCAAAGAAATCATGGAGGGCTTGCTCCAAGGGAAGGCAGATGGCATTCGCATTGCCTACGCAAGCGATGCGAGCTTAAAAACTTTTCGAGTTATTTCTTAAGCTGGTCTGAACGAATCGTTTGCCTCTGTTTGAGCATGCTTAATCATGATGTGGCGGGTAACCGTGTATTCGCTCAGGGATTCTTGACTCATATCTTTTCCAAATCCAGATCCCTTGACTCCACCATGCGGGGCTTCGGATGCAATAGGTAAATGGTCATTAATCCACGTCACGCCAACATCGAGTTGGTGGGTGACACGCAAAGCACGTGCAACATCGGTGGTCCAAACAGAGGATGCCAATCCAAAGGCGCTGTCGTTTGCTTGCTCAATTGCTGAGAATTCTCCATCAAAGGGCAGAACGGCCAGAACTGGTCCAAAAACTTCGCCTTGTACTATTTCACTTTTTTGATCCATGCCCACCAAAACTGTTGGTGGGTAGTAAGCGCCCTGACCATCTGGAATCTCTCCACCCAATCGGACACTTGCACCCGCTTCAACTGCTCGTGTCACGAAACCATGAACGCGGTTGCGATGTTCCTGGGAGATCAGCGGTCCGATATCGGTAGAGCGATCGAGTGGATCACCCCATTTCACTTTCGCGCCTGTTTCTACGAGAGCATCTACGGCTTCAGCAAATTTAGATTTCTCGACATAGACGCGAGTGGCAGCGGTGCAATCTTGCCCAGAGTTATATGTCGATCCCATAACTAACGCTTGTGCCATTGCAGCAATATCTGCATCCGCAAAAACTATTGCCGGTGCCTTGCCACCTAATTCAAGGTGAACACGTTTGGTTCCTTTTGCTGCTTCGCGCATGATGAATTCACCGGTAGCCGCAGAGCCCGTCAATGAAATCATATTGACATCTTTATTCGTTACCAGCGCACTGCCAACATCTGCTCCACCTGTGATCACATTGAAGACTCCTGCTGGCATTCCTGCCTCCATAGCTAGTTCAGCAAGGCGCAAAGATGTTTGAGGAGTTGCCGGCGCAGGTTTTAAAACAACAGTATTTCCTGCAGCAAGCGCTGGACCCATCTTCCAAATAGCCATCACCAAAGGGAAATTCCAGGGAGCAATACTGGCTACGACTCCGATAGGCCTTCGAATAAGCATCGATGTATATCCAGAACTTAGAATTCCTGCGCCGCTTCCTTCGAGTGATCGGGCTGCACCGGCGAAAAAGCGCAGGTTATCTACGGCAAAAGGAATTTCGCCTTCAAGGAAAGTAGTGAAAGGTTTTCCGCTATCACTCACTTCCATTTTGGAAAGTTCTTCTCCATGCGATTCAATGAGATCCGCTAAGCGCAAGAGGATACGCGAGCGCTCTCCTGCGGTCCTGCCTGACCATGAAGCGAAGGCGCCACGCGCGGCAGACACACTCTCTTGCGCATCAGCAACAGATCCTTCGGAAACTTCGGCGACCTCAAGTCCTGTAGCAGGATTGATCAAGGTGCGTCGCGGGCCATGTCCGTCTCGTGTTACTCCAGAGATGTGAAGTCCAGATATTGTGCTCATGCGTTTTTTCCTATTCTCTGTAGTCTCAACTGTTGAATCCCACGCCCATGCGATCGAGTAAGCCAAGCCATGGGCCGCGCTTTCCATCAATATCTTCCCGAGCCAACGAGGCGCGAGTCTTTGAAACAAGTAATGAACGAATCGGTTCAGGTGGAAAAGGAATCGGCTTGCGCGCTACTAAGGCTAATTGAGTGAGTTCGCTTTCACGATTGGCAATAAAATCTAGCGCAACTTTTGCCCCGAAACGTGAGGATGTTACGCCCAGCCCGGTGTATCCAAATGCGTAAGCAACCTTCCCACCGAAAGCACGTCCAATGACCGGTGTAAATCGAGATGTCGTATCAATCATTCCCGCCCACTTGTTGGTGAAGTTTAAACCTTCCAGTTGAGGGAAGGTTTGAAAAAATTGTTCAGCAAGTAACTCGTGGGATGGCGCATATCGTTCGGGTGAAATATCTCGTTGACTCCCCTTGTAATAAATCGCATCGTAACCTCCCCAGAGAATTCGATTATCTGGGGTCCGTCGGTAGTAATGAAACTGGTTTCCAGCATCAGTAACACCTTGATTTTGTTTCCAACCAATGGAATCCAATTGTGCCTGGCTTAGTTGTTCAGTCACCAGAACGTGATCAAAGACTGGGATAGCCATGTTGCGCATGCGTCGAAGTAGAGGATGGAATGCGTTGGTCGCAAGTATTACCTTATTGGCAGTAACAATCCCGTGTGCCGTGTGAAGCAATACTGATGTACGCGATTTAGACAATCCAGTTACTCGAGTCATTTCATAAATACGAACACCTCGAGCAATTGCACTTTGGCGTAAACCCCATGAGAGCTTGGCGGGATCAAGAATCCCGCTGCCATCATGAATGCGAAGTGATGCTAAATAAGTAGGCGAATCAATATCTTTTCTGGTTTCTTCCCCATCGAGGAATTCAACATTTTCACCGTATTTAAGCAATTGCTTGAAAGAAGCTTCAAGTTCTTTAACATGGTGAGGGCGAAGCGCCATTACGCTCTTGCCGCAGAAATTCTGTTCAGCATTAATTTTTTCACTATCAAGAAATTTAAAGATTTCGGAGACATTTTCGCGACCGAGCCGCAAGAGTGTGTCAATCTCCTTAGGCCACAGGGATAAACCATGTGCCAATCCATGCGTGAGAGATTCTGAAAAGAATCCGCCATTTCGGCCGGAGGCTCCAAAAGCAATCTGTTGCGATTCCAGAATAACCACATCAAGGTCAGGGTTTTCAATCTTCGCTTCAATCCCAGCCCAAAGACCTGTTAAGCCCCCACCGACAATCGCCAGATCACAAGAAGTATGTGCTTCAAGGCTTGCTAGATTTTCCGGGGCGTTGGCTCCGCTCGTCCAAAAGGGTTTTGCTTCTGCACCTTGAAGAGCAGAAGATGCAGGTGTCAGGGTTTTCATTTATAGAGCGCTCCTGCGTGAATCTCTTGGCAAAACGATCGCCTTAAGTGGATCCCATGTGAGATTAACCAGAGCCCCACGTTGGGCCGATGTTGCTCCAGGTTGTGACATCAAGATGGGGGCACTTCGCCCTTCAATGCTAAGTACCAAAGTAGACGCGCCACCGTAGAACTGCACATCTTGGACCATGGTAGGAATTGAATGTTCTCCGGAAACCGCCAAACGTAAATCTTCTGGTCGGATCAAAAGATGCGCTTCACCAGAAATGTCTTTCCCATATCGGTTTCCAGGGAGTACTCCAAGGCTGGCGTGCTTAATGCCTTCCGGAACAATGATGCCGTCGAAGAAATTACTCTCGCCGATAAAATCACCCACATAAGCCGTTGCGGGACGTTGATAAAGATCCACAGGTGTATCTACTTGGCCAACAGTACCTTCGACCATCACCGCGATGCGATCGGCCATGGACATGGCTTCTTCTTGATCGTGAGTAACCACCACGAAGGTGATGCCAACTTCTAACTGCAATCTTTTAAGCTCTAACTGCATCTCCGAGCGAACTTTGCGATCCAAGGCAGAGAGCGGTTCGTCCAGCAACAAAAGTTTTGGTCGCTTAACAATGGCTCGGGCCAGTGCTACTCGCTGGCGTTGACCTCCAGAGAGCTGACTCGGCCTGGCTTTTACTTTATCTTGCAACCCCACGGTCTTTAAAACTTCTTCGACTCTGCTCTTTATTTCTGCTTTAGGCAATTTTTCACGTTCAAGTCCATACGCGACGTTCTGCCCTACGTTCATGTGAGGAAAGAGGGCATAGCTTTGGAACATCAAGTTAATGGGGCGTTTGTTGGC
>SESG01000442.1_pt1 | contig 31993 bp, 31 predicted proteins | sample 3171421 | NCBI WGS metagenome assembly SESG01 (sample SAMN10866946, study PRJNA518727) | freshwater metagenome | biome: subpolar coniferous forest; feature: holomictic lake; material: water; isolation source: holomictic Lake 227, 6 m and 8 m depth | place: Canada: near Kenora, Ontario | collected...
TGGCGAGAATGAATTTGATGTTGCGACAATTTCTTTCGGACTGCGAAATACAAGTAGCGCGAAAGCTGCCCTTGCCGACGCCTTCCGAGTCGTGAAGCCTGGTGGGCGGATGGTCGTCGTGGAATTTAGTCACCCAACAAATCGTATTTTCCGAACCATTTATATGAAATACCTCATGAGGGCTTTGCCTGCGATTGCCAAAAAGACCTCCTCGAATCCGGATGCCTATATTTATCTGGCTGAATCCATTCAGGCATGGCCAAATCAAAAGGGTCTTGCCCAAGTCATGGAATCTGCTGGATGGGAGCGAGTTGGCTGGCAGGATTTGACCTTCGGAATTGTGGCAATCCATATCGGACACAAGCCGCTTTCATAGGCTGGCTTTCGTATGAGAAATCAGGCAAATGTGACCCAGAACAAATTCCTTCAGAGGCCTTTGCCCCGTAGACTGCGGACATCATGAATCCATACGTCCCGATTCTTGCAATAGGTGCCATAGGTTTTGGCTTCGCCGCCTTCTCAGTCATCGTTACTTCCATAACCGGCCCAAAGCGCTATAACAGAGCTAAATCCGCTGCTTATGAGTGCGGAATAGAGCCTTCTCCACAAGCCGCTGGCGGTGGCAGGTTCCCCGTTAAATTCTTTATAACTGCGATGCTCTTTATTGTTTTCGATATTGAAATCGTCTTCCTTTATCCGTGGGCAGTCACATTCGACAAGCTTGGTGTTTTTGGCCTCGTCGAGATGCTTATTTTTATACTTACTGTTTTTGTTGCTTATGCATATGTCTGGCGCCGCGGTGGATTGGACTGGGATTAAATGGGATTAGAAGAGAAGCTACCAAGCGGAATAATGCTTACAACGGTAGAAAAACTTGCCGGATATATTCGTAAGACATCTTTATGGCCTGCCAGCTTCGGGCTTGCATGCTGCGCAATTGAAATGATGGCAACGACGACTGCTAAATACGATTTGTCGCGTTTTGGGATGGAAGTTTTCCGCGGTTCTCCTCGCCAAGCCGATCTCATGATTGTTGCCGGTCGCTTGTCGAACAAGATGGCACCAGTTCTTCGACAAATTTATGATCAAATGGCCGGTCCAAAATGGGTTCTAGCCATGGGTGCTTGTGCGTCTTCAGGCGGAATGTTTAACAATTATGCAATCGTGCAAGGCGTGGATCATATTGTTCCAGTCGATATCTACCTTCCTGGTTGCCCACCTCGCCCTGAAATGCTTATTGATGCAATCATCAAATTGCACGAACAGATTTCTGACACAAAGCTTGGCTCAAACCGCGCTCAAATCATTCGTGAAGTTGAAGCTGCTGCGCTCGCTGCTAAACCAGTTCATCAAATCACTGGCCTTCTCGCATGAGCCAGGACGAAGGAATGTTTGGCGTAAACGGCTCAGGCGACACCTCTGGTTTTGGTGGATTAGTTCGCGTTGGATCTTCATCAGGATCATCAGAACGCCCATACGGCAGTTACTTTGATGAGATTGCAGATGATCTTGAACGTGCTTATCCAGAATTTAACGACGCAATAGAAGCTGTCGTTGTTCAAAATGGCGAATTAACTTTGCATGTAAAGCGCGAGAAACTTGAAGATGTAGCAAGAATTCTTCGTGATAACCCAAAGCTTCAATTTGAAATGTGTTTAGGTGTAAGTGGCGTGCATTATCCAGATCAAACTGGCCGCGAACTTCATGCTGTTTACCCATTGCTTTCAATGACACACAATCGACGTCTTCGCCTTGAAGTTTCTGTTCCGGATTCAGATCCGCACATTCCAACTCTTGTAGAAGTGTGGGCCGGCAACAATTGGCACGAGCGCGAAACTTTTGACATGTTCGGAATAATTTTTGATGGTCATGCTGGATTAACTCGCATCTTGATGCCAGATGATTGGGCAGGACATCCACAACGTAAGGACTATCCACTCGGTGGAATTCCAGTTGAGTTTCATGGCGCAACTGTTCCAGCCCCTAGCGAGCGTAGGAGCTATCGATGAGTTTTGATCCATATGCATCATCGCGCGAAACAACTGAAGGTCGCGTTTACTCAGTAACCGGTGGAGATTGGGATGAGCTCTCAACTGAAATTGGTGCAACAAAAGAGGAACGTGTTGTTGTCAACATGGGTCCACAGCACCCATCGACTCACGGTGTACTTCGTTTGATTCTTGAACTCGAGGGCGAAACTGTCACCGAAGCTCGTTGCGGAATTGGATATCTCCACACCGGAATTGAAAAAAATACTGAATACCGTACTTGGACCCAAGGAGTTACTTATGTAACTCGCATGGATTACCTCGCGCCAATTTTTAATGAGACTGCGTATTGCATGTCTGTTGAAAAACTTCTTGGAATTACAGATCAAATCCCAGAACGCGCACAAGTAATTCGCGTAATGATGATGGAACTAAATCGAATCTCTTCTCACATGGTTTGTTTCGGAACGGGTGGCCTCGAACTTGGCGCACTCACCCCAATCTTCTTTGCTTTCCGTGATCGCGAAACCGTCCTTGATATATTTGAAGAAGTATCTGGTCTTCGTATGAATATGGCTTACATCCGCCCTGGTGGAGTTGCTCAAGATGTCCCGGCTGATGCTGTCTCTCGAATTCGAGAAGCATGCCGCGATATGAGAAAGAGTTTCAAAGATAATGAGACTTTGCTCGTTGGAAACTCAATCTGGATGAAGCGCACAAAGGATGTTGGTTACTTAGATCTTGCTGGATGTATGACTCTTGGTGTTACGGGTCCAATCCTTCGTGCTGCTGGAATGCCGTGGGATCTTCGTAAATCTCAACCATATTCTGGCTATGAAAATTATAATTTTGATGTCATCACAACCGACACATCTGATGCGTATGGAAGATTCTTAGTTCGTCTAGGAGAGCTCGAGCAATCACTTCGGATTATTGAACAGTGCTGTGATTTCCTAGATAAATTAAATGGAGCGCCAGTCATGGTTGCTGACAAAAAGATTGCATGGCCTGCACAACTTTCAGTGAGTGCTGATGGCATGGGTAATTCACTTGCCCACATTCGCGAAATCATGGGCGAATCCATGGAAGCACTAATTCACCACTTCAAGATTGTTACAGAAGGTTTTCGAGTTCCTGCTGGTCAGGCATATGCAGCGGTGGAATCACCTCGCGGTGAAACTGGTGTTCATACCGTTTCTGATGGCGGAACCCGTCCTTACCGTGTTCACTTTCGCGAACCATCATTCAATAATCTTCAATCAACGGCCGCAATGTGTGAAGGCGGCATGATTGCTGACGTTATTTCTGCAGTTGCTTCAATAGACCCAGTTATGGGAGGTGTGGATCGCTAATGTCTTACTCAACTGAAAATATTGCAATTATGGATTCGATCATTGCTCGCTATCCACGTAAACGCTCTGCAATTATGCCTTTGCTTCATTATGTTCAAGCTATTGAAGGTTTTGTTACTCCGGAGGGAATCGAACTTATCGCTGAAAAGCTAGAGCTTGAAACCGCTGAAGTGACAGCTGTTTCTACTTTTTACACTCAATATAAGAGTGAGCCCGTTGGTGAATATCACGTAGGAGTTTGCATTAATACTCTCTGCGCGGTTATGGGTGGCGATGAGATTTATAAGTCAGTATCGGAACATCTTGGAATTGGAAATGATGGAGTTACAGAAGATGGCAAAGTTTCATTAGAGCGAATTGAATGTAATGCTGCTTGTGATTATGCCCCTGTCGTAATGGTGAACTGGGAATTTTTCGATAACCAAACCCCACAAAGTGTTAAAGATTTAGTGGATGGCGCCCGTAATGGGAATCCGCCAGCACCTACTCGCGGACCTAAGAGTCTGCGTACATGGAAGCAAAATTCTGCAGTACTCGCAGGTGTATCTGATGGACTTGCAGGCGAAGGCGTCTCTGCTGGAGAACCTTCCAAGCTTGGTTTGAAGTTATCGAAAGAGGGCAAGTAATTAATATGAGCAAATTATCGCCAGTTCTTTCAGCTCATTGGGATGAAGCAGATTCCTTCACAATCGATGCTTATCGCCGCAATGGTGGATATAAGGCAGCAAAGACAGCGCTGGATATGGATCCTGATGCTGTTATTCAGCTCGTAAAAGATTCTGGCCTTCGTGGCCGCGGTGGCGCAGGCTTTCCGACTGGCATGAAGTGGGGATTCATTCCTCAAAATGATGGAAAAGATCATTACCTAGTTGTGAATGCTGATGAGTCCGAACCAGGTACTTGTAAAGATATGCCGCTTTTGATGGCAAATCCGCACTCTTTGGTTGAGGGCATCATCATTGCTTCATATGCAATCCGAGCCAATTACGCTTTCATTTACCTTCGCGGCGAAGTCGTGCATGTGTATCGTCGCGTACAGCAAGCGATTGCGGATGCATACGCTTCTGGATTGCTAGGCAAGAACATCAACGGCAAAGGTTTTGATTTAGAACTCGTCTTGCACGCAGGAGCCGGTGCTTATATCTGCGGAGAAGAAACTGCACTTCTTGATTCACTAGAAGGATTCCGCGGACAACCTCGTCTTCGTCCTCCATTCCCTGCAATCGCAGGGCTATATGCGCGCCCAACAGTTGTGAACAACGTTGAGTCAATCGCATCAGTTCCAGCAATTATTGCTAACGGCACGGAGTGGTTTCAATCAATGGGAACCGAGAAGAGCAAAGGATTTACTCTTTACTCACTTTCGGGCCATGTTAAGAACCCTGGACAATTCGAAGCTCCTCTAGGAATCACTCTGCGAGAACTCCTAGAAATGGCTGGCGGAATGCGCGAAGGCCACTCACTGAAATTCTGGACTCCTGGTGGTTCATCTACTCCGATGTTTACCCAAGAACACTTAGATGTGCCTCTTGATTACGAAGGCGTCGGCGCAGCCGGTTCTATGTTGGGAACAAAAGCCCTTCAAATTTTTGATGAGACAACATGTGTTGTGCGCGCAGTGCTTCGATGGACTGAGTTTTACAAACATGAATCATGTGGAAAGTGCACACCATGTCGCGAAGGCACTTGGTGGTTGGTTCAAGCACTTAAAGAGCTTGAGGCTGGACGCGGTACATCCGCGGATCTCGATAAGTTACTAGATATCGTTGACAACATTGCAGGTCGCTCATTTTGCGCTCTAGCAGATGGAGCAGCTAGCCCAATCGTCTCGTCAATGAAGCATTTCCGCGAGGAATATCAGCGCCATCTTGATTTAGGAAGTTGCCCTTTTGATCCAATCGCCTCAACACTATTTGCTGGAGCTCTCTCATGACGACTGATGTAGCTGTTGAGATGATTACCGTTGTAATTGACGGTTTCGAAGTCACCGTTCCAAAAGGAACTCTCATTATTCGCGCTGCAGAAAAACTTGGTATTCAGATTCCACGTTTCTGCGACCACCCACTGTTGGCGCCCGCTGGTGCTTGCCGTCAGTGTTTGGTGGATGTTGAAATCAACGGTCGCGCATTTCCTAAGCCTCAGGCTTCGTGCACCATTCCTGTAGAGCCAAATATGATTGTTAAGACTCAATTAACTTCACCTGTTGCGGAAAAAGCGCAAAAGGGAATTATGGAATTGCTTCTTATAAACCATCCACTTGACTGCCCAGTCTGTGACAAAGGCGGAGAGTGTCCCCTTCAAAATCAGGCAATGAGTACCGGCAGAACTGAATCTCGTTTTACGGGTGTTAAGCGCACATTCGAGAAGCCAATTAATATTTCATCTCAGGTGCTTTTGGATCGCGAACGTTGCGTTCTTTGCGCACGCTGCACGAGATTCTCAGAGCAAATTGCAGGTGATCCATTCATTACTCTCAATGAACGCGGAGCACTGCAGCAAGTTGGAATTTACGAGAAGGATCCATTCAATTCGTATTTCTCTGGAAACACAGTTCAAATTTGCCCTGTTGGCGCGCTAACTGGTGCCTCATACCGTTTCCGTGCTCGTCCATTTGATTTAGTTTCCACTCCAACGGCTTGCGAACACTGTGCGGCTGGTTGTGCACTTCGTACAGATGTGCGCCGCGGAAAGACCTTGCGTCGCCTAGCCGGTGACGATGCTTCAGTTAATGAGGAATGGAACTGCGACAAGGGTCGCTGGGCATTTAAATATCTCTCAAGCAAAGAGCGCGTAACTTCACCGCTTGTTCGTGGTGATGATGGCGAGCTTCGCGAAGCATCATGGCCCGAAGCACTTGCTCGGGTTGCCGCTGGTTTCTCTGACAAGAAAGTTGGAGTGCTTGTTGGAGGACGCGCAACAGTTGAAGATGCCTACGGCTATTCAAAGTTCGCCCGTATCACACTCGGCACGAATGACATTGATTTCCGATCACGTCCTCATACAGATGAAGAGGCAGCATTTCTTGCGTCTACAGCAGTTAATTTGAAGACGACTTACGCAGACATTGATAAGGCTGATCACGTTGTTCTTGTTAATTTCGAACCAGAAGATGAATCTCCAATCGTGTTCTTGCGCGTTTACAAGCAGGTACGCAAGCGTGGTTTGCAAGTAACAACAATCGCTCCGTTTGCAAGTCGCGGAAGTGAAAAGTTAAAAGCAAATCTTCTTTCCAGTTTTGATCAAGTAACAAACCTCACGGAGAAATCAGTTGTGCTAGTTGGTGAGCGAAGTGCAGAAGTTCCTGGTCTGCTTAGCGCAATCGCTGCTCACACAACTGCAAAGATTGCTTGGATTCCACGTCGCTCCGGCGAACGTGGTGCTCTAGCAGCAGGTGCCTTAGGAAACTTACTTCCTGGCGGACGTCCGGTTTCTGATGCGGCCGCTCGCATTGATGTTCAAACAGCGTGGGGTGTTGATTCACTTCCAACTGAGCTTGGGCGTTCTACTGAACAAATACTTAACTCATTAAATTCTGAGGGCGGACTAGATGCCGTTTTAATTGGCGGGGTTGATCCTTCAGATATTTCGTCAGCAGCGCTCGGTCAATTGCTGAACTCTTTTGTTGTTTCATTAGAAATTTCTCATAGTGCAGTTACTGCAATCGCAGATGTAGTTCTTCCGGTTGCGGCAGTTACTGAAAAAGCCGGATCTTTCCTTGACTGGGAAGGCCGTGAGCGTAGTTTTGAAAAAGCTATTGAAGGACCTTTGGTAACCACAAGAAGTGATGTCCGTATTCTTTCCATGATTGCTGATGAAATGAAGAAGCCAATTTCACTTCCTTCAGTAACTTCAGCAGCTAAGGAATTTTCGGCGCTTGGAGTTTGGGATGGAGCTTCTGTTTCTAAACCAACAAATGCATCCGCAAGCACGCCTTCAGTTTCCGGCAATCAAGCCGTTCTTACTTCTTGGCGTCAACTAATTGACCTCGGTTCACTCCAAGCAGGAGAAGAGAACTTGGCTGGAACTGCCCGCAAAGCAGTCGCAGTAATCTCAGCGGCTCGTGCAACTTCTCTTGGTGTAAAAAGCGGAGAACTTCTAACAATTGCAAATGAACGCGGAAGCATCACGGTCCCGGCCCATATTGCAAATATTTCAGATGACAAGGTTTGGCTTCCAAGAAACTCTCAAGATTCTCAAACAATCGTTACCTTCGGCGCCGCTGAAGGATGTCTCGTATCGGTGGTCAAGGCATGAGCACTTCAGAACTAATTGGTGCAGATCCAGGTTGGCTCATCCTTGTTAAAGGTGTTCTGATCTTCGTAATCTGCGTAGTTGCAACTTTGCTCTCAATTTGGGCAGAGCGACGAATCGTCGCTCGCATGCAGGTTCGCGTTGGACCTAACCGTGCTGGAAAGTTTGGTCTTCTACAAAGTCTTGCCGATGGAGTGAAACTTGCGCTTAAGGAAGATCTCATTCCTAAGGCAGCAGACAGGGTTGTATTTGTTATTGCGCCAATTATTTCAGCTACAACTTGTTTTATGGCGTTTGCTGTTGTTCCAATGACAGGAAAAGTCAGGTTATTCGGTCATACGACTGCAATGCAGCTAACCGATCTTCCCGTGGGCGTTCTATATGTTCTTGCAATTGCATCCGTGGGAGTTTACGGAATTGTTCTTGCCGGCTGGTCTTCTGGTTCCACTTATCCGCTTCTGGGTGGCTTGCGTTCAAGTGCGCAAGTAATTTCCTATGAAGTAGCGATGGGACTTTCACTTGTTGCAGTATTTATTTATTCAGGTTCAATGTCGACCTCATCAATCATTGAAGCCCAACAAAAGTGGTGGTTTGGGGTAGTTCTCTTCCCTTCATTCATCATTTACGTAATTTCAATGGTCGGAGAAACAAACCGAGCACCATTTGATCTTGCTGAAGCAGAAGGAGAACTCGTCGGTGGATTCCATACCGAGTACTCCTCACTAAAGTTCGCACTATTTTTCCTCGCCGAATATGTGAATATGGTCGTCGTTTCTTCATTAGCGACAACTCTTTTCCTCGGTGGATATCACGCTCTTCCAGGGCTTGGATTTACCGAGACATGGTTGGGTGGATGGTTTACTTTGGTTTGGTTCTTCGCAAAGGTAATTCTTTTCTTCTTCTTATTCGTATGGTTGCGCGGAACACTCCCTCGCCTGCGTTATGACCAATTTATGCAATTTGGTTGGAAGGTCTTGATCCCAGTTAGCTTGCTTTGGATCATGATTGTTTCAACGCTTCGCGTGATGTCACAACAAGGAGCCCCTAGGTTTGTAATCGTTGGCTTCACTTTCGGAGTCCTTCTCCTAGTGTTCGCTGCAGCATCGCTCTTTGATAAGGCTAAAGAAAAGCGAAAGTTAGAGGATAAAGAATCATTAAACGCTTTTCCTGCACCTTCTTTCCCAGTGCCAGTTTTGACACCTCAGATAAGTACTCAAGCTTCAATCGGAACGGAGGAGATCAATGACTGACGATTTCAGCATTGAGAAGGCTGTTCAAGAGAGCACACAAATTCCTGAGCAATCCCCAGCCTCATTTTTTACTCAGCTCAAGGGATTTTGGCTTACCTTTGCAACGATGTTCAAAAAGGTCGAAACGATTCAATATCCTGAAGTTAAAGCGCCAACAGCTGAACGGTTCCATGGTCGCCACCAACTCAATCGATACGAAGATGGTCTTGAAAAATGTATTGGTTGCGAGTTATGCGCATGGGCCTGCCCAGCTGATGCCATTTTGGTTGAAGCCGGAGACAACACCCCAGATGCCCAATATTCACCTGGAGAACGTTTCGGCAAGGTTTACCAGATAAATTATTTACGTTGTATTTTTTGCGGTCTTTGCATTGAAGCGTGCCCAACTCGTGCTCTCACAATGACGAATGAGTATGAACTAGCTGACGATAATCGAAATAAATTGATTTTCGATAAAGAAGATCTTCTTGCACCTCTACGTGCTGGAATGTTGCAGCCACCTCATCCAATGTATCCAGGTACGACTGATACTTCTTATTACAAAGGTGAAGTAACAGGAACGCATCCTTCACAAGAAGTGAAGGCTCCTCATGCATAATCTCTTTATTCAATCTCTTCAAGTCGGTCGCACTGCAACTCCAGAAGCTGTTCAGTTTTGGATTCTTGCGCCCTTAGCAGTTTTAGCTGCCCTTGGAATGCTGCTTGTAAAAAAGGCAGTCCATTCTGCACTTCTTCTCGCATGGGTAATGATTACTCTCGCAATTCTTTACATTGCACAAGGTGCTTTGTTCCTTGGAATCGTTCAGGTAGTTGTTTACACCGGTGCGGTAATGATGTTGTTCTTATTCATCTTGATGCTTGTTGGCGTCGACTCTTCGGACTCACTTGTTGAAAATATCAAAGGCCAACGCCCTGCAGCTATCGCTGCTGCGGTAGGAATTGTTGGATTACTTCTTTCTCTTATTGGTCGAGCAACTCTTAACCATCCAGCAACTGGCGTTGAGGCCATTAATGCGAATGGAAATGTTCAAGGACTCGCAAACGAGTTGTTTACACAGTATGTGTGGGCTTTTGAAGTTGTTTCGGCGCTGCTCATCACAGCTGCTCTTGGTTCAATGGTTTTGGCCCACAGCCAGAAGCCAAAATCGCGTACTTCGCAAAGAGATCTTTCAATCGCCCGCTTCCGCGGGGATTCGTTGGCACACGCTGCAGGTCTTCCTGGTTCCGGTGTTTACGCACTTCACAACGCAGTAGACGTTCCAGCCCTAGGTCCAGACGGACAACCTTCAGATGCCTCTATTTCCAAGGTATTGGAAGCGCGCGGAGACATCATTGCTTCGAAGCCTTTTGAATTGACTCACATTGATGAGGAGGAAAACTAAATGGATATTTCAAATTACTTGTACTTATCTGCAATCCTCTTCACTATTGGCGCAGTTGGTGTAGTTGTCCGCAGAAACGCAATTGTTGTTTTCATGTGTGTAGAACTAATGCTTAACGCAGCAAACCTTGCCTTTGTAACTTTCTCTCGCGTCAACGGTGACCTAGTTGGCCAAGTGGCCTCCTTCTTCACCATGGTTGTTGCTGCGTGTGAAGTTGTGGTTGGACTCGCGATCATCGTCACGATGTATCGCTCCCGTCGATCGGCGTCTGTAGATGACGCTAGTTTGTTGAAGCGATAGTCATGACAACATCATCTAATCTCGTTTACCTTATAGCCCTACCTTTATTTAGCTCTGCAATTCTTCTCCTTTTGGGACGAATTGCGGATAAGTGGGGTCACCTTGTCGCAACCTTGGTTTCAGCGTCTACATTCGTAATCGCTGCTGTCGAGTTCTTCGCGATGCGCCAGCGAAGTGGCGATGCTCGGGCAATCCACCAAGATCTTTTCACCTGGATTTCAGTGGGATCCTTTAATGTCCACGCCTCTTTGCTCCTAGATCAACTTTCAATTTGCTTCGTACTTTTGATTACTGGCGTCGGCACCTTGATTCACATCTACTCGATTGCATACATGTCGCACGATCATGATCGTCGTCGCTTCTTTGCATTTCTCAATCTTTTCGTAGCAGCGATGTTGCTTCTAGTCCTCGGAGATTCTTATTTGAATCTTTATGTTGGCTGGGAAGGCGTCGGCTTGGCTTCATATTTGCTTATTGGTTTCTGGAATCAAAAACCAAATTATGCAGTTGCAGCGAAAAAAGCCTTTGTTGCCAACCGCATCGGTGACGTTGGCCTCTCGCTTGCAATAATGATTGCATTCGCTCAATTTGGAACTGTTTCCTTCAGCGGAGTCGAAGCAGGAGTTCCACATGCTTCAACGGCTGCCCTCACCGCTCTTGGTGCCATGTTGCTTCTTGCAGCTGCCGGCAAGTCAGCTCAGTTCCCGTTGCAATCTTGGCTTGGCGATGCGATGGCTGGCCCAACTCCGGTTTCTGCTTTGATTCACGCTGCAACCATGGTGACCGCTGGCGTATACCTAATTACACGCTCACATTTCGTTTTTGATGCATCTCCAACAGCTCAAACAATGGTTCTTGTTGTCGGTGCCATAACTCTTCTATTCGGAGCGCTAGTCGGTACGGCCAAAGATGACATTAAGAAAGCCCTTGCAGCTTCGACCATGTCGCAAATTGGTTACATGATTCTTGCAACCGGACTTGGTCCTGTTGGTTATGCCTTTGCGATCATGCACTTACTTACTCATGGTTTCTTTAAGGCTGGAATGTTCCTAGGAGCAGGTTCAGTTATGCACGGCATGAATGACGAAGTAAATATGCGTAGATATGGCGCTATTGGAAAAGTTATGCCAATCACCGCAATAACATTTGGTCTGGGTTATCTTGCAATTATTGGAGTACCGCCTTTTGCAGGCTTCTACTCTAAAGACAAAATTATTGAAACAGCATTTAACGCTGGTGGAGCAAAGGGCGTCATTGTCGGTGGTGCAGCGCTTCTCGGAGCAGCAATCACCGCTTTCTACATGACTCGCGTAATTGTCCTCACCTTCACTGGAACAAAGCGTTGGGACGATGAAGCCCATCCACATGAATCACCTTCACTTATGTGGATTCCTATGGTTGTCCTTGCTATTGGATCTGTCGCATCTGGATTCCTCTTTAACTCAGGCCATGCGATGGTCAATTGGTTAGCTCCCGTTGTAAATGCCGCCGGGATTCATGATGAAAAGGAGCTTTTGCCTCCTCTGACAGTTTCATTTTTAGCTCTTGGTGTCGTCGCTGTAGGCGTAGCAATTGCAATCCTCAAGTACCGCACAAATGTGGCAGCCGAAGCTCCAGAAGATGTTTCGATTCTGACAAAGATCGTACGTCGAGATCTTCTACAAGATGATTTCAACGACCGAGTTTTGGTACGTCCTGGACAAGCCCTTACTCGCTTCTTTGTTGCTATGGACAATAACTTTATTGACGGCATTGTGCGCGGGGTCGGGGGAGTTGTTGCAGTCAGCTCAACTAATCTTCGTAAGATTCAAAACGGCTATGTTCGAAGCTACGCACTCATTATGGTGATAGGCGTCCTGGCCCTCATCGCAACGATTTGGATGGTGACCCTATGAGTATCGTGAGCGCCCTAGAACTTCTTCCACTTATCGGCGTTATCGGTCTTTTTGTTCTTCCTAAAGGCTCGACAAATCTGGTGAAGCAATTTGCAATTGGAGTCTCCGTTGTTGATTTGGCGATTTCCATCGTCATGGCGCTTCGCTTTAATCGTGGAGTTTCGGCAATGCAATTTGTTGAATCTCGTAATTGGATTTCAAGTTTTGGAATCAAGTACGCAGTTGGAATTGATGGAATTGCACTCGTTCTTATTCTTATGACCACAGTCTTGGTACCAATCGTGCTATTGGCTGGATGGAATGAATCTGAGAATGGAAGATGGTCGCCTCGTGTTTACTATGCCTTAATTTTGGTATTGGAAACAATGATGATTGGCGTTTTTGCAGCCACTGATGTCTTCTTGTTCTACGTAATTTTTGAAGCAATGCTGATTCCGGTTTACTTCCTTATCGGCGGATACGGTCGCGGTGAACGTGCGCAGGCCGCTATGAAGTTCTTGCTTTACAGCCTTCTTGGTGGACTCTTGATGTTGGCTGCAGTTATTGGAACTTATGTAATTGCAACGAATCAAATTGGATCGACTTTTGACGTGACAGCGCTTTCTAGCCTGCACATTGATTCAGCAACGGAAAATATGCTTTTCCTTGGATTCTTTATTGCATTTGCCATCAAAGCCCCGTTGTGGCCGCTTCATACTTGGCTTCCAACCGCAGCAAAGTCAGCAACTCCAGCAACTTCAGTCTTGCTCCTCGGAGTTCTAGATAAAGTTGGAACTTACGGAATGATTCGATTCTGTATCACGCTATTTCCACACGCTGCACACACATTTACTCCAGCAATTATTGTTCTTTCGTTAATATCTATTTTGTATGGCGCATTTCTTGCTATTGGACAAAAAGATATCAATGGCCTCATTGCGTTTACCTCGATAAGCCACTTCGGTTTCATTACATTGGGAATTTTTGCAATGACATCGCAAGGCCTAACAGGTGCTTCGCTCTACATGGTTAACCATGGATTCTCTACCGCAGCGCTATTCCTGGTTGCAGGCTGGATGGCATCTAGACGTGGTTCCACGAAGATTGATGATTTCGGTGGTTTGCAGAGAGTCACGCCAGTTATGGCTTGGGCATTCTTCATCGCAGGAATGTCAGCACTCGCGCTGCCTGGTCTATCAAGTTTCGTAAGTGAATTCTTAGTTCTTGTTGGAACATTTACACGTTACCCGCTCGCTGCAATCATAGGTACAACCGGAATTGTTCTGGCAGCTCTTTATGTCTTGTTAACTGTTCAAAAGTCTCTCCATGGTCCTACGACTCCTGGAAATGAATCTTTGACTGATTTGAATCTTCGCGAGAAGATCGCAATCGCTCCAGTAATAGCAATTCTCGTCTTTTTTGGATTCTTCCCGAAGCCAATAACAGATGTCTTAAATCCTGCTTCGCATCAAGTAATGACGCATGCTGGCGTAGAAGATCCACAACCTAAGGCAGGTAAGTAATGCTGACCGCACCTCAATTATCGTATTCACTTCTAGCACCAATCCTCATTGTCTTAGGAGGGGCGCTCCTAGGAGTGCTTGTAGAAGCTGTAGTTAAGAAGAGTTCCCGTGCCTCAATTCAGACAGCTATAGCAATTGGAACCCTTGTTCTGTCTTTTGCTTATCTGTTTAGAATCCATGGACAGAGTTCAAAGACTGCTGCTGTTAACTCAGTCGCCATTGATGGAGCCGGAATTTTCATTCAAGGCACAATCTTGATCCTCTCGCTAATCGCCGTTCTGTATATCGCCGACACTGATAATTTTGCTGCACAAGCTTCTGCAATTCCAGGATCAGAAGAAGAGAGAGCTGCGGTCATTGCGGGAAAGCAACAAACCGAAGTCTTCCCACTGACTCTTTTTGCAGTAAGTGGAATGCTTCTATTTCCTATTGCTACCGACCTCATCACCTTATTCGTGGCACTCGAAGTCTTGTCTTTGCCTTTGTACCTAATGGCTGGATTATCACGGCGTCGCCGCTTACTCTCTCAAGAAGCGGCCCTCAAGTACTTTCTCCTCGGCGCATTTTCCTCAGCATTCTTCCTTTTCGGAGCAGCATTCCTTTACGGATATTCAGGAAGTATTACCCTCGATGGCATTGCAACTGCGATAACGACAAACAGTGCAAATGACGTCTTCTTATTAATCGGAATCGTATTTCTCTCCGTTGGGTTGTTGTTCAAGATTGGCGCGGTGCCATTTCATTCTTGGACCCCGGATGTCTATCAAGGCGCCCCAACTCCAATAACTGGATTTATGGCTGCATGCACAAAGATTGCAGCAATGGGAGCAACACTTCGTATTTTCTACGTCGCTTTCGCACCTGCGGAGTGGCAGTGGAAGCCAATAATTCTTACAATAGCAATTTTGACGATGGTTGTCGGTGGAGTTGCAGCAATTTCACAACGTGACGTAAAGCGAATGCTTGCGTTCTCTTCAATCGCACATGCTGGTTTCTTGCTTGCCGCAGTCTTGGCCCTCAATACTGATGGGCTAAAGGGCGCACTCTTTTATCTTGCAACATACGGCTTCACAACCCTCGGCGCCTTCGGTGTCATCACTCTCGTTCGTGATTCGAGTGGTGAAGTGACAGATCTAAATCGATGGGTTGGGCTTGGAAAGAAGTCCCCATTAGTTGCTTCTGTCTTCACATTGTTCTTGCTGAGCTTTGCTGGAATTCCCCTTACTAGCGGATTCATTGCGAAATTCTCTCTCTTCACCGGCGCATATGAAACAGGCAACACAGTTGTTGTAGTGGTTGGCGTACTGACTTCTGCAGTTACTGCCTTCTTCTATCTTCGCGTTGTGGTGATGTTGTTTTTCACGGACCCAAAGAGCGATTCGGTGAGCGTTGTAATTCCTTCCTTTATGACTCGCGCTGCAATTGCAATCTGTGCCATTGTGACAATAGTTCTAGGTGTAGCGCCTTCGCTACTTCTTAATACTGCGCAAACCTTCGCAACCTTCATCCGCTAATGTCGCTAGGAATCCCTAACCTTGATTCAGGGTTGGAAAATTCTCTTGTCGCCGATATGGCGCGCGTGGAGGATCTACTTCGCTCGCACATTGTTGGAAAATATCCACTTGTAATTGAAACCTCGCGCCATCTTGTTGAAGCTGGCGGCAAGCGCTTGCGCCCGCTGCTCACCCTTTTAGGCGCACAATTTGGTGAGCCAAATAATGTACAAGTGATTCAAGCAGCCGTCGTGTGCGAATTGACTCACCTTGCAACTCTTTATCACGATGATGTTATGGATGAAGCGCCGCTACGGCGTGGAGTTGAAAGTGCAAATAACCGATGGGGTAATACCGTCGCAATCTTGACCGGAGATTATCTATTTGCAAAGACATCTGCACTTCTTGCTGACCTTGGCCCTGAAGCAGTCAGAATTCATGCGCACACATTCGAAAGACTTGTTATCGGTCAAATAATGGAGACCCAAGGATCAACAGAAGGTCTCTCCCTTCTCGAGCATTACACACAGGTTATTGCAGATAAAACCGGCTCATTGATTGCAACAAGTGCGCGTTACGGAGCAATTTTCGCCGGAGCTTCTTCTAAAGATATTGAAATTCTGACGCAGTATGGTGAGAAGATTGGAATTCTCTTCCAGCTTGCTGATGACATTATTGATATTGCGAGCGAAACCGATGAGTCCGGAAAAACACCAGGTACTGATTTGCGTGAAGGTGTTCCTACGATGGTAACGGTGCATATTTTGGAATCGAAGGATCCGCAAGATGCCGAACTTAAGGCACTTCTCTCAGAGCCTATTCACGATGAAGAAGTTGTAGCGTCTACTTTGAAGGCACTTCGCACCCATAAGGCAATGAAGATATCTCGCGATTTGCTAGTCAAGTATGCCGATGAATCTAAGGGTCTAGTTGCAGATCTGAAAGATTGTCCAGCTAAGGAAGCTTTAATCAGCCTGTGCGACGCGATCATCACTAGGACTGCCTGATTTAACTAAGTCAGTTCCTAGAGCAATAAGCGCAATCCAAATAATAAAGAACCCAATCCAACGAGCAGCGGGCATGGATTCGTGGTTGACAATAACGCCTATAAGAAATTGAACGGTTGGCGTAACGTACTGAAGTAAGCCAATCACTGTAAACGGCAGAGTATTCGTCGAGCTGTTAAACAAGAGAAGTGGAATGGCTGTCACAACCCCGGCTAAGGCAAGAAGAAGTGTGACCTTAACGCCATGTCCAAATTGGCCGGTTCCATGGATTGCAAGCCATAGTAAATATCCGCCATACGGAATAAATGACAACAAAGTTTCAATTGCTAGGCCTTCGAGCGCTGCGATACCAAGCTGCTTCTTAACTAGTCCGTAACTACCCCACGAAAGTGCCAGTCCAATTGCTACCCAAGGCGGGCGACCAAAGCCAACGGTCAGAACTACAACTCCTATTGCAGCAACAGAAACTGCGAACCATTGAAGTTTTCTCATTTTCTCCTTGAGCAGGAGAACACCGAAAGCGATAATAATTAGAGGATTTATGTAATAGCCAAGTGCGCACTCAACGACATGGTCGTGGTTGACGCCCCAGATATAGATAAGCCAATTTCCCGAAACCAATATGGTTGAGAGTGAAAGCCTTTTCATGATGTGGGGGTTTCTCAATAAGCGAAGAGTTGATCCAAGCTTCTTCGTAAGCCCGAGGGCGATTATGCAGAAAACCAAAGTCCATACGGCGCGATGTGCAACAATTTCAATCGCATTTGCTGGCTTGAGCAACGGCCAATAAAGTGGAAATAAGCCCCAGATTAAATAAGAAGAAAACCCAAAGAGCAGGCCAATTTTATATTTACGCTCGTGGCTCATCTAAAGTCGCGTGCTATCTGAAATTAACAAATTGGACAGCAAATTCCCAAGGAGCGCCTTTAACTTGTGCCATGGCTTCCTGGAGATCATCGCGACTCTTGCTGACAACACGAAGCTCATCGCCTTGAATTTGGGTCTTAAGAGATTTAGGACCTTCTTCTTTCAAGAATTTTGCAATCTTCTTAGCGTTCTCGGTTGAAAGACCCTCTTTGAGATCGCAAGAAATCTTGTAAATCTTTCCGCTGAGTTGCGGGTCTTTCGCGTCCAAATGTTTAAGAGAGACCCCGCGCTTGATGAGTTTCTCTTTAAAAACTTCCAAAACTGCTTTCGCACGTTCTTCACTCTCAGCCTCGATATTTACTTTTTCCGAGGTCTTCTCGATTTTTGCACCCGTGTTCTTAAAATCAAATCGAGTAGCAATTTCACGATCAGTTTGGTTGAAAGCGTTATCAACTTCCATATGGTCGATCTTTGAAACGATATCGAAACTGGAATCAGCCATTTCGACCCTCCTGCTTTCTAATTTCATTGCGTGATAAAAGTATGTGTCCGAGGAAGCCTATAACTAAAGCAAAAATTATGCCCACGTTGGCAAATGCCCATGAGCCCGTTTTCCCGCCTATAAGGCTCATGAAATAACCCTGCCAGGAGAGCCAGGAAGCAAAGGTATTGGTAACAAATCCCCAACCTACGATGGATCCAATAATAAGCAAAGTTGTGGAGCGCATGTTCCAGGCCCCGTAACGACCCTGTGGCGCAAAGAGTTCCTCCTCAGCGTAATCCGTCTTTCGAAGAAGTACGTCGGCTACAAATATTGCCGACCAAACTGCGATAGGCACCCCAAGGGTGATCAGGAATCCTTGGAATGGTCCAAAGAAATCCTTCTTAATCCAGACTATATAAATCGTGCCCAGCGTCATTATTGCTCCGTCAATAGATGCAGCAATATGTCTTTTCACTGGGAGCCCAATAGTTACAAGGGCAATTCCTGATGAATATAGATCCAGAATCGATCCGCCAATTAATCCCAAAACTGCCACGAGAGCAAATGGAACTAAGTACCAGGTTGGTAACAAAGTCGTTAACGCACCAATTGGATCCGCTGCGATCTTGCTGTTGAGTTCAGAGCTACTGCCGGCCAAAGCGCTTCCATAAATTACCAGCAGCACAGGGACCACTGATGCTCCAAAGACCGTCCAGCCCACGACCGCCTTACTTGAAGTATTGCGAGGTAGATACCTGGAATAGTCAGCGGCAGAATTTACCCAGCCTAAACCGATTCCCGTGATGCCAAAAATTACAGCCCCGACAAATGCTTGAAAGTTTCCATGGTGAATATGAGAGACGAGAGTCCATTTAATTGAGTGCGCTGTAAGAGCCACATACCCAATAGTTAAGAGAATCGTCGCAAGTGTGAGCCAGCGTTGAAGTCTCATTATTGTCTTGAAGCCAAGAACTCCACCAAAAATAGTCAATCCAGCAGCAACAACGAATCCAATAATTGCCGAAAGATTTGGGTTTATATGCCCAATTCGGATGAAGACGGTTTGAAAAGCAAGTGTTGCGAGCGAAACAAGAACTGTTTCCCAGCCAACAAATATTAGGTAGGAGAGAAACCCTGGAAGCACATTTCCCTTAACTCCAAAGGCAGCTCGTGAAAGTGTGAGCGTTGGCGCGTTTGCACGTTTTCCAGCAAGTGAACTAATTCCAACTAATACAAATGAGCCAACGGTCCCAACGGCAGCAGCAAAAGTTGCCTGCCAAAATGAGATGCCAAAACCTAGAAAAAATGAGCCGTAGGAAAGCGCAAGAAATGAAACATTCCCTGCGGCCCACGGCCAAAAAAGCGAACGGGCAGTACCGTGCCGTTCATCGCTTTCAATGAAGTTCGCTCCATTAAGTTCGATTCTTGAAGTCATTGGTGGATTGTAGTGGAGTAATTACTCACGGCTTGATGGAGCGCACAACTGCGACTAGATTGAAGATATGGAAAGTAGTAAATACACCCTTGCTCAGGTCGCTAAGACAATTGACGCAGCGCTTCTTAAGCCAGAAATGACAATTGAAGAAGTGATTGCCGGATGTGATATCGCTAAGAAGTATCACGTCGCTTCGGTTTGTTGTCGCCCAGCAGATGTCGCGCTTTGTTCTGAACAACTTAGAGGAAGTGATGTTCTAGTTGGGACTGTAATTGGATTCCCGCACGGATCCTCTTCCGCCAAGACAAAGGCATTTGAAACCGCTACCGCTCTTGAAGATGGAGCAGTCGAGTTCGATATGGTTATAAATATTGGATATATGAAATCTGGAATGTACGACGCGGTTCGAGAAGAGATCGCCTCAGTTGTGAAGGCTGCAAAGGGCCATCCAGTAAAAGTAATTTTTGAGAATGCTTACCTCACAAATGAAGAAATTGTTAAGGCCTGCCATCTCTCGGAAGAAGCAGGCGCACAGTATGTAAAGACTTCTACAGGATTCGCGCCAACAGGAGCAAAGCTTGAAGATGTGAAGCTCATGAAAGCTTCAGTCTCTCCAGCTATGAAGGTGAAGAGCGCTGGCGGAGTGAAGAATCTCGACATGCTTCTTGAATTTATGGATGCGGGAGTTGCCCGTTCAGGAGCAAGTGCAACAGGACCGATGCTTGATGAATTTGTGCAACGATTTGGTGCAAATTAATTTATTCGGCGCAAATCTTTGCGTAGGCAGGCTTTACTACCTCATCAATAATCTTGAGGCGTTCATCAAAGGGGATAAAAGCGCTCTTTAGGGCGTTGATTGTGACTCGTTGAAGGTCTTGGAATGTCCAATCAAATGCTTCTACAACTTGTTCCATTTCGTGCGACATCGAAGTTCGGCTCATTAACCGGTTGTCGGTGTTGAGCGTTACTCGGAAACGAAGCTTAGAAAGTAATCCAATTGGATGGGACTTAATATCTTTAACGGCCCCAGTTTGTAAGTTTGATGTTGGGCATAATTCCAAGGGAATGCGTCGATCCTTAACATAGGAAGCGAGTTGTCCAAGTTTGGGAATTGGGCCAGAAACGTCAATATCGTCAATGATTCGAACGCCATGACCAAGTCTTTCGGCGCCGCACATTTGTATTGCTTGCCATATAGACGGAAGTCCATAGGCTTCACCGGCATGAATAGTGAAGTGCGCATCCTCTTGTCGAAGGTAATTAAATGTATCTAGTTGATTTGTTGGGGGAAATCCATCCTCGGGTCCAGCGATATCAAAACCAACAACACCTTTATCTCGATATTCCACAACCTTCTCGGCTACTTCTTGAGCAAAAGGATTTTGTCGCAGCGCACAGAGAAGAGATTCGACTCGAATAGTTAAACCTTCTTGCAGTGCGTCCTTTTCTCCAAGACGGTAACCCTCAATTGTCGCTTCAATAACTTGGTCAAGGTTTAAACCGTTTCTTGTGAAAAGTTCTGGTGCTCCCCGAACTTCTGCGTATACGACTCCATCGCGTGCAAGATCTAAGGCGCACTCACGCGAAACTCGGATAATATCCTCGCGAGTTTGCATAACTGCAACTGTGTGTTCAAAAGTTTCTAAGTAACGCTCGAGTGAACCAGAATTGCATGATTCTTCAAACCAATCAGCAAGCTTCTCTGGATCAGTTGATGGGAGTGAGTAGCCAATACGTTCTGCGATTTCAATAATTGTTTGTGGGCGCAATCCACCGTCAAGATGATCGTGAATAACAACTTTCGGAAGTCGTTTAATTTGTTCATGCGTTGGCTTCTTTGTGAGAGTCAATTTATCCTTCAATTCGATCGATGATTAATGGTAGGCGATTGATGGGATCTTTTTCTGATCCAATTACAAACGAGGTTGCTAGAACTTCAAGAGCCCGTTCGAATCGAGGGGCATCATCTGCATGCAAGGTATATAGGGGAGTGCCGGCCTGAATATGGTCACCAGGTTTTGCGTGAATTTCGATGCCAGCTCCAAGGGAAAGCTTTTCTCCCTGGACAGCCCTGCCGGCACCTAATCGCCAAGCTCCAAGACCGACAGCCATGGCATCCATATGGGTCACAACGCCTGAAATAGGCGCTAGGAACGTCTGACTCTCTTTGGCTACAGGAAGTTCTCCATCAGGATCTCCGCCCTGTGCAGCAATCATGCGGCGCCAATGGTCCATTGCGGCGCCATTCTTGAGCGCATCAGCGGGGTCCATTAGAGGCTTAATTTTGGCTGCATCCAACATCTCCCGTGCAAGGATGACTGTTAGCTCGACAATATCGCTCGGTCCACCGCCCGCAAGGACTTCCACGGATTCTCTTACTTCTAACGCATTTCCTGCTGTGAGGCCTAGTGGGACGTCCATGGCTGTCACTAAAGCGCGAGTAGTTACACCAGCACGTTTGCCGAGTTCAACCATGGTGCGTGCCAATTCACGTGCGTCATCAGGGTCACTCATGAATGCCCCTGATCCAGTCTTAACATCCAAAATTAGTGCGCTCGTTCCTTCGGCAATTTTCTTACTCATAATGCTTGATGCAATTAGAGGAATTGCTTGCACCGTGGCCGTGACATCACGAAGGGCATACAACTTTTTATCGGCAGGCGCTAGGCCTGCGCCAGCTGCACAAATAACCGCTCCAACATCTTGAAGAACTTTGAGCATTTCGTCGTTAGAAAGTGAAGCACGCCATCCAGGAATAGATTCCAACTTATCAAGGGTTCCTCCGGTGTGCCCGAGGCCACGACCTGATAATTGTGGAACCGCTCCACCGCAAGCGGCAACAAGAGGCGCAAGAGGCAAAGTTATTTTGTCTCCAACTCCACCAGTCGAGTGCTTATCAACAGTAGGACGAGAAAGGGCTGACCAATTCATGCGCTCGCCAGAATTGATCATTGCATCAGTCCAGCGTGAAATTTCCCGCGAATTCATTCCATTCAAAAGTATTGCCATCAAGAGCGCTGACATTTGCTCGTCAGCCACAACTCCACGCGTGTAAGCGTCGATGATCCAATCAATGTGCGCATCTGAGAGCTCGTGCTTATCGCGCTTTGCACTAATTACTTCTACGGCTGCAAATGGTTCATTCATTTTCACTCCGATGTTCTTCAAGATCATCTGGGCCAAATGCCCAAGGCAGTAGCGTGGACATTGGGGTAGGTCCATCGGGAGTCATGAAAAGGAGATCATTTCCACCATGCTCAAAAAGAAGTTGTCGGCAGCGTCCGCACGGAGAAAGAAAGTTTCCATTGCTATCGACGCAAACAGCAGCGATTAAACGCCCGCCACCAGATGCGATGAGATTAGATACCAATCCACACTCGGCGCATAAACCTAAACCGTAGCTAGCATTTTCGACATTGCACCCAGCGACAATTCGTCCATCTGAGACAAGAGCCGCAACACCAACTGGAAATTTTGAGTAAGGCGCATACGCCTTCTTCATTATTTCTTTAGCTTGCGAGTGAAGTAAATCCCAATTGACCGTAGTCACTCTGTGAGGCCCGCCATTAAGCGACCGATGTACTGACGATCAGCCCCTTCTCCAGGAAGGATGGCAACAATCTTGCCTCCAAACATCACTGCAATGCGGTCTGAGAGCGAGAGAATTTCATCCAGCTCTGCTGAAACAAGAAGGACTCCAGCGCCAGTATCTCGCGCGCTTACAAGCTGGTTGTGAATGAATTCAATTGAACCAACGTCAACACCACGAGTTGGTTGCGCAGCAACTACAACTTTGAGGTCCTGCGTAAGTTCTCTTGCTACAACAACTTTTTGCTTATTTCCACCAGAGAGCGAACTTGCTAGATTTTCGAAACTTGGAGTTCTAATATCGAACTCTTCCACCAGTTTTTCAGCATATGCATCCCTAACTTTGAAGTCACGGATTCCTTTTGTGGCGTATGGCTTTAAGTTGAATTGATTGAGAATTAGATTATCTGCAATTGAATAAGAAGCGACGAGTCCATCTTTTTCTCGATCTTCGGGAATATGTGAGACTCCCATGAGGTGGACTTGGCGAGGATCCATGTCAGGAGCAACGACTCCGGCTACTTTTACAGTCCCGGTCGTTCTATGTCGCATTCCGCAGATAGCTTCCACAAGCTCGCGCTGCCCATTTCCTTCGACGCCAGCAATTCCAAGAATTTCACCTGCATGAAGTTCTAGGGAGAAATTGGTAACAGCTTCGTGGCCCCGAGAATCCTTGACAGTCATATTCTCGACTGAAAGAACAACTTCGCCTGCTTTTGCGGGCCCTTTATCGACCTGGAGAACGACGTTTCGTCCAACCATCATTTGGGCTAAACCTTCTTCATCGGTTTCACTTGGCGTTGTTGCTCCAACTAGTTTTCCGTTTCGCAAAACGACAACTCGATCCGCAACTGCCATTACTTCGCGCAGTTTGTGCGTGATAAAGAGAACCCCGACACCGCTTGCGGCTAAATTGCGCATTACTTCTAATAATTCGTCAATCTCTTGAGGAGTGAGCACCGCTGTTGGCTCATCAAGAATCAGCAAATCAATATCTTTTCGAAGCGCCTTAAGAATCTCGATGCGCTGTTGAATTCCTACAGGCAAATCTTCAACAACTGAATCTGGATCAACTTCAAGCCCATGACGCTTTGAAAGCTCAATAACCTCTTGTCGGGCAGCTTTCATACTCAAGAACATGCCTTTGTGCGGTTCATCTCCGAGAATAATGTTTTCAGTTACGGTCATAACAGGAACGAGCTGAAAGTGCTGGTGGACCATTCCAACGCCATGGCTAATAGCAGCAGCCGTATCTCCATAAGCAATGCTTTCGCCCTTGATTGTTATGGTTCCTGAATCAGGTCTAACCAAACCAAAGACAGCTTTTACCAAAGTAGATTTTCCTGCACCATTTTCGCCCAACAGCGCAACAATCTCACCTTTGTTTACATGAAGGGAGATATCGTCATTCGCCTTAACGCCAGGAAATGACTTACTTAGATTTGAAATATTAAGAAGCGTATCCATCTGTTTATGCCTCTTCCTTTTTATAGACTTTTCCTTCAGCTGCTGGAGGTCTCACTTTTCCTGCCGAGAAGACAAGAACCAAAATCGTGAATACGTATGGAAGAAGCGTGATGAATTGATTTGGAATATTGTTGACGCCAAATATTTGAAGTTGTGTAGAAAGTGCTTGTGCAAGGCCGAATAGGATTGCGGCAGCAAAGGCTCCCATTGGATTCCAGCGACCAAAAATCATGAGCGCTAGAGCCGTAAAACCGGCGCCTGCGGTGAATTCTTTGCTGAATGATCCAACAAGTTCCAAGCAAATGAATCCGCCAACTAGACCACCTATGGCTCCACCGAGAACCACGTTGATCATTCGCACCTTGATTACTGAAATTCCTGCAGTGTCTGCAGAACCTGGATTTTCACCAACAGATCTAGTGCGCAGACCCCAACGAGTCTTGTAGATCAGAACCCAAATTGCAGGGATAAGAATGAGGCCAAAGTATTGAATAGGACCTTGTTGGCTAAAGAAAGCATGGCCTATAAATGGAATTCTGGACAATATTGGAATATCGAAAATTGGCCAAGTGTTAGGAACCGTCGAACCTTCTTTGTACAAAAATGATGTAAGTCCCGAAGCAAGAATATTGATAATTGTTCCGGCAATGATCTGGTCCATCTGCCATTGAATTGTCATAAGTGCGTGTACAAAAGAAGTAAGCATTCCAGTGAGAATCGCAATTATGAGTCCGATAATTATGTTCTTTGTGTATGAAGCAACATAAAAACCTGTAAAACCGGAGAGAAGCATGGTTCCTTCGATGCCGATGTTAACAATGCCAGAACGCTCGCACATAATTCCAACCATCGATGCAAGAGCTAGGGGCATTCCAAAGCGCATTCCCGATGCAACTACAGAATTCGTGACATCGCCATTTGCCACATAGCAATAAATCCAAACTATAAGGACTGCTGCTGTGAGTAAGAACTTCCAAGATTTGATGTTGATGCTTCCGAATACTCTTTGCATTATGAACCCCATCCTGAGGTTGTAGTGATGGATTTGGAATTAGATCGGATGAGTTTTGCTAAGAATGGCGCCGTTGCAAAGAAAAGAACGAGTGCAAGGAGCAGATTAATTAGGTCAGGTGAAACGCCCGCCTCAAACTGAATTGCCGATTGTGCTGAACGCATTCCGCCAATAAGAATTGCGCCAGGGATAATCGCGATTGGATTTGCTCGACCCAAAAGCGCGATAGTAATGCCGTCGAATCCGATGCCTCCGTAAAAGGTAGGCACAAAATATCCTGTGGTTTCAGAGCTGAAAAGCCCGCCCGTTAATCCAGCGATTGCCCCGCTTAGTAACATTCCAAGAACAATTGATTTCTTGACTGAGATTCCTGCATACCAAGCAGCGCTTCTATTGCGACCAACTGTTTCAAGTTCAAAACCTGTAGTGGTCTTCTTAAAAACCCAGCTGACGAATATCGCCAAAAGTACTGCTAATACAAAACCTGTTGGATAGCCAAAGATATGGGGGAGTCTTGCTGAATGCAGCATGTCGGGAGTACGAGTGTTTGGTTGGCTCTTAAGTCTGAATTGATTTTGGGTGAGGTAGTCAACAATTGCAGCCATGATGCTATTGAGCATGATTGTCGAGATAACTTCGTGCACGCCGCGAGTTGCTTTCAATAAGCCAGCGAATCCACCAACAAGTGCGCCACAAAGTGCTCCAAAGGCAAGTGCAACTGGAATATGAATGTACATAGGAAGACCATGAATTCGATAACCGATGTACGTAGCTGCAAGAGCGCCACTTAATACTTGGCCTTGCGCGCCAATGTTGAATAAACCTGCTCGCAATCCAACGGTAATTGCCAAGCCAGACATGATGAGAATGCCCGCTTTACTCAATGTGGCCTGTAGACCTGCGGTTGATTGGAAGCCTCGCACGATCAGTACATGATAAGTCTGAACTGGGCTGTGCCCCTGGGCAGCAATCAATATTGCGCCGATTGCGAGAGCCACTAGTACAGATGCAAAAGGCACCAGAGCGTCACGCGTGATTTTTAGCTTCATCTATTGTCCGATTCGCCGTTGAAAAGTGAAAAGATCTTGAATTGAGAAATCGAGCAGTAGGAAAGAAATCTTCCTACTGCTCGAATCTCTTACTTACTTTTTATTTATTACTTAACGCCGGTTGAAAGTGATCCTGCAAGGATCTTCTTTGCAACTGCAGCTACCTTAGCTTGTACAGCAGCAGGTACCTTGCTTGAGAGTGCGTGATATGGAGCGAAACCAACTTTTCCATATACGTTTCCGCCAGCAAATGTTCCAGCCTTGTAGCTCTTGACGAGGTCAGTTACGCCTGCACCAATTAGCTTTTCAGCTGAAGTTACGAGACATGCTTGAGCTTCTGGAACTGTGTTCCATTGATCAACGTCTACGCCGATACAGAACTTACCCTTTGCCTTTGCGATACGAGCAAGGCCACCGTTACCGGTTCCGCCGCCCGCAGCGAAGATCACGTCATAACCCTGTGAAAGGAGTTGTGCCGAGTTTGAAGCACCGAATGCTGGATCGCTAAATGCGTTGTCAGCAGCTGGGTGATAAATGATCTTTGTGACTGGGTACTTCTTCTTTAGTTCCTTAGCTGCATATGCAACACCATTCTGGAAACCAGCGGCATAACGGTAAACAGGAGGAATGTTCATTCCAACAACTGCGCCAGTCTTACCTGTCTTGGTCAAGTAACCAGCAAGGTAACCAACGATGAAGCCAGCTTGATCTTCATGCCAGTTTAGGCCAGCAAGGTTTGGAGTTGTCTTTGTTGTATCAAGGAACTGGTCAACACCAATGAACTTGATATCTGGATACTTTGCAGCTGCAGCAACTGTTGCGTTAGCTTCTAAGTATCCAACAGTAACAATTACGTTGTAATGCTTTGCTGCGAATAGGTCAATGTTGTTGCCGTATTCAGTATCTGTTGCAGCGTTTGACTCGATGTAGTTAGCAATTCCGCCAACAGCCTTAGCTCCGGCTTGTGCGCCTTCCCATGCTGCTTGGTTGAATGACTTATCTGTAACGTGTCCGATGTCTGTGACAACACCAATACAGGTAACGCCAGCTGTTCCACACTTTGAATCATCATTTGTAGCAGCCATTGATGCTGGCGCTGCAAATCCGAGTACTGCAAGCGCAACAGCTGTTGCACCCGCTACTAAACTCTTCTTCATAAAGCTCCTCTCGAGGGTGTAAGAAATGCAAGAAGGAGTAGGCGGGGAAATTCCTAAACTCTCAGCTTAAGTGCGAACCTATCACTTAGATGTTTCTTTAACTACCAGCCAGGATTAACAGAATTACCACCATCAAGGGTCAGCACTTCCCCAGTAATCCAAGGTGCCATAAGAAGAAATTTTGCTGCTTGCGTCACATCAGAGGGCTCGCCCATCCTGGAAAGTGGTGTGTTTTTCTTCCATGAGGCGGTTCCTTCTGGCCAAGAACTCTCAATTCCAGGTCGAGAGATTAAACCAAGGCGAAGAGCATTTGTTCGAGTAGTTGAAAGTTCAATAGCTGCGGATCGCGTGAGCGCTTCAAGAGCGGATTTGGAAGCTCCGTAAATTAGGTGACCTTTTCGTGGGCGAATCGCTTCGATTGACGTAATCGCCAGAATCGATTGCACAGCCCAAGAACTCTTTGCACAGTAGGCATAAATTTCAGCAATGGAATTGAAGTTAACTTGCATCATCGAGGCGATTGCTTCAGGGGTGAGTGAAGAAAGTTCGGCAACAGATTGGTCAGCTGCATTATTAATAATGTAATCAACTTTCGCGCCTGCGGACTCGAGAGATTCCAGATACGCAGTTGGACCGCCCACAACGGATAAATCGCATTCATTTCTAGTTGGAGCAAGAACATTCGCTCCTTCTGCCTCAAAGAAAGACTTGAGGTGCTGGCCAATGTATCCAGAGGCACCAGTTAAAAGAATGGTTGATTGATTATTCATGCATTAACTCCGGCACTAGAGGGTCTATTTCTTTCCAGCTATTAAAACTTTCTCGCGACAGTAAAGTCATGGCCGAGAATGGTGGAGCTAGGAAACACAAGACTAAAGAGAATTCGCCCGTACTTCGAGCGGCCATCCAGGTGTTGGGCTCGATAGAACTCTGGAATTCACCGACCTCGCCTCCGAGGAGAACCATCTGATGTGGTGCTGAATCTATCTTCGTGAAGAGTTCGACTGGAGATCCATCTAGAAAGACCCAAGTCTCGCGCTCACTTAATTTGTGCCAAGCCGAAAATTGCTGAGGTTCCATCAGAAAATATATAGCGTTGCCGAAACCATCCCTGTGGGTTGTCGCAAAATATCCACCTTCTCCGTCCAAATGTTCGAGATGGAGTTTTTCGATTGCTTCTTGAGCGTTCTTAAATTGCATTTGGTTGCACCTTGAGCTCTTCGAGAACCTTCACTCGCTCTGCAACTCGTTTACGCAAATCTTGCTCATCAATCTTAACTGGCTTCCTAAAATCAACTACGCGATTGCCATCTACCCAGACATCGCTTACATCTGATCGCCCTGCGGCAAAGACCAAAAGAGCCGCAACATTGTGAATTGGAGTCAGATGAAGAGCTGTTAAATCGATAGCAATTATGTCTGCGCGCTTTCCGACTTCAAGACTTCCAACTAAATGATCGATTCCGATTGCTTTTGCTCCGTCGATGGTTGCAGCACGAACAATTTGAGAAGGTCGAACATCAGCCGGGGAGTGCTTAAGTGAAATCATGTGCGCGGCTACTCTCATGACAATCCACATATCTAGATCATTGCTTGACGAACATCCATCAGTTCCAAGGCCCACAGTTAGTCCACGTTCACAATAATTTAAGTAGTCTGCAACTCCGCTTCCTAACTTCAGATTGCTACTTGGACAGTGAGCTACTGCGGTCTTGTGCGATTGAGCGATTGCAACATCGCTTTCCGACAAGTGAACACCGTGACCAAAAACAGTCGGGACATCAAGTATGCCGGTATCGCGGCAGACTTCGGTTGGGGATTTCTTGTATCTCTCTGCAACCATATTGTTTTCATTCAAAGTTTCAGAGACATGAAGATGAATTCGCGCACCAAGTTCTGCTGCGAGAGCAGCCACTTCGCGTAAATGTTCAGGTGAATCGGTATAGGTACTGTGCGGCATGAAATAGGTAGGAATTTCTGGCCCACCAATTTCTTTAAGTATCGCTGGCCACTTTCGACCGAACTCCATTCGCTCTTCCCACTGAAGGCCATCTAAGCCAGGGAAGTCGAAGAAGATTGGTCCAGCCACATGTCGAAGTCCTACTTTTACTGCCGCCGCATGAGTCGCGTCAGGATTCAAGTACATATCTAAGACTGTTGTAGTTCCACCCTTAAGTGCTTCAGCAGCGCCAAGTTCGGTTCCAAGCGCCGCTGTCGGCTTGTCCATGATTGCACCTTCGGCCGCCCACACAAGCTCGAGAAATCCATCAAGATTTACGCTCTCGGCCCAACCGCGCAACAAAGTCATTGCTAGGTGTGAGTGCGTATTTATCAAGCCAGGCATTATTAATCGATCCTTGCCGTCGTAAATATCATGAATGTCTTGCGGCAAAGTGTCGGGATTGATGGATTCGATTACTCCGTCACGAACAACAATATTTGCACCTTCCAAAATGGAATCTTCTCCATTGACGGTATAAACGTATTTCGCGTTTTTTATTATGAAAGACATCTGCGATATCCGATCTAGATTCTGGTAATTGCGCGGTCGAAGATATCAATCACTTGCTTTGTGCAAGTCGCTAGCACCTGCGAAATATCCTCCATTGTAATTTTTTGATCAGAAACTCCAGCCGCAGGGTTCACGCACAGGGCTATTGAGGCATAACGAAGCCCTGCTTCACATGCAAGAGTTGCTTCGGGGCAGCCGGTCATTCCTACGACAGTTGCGCCAGAAAGCGCGGCTAATCTAATTTCTGTAGGTGTCTCAAACCTTGGACCATTGAAGCCTGCATAAATTCCATTTTGTTTTACTTGAATTCCAATTTCGGCAGCGCTGCTTGTCAGCACCTCTCCCATTTCACGATCGTAGGCATCTGCTACGTCGATATGTTGAACCCCTCCAGGCTGCACACCATCGAAGAAGGTGTTCTCTCGGCCCGAAGTGAAGTCGATGAAATCGCGAATGATTTGCAAGTCGCCAGCTTTGAGCGCAGGATCAATGCTTCCGACAACATTGATACTCAAAATTTTTCGTATACCTAGCTCCTTGAGGGCTTGAATATTTGCGCGGTAATTCACCTTGCTTGGCGGGACACTGTGGTCCACCCCATGGCGAGTCACAAACTCGATGGGTACACCATTCCAATTGCCTGATGTGATGAGTGCATCGCCATAGACGCTGCTAACTCGTCTTGGAGTATTTCCTTCTAAGGCCGGCAAGGAATAGAAGCCTGTGCCAGCAATGATTCCAACAGTTTCCATAACTTTAATCTACTGCGTATCACGGCTATTATTACGGTCTTCAGATGGGTCAATAAGAGCTTCAAGTAGGGGGTTTTGTGGGTCGCAAGCAAACCGCTTCTACTTGGGTATGCGGAAATTCAGGAGCGTTACTTCGATGACGAATCCTGTATTTTTCCAAGAAATATTTTCGCGCTACCTCGGAGAATCAGGTTGGCACGGCGTTGATGCTCTTGCTTACAAAGATGAAGATGGAAATCCATCATTTAAACATGTAACACGCATGAAGCTTGTCGCAGAAGGCTCTCCTGATGGCACTGAACTTCGATATTTTGAAATTGGAGTAGGTGGCCACACGACTCTTGAGAAACATGAACACACTCACACCGTGATCCCAATCAAGGGGGAAGGCGCGATTCTCGTTGAAGATCGTGTGCTCGAATTGAAGACAAATGATGTTGTGTATGTTCCAACGTGGGCATGGCACCAAGTTCGCGCAGTAGGTAACGAACCGTTTGGGTTTTTGTGCATCGTTAAAGTTGAGCGCGATCGCCCAACACTTCCAACAGCCCAAGAAATAGAAGAGCTGAAACTAAATTCAGAGATCGCTCAATTCATCAAACCGCGAGCAGTTAACCCTTAAATTTATTTAATTGGCGGACGTGCGCCAACACTCGCAATACAAATACTTGCCCGCGTGATTCCACTTCTCATTGCAAGTTCAAGATTTGGTTCATTAAACCAAGCGGACATAAATCCTGCCGTGAATGCATCGCCTGCTCCGGTTGTATCAATAACTTCGACATTGTCAGCGGGAACTTCAACAATCATTACATGTTCAAAAATTGCTATTGCACCTTTGTCGCCACGTTTCACGATTACAAGGGGAGTCAGCGCCGCAAGATTAACGAGAGCGCCCTCAACGTTTGTTTCACTTCCTATGTACAAAGCTTCTTCTTCGTTCAAGATTAAAACGTCGGCAAGTTGTAACCACTCAGCTAAGAGAGAAGGCGGAATATTTCTCAGCGCACCTACGGTGCCAGGATCCAACACGATTGGGATATTGAAATCCTTAAGCTGTTGAATCATTTCCATGACATTTTTGCGGGATTTTGGATTAATGAGCGCGTAACCGGACAAGTAAGCGGCGCTGAAATGTTCGAGCGGTGGCAGGTCGGAAATGCTTAGGCCTGAATTGGCTCCTGAATCAGGGAACATTGTGCGATCGCCGGCTTCGTTTACCAAAATAACTACTACGCCGCTTTTTTCCC
>SESG01005535.1_pt1 | contig 31963 bp, 28 predicted proteins | sample 3171421 | NCBI WGS metagenome assembly SESG01 (sample SAMN10866946, study PRJNA518727) | freshwater metagenome | biome: subpolar coniferous forest; feature: holomictic lake; material: water; isolation source: holomictic Lake 227, 6 m and 8 m depth | place: Canada: near Kenora, Ontario | collected...
GAGCCGGTGGCAGACCTGCTCGTAGCTGGTGCGGAACCGGTGGCCGAGCAGGTCGATGTCGTAGCGCTCCTGCCGCGCCGCCTCCAGGAAGGGGCTGTAGGGCATCAGCACGGCGGAGGCGAAGTAGTTGGCGAGCAGGACCCGCGTCAGCGCCCGGGCCGCGTCGGAGGTGAGCATCGGGTCGGCGGCGTGCCGGTCCAGGGCCGGCTGCTGGGTCTCCAGTCCGACCTGGTAGGCGAGGTGGAAGTTGCGCGACCCGCGGCGCAGCACCTCCGACAGGTAGAGGACCCGCCGCTCCCGGTCGAAGCGCCGGATGGCGTCCCCCATGTCGGCGCTGCGCTCGATGCGCACCTGGATCCCGTGCACGCGCTCGAGCCGTTGCTCGAGCCCCTGCTGCAGGTCGTCCCCCTGCAGCTGGAGCTCGCGGTGCAGTTGCTCGGCCCCGTCCTCGATCTCCGGGAAGTGGTTGGAGTGGCGCTGGATGAGATCGGACACCTCCTCGGTGGGCATGCGCGAGGCGTCCACTCCGGTGAGGTCGCTTCGCCCGGAGATCTTGATGGCCAGGTTGTCGGCCGCTTCCCGGGCCTCCCGGAACGCATGGTAGAGCTTCAGGATCCCGCGCGAGGCGACGGGGGCGTGCGCGGCCAGGTCGCGCACCTCGGCGGTGGTGAGATCGTCGTGCTCGAAGATCGGATCGCCGAACACCTCCATGAGATCCGCCACCGTGCGGGCGTCGTGCTCGGTGGAGAGCGCCTTGAGGTCGAGCTCGAAGATCTCGGCGATCTTGATGAGCAGGGGCGCGGGCATGGCGCGCCGGTTGTGCTCGATCAGGTTCAGGTAGGAGGGCGAGATGCCCAGCCGGTCGGCCAGCTGCACCTGGCTGATGCTCTTCTGGCGGCGCAGCGCCCGGACCTTGGCGCCCAGCAGGGATGCCTCTCGCGACATGGCGGGAGGCTACGCGCGAGGCGGCCCCATTTTCAAGCGGGCGCTCGGAGCACTACAGTGCATCGCCATGACCACAGCCGCCGCAACCATGCCGCAGGGGCAGCGCAGGATCGCCTTCGCCACCCTCTTCCTCGTCGAGATGTGGGAGCGGTTCGGCTACTACGGGATGACCGCGGTGGTGCTGCTCTTCATGGTGCAGCAGCTCGGCTACACCGACGACCGGGCCAACCTCACCTTCGGCGCCTTCACGGCCCTCGTCTACGCGGCGCCGGCGGTGGGAGGCTGGATCGGCGACCGGGTGCTGGGCAGCCGGCGGATGACGGTCCTCGGCGCGCTCGTGCTGGCGCTCGGCTACGTGCTGCTCGCCATCCCGGGGGGGCCGCTCTTCACCGCGCTGGGCGTCGTGGCGGTGGGAAACGGGCTCTTCAAGGCCAACCCGGCCAGCCTGGTCTCCCGCGTCTACGAGGGGGAGCCGTCCCGCATCGACAGCGCCTTCACCCTCTACTACATGGCCGTCAACGTCGGGGCGACCTTCTCCCAGATCCTGACGCCGCTCATCGCCATCTGGGCCGGCTGGAACGCCGCCTTCGCGGTCTGCGCGGGCGGCATGCTGCTCGCGGTGGGGAACTACTTCCTGATGCGCCGCCACCTGGCCAAGGTGGGATCGCCGCCCGACTTCGGGCCGCTGCCGAAGGGGAAGCTCCTGCTCGTGCTCCTCGGGTCGGCCGTGGCGGTGGCCTTCGTCACCGTGGTGGTGCAGGACCTGAAGCTCGCCCGAATGGTGATGTGGGGCGCGGGCGCGGCCATCCTCGCGATCTTCGCGGTCCTCATCCGGCGGGGGAACCCCCAGGAGCGCAAGGGGCTCGCGGCGGTCTTCATCCTCACCGCGCAGGGGATCCTCTTCTTCATCTTCTACCAGCAGATGTCCACGTCGCTGACACTCTTCGCCCTCCGGAACGTGGACCTCCACTTCCTCTTCGGCTACGAGATCCCGCCGGCGCAGCTCCAGGCGCTCAACCCCATCTGGATCTTCGCGCTGGGTCCCCTCGTCGCCTGGAGCTACGAGCGGATGGCGCGCGGACGGGGCGACCTTTCCATCGCCGCCAAGTTCGCCGTGGGGTTCGCCGTGCTGGCGCTCGGCTTCTTCGTCTTCGGGGTGTCGGGGCGCTTCGCGCACGACGGCCGGGTCTCGGTGTGGTGGATGATCGGCGGGTACGGCCTCTACTCGCTGGGGGAGTTGCTCATCAGCGGGCTCGGGCTCGCCATGGTGGCGCGCTACGTGGGGCCGGGGATGCGCGGCTTCGTGATGGGGCTCTGGTTCCTCGCCACGGGGGTCTCGCAGTACCTCGGAGCCTACGTGGCCAACTTCGCGAGCGTTCCGGAGAAGGTGACCGATCCGCTGCTCACCCTGCCCCTCTACGTGAACCTGTTCCTGGGTCTCGGCATGGTGGCCACGGTGGGGACGCTCGTGGCGGTGGCGCTGCTCCCGGTGATGCGGCGGCTCTCGGCGCCGGCGGCCGGATAGCGGGGTCGGTCACAAAACGGCGCGAGCCGCATCTTCTCCGGTGGAGGGGGCGAGGCCCGTCGGGGGTGGCGCGGCCGTGGAGACGCGCTCGGGATTCCCGGCGAGGATCGAGGTGTCCGCACCGGGGAACGCTCCAGCGGGCCGCCGCGTGCGTTTCCGGGGGCCCGGAATTCGCATGAGACATTCGTCCCATGAACGACCTCGATCTCTCCGCAGCGCACGTCACTTCCCGTCACCTCGCCGAGTTCGATAGGGCGGGCGGATACCGATTCTTCCACCGCTCCGGGGAGGAGGCGAAGGCGGTCGTCCCGGTGGTGCCGAGCCTTCCGATCGCACTCTTGCAGAACCCCGCTACAGGAAATTCGGGTACTTGCGCGATTCATTCGAATGAATTTCCTCCGATTCACCTGGAAGTTCCGGGCACCCTCGTCGAGCCGCTGACCGCCACGCAGAGCCGGATCCACCTCACCGTGTCCAGGGACCTGTTGGCCAAGTTGCGGAAGGCTCGCCATGCGCAATCGCACGTTCAGCCCGGAGCGACCGACGAGCAGGTCCTCTTCGCGCCGATCGTCCGGGAGCCATGGGTCCACTACTGCTCGATGGTCGGCACCGTTCCGCTCACCACCGGGATCAGCCAGGCCGCGTAGCTGCCCGGGTCCCTGATGGTCGCGATCTGCTCGTTCCATCGAGCGAGGGCCTCCTCCATCGGGAAGCGACCGTACTCCGCCGTCACCCCGGCGTACCCGTCGCGCCACGCCTCCCAGATCCGGGCGAAGGTCTCCCTCGGAACCCGCAGCGTGTCGACCACCACGAAGTCCATCCGGACGTCAACGAGCCCGAGCGCCGCGAGCATGGCCGGGACGCGGCGCCCCACCCGCATGTCGGTGCCGGTGGCCTCGGCGAAACGAACCGGCATCGCCGGCCACATGTCGTCGGGATCGAAGCGCCCCGGGGGGAAGTGGACCATCCCGTAGTCCTCGGGCAAGAGGTGGACGGTGCCGCCCGGCCGGGTGACGCGCACCAGCTCGGCGATGGCCCGCTCCGCGTGCGGCACCGCCTGGAGCACGTGGCGGCAGACGACGAGGTCGAAGGACGCGGCGGGGATCCCCAGCTCGAAGATGGAGCGGTTCTCGAAGCGGGCCCGTCCACCGAGGTGCGCGCTCCGGGCGCGCGCCCGTTCGAGGTGCGCGTCCAGCAGGTCCACGCCCAGGAGGGTGGCCGACGGGAAGGCCTCGGCGAGCCGCACGCTCGCCTCGCCGGTTCCGCACCCGGCGTCGAGGATGCGCGGGGCCGCGGGCAGCCGGTACCGTCGGAGGAAGGGGAGCTCCTGCGGCCAGATCGCCTCCGCCTGCGCGGCCAGGTTCCGGACCATCGACTCGTCGGCCATCTGCTCCGCGTGCGGGTTGGGATCGTGATCCATGGCGGGCGTGATAAGCCGAAGGGCGTGCCGACGCAAACACTCGCCGCCGGGCGGACCGTGCTCGAGACCCCGCGCCTCCTCCTCCGCGAGTTCACGCACGCAGATGCCGCCTTCGTCTTCCGGCTCGTGAACGAGCCCTCCTGGCTCCGCTTCATCGGCGACCGGGGCGTGCGCTCCCTCCCGGACGCGGTGCGATACCTCGACGACGGACCGCGGGCGAGCTACGCCCGGAACGGATTCGGCCTCTGGTGCGTCGCCCTCCGGGAGAGCGGCGAACCGGTCGGCATGTGCGGCCTCGTCCGGCGCGCCGGCCTCGCCGATCCCGACGTCGGATTCGCCTTCCTCCCCGAGGCCTGGGGGCACGGGTACGCGCGGGAGTCGGCGGCGGCGGTGCTCGACCACGCACGCCGCGTGCTCGGGATCTCGCGGGTCGTCGCCATCACCGATCCGGACAACGAAGCGTCGATCCGGGTGCTCGAGCGGGTCGGCATGGCGCGCGAAGCGACCACGCGCCTCCCCGGCATCGACCACGACGTCCTGCTCTACGCTACCTCCTGATCATCGGGGACGGCGCAGCGCCGCCACCACGCCGGCCAGGATCGAGGCCGCGATCTCGCCGGGCGTCACCGCGCCGATGTCGAGCCCCACCGGCCCCTGGATGCGGGCCAGCTCCTCCTCGGGGATCCCCTCGCGCCGGAGCCTGCCCAGCCGGGCCGCGTGGGAGCGACGGCTGCCCAGCGCTCCCACGTGGAAGCAGCCGGCCCGCAGCGCAGCCGTGAGCGCCGGGTCGTCGATCTTCGGATCGTGGGCGAGGGTCACGACCGCGTCGCGCCCCCGCAGGCCCAGCGCCGCCAGCGCCTCCGTGGGCCAGGCGGTGACGAGCCGGACGCCGGGGAAGCGCTCCGGCGTGGCGAAGGCGCGGCGGGGGTCGACCACCACGACGTCCAGGGCGCACGCCTCGGCCATGCGGGCGAGCGCCTGGGCGATGTGCACGGCACCCACCAGCACGAGCCGTGGCGGCGCCTGGTAGGGGCGGAGGAAGGTCTCCGCCTCCCCGTCCCGCCAGGTCGCCGCGCGATCGAGCCGGAGCGCCTCCCGGGCGGCGGCGAGGAGCCCGTCCGACGCCCCCTCGCCCTCCTCGTCCGGGTGGACGAGCCACTCCGTGCCGGTCGAGAGGTGTGTCGCGAGCACCACCGGCCGCCGCGCCGCCACGTCGGCGCGCAGCCTGGCCAGGACCTCCCGGTCCACCGGCTTCACCGCCACCTCCACGTTGCCGCCGCAGGGGAGGCCGACGGCCCAGGCCTGCTCGTCGCTGACGCCGTAGACGAGGCGGCGCATCCGGCCGTCGCCGATGGCCGCCATGCCCTCCGCCGCCACCGACGACTCGACGCAGCCTCCGGAGACCGACCCGGCGAGCGCACCCGCCTCGCTCACCGCGAGCTGGCTGCCCGCGGGTCGCAGCGACGACCCCCAGGTCGAGGTGACCGTGGCGATGGCCACCCCCTGCCCGGCCGCGAGCCAGGCGCCCGCGCGATGGAGCACCTCCTCGTCGGTCGCGCCGGAGCGCGCCGCGCCCCCGAACCGGGCCAGGTCCTCCGGCCGGTCCAGGTCGGCGAGCGCCGCCGCCGGCCAGTCCACGCGGACCACCGAGGCCCCGTGGCGCCGCATCACCTCGCGCCCACGCCCCTCCGCCGCTCCCTCGAGGAGCTCGGCCATCACGCGTCGGTCGTAGAGGGTGGGCGGCGCGGTCACGGTTCCGTAGCGGCTGGTCACGATCGGCGCGCCGGTCTCGCGCCACCGCCCGCCGAGCGCCCGGATCATGTCGGCGGTCACCTCGGGCATGTCGGCGAGCAGCACCACCACCGCCTCGGCCTCCGGCGGGACGGCGGCGACCCCGGCGCCGAGCGAGGCGCCCTGCCCCTCCGCCCAGGCGGGGTTCCGGACCGGGCGGAACGGCAGGCCGGCGAGCGCCGCCTCCACCCTTTCCGCCTCGTGCCCGACCACGACGAGCAGGGGTTCGAGCCCCGCCTCGAGCGCCCGGCGCGCCGCCCGGCGCACGAGGGGCTCCCCCTCGAGCTCGACGAGCAGCTTGTCGTGCCCCATCCGCGTGGAGGCGCCCGCGGCGAGGAGGATGCCGGCGATGGCCATCCGGTCCGTTTACCCCGACTGCCCGGGCGGTGCTACCGTGTCCCCTCATGAAGGCAGGGCTCGTCGGATACGCGCAGTCGGGGAAGACCACGCTCTTCAACGCCCTCACCGGCCTCCACAAGGGCGCCTCGGGCGGGCGAGGCCAGGTGAACCTCGGGGCCATCAAGGTCCCCGACCCCCGGATCGACCGTCTCTCCGGGATGTTCCAGCCGAAGAAGACCACCTTCACCGAGATGCGCTTCGTGGACGTGCCCGGCCCGGCCGGCAAGGGCACCGGGCTCGACGCGGAGTCGCTCCGGGCGCTCGCCGAGGTGGACGCCTTCTGCCTCGTGGTGCGCGGCTTCCCGGGCGTGGACGGATCGCCCTCCGACCCGGCCCGCGAGCTCGCCGACTTCGACGCCGAGCTCGTGCTCCACGACCTCGCCATCGTGGAGAAGCGGCTCGACCGGATGCGCAAGGAGCACGGGAAGGGCAGCGGCGAGTACCACGAGCTGGAGCGGCTCCACGGCCAGCTCGACGCCGGCCGGCCGCTGCGGACCATGGCCTGGAGCGACGCCGAGGAGAAGGAGATGGCCCACTTCGCCTTCCTGTCCCGCCGGCCGCTGCTCGTGGCGGTGAACGCGGCCGAGGCGGACGCTGCGGCGCCCCCGCCCCCCGCGGTGGAGGAGGCGGCCCGCCCGCTCGGCGCAGAGACCCTCTCCCTCTGCGCCTCCGTCGAGGCGGAGATCGCCGACCTCGACCCGGCCGAGCAGCCCGAGTTCCTGGCCTCCCTGGGGCTCTCCGAGCCGGCCCGGGCCCGCTTCATCCGGGCCGCCTACCACCTGCTCGACCTCATCTCATATTTCACTGTGGGTGAAGATGAGGTCCGGGCCTGGACCATCCGCCGCGGCGACAAGGCCCCGCGCGCCGCCGGGCGCATCCACTCCGACCTGGAGCGGGGCTTCATCCGCGCCGAGGTGGTGCACTACGACGACTTCGTGGCGCTCGGCAGCGAGGCCAAGGCGCGCACCGAGGGGAAGCTGCGGCTCGAGGGCAAGGAGTACGTGGTCCGGGACGGCGACATCCTGAACATCCGCTTCTCGGTGTAGCCGTCAGCCCCGCAGGGCCGCCCAGAGCGAGAGCAGCCCGAAGACGAGGAAGATGCCGGCCGCCACGCGACGGACGGCCTTCATCGACACCCGGGTGGCGAGCTTCTCCCCCAGGAAGACCGCGAGTCCGTCGGACACCAGCATGCCGAGCGTCGTCCCGGCGGTGACCAGGACGAGCGACCGGTAGCGGGCCGCCAGCGCGACGGTGGCGAGCTGGGTCTTGTCCCCCATCTCGGCGAGGAAGAAGAGCACGGTCGTGGTCAGGAAGGGGCCGAGGCCCGCGGGGCCACGCTCCTCGTCGAGCGTGTCGGGCTTCAGCGTCCAGATGCCGAATCCGATGAAGGTGGCCGCCAGGATCCCGGCCATGACCCGCGGCGGCACCTGGGCCGATACCCACGCCCCCACGCCGGCGGCGAGCGAGTGGTTCAGCACGGTGGCCACGAGGATCCCGGCCATCACCACCCACGGACGGCGGTAGCGGGTGGCCAGCGAGAAGGCGAGGAGCTGGGTCTTGTCCCCCATCTCGCTCACGGCGACGAGGAGGAAGGAGGAGACGAGCGATTCCATGACCGGGCGCGCATCCTACACCGGGGTCGCGCCGCCCGGCGCGCGAGGGTATCCTCCGGGCCGCCGCCGGCACCCTTCGCGCCGCGGACGAGGAGGACGGGATGAAGGCAGTGGTCTTCGCGGGAAAGGGTGGGCCGGAGCTGGCCCGGATCCAGGAGATCCCGGAGCCCCGGGCGCAGCGGGGCGAGGTTCTGGTCCGGGTGCGGGCCGCGGCGCTCAACCGGGCCGACCTGCTGCAGCGGCGGGGGCTCTACCCGCCTCCCCCCGGCTACCGGGAGGACGTCCCCGGCCTCGAGTTCGCGGGCGAGGTGGCGGCGCTCGGCGAGGGGGTCACCGGCTGGAAGGTGGGCGACCGGGTGATGGCCATCGCCTCGGGAGAGGCCCAGGCCGAGTTCGTCCTCGTCGATCCGTTCATGCTGCTCCGCATCCCGGACGGGATGTCCTTCCCGCTCGCCGCGGCCCTCCCCGAGGCGGGCATCACCGCCCACGACGCGCTCGTCACGCTGGGTGGATTCCGCCCGGGCGGCACGGCGCTCGTGCACGCCATCGGCTCGGGCGTGGGAACGATGGCGCTGCAGATCGCCCGGGCCATGGGCGGCACGGTCATCGGCACGGCGCGCACCGCCGACAAGATCGAGAAGGCGAAGGGGCTCGGCCTCGACCACGCCATCCTGCTCGGCAAGGAGGAGCCGAAGTTCGCCGACGAGGTGAAGCGGATCACCGGGCGCAAGGGGGTCCCGGTGGTGGTGGACTTCGTGGGCGCGGCCTACATGGCCGAGAACGTGGGCTCGCTCGCGCAGCAGGGGCGGATCGTGGTGGTGGGGACGATGGGCGGGGCCAAGGCCACCGTGGACCTGGGGCTGCTCATGCGCGCGCGCGGGAGCGTGGTGGGCACCGTGCTCCGACCCCGCCCGCTCTTCGAGAAGATCCAGGCCACGCAGGCCTTCGGGCGCGACGTGATGCCGCTCGTGGCCTCCGGGAAGGTGAAGCCGGTGCTCGACCGCTGCTGGCCCGCCGCCGAGGTCCAGGCCGCCCACGAGCAACTGGAGCGGAACGACTCGTTCGGGAAGGTCGTGCTGGAGTTCTGATCACTTCGCGGGCGGAAGACCCTTCACCCACTTCGCGATCGTCTGCACCACCTCGCCGTCCACGTTGCCCGGCTTCATCACCTCGACCGGAAGCGACTTGCCCTCTCCGTACACGAAGAAGTGGTTCGCCCTGGGGAAGACCTTGAAGGTGGCGAACTTGTCGCCCGCGAGTTCCTTCTTCCAGCCGTCCAGGTCCTTCGAGGTGACCTGGTAGTCGCGCCCGCCCTGGAGGACCAGGATGGGGATGGCATTCAGGTGGGCCAGGACCGCCGGCTTGTAGGACTTGAGATCGAGCCAGTAGCTGGGCGGGGCCCCCATGACACGCCCCGCGGGGGGGGTCTTGGCGGGATCGATCGCCTGGATGGCCGCGGCGTCGGCGCGCATGGGCGCGACGTCCTCTTCCCTGGCCGCACCGTTCTCCACCAGGTAGTCGAGCTGGTCCTGGATGAGCTCGTGGACCGGGCGCGTCGATCCGGCCAGCGCGATGACGCCGGCCAGGTGCTTGTCGGCCGCCGCGATGCGCGGCAACAGGTAGCCGCCCAGGCTGTGGCCCAGCACGACGATGCGCCTTGGGTTCACTCCGGGTGTCTGCCGGAGCGTCGCCACCGCGGCGAGGGCATCGTCGATCACCTCGTCCTTCACGGTCATGGGCGCCGAGCCGACCTTGTCGCCGTGCACCCGGGTCCGCTTGTCGTACCGGAGGACCGCGATCCCCTGCGAGGCGAGCCCCCAGGCGAGATCGCGGAAGACCTTGGTCCCACCGACGGTCTCGTCCTGGTCGAGCGGGCCCGAGCCGTGCACCAGGACCACGCCGGGGAAGGGACCCTTCCCCGCCGGCATGGAGATCGTCCCGGGGAGTGGCCACTTCTCGTCGCCGAACTTCACGGCGCTGTCGCGGAACTTCTTCGGCTCGGCGTAGGGGGGAGCCCGGTACTCGACCGGTGGCGGGGCGTTGGCCGCCGCGTTCGGGCTCATGGGCGTGAAGCGGAGCGAGGTGATTCGCCCCTGCACGTCGAAGGCCACTCCGAGCGTCCACTCCACCTTCTCGAACGCGGCCGCCATCACGGCGATGTCGAGGGGCCCGGCGTCCTTCAGGACCGGCGCCCCGATCGACTTCAGCTTCCCGTTCTTCTGCTCGATCCCCTTCCAGCCGTCCTGGAAGGCCTCCGGGGAGAGGAGGGTCGCGAGGCGGGGGTCGAACCGGGCCGCGATGCCGTCCAGCTTGCCCGACATGAACATCCCGGCCACCTCGGTGGCCCACTGCTTCACCGACTCGGCCGGCGCCTTCGCCGGTGAGGGGAGCGAACCCTTCGCCTCGGGTGCGGGGACGGCCTGGGCCACGGCGAGGGACAGGGCGAGGGCGACGAACGGCGCGGTCATGGGTTTTCCACCTCCGGGACGGGAATGTCGGACATCCGCCCGCCGGGCGCAAGGATGCGGAAAGGCTGGGGACGGGGGCCTCCTCCCGTTCGTGCGGGCCGCCATCCCGGATTTCCGCGCTCTCCTCTTTGACTTCCGTAATTGGCGGTAGATGATTCATGAAATCGATGGTTTGTCCCCGGCTGACGCGACGCTCGTGCGCGGCATCCCTGGCTCGAGGTTTACATGCTCCGACGGACCCGCCTTCTCGCCGTTGCCTCATTCGCCGTGCTCGCGGCGTGCACGTCAAGCTCGAGCCCACCCCCGAGCGGCCCGACATCCGGAGGGCTGGTGGTCTCCGTGAGCCCGGCCTCGGTGGTCGCGAACGGTACGAACACGGTCTCCGTCCTGGTGAGCGGGGCGGCGAACGGGGCCATCTGGGTCTCGACGAATCGTGGGGCTTTCACAAACGGGCAGAAGGCCATCCAGGTCTCCGCGGCACCGGCGAGCGTCACCCTGGTCTCCTGCAACGAGTCGAAGGACGGCAACTGCGTGGGCTCGGTGGCGATCCGGGCCGTGGACGCCTCGGGTCTCGCCGGCCAGGCGCTCGCCAGCTTCACTTCCGGCGGAGGCCCGGGGCCCGACTGCGCCACATGCTCGTCGGCGTCCTGCTCAGGCGTGGTCTGCGACAGCCTGGGGCACACCTGCACCGCGACGACGCCGTACACGTGCACGGCCTGCCCGAGCGGCACGACCGAGATCTGCAACGACGGCATCGACAACAACTGCAACGGCCTCATCGACTGCGCCGACCCCCAGTGCCAGCCGGTGGGAAACGCGCTCGGGCAGGTCTGCGATTCGAAGGGGAACACCTGCTCGGTGGCGGGAGCCACCGGGACGTCAACGTGCACGACCTGCTCCGGAAACGGCGCGACGCCGGAGGCGAAGGAGACGAGCTGCGGCGACGGCATCGACAACGACTGCAACGGTCTCGTCGACTGCCAGGACCCGAACTGCGCCAGCCAGCCCTGCGCGGTCGGCTTCGTCTGCGACCCGTCCAGGAAGACCTGCACGGTCCCCAGCACGACCTGCACCATCTGCGGCCCGGCCGCCTGTGTCGGCCTCGTCTGCGACTCCGTGGGTCACACCTGCGCCAACGCGTCCCCCTCGACCTGCACCACCTGCCCCGGGGGCGCCACCGAGATCTGCAACGACGGAAAGGACAACAACTGCAACGGCCTCATCGATTGCGCCGACTCCCAGTGCCAGCCGGTGGGGAACGCGCTGGGGCAGCTGTGCGACGCGAAGGGCAATACCTGTTCGGTGAAGAATGCGGCGGGTGTGTCGTCCTGCACGACCTGCTCCGGGAACGGGGGCACGGCTCAGCCCCTCGGAGAGACCAGTTGCGGCGATGGCAAGGACAACGACTGCAACGGGCTCATCGACTGCCAGGATCCGAATTGTGCGAGCCAGCCCTGCGCTTTCGGATACGTCTGCGACGGCACCGCGAAGACCTGCTCCAAGAAGAGCAGCGTCTGCACCGCCTGCGGCGAGCCCGCCTGCGTCGGGATGATCTGCAACGTCGCGAGCGGCCTGGTCTGCAGCAACGGGACCCCTTCCACCTGTTCCACCTGCCCGGCCGGCACGATCACGTGCGCCGACTCATCCGCCTTCTCGCTCGTTCTCACGGCGGCCAGCAACCGGATACCCGCCATCGACACGGCGACGACCATCATCACCGCAACCCTCAAGATGAATGGAACCGCCCTCGCGGGGCAGGCCATCGCATTCTCGTCGGTGGGCGCGGGAACGCTGAGTTCCAGCCCTCCCCTCACGGACGCCAACGGGCAGACGACCGTCGTGTTCACCTCGTCGCGGGCGGGCGGACAGGCGGTCATCACGGGCTCGTTCGTGGCGTCGAGCAGCACCAAGATCCAGGGCGCCGCGACGGTCGACATGCCGTACCTCGGCCAGGTCGCGCTCCTGTCGATGCAGTACGACGTCCTGGGAGCCCGCTACTCGGACTTCCAGGAGCGGAGCACGCTCCTCTTCGAACTGCGGGACACGACCGGCCTGCCCTACCCGGCCGGGCTATCCGTGCAGTTCTCCCACGAGTCGCTGGGGCACTCCTACGTCGGGCTGAGCTACGAGGACAACTGCCTGGGCAAGTCCAGGTGCCTGGCTACGGCCACGACCGATGCTTCGGGGCAGGCGGCCGTCGTGCTCACGTCCGGAACCGCCGCCGGGACGGTCAGCGTCGATGCCCTGGCCACCGCCGGCGGCATCGACAAGGCCGCCGGGGCCCAGCAGCTCGCCATCGTCGGAGCCAAGGCGAGCAGCGCCCACATCACGCTCAACTGCTTCTTCGGGGACGACAGCATCACGAACGAGGTCGCGAACGTGAAGAACGTCCCCGCCTTCTCGAACAGCGACTGCACCTACTCGCACTACGTCGATTCCCAGGGAAAGAACTTCACCTGCAAGGTTCATCTCGCTGACCGATTCAACAACACGATCGGACGGGACACTCGAGTGCAGTTCTTCACCGAGGCGGGAACTGCTGGCCCCTCCGCACTCACTCCGCTGTATGACACGAAGGCCGATCCCAATAGCCAGCAGGGTCTGGGCATCGCATCCAGCTATGTCCGGCCCGATGGCGTGCTCCCAGCCAATGTCGTTCCATTCGGCGGTGAGTTCCGGATGACCTATCCGGACGGTTGCTACAACTCCGTGCACAATCCACGCGACGGGCTCGTGACCATCATCGCCGTCGTGAACGGCGAGGACGGCTTCGTCGATCTCGACGGCGACGGCGACTACAAGCTGGGCGAGCCCTTCATCACCATGGGTGAGCCGTACATCGACGCCAACGACAACGGGGTGCACGACGACGGGGAGTTCTTCATCGACGTCAACGGGAACGGCGTCTACGACGGGCCGACGGCGGTCTTCAAGCGCGACTCCGTCATCTGGGCCGAGACTCGCGTCCTCTTCTCGGGGCTCCCGTCCCGGTTCGTCAGCCCGGCCACGACGAGTTCCTTCGCCTTCGCGGGCTTCTTCGACACCTCATCCAGCGCCGTGAACTCCTTCGCGGTGAAGAGCACCGGCCCCACCTCTCAGACCATCCTCGCACCCTTCGGCGACGGCAACTTCAACCCGCCCAAGGTGGGCGCCGCCTTCACGTTCACACTGACGGGTGCGGGGGGCGCCACGGCCTCGGTACTCGCCGATCCGACTGCTTACGCGAGCCCGCTCGGGCTCTCCTTCACCCAGATGTACTGCCCGCAGCAGAACCTGGTGCTCGTCAGCAACGTCAACCAATGCTCCAGCGCTTGCGCGAGTTCGCCGTGCTACGTCGTCACGAACGTTGGGAATTGCTCCGCCGGCACATCTCCTCTGCCGCCGGCTGCCGCCGACTACCAGCGATACGGCTGCACCGGGTTCGGAGCGGTCGGCCAGGTGAGAATCACGGGTGGCCTCCCCAACGGGTCGAACAACTTGACGGTGACCGCAACCCCCACCGGTGGCTCCACCGTGACGGCAACTCTGCCGGGAACGGTCGCTCCGTAGGTATCGACCTCGCCTGCATCCAGGAAGGGCCGGCCCCCGCGCCGGCCCTTTCCTTTTCCCCCTTCCCCTGGCGCCCTGACGCCGGATCGGGTTCAATCCGCGCGCCATGGCCGACCTCGCCGCCTCCCCGCCCCGGGAGCTCTCCCTCCGCGCCGTCCTCACCGCCGTCGTCGTGGCCCTCATCATGGGCGCCGCCTATCCGTACGTCGTCCTGAAGCTCGGCTACGGGCCGAACATCTCGGTGGTGAGCGCCTTCTTCGGCTACATGATCCTGGGGCTGGTGGGGCTCTTCACGAGCGTGGCCTCCAACCGGTTCGAGGCCAACATGGCCCAGACCGCCGGCACGGCGGCCGGGCAGACCGGTTTCATGGTCATCGTGCTGGCCGCCATCGACATGCTGAACGAGCGGGCCGGCCTGGGCTTCTCCCTCCACCTCACGAGCTGGCAGATCTTCTGGTGGCTCACGCTGGGCGGGTTCGTCGGGGCCTTCCTCGCCGTCCCGCTGCGGCGCCACTACATCGACGAGGAGAACCTCACCTTCGCCGACGGCACCGCGGCCGGCGAGACGCTGGTGGTGCTCTACCAGGGGCGCAAGGAGGCCGCCGACCGGCTCCGGGCGCTGGCGGCGGGCACCGGCATCTCGGGGCTCATCTGCTTCCTTCGCGACGGGCCGTGGAAGCTCTTCCCCGGCGAGCTGGCCTTCGGGGCGAACGGCCACGCGCTGCGGATGGGCACCGAACTGGGCGTGCTCTCCTTCGGGGCCGGCATGCTGGTGGGGCTCCGGGTCACCCTCTCCATGCTCCTCGGCTCGATCCTGGCCTGGGTGATCGCGCCTGCGCCGCTCGTGGCCCGCGGCTGGGCCAGGGCCATGACCTTCGCCGACGTGCTGAAGTGGGTGATGTGGCCGGCCACGGGGCTCATGGTCGCGGGCGGCATCACCGCCCTCGTCCTCAACTGGAAGGTGATCGCCCGCACGTTCCGCAACCTGTCGGCCGCCGATGCCGAGGGCTCCGAGTTCCCCATGCGCTGGACCATCGCCGGGGCGCTGGTCTCGTCGGTGGCGCTCGCCGCGGTGCAGAAGATCTCGCTCGGCTTCCCGGTGTGGCTCTCGGTGGTGTCGCTCCTGCTCTCCTTCCCCCTCATGCTGGTGGGCATCCGGGTGCTGGGCGAGACCAACTGGGCCCCCATCAGCGCGCTCGCGAACCTCATGCAGGCGGTCTTCGCCGCGCTCTCCCCTGGCCACCTGCCCATCAACATGATCGGCTCGGGCATGAGCGGCACCGTGGCCGGCCAGGGCGAGCACCTCATGCAGTGCTACCGGGCCGGGAAGATCATCGGCTCGAACAACCGCCATCTCACCATCCTGCAGCTCCTCGGGATCCCGGTGGGCGCGGCCGCGGTGGCGGTGGTCTACCCGGCGCTGCGGGCCAAGTACGGGTTTGGCGAGGGCGGCCTCACCTCGCCCATCAGCGTGAAGTGGGCCGGCTTCGCCGAGCTGCTCTCCAAGGGCTTCGCCTTCCTCCCGCAGGGCTCGATGACGGCGCTCGTGGTGGCGCTCGTCCTCGGCACGGTGATCACCGTGCTCGAGCCCCGCTGGCACCGGTTCCTCCCCAGCCCCACCGCCGTCGGTCTCGGGATGCTCATCCCCGGGTATGCCGTCATCCCCATGGTGGCCGGGGGCGTGGCGGAGGCGATCTGGGTCCGTGTGAGCCCGCGCACCGAGGCGACCTACTCGATGCCGCTCGCCTCCGGCTTCATCACCGGGGAGGCGCTCGTGGTGCTCGTCTTCTCGGTGCTCGCCATCTTCGGGGTACGGATCTGATGGCCGGGACCACGAGCTGGGAGCAGGTTCGCAAGGAGCTGCAGCGGGCTCGCGGGGCGCGGCGCATGGTCCCGTGGGCGCTCCTCTCCGCACTCCTGGGCTGGGCGTTTCTCGCGGTGGCGGCCCGCAGCTGGCGCGCCGGCCTCCCGCTCCTCGTCGGTGGCCTGCTCTTCGCCGCGGTGATCCGGGCCCTCTCCGTTCCCCACTGCCCGGCCTGCGGGAAGGGGCTCTGGCTGCGCGGGGAGCGTCCCGGGCCGCCCACCGCCCCCGTACCCACGCAGGTGGAACGAGACCACCGCTGCCCGAGGTGCGGGGCGGCGCTCGACGCCGGCGGATGCTAGATTCCACAGGCCATGCCCTCGAAGCCCTCTCGAACCCTCGACGTCTTCCCCAACCCGAATCCGCGCCGCCCCTACGAGATCGCGATGGAGGCGCCGGAGTTCACCTGCCTCTGCCCGCTCACCGGTCAGCCCGACTTCGCCACCATCCGGATCCGCTACGTCCCTGCCAGGCTGTGCGTGGAGCTGAAGAGCCTGAAGCTCTACCTGTGGAGCTTCCGGAACGAGGGAGCCTTCCACGAGAAGGTGACGAACGAGATCTGCGACGACCTGGTCCGGGCGCTGAAGCCCCGCTGGGTCGAGGTCACGGGTGACTTCCTGGTGCGCGGTGGAATCGGTACCGTGATCACCGCCGCGCACGGGCGGAAGCCGCGCGGGTAGCCGGACGCAATGTGGCACCTTCCCGCCGCTTCCGCGGCGGCGCCGAAGTGGAGGCATGGATGAAGATCGAGGTGACGGGGTCGAGTCCGCTCGAGGTGGAGGCGTCGGTCCTGGCGGTCCCGGTGTTCGAGGGGGACGCCGCCGACCCGAAGGGGCTCTTCGCGGAGCTGGACCGCAGGCTGGACGGGCACCTCGCCGCCGCCGCCGCGGAGGAGGATTTCCAGGGGAAGGCGGGCCAGACGCTTTCGTTCCGCTCGCTCGGGAAGCTCCGCGCCGGCCGGATCCTGCTCCTCGGCCTGGGAAAGCGGGAGGGGGCCGAGTCCGCCCTGCCGCGCGCCGGCTTCGAGCCGCTGCGGATGGCGGCCGGCGACGCCGCGCGCCTCACCCAGAGGGGAGGCGGGACCCGGCTCGCCTTCGCCGCCCCACGGCTTCCCGGTCAGACCGCCCACGAGGCCCGGGCCATCGTGGAGGGGGCGCTCCTCGGCGCCTACCAGTTCGACCGCTACCGGACCGAGGAGCGGAAGAAGAAGCGGCCGCAGGTCGAGTCGGTCGTGGTGGCGGTCCCGCAGGGGCTGGAGCGCTCCCGGGAGGTGAAGGAGGCGGTGGCGCTGGCGCGCTCCGTGTCCCAGGCCGTCGCATGGGCGCGCGACCGGGTGAACGAGCCCCCGCTCCACCTGACGCCCTCGCGCCTCGCCGACGCGGCACGGGAACTGGCGAAGGAATCGGGCCTGCAGGCCGAGGTGCTCGGGCCCCGCGAGATCGCCGGGCTGCGCATGGGGATGTTCCTCGGCGTCACCCGGGGCTCGGCCGAGGAGCCGCGTCTGGTGAGGATCTCCTACGTGCCCCGCGGCGCGTCGGCGCGGAAGGCGCCGGTGGTCATCGTGGGCAAGGCCATCACCTTCGACTCGGGTGGGCTCTCCCTCAAGCCCACCGACGGCATGGTGGACATGAAGACCGACATGGCGGGCGCCGCTGCCGCCATCGCCGCCATGAAGGTGATCGCCGAGCTCGCGCCCCCCTTCCCGGTCCACGCCCTGGTGGGCGCCTGCGAGAACATGCCGGGCGGGCGCGCCTACAAGCCGTCGGACATCCTCATCGCCCGGAACGGCAAGACGGTGGAGATCACCAACACCGACGCCGAGGGTCGGCTCGTCCTGGGCGACGTGCTCGCCTGGGGCGTGGAGACGCTCAAGCCGGCCGTTCTCGTGGACCTCGCCACCCTCACCGGCGCATGCCTCGTGGCCCTCGGGATGACCACCGTGGGCGCCTTCGGGCCCGACGGGCCGGCCATGGACGCGGTGCTCGCCGCGGCCCGCACCGCCGGCGAGGACACCTGGCGGCTGCCCCTCATCGACTCGGTGAAGGAGGAGCTGAAGAGCGACGTCGCCGACCTCAAGAACGCCGGCACGCGCATGGGCGGCTCCATCAGCGCCGCCTGGTTCCTGAAGGAGTTCGTGGGCGACGCACCCTGGGTGCACCTCGACATCGCCGGACCGTCCTCCACCACCAAGGAGAAGGGCTACGTCGCGAAGGGCGGAACCGGCGTCGGCGTCCGTACCCTCGTCGAGCTCGTCCGGGCGCGCATGCAGGAGGAGGCGCGCCCGACGCGCCTCTAGTGGCCCCGGATGACGGCCGCCGAGGAGCTGGCTCTCCTGCTCCGCCCCGCCGGCGGAGGCGTGCCGCTCGTCTCGGCCGGACGCGAGGCGCAGGCGGCGGCCCAGCGGCGCCTGTACGGAGCCGGGAGCGACGCGGAGGTCGAGCGGATCTTCCGGGAGCGGCTCGACCGGATCGGCACGGCCCGCGCGGTGCTCGTGGGCGTGCCCTCCGACGTGGGCGCCGGGGTCCTGCGCGGCGCGAACCAGGGGCCGCTGGCTCTCCGGGAGCGGCTGCTCGCCGACGACCCGGCCTGGCTCGAATCGGCCGGTCGGCGCGGGCTCCTCGACATCGGCGACGTGGTGGTGATCCCGCAGCTCCTCCACGACGAGATGCTCTCCCCCGCGCAGCTCGCGGCCTCCCGCCGGGCCCTCTACCCGGGGCTGCACGCCGACGCCGCGGCGGGTCTGCCGGTCTCCCCCCTCTCCATCGCCGAGCGGGTCCTCGACCTCGTCCTCGCGGTCCACCCATCGGCACGGCCGCTCCTTCTCGGGGGCGACCACTCCACGGCGTGGCCGGCGGTGGCGGCGCTCCACCGGGCACGGCCGGGGTTCGGGGTGGTGCAGCTCGACGCCCACACCGACCTCCTCGCCGAGCGGCTGGGGGTGAAGTACTGCTTCGGCACCTGGTCCTTCCACGCGAACGAGCGGCTCGGGCGGGGGGGCCGGCTCGTGCAGGTGGGCATCCGGGTCTCCGGGCGGGACCGGCTTCACTGGGAGTCAACGCTGGGGGTCCGGCAGTTCTGGGCCGGCGAGGTCCGGTCCAATCCCGCGGCGGCGCTCGACGCGGTGGTCGCCGCCGTGCGCGCCTCGGGCGTCCGCGAGGTCTATCTCTCGAACGACGTGGACGGAACCGACGACGCCTGGGTGGACGCCACGGGCACGCCCGAACCGGGAGGGCTCGACCCGGACTTCGTGGTGGAGCTCATCCGACGTCTCGGGCGCGAGGTGGGGCTCCTGGGGGGCGACGTGATGGAGGTGGCCCCGCCCATCGCGCGCACGCCGGGCGGGGCCGAGCGGACGCTGTCGGTGGCGGCGCGCTACCTGCGCGAGACGGCCGACGCCTTGCTCGCGTAGCCCGGCACGCCTCACTGGATCCGGGGAAGGAGTGGAAGGGCAGCCACGAGGGGCGCCTCCAGCCGGGCCGGCGTGCGCGGCACGGCGTCGAGCCGGAAGGAGGCGACGAGCTCGGCCGGCATCACCCGGGTTCCGGCCGGCACGAGCCCCGCCGAGGCAGCGAGACATCCCGTCACCGTCTCCGGCGCGACACCTCGATCGCGCAGCTCCCCCACCGAAGCGGCGCCGTGCCGCTTGGCGAGACGCTCCCCGTCCGGCCCCACCACGAGCGGAACGTGGGCGAAGGCCGGCTCCCGCAGGCCGAGCGCCCGGTGGAGCAGGAGCTGCCGCGACGTGGAGGGGAGCAGGTCGTCGCCGCGGAGCACGTCGGTCACCTCCATGGCCGCGTCGTCCACCACGACCGCGAGCTGGTAGGCCGGCACCCCGTCGGCGCGGGCCACCACGAAGTCCCCCACCGTGGCGGCCACGTCGAAACTACACTCTCCGTGAATACGATCCCGGAAGGGGACCGGTCCTTCCGGGACCCGGAACCGCCAGGCCGGGGGGCGTCGCGCCCGCCGCGCCTCCCGCTCCGCCGGCGAAAGATCGCGGCAGGTTCCCGGGTAGCGCGGCCCCTCGTCGGACGCGTGGGGCGCCTGGCTGGCCTGGGCGATCTCCGCCCGGGAGCAGAAGCAGGGGTAGACGAACCCCTGGGCGCGGAGCCGCTCGAGCGCTTCGGCGTACGCCCCTCCCCGCTCCGACTGCCGGTACGGGGCGTGCGGCCCGCCCCGATCGGGTCCCTCGTCCCAGTCGAGCCCCAGCCAGCGCAGCTCCTCCAGGATCCGGGCCTCCAGCCCGGGCCGGACGCGAGGCCCGTCCAGGTCCTCGACCCGCATGACCACCGCACCCCCTCGGGAGCGTGCGTCCAGCCATGCGAGCAGCGCCGTCCGGGCGTTGCCCAGGTGCATGGGTCCGGTGGGGGTGGGCGCGAATCTTCCGCGAATGGCCGGGGCGTGCGACAACATCGACTGGATAACCCGCTCCCCTCCTGGCTACAAGACCGCTCCGATGCGCGAATCCGGCGTCCTCCTCCCCCTCTTCTCGATCCGCTCCCCCTCCGGCTGGGGTCTGGGCGAGATCCCCGACGTCGTCCCGTTCGCCCGCTGGGCGGTCTCGGCGGGCTTCTCCCTCGTGCAGGTCCTCCCGGTGAACGAGGCGGCCCGCGGGCAGAACAGCCCCTACTCGGCCATCTCCGCCTTCGCCATCGACCCGATCTACCTGGCGCTCGACGCGTCGGAGGACTTCCAGGCGGCCGGTGGCCTCGACGCGCTCTCCGACGAGGACCGGGCGCTCCTCGCCGAGCTCCGGGCCTCGCCGGCGGTCCGCTGGCGCGACGTGCGGGCGCTCAAGGAGCGGGCCTGCGAGATGGCCTTCCGCTCCTTCCTGGAGCACCACTGGCACGCCAGCACGGCCCGGGCCGCGGCGCTCCGGGCCTACCGGCGCGCGCACGCCTCCTGGCTCACCGACTACGCGCTCTTCGTGGCCATCCACGACGACCTCCAGGCCGGCCGCTGCTGGCAGGAGTGGCCCGCCCCCCTCGCCACCCGGGATCCGGACGCGCTGGCCGAGGCCCGCGCCCAGCTCTCCGAGCGGGTGCTCTACCGGTGCTGGCTGCAATGGCATCTCGACGAGCAGTGGCAGGAGGCCCGGCGCGCGGTGATGGCGGCCGGCGCCGACCTGATGGGAGATCTCCCCTTCATGGTCGCCACCGACTCGGCCGACGTGTGGGCTCGACCGGGCGACTTCCGGCTCGACGCCCGCGCCGGGGTGCCGCCCGACGCCTTCAGCGCCGACGGACAGGACTGGGGGTTGCCGGTCTACCGCTGGGACCAGATGGCGCGGAACGCCTACGCCTGGATCACGGCGCGGGCTCGCCGCTCCGCCGAGCTCTACGGAGCCTACCGCGTGGACCACGTGGTCGGCTTCTACCGGAGCTTCTATCGCCCCAACGACGGCGGCCCCCCGGGCTTCGTCCCCGACACGGAGCCCGCCCAGATCCAGAACGGCGAGCGGGTGATGGCCGCCTTCGCGCAGGGGGCGCGGGTCATCGCCGAGGACCTGGGGACGGTGCCCGACTTCGTCCGCGCGTCGCTCTCGCGGCTCGGCATCCCCGGCTACCGGGTGCTGCGCTGGGAGAAGGACGGAGCGGTCTTCCGCGATCCCAGGACTTGGCCGACCGTCTCGCTCGCCACCACCGGCACCCACGACACCGACTCGCTCGCCGACTGGTGGGAGTCGCTCGATCCGGCCGAGCGAAAGGCGCTGCTCGCCCTTCCCGCGCTGGAGCCGCTCGCGAAGCTGGCGCCGGTGAAGTTCGACGAGGCGGTGCGGGACGCGCTCCTCGGACTCGTCTCCGCCTCCGGCTCCGATCTCCTGCTCCTCCCCTTCCAGGACGCGGTCGGATCCAGGGAGCGGGTCAACGTGCCGGGCACGGTGAACGAGGAGAACTGGTCGTACCGGATGTCCCAGCCGATGTCCGCGGTCCTGGCCGACGACGCGACGGCGGTCCGGCTCGCCACGCTGGCCCGCGTCACCGGACGGATGAAGGAGAGCGCGGGGTGACGGCGCCGGTGTTCCTCGTGCGCCACGCCGAGGCCGCCGGTGGAGGGCGCGACGCCGATCGTCCCCTGACGGCGGCGGGGAGGGACGCCTTCTCCGACCTGCTCGGAATGCTCGCCCCCCGCCTGCTCGTGACCCGCGTCCTCTCCAGCCCGTTCCGGCGTGCCCGGGAGACGGCGGAGATCCTCGCCAGCGCCACCGGAGTGGAGGCCGAGGCGGACGACGAGCTCGCCTCCGGTCGCACCGGGGGACGGGAACTGCTCGAGCGGGCGCGCGAGGCCGGTCCCGGAACGGCGCTCGTGGGTCACAACCCGGAGGTGGCCGAGGCGCTCACCATCGCCGCCGGGAAGCCCATGCCGACGTCGCCGGGCACGGTCGCCGCGCTCGACCTTTCGGGGGATGCGCCGCGCCTCCTGTGGTTCCGCAGCCCCTGATATGCTTCGCCGGATGTCCTCCGGCCCCATCCCTCCGCCGACCGGCGAACCCGCGCCGCCCCCGGCGAGGCCCACGGCCGAACCGCCGCGCTTCGTCCGGGAGCTCGACACGCTGGTCCGGGCCCGCTACCCGCTCATCTCGCTCGTCTCGTGGGAGGAGCAGCGGCTCGACACCATCCTGGAGGAGCTCGCGAAGCGGCACGGCAAGGCGCTCATCACCTGGTCGGTGACGAAGGGGCTGCGCCGGGTGGGGGGCGTGCGCGGCACCGGACCGGAGGGCGCACGGGAGCCGATGGAGGCGCTCGCCGCCATCGAGAAGCTCGCCGACCCGTCGCTCGTCGTCCTGAAGGACTTCCATCCGTACCTGAACGACCCGTCGGTGATCCGGGCCATGCGCGAGCTGGCCCAGTCGCTCAAGACCACCTACACCACCGTCATCCTGCTCTCCCCGGTGCTCCAGATCCCCGTCGAGCTGGAGAAGGAGATGACCGTCCTCGACGTGCCGCTGCCCACGCACGAGGAGCTCTTCGGCCTCCTGAAGGAGATCGCCGAGGTGGTGGTGCGGGGGAAGCGGGCCCAGGTGAGCCTGAAGCGCGAGGACGCCGACGCCATCGCCAAGGCCGCCCAGGGGCTCACCCTCTCCGAGGCGGAGAACGCCTTCGCGAAGGCCATCGCCGCCGACTCCCGCCTCGCGCGCGAGGACATCGGCCTCATCCTGGACGAGAAGCGGCAGGTGATCCGCAAGAGCGGTCTGCTCGAGTACTACCCCACCGAGGAGCAGTTCGGGAACGTGGGCGGCCTCGAGAATCTGAAGACCTGGCTCTCCCGCCGCGGCAACGCCTTCAGCGACCCGGCGCGCCGCTTCGGGCTGCCCGAGCCGAAGGGGCTGCTCCTCCTCGGCGTGCAGGGATGCGGGAAGAGCCTCACCGCCAAGGCCATCGCCTCCTCCTGGAAGATGCCGCTCCTGCGGCTCGACATGGGGCGGATCTTCAGCGGCCTGGTGGGCTCGTCGGAGGAGAACCTGCGGCGGGCCATCCGGGTGGCCGAGAGCGTGGCCCCGGCCGTCCTCTGGACGGACGAGATCGAGAAGGGGCTGTCGGGGATGGGCTCCTCCGGATTCTCCGACGGCGGGGTCACGGCCCGGATCTTCGGCGCCCTGCTCACCTGGCTGCAGGAGAAGACGGCGCCGGTCTTCGTGGTGGCGACCGCCAACCGGATCGACCTGCTCCCGCCCGAGCTGCTGCGCAAGGGGCGCTTCGACGAGATCTTCTTCATCGACCTGCCGGCGCGGGCGGAGCGGGAGGAGATCTTCCGCATCCACGTGGGGCGGCGGGGGCGCAAGCCGGAGGGGTACGACCTGGGTGCGCTGGCGACCGCGGCCGAGGGATTCAGCGGAGCCGAGATCGAGCAGGTGGTGGTGGCCGCCCTCTACGATGCCTTCGCCGAGGGGCAGGAGCTCTCGCAGCGCCACCTGGAGCGCGCGGTCGCCGAGACCTTCCCGCTCGCCACCACCATGCGGGAGGACATCCAGAAGCTGCGGGAGTGGGCGCGGACCCGCACCCGCCCCGCGTCCACCGTGCCGGCGGAGGAGGTCCCCCGCCCGCTGGCCTCCCGGTTCGGCTGACCCGTGGGCTCCGAGCGACGCGAGCGCTTCCTGAAGCTGGAGCGCGCACGGCCGGACGATCCCGCGCCGGCCGATCCCGTGCCCTCGTCGGCGGCGGGCCGGTTCCAGCCCCCTCCGGAGCGGCCGCTCGAGACGGCCGAGGTCCGGGCCGACGCCCAGCCCTTCACCCGCTGTGCGTCCTGCCGCATGGACAGCTCGGTCCACGAGCCCACCTGCCCGCGGTGTGGGGCGCCGCTCGACACGCCCGAGCAGCGGGGCTTCAACGAGAAGCTCTGGGCGGAGCGGCAGGCCGAGGCCGAGGCGGAGCGGAAGGACGCGGAGGCCCGGCGGGAGGCCCAGACCCGCGACGCCTTCGACGTGGAGCGCGCCCGCCGGGAACTCGGCGAGCAGCTGGCGCGGCGGGAGCGGGAGCGGGTGGACGAGGCGCTCCCCGACGGCCCCTTCGGCAACGGTCCCATCGGCCACCGGGAGTCGGTGGGGATGCGACTCCTCCAGTTCATCCCGGGAACAGGGTGGCGCATCGCCGCCGCGGTGGCGCTCATCGGCCTGCCGCTCCTGCTCCTCGTCGTCGGCAACGCCATGGTGCGGTTGCTGGCGATGGGGATCCTCTTCGGGGTCCTGTCCATCTTCTCCCCGCGGCGCGGCCGCAACCGGAGGTGGTGATGTCCCAGCACGCGAGCATCGCGATCGTCGTCCAGGGAGTCGCGCTCCTCGTCCAGGTGGTGGCCGAGCTCGGGCTGGAGCGGCTCGAGCAGCGGAAGCTGCAGACCGCCGACGGCGCCACCCACGAGGTCGACCACGTCCTGCGGGAGGGTGGCGCGGAGGTGGGGGTGAAGATCGACCGGAAGACCGAGAAGGTGACGCTCATCCCGAAGGACTGCGAGGCGGGGCCGGGCAGGGCGCTGGCCGGGAAGATCGCGCAGCGCTGGGCCTACTCGAAGGCGGTGGGCGAGCTCACGCGGAAGGGGTACGCCGTGGCCAGGGAGGAGAAGCAGTCCGACGGCTCGGTGCGGGTGGTCCTGCAGCGGTGGAGGTGAACGGTGGCCGAGAAGATCGAGATCGAGCTCCTCTTCACGCCGCAGGGCGAGGTGAAGGTCCAGACCCGCGGCCTGAAGGGGAAGACCTGCCTCACCGAGACCGAGGCGCTGGAGAGGGCGCTGGGCGCGGTGACGGAACGGACGAAGACGTCCGAGTACTACCAGCAGTCGACGACGGTGAAGGGCACGACGCGCCAGGGCTGACGCGGCAGGGCGCCGAAGTCACGGCTCGGGCCAGCCGCTGCGGGTGAGGGCCCCGTCGGGGGCGATGCGGAGCTCGACGGTTCGCTCCGGCTCGCCAGGGTGGAGATTTTCTACTCCTAGTGAAATCCGGCCGGTGAGGAAGTGGAAGCGCTGGTTGGCCGAGCCGGACCAGCGCCGCTCCGTCTCGGGCCGTCCGGCCTGGTAGGCACCGTCCACGAGGAGGTCGATCTCCGCCAGGAGCTCGCCGGAACCCGGAATCCGATCGGCCCGGAGATCCTCGAGCCGGTGGCCGGTGAAGGCGGCAACCGTGAGGCCGCGCTCCCGCGCCCCGCGGGCGAAGGGGGTGAGCACGGCCGCCTGCTCGAAGGGCTCGCCCCCGAGGAGCGTCACCCCCTCCACCCGGCCGCGCACCCGGTCGAGCCGCGCGAGGAGCTCCTCGACCTCGACGGCCGTACCTCCCGACGGATCGAACATGTGCGGGTTGCAGCAGCCCGGGCAGCGGATGGAGCATCCCTGGACCCACACGGCGAAGCGGGGGCCCGGCCCCTCGGCCTCGGTCACGTCGGCGATGGCCGCGATGCGGAGCGTCGTCACGGGGTCGCCGATTAGACCACGGCCCAGGTGCGCGGATTGAAGTAGGCTGGCCCCTTGCTCCGCGCGCCCATCCTCGCCCTCGCCCTCCTCCTCGCCGCCTCCCCGACCAGGGCGGGCGGGGCTGCACGCGCCTCCTGCGCCTCCACCGACCCGGTCACCACGGTGCGCGAGGCGGAGAAGCAGGTCCGGGCCGCCTTCCGGGCCGGCGGGAAGCGCGCGGAGCTGGAGCGCATCGGCGCCGCCTGCATCGACTACGAGGAACTGACGCGCCGGAGCCTGGGGAGCCGCTGGGCGGGGCTCTCGCCGGCCGACCGCTCGGCCATCGTGAAGTCGCTCCGCGCGCTCGTCGAGGAGACCTACTTCTCCGGCCTCTTCCGCCCCGACCCGGTCTTCGCCTTCGCGGTGCTGGGCAAGAAGGTCACCGGAACCGAGGCCAGCGTGAAGGTCCTCTTCCAGTCCGGTGGGCAGCAGGCGCCGGCCGACGTCCGGCTGGTTCGCGGAAAGGACCGGCGCTGGCGGGCCTTCGACGCGACCGTGAACGGGGTCGCGGTGCTGTCGGGCTACCAGGAGATGTTCCCCCCACTGCTCGATATGGGCGGGGTCCCGATGCTCCTCGCGACCCTGGCCGCACAGCGGGCGGCGCTCGCAGGGATGCGCTCCGGTCGTCCTTGATATCCCACCTCCGGTGGGCGATCGTGCGAGCCCGTTCCCCTCGCTGCCCCGCCCCGCCGCCGGAGGAGTCTTGGCCCCCATCCCCAGCACCGATCTCGTCGAGAAGGCCGTCCACACCATCCGCATGCTGGCCGCCGACGGCGTGCAGAAGGCGAACAGCGGCCATCCGGGAATGCCCATGGGCGCGGCCGACATGGCCTTCGTGCTCTGGACGCGCCACCTCCGCTTCGACCCGGCCGACCCCCGCTGGATCGACCGGGACCGCTTCGTCCTCTCGGCCGGCCACGGCTCGATGCTGCTCTACTCGCTCCTCCACCTGGCCGGGTACGACCTCTCGATCGACGACCTGAAGTCCTTCCGGCAGCTCGGCTCCCGCACCCCCGGCCACCCCGAGTTCGGCCACACGGCGGGCGTCGAGATCACGAGCGGCCCGCTCGGACAGGGCTTCGCGAACGGCGTGGGCATGGCGCTCGGACAGGCCATGCTGTCGGCGCGGCTCGGCGGGGGGAACCCGGTCGAGGAGCACTTCGTCTACGGCATCGTCTCCGACGGCGACCTCATGGAGGGCGTGTCGGCCGAGGCGGCCAGCCTCGCCGGCCACCTCCGGCTGGGGCGGCTCATCTACCTCTGGGACGACAACGAGATCACCATCGACGGGCGCACCGACCTGGCCTTCTCCGGCGAGGACGTGCTGGCTCGCTTCGAGGCCTACGGCTGGCAGGTGCAGACGGTGGGCGGGCGCGACCACGACGCCATCTCGAAGGCCATCGACGCCGCCCGGGGCGACCTGTCGCGCCCCAGCCTCATCCGGGTCCGCACCACCATCGGCTACGGCTCCCCGAACAAGCAGGGGAAGTCGAGCGTCCACGGCGCGCCGCTCGGCGAGGAGGAACTCAAGGCCACGAAGGAGTTCCTGGGCTGGCCGCTCGAGCCGCGATTCCTCGTCCCCGACGACGTCCGGGCCTTCTGGGCCGGGGTGGTCCAGGGGCGAAAGGCCGAGCACGCGGCGTGGACGAAGCGGACCCAGGCCTGGCGGGCAAGCCATCCGGGAGAGGTCGCGCTCCTCGATGCCCACGTGAACCGCACCGTCCCGGCCGACCTCACGGCGAGGATGCTGGAGGGTGCCGACGTCGCCGAGGCCACCCGCAAGCTCTCCCAGGCCATGATCCAGAAGGCCGCCGCCCTGGTGCCCGCGCTCGTGGGAGGCTCGGCCGACCTGGCCGAGTCGAACCTCACCGAGATCAAGGGAGCGGGCGGCGTCGCCGCCGGGAAGTACGCGGCGCGGAACGTCCACTACGGCATCCGCGAGCACGCCATGGGGTCCATCGCCGCCGGCCTGGCCTACGACGGGCTCCACATCCCCTTCGTCGCCACCTTCCTCGTCTTCTCCGACTACATGCGACCGCCGGTGCGGATGGCGGCGCTCTCCGGCCTCCAGGTGATCTACGTCTGGACCCACGATTCCATCTTCCTGGGCGAGGACGGACCCACCCACCAGCCGGTGGAGCAGCTCACCGCGCTGCGCGCCATCCCCAACCTCCACGTGGTCCGGCCGGCCGACGGGCTGGAGACGGCGCTCGCCTGGTCCCATGCGCTCACCCGGCGTGAAGGCCCGACCGCGCTCATCCTGACGCGGCAGAAGATCGCGAAGATCGAGAGGCCCGTGCCCTTCGATGCCGCGAAGGCGCAGCGCGGGGGCTACGTCGTGGCCGACCCGCCGGGCGCGAAGGTGACGCTCGTGGCCACCGGCAGCGAGCTCGCCACCGCGCAGGCGGCCGCGGCGCTCCTCTCGGCGAGGGGCATCCCGGCACGGCTCGTATCGGTGCCCTGCCTCGCCTGCTTCCAGGCCCAGCCGGCGGCCGTGCAGCAGGAGGTCGTCCCGACGGGTCAGCGCGTCGCGGTGGTCGAGGCGGGGCGCGGCATCGAGTGGTGGCGCCTCGCCGGTCGGGACGGACTCGTCATCGGAATCGACGGATTCGGCACCAGCGCTCCGGAGAAGGCCCTCGCGGAGCGGTACGGCTTCACGCCGGAGAAGGTGGCGGCGCGCGTGCAGGCCTGGCTCGCCGGCTGAACGCCGGCTCCGGCCGGCGCTCCTACCGCATGACCGGCTGGACCTGCGCCGGCGCCGGCACCGGCATCTGCATCGGCATGGCCACCGGGCGGGCATCGATCCGCTCGCCCTTGGAGAGCATCTTGAGCGCGAGGGCGAGGAGCTTCGCGAGCAACTCTGCCGAACCCGGAACGTCCAGCTTGCGGTAGATGCGCTTGCGTCGGGCGCGGATGGTCTCGGGGGAGACGCCGGCGGCGGAAGCGGAGTCCTTGCAGGCGAAGCCCTGGGCGATGCGGAGAACCTCGGCGCGCTCGGCCGGGGTCAGGTTGCTTCCCTCCAGGAAGCGTGCGGCGAACGGCTGGAGAATCTCGATGTCGATCTGGGCCATGGTTTGCTCTGTGTCCTTTCCACTTCGAACTTCTTACCCGACTCGACCGCGGCTTCTAACTTCTCCCCTCCCGCAAACCCGGTCGGGTTTCCATCTCCCACGATATCAACACCCCTTCGGAATAGCACCCCCCCGGGTCGCATCGGCCTCGGCCGCCATATCGACTTGGAATCATGATTGATTTTGTCGATGATTCTCTTATGCAATTTCCGGGTACACCCTAAGGGGCCGTAAGCACACGGTAATGAGGCCTCCATCCGGGACGCCCCTAAATTGTCACACGTTGACATGTCAGGGAGACATCAGGCGTCCCAGTTGGGGCGCGAGCCTCGCATCCGCCTCCGCGAGCCGGTCCCAGTCGAGCGGCGGCGAGCGGAGGTCGCGCGCCGAGCGGACGCCGGGCGGAACGGGGACATCCGGGCGGAGGGGCATGAGCCCTGGCGTGCGCGCCACGAGGAGCTGTTCCGCGTCGCTCCCGGCCATCCAGGCGGCGAGCGCGTGGACCGCCGAACTCGCGACTCCGCGCTGCAGGACGGCCGCTGCGGTGGGGAGGACGAGCGTCCCGAATCCCGCCTGGTCCGGGTAGACCACCTCGAGCGCGGAGGCGCTCGCGGCACCGGCCGCCCCCTGCTCCGACCCGGCCAGGCCGACGGAGGCCTTCCCCGACGCGACGAGCGACTGGACGCCGGACCCGTCGGCCGCGAGGAGCGGCCGCTGCGCGGCGATCCCCCGGAGCAGGGCCAGGACCGCGTCGTCCCCGGCGAGGAGCGCCAGCGCGGCGAACGTGGCGGGCCCCTCACCCCGGTCGGGCGGCGCGAGGGCCTGCCGCCCGGCCAGCCGGGGGTCGGCGAGATCACGCAGGCGGACAGGATTCACTGGCAGTGAAGCTCGTGGGTCGACGAGCAGGATGCGGGCGCGGGCGCCGACCGGGAAGAACCGGCGCGCGGGGTCCTTCCAGCGCGCCGCCACGCCCGACACGTCCGGGGCCGATCCGGGCACGAGCAGGCCGGGGTGCCGCAGCGCCTGGACGGGATCGCCGAACCAGGCGAGCTCGGCCTGCGCCAGGTCGTCCACGAGCACCACCCGGGCCAGGCGGCGGTTCGTGGCCAGGGTGACGAGGGCCTGCGCTGCCACCGGGGAGACCGAGGCGTGGACCCGGACCTCGGGCAGCGGCGCACCGGCGGAGCACGAGAGGGCGGCGAGGGCGCAGAGAAGCCAGGGCGCGACGAGCCGCGTGCGCGTCATCCGTCGGCGGGGAGGTTGCGGTGGGCCATGGAGTCGCGTCGATGCTACCATCCACGCGCGTGCCTTCGAAACGCATCGCCCTCGCGCAGATCGACCCCACCGTCGGCGACCTCGGCGGGAACGCGGAACGGATCCGTGCCTTCGCCCGGCTCGCCCGCGAGGCGGGGGCATCGCTGGTGGCCTTCCCGGAGCTGGCGATCTGCGGGTACCCGCCGCGCGACTTCCTCGACATGCCCGAGTTCGTCGATCGCTGCGCGGCGGCCGTGGTGGAGCTTTCGCGCCCCGGGGTCTTCCCGGAGGGGATCGCGGTCGCCTTCGGGTTCCCGGAAAAGGCGGAGGGCGCCCCGCCGCCCGGGCTCTACAACGCGGTGGCGTTCGTGGAGGGGGGCCGGCTCACCGCGGTGGGACGGAAGTCGCTGCTCCCCACCTACGACGTCTTCGACGAGACCCGCTACTTCCTCCCCTCGACGACGAGCACGGCGGTGCCGGCCCGCGCGCTGGGGCTCACGCTCGGGCTGTCGGTCTGCGAGGACATCTGGAACGACAAGCGCTTCTGGGATCGGCCCCGCTACGACCGGGACCCCATCGGCGACCTCGTCGCCGGGGGAGCCGGGATGGTGCTCAACGTGTCGGCCTCCCCGTACGCGCTCGGCAAGCCGGGACTGCGCGAGCGCATGCTGGGCGCGGCGGCCCGCTCGCACGGGGCGCCGGTGGCCTACGTGAACCAGGTGGGGGGCGACGATTCGCTCGTCTTCGACGGCGCCTCGATGCTGGTGGGGGGCGACGGCCGCGTGCTGGCACGCGCGCCCATGTTCGAGGAGGCGCTCCTCGTCGCCGACCTGGACGGCGGCGAAGTCCAGGTGATGGGTCCCGGCGGGCAGCCGCTCGCGCAACCGGGGGCGCCGGCGGCCGCCGCGGACGGGCAGGCCGACGAGGTGTTCCGGGCGCTCGTGCTGGGGGTCCGGGACTACGTGCGGAAGTGCGGATTCGGGAGCGCCGTGATCGGCCTGTCGGGCGGCATCGACAGCGCGCTCACCGCGGCCATCGCGGTGGCTGCGCTCGGGGCCGGGCGGGTCACCGGCGTGGCCATGCCCTCCCGGTACAGCTCCGACCACTCCCGCGAGGACGCCCGGGTGCTGGCCGAACGGCTCGGGATCGCCTTCCGGGAGATCGCCATCGAGCCGATGCACGCGGCCTACCTGGCGTCGCTCGGGGAGGCGTTCGGCCACGCGGCGGGCGACCTCACCGAACAGAACCTCCAGGCGCGAATCCGGGGGCAGCTCCTCATGGCCCTCTCCAACGAGACCGGGGCGCTCCTCCTCTCCACGGGGAACAAGAGCGAGCTGGCGGTGGGGTACTGCACCCTCTACGGCGACATGGCCGGCGGACTCGCTGTGATCGGCGACCTGCCGAAGACGCTCGTGTACCGGGTGTCGCGCGCGGCGAACCGGGCGCTGGGACGGGACGCCATCCCGGAGCGAACCTTCACGAAACCGCCGTCGGCGGAGCTGAAGCCCGGCCAGGTGGACCAGGATTCGCTCCCGCCCTACGACGTGCTCGACGACATCCTGGCCGGCTACGTGGAGGAGCGGCTCCCGCTGGCCGAGATCGTCCGGCGCGGCCACCCCGAGGATCTCGTGCGGCGTATTTTACGAATGGTGAATGGAAGCGAGTACAAGCGGCGCCAGGCGGCGCCGGTGCTGAAGGTGACGGGAAAGGCGTTCGGAGAGGGGCGGAGGCTGCCCATCGCGCACGGATGGCGGGCGTAGGCGCGCGTCCGGATCGCCTTCGGCAACGCCGTCCGTGGGGCCGCCGGCGGGGTGGCGGATGCGGGACCGAAGGCGACTCGAGCGCGCCTGCTTCGAGGGCGGATCCGCGTGAGCGCTGCGTCGCCCTCCCTTCCGCCAGGCGAGACGGGGTGGCCCCGGCGCGGGGCGCATCTGCGCGGGCGCCGAACCGGGGACGCGCGAAGGAAGCGGGGCGGTGGCGCCATACACTCTTTGTGAACTCACCCCGCGCAGCCGGCGCCCCCCAGCGCCGCGGGCTCCACCCCGGCCCGTCGGCGACCGAAGGCGACTCGGACGCGCCTGCTGCGCGGGCGGACCCGCGTGAGCGCGGCGTCGCGCGGTCTTCCGCC
>SESG01037121.1_pt1 | contig 31895 bp, 72 predicted proteins | sample 3171421 | NCBI WGS metagenome assembly SESG01 (sample SAMN10866946, study PRJNA518727) | freshwater metagenome | biome: subpolar coniferous forest; feature: holomictic lake; material: water; isolation source: holomictic Lake 227, 6 m and 8 m depth | place: Canada: near Kenora, Ontario | collected...
ATGCAGCAACCACAGGTGACAACGCCAATGCAGCAACCACAGGTAAATACGCCAATGCAGAAGCAAACGGTAATAATAGCATAGCTGCATCTTTAGGTGCTAATAGTAAATCCAAAGCATCTTTGGGTAATTGGATAGTAGTATCTGAATGGGAATATAAAGATTGTAATTATATTCTTATTGGGGTTAAATCAGTAAAGGTAGATGGTAAAAAAGTAAAAGCTAATACATGGTATAAATTAGTTAATAATAAATTAATTGAAGCGTAATGACACAACAACACTTAATAGGTATTATAATTATGGTAAGTGGGTTTGTTGGTTGTGTTGTGTGTTTGTACCTTAATTATTTAGATAGAAAACAGATACTTAAACTTAAAAAATAAAAAAATGACAATTACATTAACAAATGAAGAGGCGCTAGATTATTTCTATCGTGCGCTCTGTAACGGATTAGGATATGTGTGCTCAGGATATAACCTGCAACTTGATTATGCAGATGCTGAATATGCTAAATCCAAAAAGAATCTGCAAGCTATTTATGATGCAGAGAATAACAAGGAAACCATCTGCTTTGAAGATGTTCTCATGCAGATGCTTAAGGACGGATATAAACTCACGCTACGGGATTTAAGCGAGTCTGAGGATGATGCCGTCATCGGCATTAATGAGGTCTATGAGCGGATGCCCAAAGTTTCCTCTTCCCGCCTGTTGGATATGGAGAACGAGAATGATGATGCCGTCACTGCGGATGCGATTATACAAACCGTGTTTTTAGGAGATATTATCTACGGCTAAACGCCCCTGAAATATTAAAAAACAGACAAAATGCTGTCGTATTATAAATAAATACTATCAGATAATAGCCAATCCTGTAGCGGGTTTGGCTCTTTTTTATAAAAAATATTGAAAAAAGTTATTGTTTTTAAAAATAACGCATTATCTTGCACTCGTTAACCGAAACATCCACTAAAAAACACCAAGCATGTCAACAGAAAATCACACACACGAAATTCGTTATCACGATTACAGAAAAGGGAATAATCACTCTGAGGTTCTTTGTAAAGGAACGCAGGAAGAGTGTAATGCTTTTTTAAAGAGCAAAGCGGCGGATATGGAATGCGGCGTTGGGCTGTTGCTCAACAACTGCGGGTACTCCTTCGTGTCCCTTGAATATGAAGCTCAGGAAAGGATTAAAGCTGCTGCTCCCGAGTTGTTATCTGCTCTGAAAAGTGCTTATGATATGATAATGGACAGTAATTACAATAATGCTTGTATTCGCAATAAAGTTAAAGATGAAATAAGGAATGCAATTTATACGGCAACAAAATCTTAAACCAAAAATTATATCATGAAAAATAACGAAATAAAAACAGGGTTAAAAGCTCCTAGTACACACAGAAATTCGGATGCTATTCAGCTATTTATTAGTGCGTTGATTCCGTTTTTGGGGCTGAATGAAAATTGGAAAAAATATTTCAAATTTGATTGGTCTAGCGATTACATTTCGCTTAAAGAAAGAGATGAATACAAGTCTGTTGTTTTCAAAAGATTTAGAATCTTCAAAGAGGCAGTTATAACTCAGGAGCTGAAAGATAGGTTGCAGAGGTGTATAGCCGATAAGGACAAGTGCGAAGCCGATAAAAATGAGAAGCATAGCAGGTATGAATATTTCTGCAAATTACTTGCCCCGCTGTTTGATAAATACAATAGTGATGTGTTTTACATATCATACACGCTTGATGAGGTAATTGAAGTGTCTCTTAAAAATAGCTCATCCTTCATTGCTAGTGCAAAGATTTATCATAGCGGCAAGATTCAGCCGCCCAAATTCAGCATCGGATACGAGCGCTACAGTATGTCTTTTGATTATGTTCAGAATTGGATTGCTAGTAATAAGCAGCGCAATGACGACATCCTGCTCGCAGCAAAGAATCTGATTGCTCAGCTTCCCGCAGAATTTTTTACTAACGAAAACGATAAGTAATCATGAGAGAAAAAACAGTATACGACAAAAGTACAGTAGCTCACCATTGGGCAAACCAAATCGGCGATTATGCTAGAGTGTCATGCGACAACTTCTACTTCCGTAATAAAACCATCTACAGCTACGGGTCTCATTTTCCCATTGCAAAGCATATCGAGAATGCCGCAGGAGAAAAGGCTGTCCTGTTCACCGAGAGAACCTACAGCAATACCACTGCAAAGCATATCTCCATCACCCGTCAGGCAGCTAGGCATCTCAATATCATTTATTGCTATAGCCCCAACAGCAGCCATAATGAAAACTTTCTGCATTGGCAGGCTAAAGCAGAGGGCATTGCCCGTAATCTCGAAAAAGCAAAGAAGCCTGAGAAGTATCTGAGCGAGATTGGTTACGTAGCGGGTCACGTAAATGAATATGCGGCGTTTTTCGGGATAGCCGTGCCCGATACCCTTGCTGCCGTATTAAGTATCGGCAATAAGGCTGAATTTGCCTCGTATCTCGAAAAGAAAAGGGTGTACCTTTTAGCCGAAGAAAAGAAAGCTAAAAGGAAGTATAATCTACAGCATCAAAAAGCGTTGAAAAAATGGCTCAACGGAGAAAGTGACAGGCTCTATACAAATAACGGCAACGATTATCTGCGCCTGAAAGATGACCGCATTGAAACATCTCAGTGCGTACAGATACCCTTAGAGCTAGGTAAAAAAATATGGCATCAGGTGAAGAGTAAAACGCTTGCCGTTGGTCAGAAGATTCTCGGATATGAGGTGAACGAGGTTGGAAAGATTGTTAAGGTCGGATGCCACACATTCAAGAGCAGGTATCTGATTGATTTCGGAGAAAAAATATTTCATTAAATTCAAGTAGCTACAATGATAAATATACAAAACGATGCGGGCATTCCGTTATCAATAAAGGAAGAAGAGGTTATGCGTTTCGGCACATTCTATACTAAAACGTATTGGCGTAAAAATAAGCGGTTCAGGAAGTTTGTTAAACGAGCCTTCTTTGTAATAATGGAAGGGACAGAGCGTAAGAGATATGAATGTTCTACAGATTTAATAAAACGGCTAAAGGCTTATTTCAAAGGCAGCTTAGAGACTATTAAAACAGAGGATTATGAATGGAAGAAATATAATCAAAAACAGATTGTAAAAAACTTTACCTACATAGTAAAAAAATAATATGACAAAGATAAAATTAACAGCAGAGCAAAAAGAAGCAAATAGGCTAGCAAGGCGGAAGGCAAAGAAAGAAGCAAACGAATTAGCCCGCATTGAATCCGAGCGCAACCAAAAAGAGGTTAGCTCTATTGTTATCACTATAGAGTGGAAGAAGTCTCGGGTTTGGAACAGCAATCCTAACTGTGAAGCAGAGGTGCGCTTTAAAGATGGCTCTTTTGAAAGAAGCCCTGTCTTTAAGTGCAGCGGATGCGGATATGACAAGGAGAGCACGGTGATTGCAGATGTCTTTAATGCGTACCTGAAATACAAGCTGTATCGCCCGCTTAGCCCTACAGACAGCGATGGAGGAGCGCCTTACGGAATCACTAATAGCTCTGAATGGAAGTATTTTGGCGGAGGTATCGGCGTGAGCTGTTACTATCCAATATCGGAAGCTATCGGCGGCAAGTTTGAAAGGGTCTCTTCGGGCAAAACATTCGATGTGTATAAATACATTGATAACTAAAGCATTTTTATGAAATCATCTGATTTAAAAAACGGCAAAGAGTTCCGATATAAAACCCCTGATGCCGATGAAGATTTAAGAGAGGCGGAAGTGAGTTATTCGGAGCGTCTCGGTAAATACTGTATTTGGTTTAACGGGAAACTGTTCTCTTTTAAAAACTTCCATCCAATGCTCAGGAAGTTGGGTCAATTAAAAAAAGATTTTAAACTATCACTAGAAAATTAAGTATGAAAATTGTAGCACAGGATATTCAACAGCATCGTGCCATTAAAGACCGTGTATCAGAGCTGCCTGATGTAATTAAATCTAAGATAGAAACAGCAGATATTTGGTATAGCGATTTGATGCTCACATTGGGGCGTGTTTCTGCGGAAACAACTATTACCGTGCCTAGTGACATTGTTGCCATTACTCCTCAAAATGAATACCTGTTATTGATTTATAAAGAGTATATTTTTAAAGTTCCGTTTAATAACGGGATTCCGCACGCTAGATTTCAATTTTATCCATAAAATTATAACATGAAAAAGATTACCATATACATTCCCGTATCTGTAGAGGATAGAAAGCCAACCGAAGGCGATAAGGTCTCCGTTATTAAGAACGGCAAACTTGATTGGGCTTATTGGATGCCTGCATCAAAAATGTTTAATCATCATAGTCAGGGTATTGATTTCAATCAAAAAGAAATCACCCATTGGTTAGAAGCGCAGGAGGTAGATGCTGATGCGCTACAGATGTTAGTTCCAAAAGAGAAAGTTGGCATAGAGCCCGAACTGTTGGTCGGTGACTATAATGGCATTTATACTCCACAGGTTTTTTGTACTGAATTTGCTAGGTATATCACAAATGCAGAAGAATTGAAGGAGGATATTGACATCTGCCTGAAAGGGGTAGACGAAGAGCATTATTGGGACGCTTGGGATAATATCGTTGATAAGGTCATTCTCGTGAATGATGCAGGCGTAAAGGTTACTATCGGCTACTTGGAAGGAGGTGATTTGTGGGGATTCCCCGAAGGGTATGAGTTCCCTAGCGATGACGATGAAAATTCAGAAAAATTCTAAAATATACAAAATGAAAATTGCATTATTACGTGTAGGGTTTGCCTTTGGCATAAAAAATGAAAATGATTTGGGCGCAGGTATGCACCTTTATCCCGTCCCGACAGAAGAATTAGGGATGCTAAAAAAGCATCGCAATTCACATGAATATTGCTACCTGTTTAATAATGGCGTAAAGGTCTCTGACAATATCTTCCGAAGGGGTGGTATGTGTCGGGGATTTAAAGAGTCGGAGTATTCGATGCTTATTGTTTACGATAAAAACAAAGATAGCTCTTGGGGTAATCATGTTATTGTAAATAAGAAAGGTGAGATTGCTCTGATGCAGGAACGAATGAGCTGTGATGATTTTTATTATATAGGAGGCGTGTTGGCAAGAATGAATAAGGGTGTGTATAGTCTTTTGACAGGACAGGTAATTGTAAGCGAATATTCTCAGCAGGTCGGCTCAAAGGATTTTCTTTTTGTCGGAGGTTATGGCTCAGGGAAGGTGTATAAAATTTCCTATAAGACAGCGGAGGTTGAAATATTTGATTAGAACATAGCCCCGTGCTGCAATCGGCACAAAATATTAGAATATTCTAAAAAAATATTCTAAAAAATTATTGTTTTTAAAAATAACGTATTATATTGCACTATAAACCGAAACGCATGACAACACTCCAAAAGTTAAAGGCCAAAGTAAAAGATGACCATAACAAAATGCCTCCTATAAAGGAGATTCATAAAATGCTCACCTCTTATAACATCCCGCATGAGTTCAGGAGCTCTACCAATGTTGTAGAATACCGTAGTGCAGGTAAAAGATATGTCAATAGCAGGCATAATGGTAAGGAAGGATTCAAGTTGATTATTAAAACTCCTGATGTACACATCGAGCTAGATACGTCTGATAGTTATTACTCTTGGAACAGCAGAGGATATGCTGATAAGATTGTTAACTTTTTAAAGTCAAAAGGAATCACAAAATAATGTCAGAAGTAAAACCAAAATGGAGGGGATGGAAAGAGGGCGTTCTGACCAAAACACTAAGGTCGGTAGGCGGCACAGTTCTTTTAGAAGGCAGTATTGTAAGAGCTAAAAGGCGCAAGGCATATGATGAGGATGGAAGTTGGACAGGAGAATACGAATGGCATTATATCGACCAAACAAATTATAATCTAATCAGGGGAGACGATAATATCCTAATTAATGAAACAACCCACTAAAAAAAATACAATGGAAAATATTCTAACATTCAGACAGTTTTTAATAAAGCAATTTCAGTGCTCTACTGAGGAGGATTTCGGAGCAATATCATTGCCTCTTTCCTCTGTAGAAGTTATCGTGGAGAAATACCAACAGTATCTAGGAGAACAGAATCCTGATGCTGCCGTTATTGAGGCGGCCAAAGAGTATTTAGAAACCCATCCTGACAAAGAAGTGCGTCTTATGTACGGTCATCACTACCGCACCTTTATTTCGGGCGCTAAGGCGCTGAGAAAGCTGTTGCTGATGTGCTGTAGCCTTAATAACGGAGCGATAGTAGCGCTTAGGGGTGTTAGGAGGGATATGCAGCGGCAAGGGCTTTCTGTAGACAACGCAGAGCAATACAACGCCATCGATGAGATTATTAAGACATCTGAGAAAAACAAATTATTATAAAGAATAATTATGAAGTATCTAAAAAACTGCTCCGCCAATAAGGTTCTGCCGTATCTGTTTAATTCAGCAACGGGAATCGGCTTGGTAGTTACTAACTCGGAAGGCGTAGAGTATACCGTTACCAACAGGCAAAAGACCCGTGAGGCGCAACTACAAGTATCTACTTGGAGGGGAATTAGCAGCAATGCGGTTCATTACTACGGGAAGATAAAGGTATCCGATTTAGCACTTGAATTTGATAATAATGGTCGGCGTTGCAATACCTTCATCTGCAACGAATTTTTGAAGCATGAAATACTCGGGACATTGGAGTTTGAGATTGAGCTGAAAAGAAAATTAACGAAAAGGGATTTCGAGCTTCATCCAAATAGGTTTCAGAGTTATGAGGTCGGCGATTACGTCAACTGTTTTAACACAAGCGACGAGGTTGTTACTCTCGGAACAAAAATATTTCTTGAACGGTTCGTCGGGGATTGGACGTTGTTTATAAAACGCAATTACGGCAGGACAATTACAAAGGTAAAATCAGTAAAAAAAATAATATGGTAAACGCATTGGTTCTTCACAAAAAACACCTCTCTTGGGGTATCGGATGTATATCTAAAGAGCTTTCAAAATCATACAGGGTCAACTTTGGGTTGGATAGCGTTAAGACCTGCGCAAAGGATGCTGTGACCGTTATTGACACCTCTGAGTGTAAGACAATAACCTTGCAGGAGTACAGCAGTAGAATCTTAAGCGACAAATCAACGCTATCGCATTGTATTGTTGGTAATGAGGTTAGGCACTTTGTAGGCATCGGTTGGATTACAATCAAAGTCGTCTCTTTGGAGGATTTAAATAAATATCCTAGAGTGGCATAAAATAGTTGTCATAAAAAACAATTATTTCAAAAAATAATATTAAGTTTGTTGAACAGAATAAACTATGGCGCATTTTGAATTTGAGATAAACGCAGCAGACAACAATATTGAACTGTATTTACATGATTTACAAAATCCCGTTCACGTAAATATGGAGAAGTTTTACGGATGGGTCAAGCAGAATGGATTGGCTGATTTCTGTATAGATTTTGAGGATGCTAGAGAGCGGGATAAGCACGGTCAGCGGACGGGAAGATTGACTATGCAGGAATATTTTGATTTGAGCACTGAGCGTATTGAAAAAGATTTGAAACAATATTATATTACAAAGATATTAAAAGAAACCGAAGCGTGGTAACAGTAAAATTCAGGTCGAAAGGATGCAAGAGATTCAAAAAAGTAAAGACATTCAGAAGATACAATGCGGCGTGGAATTTTGTTGCCGACAGTTTGATTGAAATGGATTTTAAATTACACCTTTCCTCTTCGGTTCAGTATCTATGTGACGGGTACTCGAAGAAGAGAGTTTTTCCGTTCGGCAGCACTGAGGTAAGCAGGAAAGGGAATGTATACAAAATAGTTCTTTAAAAAAACAATTATGAGCTTATCTGATATGGCGGAGTATTGGTGGAGAGAGCCACGTATGCCCTACATGGGCAGGCATTTTGTACATATCCCTGATTCTTCATGTGGGCATATAAATCCGAATACGGGGAATACTGACACAAGTGAATATTTAAATGACATTACCTGTTTTGCCTGTCTAAAATTAATTGAAGAAAATGGGAATATATATGACCTCAAAGAAGGTATATCGAAAAGGCAGCAGAGCGCTATTGATAAAGAGAAGCATAAGTTCAGGTTCGGTAAATGTGAGTGTGGAAGCCCGATGCGGGAAAGGGTAAATAGCAAGACGGGTGAAAAGTTTTTGGGATGTATAAGGTATCCTGCTTGCAAAAAAACTAAATCAATTAAATAACAAATAAAACAAGTTCTTTAAAATAGTTTTCTATTAATAACAAAAATAAAATTAAAAGTTATGTCAAACATTAAAATTACTGATGAAAAGATTGAAATAAACGGCAAAACGTATGTGCCTGAAAATGCACAAAAATCACCAAACTACACAGGGGATATTAAAATTGTAGTACTTCAAAGGGGATGGGTTTATATCGGTAGATTTGAAAGAAATGGTACTGATTGTAAACTTTCAAATGCTTACTGCATAAGAACATGGGGTACGACAAAAGGTTTGCAGGAATTAGTAAACGGTGCAACCTCATCTACCAAGTTGGATAAGTGCGAAGGGATTGTTGAGTTTGATTGGCTAACAGTTATCCATACTATTACTGTTAAAGAATCCGCATGGTCTAACATCTAAAATTAATTTATGAGAATTTCAGTAAATTTTGAAGATAGCCAAAATACCTACGGCGACGGCTACGGCTACGGCAACGGCTACGGCTACGGCAACGGCAACGGCAACGGCAACGGCTACGGCTACGGCTACGGCGACGGCGACGGCGACGGCGACGGCTACGGCAACGGCAACGGCAACGGCAACGGCTACGGCAACGGCAACGGCTACGGCGACGGCAACGGCGACGGCGACGGCTATTAATTAATAAAATAGATTTTCTATGTATGGATGTAGTTAATGATGCTAAAGTTTGTGGAATAATCAACCACTACGTACTAAAGTACAAGCCGAGTATTGGCGGTAAATTCGTTCCAATGATTATGGTTGGCATCCTGCGTAAAATGGTAGTCGCAAAGTAGCTGTAAAAATTCAATACCATTAACCACAGAAGCACATAGAATATTTTAAAAATTAAAATTATGAAATGTGAATATAGGCAAAATACAACTCCGCATTTAGATAGCATGGGTAAAGAAGGATGGGAATTGGTTTGTGTAGTGTGGCATCCCGAAAGAAGGGAGTTGATTTATTTTTGGAAACGATTAATAAAATAAAAAACTAAGAGATGACGGCTAAAGAAAAAGCGGAAGAGCTTGTACACATTTTTAATGATGAGTTATTTCATAAAGGGCATCCAATGTCTTTGGAAATAGTAAAGAATTGCGCTTTGATATGTGTGAAAGAAATTATTGAGTCTAATCCGACGCACCCTTATAATGGAGGATTTTATGAAACAGTAGCAGACAGAATTGAAGATGTAGTCATGTTTTACAATGACGTTAAAACCGAAATCAACAACCTTTAAATAAAATCATGGAACACAAGAAAGTTATAAGTACAACAAAGGGCGATGCGGACGGGTCGATAGATTCGTTGATTCAGTTTCTCAATGATGCAAAAGATAAGGGTGCTACGCATTTCAATATGCGTTGGTCGGGCGACCCGTTATGGGCGTTTAAGTGGTTTGAGACATACTGTATAAAAAAAGAAACTAAAACCCATTTTGTATTGGATTTGCACTATCATGATGATGAGGGTCAGGAAGCCTTTGCGGGTACATTGCAGCAGTGCACAGATTTTATATCTCAGCAATGTGAGCATTCTCCATCTTCTCATTTCATGTACAAGATAGTGCCTATGACATCCGAAGAAATGGAAGTGTATAATGAAGTTTTACAAAATTAATACTAACCCAAGCCTCCGCTCTAACGGGCGGGGGCAATTTTAAAAAGAAAGATATGGCAAAGAAAACAAAAATAGCGGCGATACTTGAAAAAAAAGGTCTTTCGCAGGCGGATTTAAGAAGGCTCATCTACGAGCAGAATGGTCAGGACATCGGAGCTGACAGAATCTCTAAGATATGCACGGGGAGATTGCAGAACTACACTATTTTTACTGCAAGATTAATCTCAGTGGCATTAGGCGTAAGCGTTGATGAAATCATTGAATTTTAAAAAGAAACATAATGAAACCGAAACAAACCAAAAACTTAAAATTTACCCTACAGCACACCGTGCTGTATGCAAAAAATTGGTATAAGCGCAGTGACAATTTTTGGGAGGATATGAAAGCCTGCCTGAATGCAGACGACTATATGCCCGACGATAAAAACGATTGCGTTGGCATTATCTTATCTCAGTTTGATAAATTGGACTATAAACAGTACCGTGATTCAAAGCTATCGTTCTTATCAGGTATCTTGCCTGCTAATTGTTACAAATTCGGATACTATACGAAGGGGAATTGCGATTGGCTAAAAGAGCAGCCGACCAATGAGTATGATGTCGTCGAGGCCGCCATCAGGTATTGCCTGTCGCATTTTGTTCAGTTGGGTAGTGATGAGTGGAATGTATGTGAGCCTGATTTTAAAAAATGTCTGCCGAGAAGAAAGGGGGTTGCAAAATAAGCATATTGAAGAAAGGTTTGAAAAATAAAAATTATAAAATGGAAACCATAAAAATATCAATCCCCGAAGGATTTGAAATAGATAAGATGAATGCCAAAACAGGCGAGGTCTCTTTTAGGCCGATTGGTAAAAAATATCCCAAAAGGATTTTTGAGATTACAAACATTAAAGACAAGTGGGAGTTATTCAAATGCGTTGTGGCTACAGGTGTAATAATGTCAGATAAAAGAAGGGATGCTGTTTCTGCTTTATGCAAATTAGTAGAGTTCAGGGACGAATACAATAAGATTGACGGGTTCGTAGTTGATTGGAATAATGTTGCACAGGATAAATATTGTATTAAGGTGTATTATGGTAAGATTGATAAACAAATATTAGTAAACACGCAGTCTCTTTTGTATTTTGGAAGCGACCAAACAAGAAATATTTTTATGCAAAATTTTGAACCATTAATGGAGTTGGCAAAAGAATTTCTTTAAAACATAAAATTCTACCATGAAGAAGGTGTTTGATTTTTTTATAAATATATTTGTTTTTATACTGATAGTCATATTCTTTATCGTTATGAATATCGTAGTATTTTTGGCGTATATTTTTTGGCATTGTAAATTTCCTGCCAAAGAAGAGATACTTAGCGGGAATGAATATTTCTACACTGAAAAAACAGATGCGGGAAGTGACAGTATAAAAGTTGAAAAAAAATTCTACCGCACGGCAATTCATTATTTTTTCGACAAAAGTTATAAAACCGAAACCTACTATGAGTGAGTCAAAAAAAACATCTATTTGGGACGCATTAAAGAAGCGGTATCCCGACAACGAATTTGTTCTGATGGCAGAGGTGAGTGATGCTGCGGGCACTTCACGCTCCCGCTCGTTGGACTACATGGCCGTAGGTCTATATCCGTCTCGTGGGTTACACATTACAGGTATTGAGTTAAAAAGCCATCGTGGAGATTGGCTGAACGAATTAAAGAACCCTAAGAAGCAGGAGAATCATTTTAAGCACTGCGATTATTTTTATCTCCTGACTGCCGACGAGCACGTTGCCAAGTTAGAAGAGATTCCTGAAACGTGGGGATGGCTATGTATGAAGAACAGTATTATCAAGGTAATTAAAAAAGCTCCTAAATTAACTCCGCTTGACCCGTCAAAGCATTTTATGGTGGCTATGCTTAAGCGTGCATCAAGTAAGGATAATTTCGTACACGTTGATTCTATAAAGGACAGAATTGAGCAGGTAAAGCAGTCGGCGCTTTCAATGCGGGATAGGGAGATAAAGAGGCAGGAGCAGGAATTAAAAGATTTGAAAAAGTTGGTTAAAGAATTTGAAGAAGCGGCAGGAGTTCGCTTTGGAACTTGGGGCAACTACCAACCTTCCGAAATAGGCAAGGCTGTTAAATTTATAAATGATTACGGAGTGAAAAATATCAATAGTGGTCTTGTCAGGATGAAAGAAACGTTAGAGGTCATTCTTCAAAATATTGATAACTCCATTAAGTCGGCGAATGAAATGGCTCAGAGGGAGATTGTTAATAACATAAAAACAGAATCATGAAATATATACTTTATTCCACTGCGGCGGTTTTCTTTTTTTTAGTAGGTGCGTTTATTACATTCGTCTATAATCTAGGAATAATTGTTTATGTGATTTGGAATTTTAGAATCCCTACAAAGAAGTGGATTATCAAGTATAATGAAATTAAAGAGGATGATGGAGGTGTTTGCCCCACTTTGCTTCATGGAGTGATGAGAATATTTAAATGGATTAATAGTGATTATGCAGCCGATAAAGTTTCCTGTATCTCTAGGGAAGAATTGGATTTGGTGCTTGCTTGTTTCAGGTTTGAAATAAAAAAGGGCTCGGCTCAGCATTATGGTAGCGGTGCAGATATTTATGCTGAATGCAAAGATGAAGAAAACGGGCTTCATTTCATGATAATAGATGACGGGAATGTTACTTTGAAAGATGCGGTAATTCACATCTACGCATACTCGATAGAGGGTAAAATATTTGAAGGTAAATGTGAGAGCGATGCTGAGTTAAGAACCGTTTTAAAAACTCTTGGTTTTCTTGAAATACTACATAATAAAGTTGAATCGGAAATAGAAAGTATACAAAAATGATACTAAACATACCATCTAAATTTTTTGAAGCCATTAAGGAGCAGAGTAACGCACATAAAGTCTTGTGGATGGATTGGTTTGCGGGTTATGCAGAACAGATTTTAAACAGCGACTTTTGCAAAAATTACACTAACCCATATCCGAGTTTATCGGATGCGAAAATTAAAGAAGTATGGGAGTTCGGTGTTGCTCTGCTCCAAGATGGTTTCATTATTTCAGAAGAAGAAAAAAAAGATGAGTTTCCCATGTTGACGCAGAAGATTCTCGACTACCTCAATGAGATGGCAGGAACATCCTTCACGCAAAAGAATAAGGAGACAAAGAAGCTCATTCATGCGAGGATAACCGAAGGTTACAGTTATCATGATTTTATAACAGTGATAGAAAAAAAATGCAAGCATTGGTTGGGTACATCTCAGGAGAAATATCTCAGGCCGACTACTTTATTTTTGCCGAGCAAATTTGAAATATATTTAAACGAAATAGATAAAAACACAGAAAATGGACGAGCAAAACCTACAGCTTTCGACAAAACAAAATCAGCAGTTGATAAGGCAAAAGGATTCGATTTCGGGTTGGGCGAAGGGCAATGATGAGCTTGCTCTTGTCAGGTCGATAGAGGGCAGGGTGCAGGCGAAGGATTTTGTTAACAGCGACATGAATAAACTCGTTGACCTGCTAGGGAAATGGAGGCTGATGGTTGGCGTTAATACAGAGGTTTCTCCGCAGGAATACATTGTGATTGCAGGGTTCATTTTTGAGAACTACAAGTATATCACTTTGGAGGAAATCGATTTGGCTATCACGCTTAGTCTCAAAGGTGAGTTGGGAGATGTAGATGTAAAAACTTATGGCAATTTCTCTGCACTGTACGTATCAGCTATTATCAATGCCTTCTATGTATACAAGCGTGAGCACATCATGGAGATATTACAGCGCAAGGGAAAGGAAGAGCGTGAGAAGCTAATGGAGACCCCGAAGCCATCCCCTGTAGAGCAGCGGGATTCCATGAGGGAAATTATGTTCGATGAGTATAATCACTATAAAGAGCACGACACCATCAAGGACTATGGCAGCCTTGTCTACAACTTTCTGCTGAGGACTAAGAGGATTACAATAACCAATGAGGATGTAGAGGCTGCACTAGCCTATGGGCGTACTGAGGCCATTAAAATAGTTGACAAGGATAGCGACAGTTTGGTAGAGATTATGAAGGGCAATGATGTATCAGGAGAACGCAGGGCTAGGATAGAAAGCCTGACCAAAATACACGCTAGAAAATATTGTGTCAAAAAATTGTTTTTTAAGATAAATATTGCCGAACTTGTGGACGGAATTTCCGAAACAGATTTTAAACAGGAATCATGATAATTACAGGGCGCATATTCGATATAGTTCACCTCAATGAAAAGACGGCACAGATAGTGCTCCGTAAGAAATTAGGAGACAAGATTGTTCCCGTTGCTGTAGAGGTATTTGGCTATTGGAGAGACAAGGCTATTGACCTGATGAAGCTAAAGCCGAAAGACAAAATAAGGGGCAACCTGTATCTGAAATCTAGGCTCTATAACGGCAAGTATTACACGGATGTTTTTTTCAAAGAAGTGTATTTGGTGGAAGAGCATTTGGATGCTATTAAAAATGCGTCAGGAAATTTGTTTAAGACAACAGAAGGAGGTAGGGTAGATACAGATACGGGGGAATTTATTGAAGAGGAAAAATCAACCAATGAGCAGGAGTAAAATTAAAAATAAAAACCGAGACAATGGCTATTATGCTAGAGAATGGAGAGGAAGGATATAGCGAAATTGATGAAGATACTTTTCAGGTGCTTCCCATTGGATTAACGATGGAGCAGATAAAAAAATATAAATTGCCTGCGAACCCTACAAAGTTAACCGATAGCAGGGCGAATGGGTATATAAAAAAATTTGGTAAAACCTGTTGGGAGGTCGATGCGCTGAATCCGAGAACATTAACCGAAATAGTGGAGACAAATATCCAATCTATTATCGACATGAAGCAGTACAGAAAAATGCTGAGAGAGGAAGCCGATGGCATTGCTGAATTGAAAAGTTTTATTGAAGGAAAATAAAAATTAAATTTTAAATAAAAAACCGAAACATGAAAAAGTTAATCGTTTGCCTGTTGGCAATTTTACTAAGCTCAACTGCGTTTACGCAATCTGTTTATAAAGCATTTATGACGGAAGGCTATCGATGGAACAGCTATCTCAAAGAATGGCAGTTGGATGTAACACACAAGGACACCCATATTGATATTTACATCTTGGAGCGCCGTATTGATATTGATGCCAACAGTCCCGTGACCATCATTTTAAAATATGGCTCTAAGGATATTTCAGGTAAAGATTGGACGGGCAAAAGATGGGAGGGATATGCCGACGGCGAAGATTGTACTATTGATTTAATAAAGTTCGAGGGCGAGAATTATTTTCTCTTAAGCCTGCTGACCAATAATTGCTCCTACAATCTTCGGTATTATTGCCGATAAACATATTAAAATAATTAATAACATTAAAAAATAAATAATGGCAAAGGAAAAGAAAATTACCGCTAAACCTCCTGTAAAAAAACAGGATGATTCTATCACTCATTTGGAGTTTGAAGAAACCGTTATACCCGCAGCTTCAACAGACGAAGTTCCGTTTGACGAAAGTGTTATTGTAACAGAAAGGGAGCAGTCTGAGAGCGTGATAGTGGATACGCTTTCGGATACATCCGACACAGAGTTGGATAAGGTGTTGGAGCATGAAATCACTAAATTCAATTTAGCCGATGCGTGGATTGAAGAAAAGAAAGCGAAGTGCTTGGCAATGAAGATAAACGGTCAGGAAGATAAAGAAGGCTATGAGGCCATCAAGGAAGAGTTGCGTATCATAAAGGAAAAAAGAATCAATGTCGGAAAGACAAAGGATAAGATAAATGAAGGGGCTCTCAAATGGCAGCGTACTGTTAATGCGGAAGCCAAGCGTCTTGTTACCGCCCTTGAACCAATTGAACAGTATCTTTTCAATCAGAAGAGCGAGTATGAGGCAGAGAAAGAGCGCATCAAGCAGGAAAAGAAAAATGCAGAGCAGCGCCTGTTTACTGAAAGGTCACAAAAATTGTTCGCATACGGATACACGTTAGAGGGAGAGTTTTTCGTGCATGAAGGATTGGATGACAGGATACATGATATGCTCCTGAAAGAAATGGATGAATCATGGTTTCAGGAAATCGTTCAAAAGAATGAAGTTTTTAAAGCTGAGCAGGCTGCGATTGAGTTGGCAGAGCAGCAGAAAAGAGCCGAAGAGGAAAGACTGTTGCAAATTCAAAAACAGGAGCAGGAGGCAGAGGCGCTTCGTCAGGAAGAGCAGCGTAAGGCATTAGAGGCTCAGCAAAAGGCGCAGGAGGAAGAAAGGCTTGCCATGTTACAGGAAAGATACGATGTACGTATAGGGCAGCTTGAAATACTAGGTCTCGTAAAAGTTCCTGAGTCCGCATCGGTATGCTTCGGTGTGCATCCGAATTTAAAATACGTTATATCCTTCTCCGATGTTCAGAACTTTACGAAGGAGCAATGGCAGGAAGCGTTGGTTAAAATCACGCATGATGTGAATGAGCTTAAGAAGAAGGAGCAGGAAGAAAAACAAAAGGCCTCGGAGTTAGAAAAGGTTGTTTTATTGAGAACGGCTACATTGCAGGGGCTTGGTCTCATCTTCAATGGCAGCAATTTTACGGCAGACAAAATCAATGTACCGCTTAGTCAGGTAAAATCGGCAAGTGATACAGATTTTGAGTCATTGGTAGAAAGAGTTAAATCGACAATTGCTGAGGTTGAAAAAGAAAAAGAAGAAAAACGTAAGGCTCAGGAAGAAGAGGCGAAAAGGGCAGAACAGTTAAAACAGCAGCAGGCTCAGGAGGCTGAATTGAAAAAGCAACAGGAGGAAGAGCAGCGGCAAATGGAAGCCCGTGCATTGATGAGCGATAAGGAATTGGTAACAGAATACTTTGATAAAGTTTCGGCGGTAGAAGTTCCTGTATTGAAATCTGCGAAGTATAAAAAAATGGTCAAAGAGTTCACGGATTTTATTACTAATTTCAGACACGGAATTTAAAATGAAAAAACATGAGAGAGATTGATATAGAAAGCAGTCGCTTGTACGAGTACGACAAGCCTGAATTTAACCAAAGAACAACAGACAGGCTCACGCAAATTTCAAAAATGGGAATGACAGAAATTGGGGATGCTCAGTTTGGCATCAAAGGGATTATATCGGGGCTCTATCTTGAGAAAGTGTGGGCTTACAACGAGCAGGAATGGACTGAATATGTTGAATGGGCACAATCGGTAATTGATAAGCATAACCAATAAAGAAATAATATGCAACATATTGATATTTACAACAGGCTTGATGCCCTTGCAGATAAAGTGAATGATTGGAAAGAACAGAATAATATCGGAAAGCTATCTTCGGTAGAGTCTTTGTATTTATCTGTTATCGCCCACTGCTCTGAGACAATTGATAGAAGTGTTTCTACAATATTGTTTCAGCCGTCCTTTTGTATCTCATGTTTCCATTTAAATATTGATGTTTCAAGAAGGGCTGCATTCAGGTATTTGTTTCTTGAAAAGGACAACAACAATACATCTTTGTTACAGGAGATACAGGAAGTGTTTAATGAGATTTGCTTGGAATTAAAGAAGCAATATAAAGACGTATTGTATCTGTCAGGCTCTGAGCATGGACACATTGACAACACCGCATACGATGCTTTAGAGCAGGAGCGTATTGATACTATGAATGCCTTTGATGATATGATTGATAATGACGATGATGGTGAATAAATTTTCTGACGATAAAGTATTGCTGAAATTGCACAGGAGGTACGGTGCTGATGAGGCATTAAAATATCTTTTTGAGGAAATATCAAAACTGAGGTTTAATATCGGAGAATTGAAATCAGAAAACGCAGAACTCTCCGACAAAAATAATGAGTTGGTGCAGCTATTGAAAACAGAGCAGAGCAAGACAAAAAAGCAAAAGAGAAGTGTGCAGCCCGAGTGGAAATTAGAGGACTACGTTATAGAGTTAGAGGCATCGGTTAATAGGGTAAGTGGGAAAAATGCAGAGCTCAGAAAAGAAGTCAATAAGTGGCGAAATAATTATTTTGATGCGTTGGCTAAACTAGAAAAATTAAAAAATAAAAATGTATGATGTACCATTTCTCTTCTTATTATTGTGACACAAATTTTGTTGTCGTTGCTGATACTGCTAAATTAGCATTGACTCATCTTAAAGAAAAATTAAAACAAAAAAGCGAAATGAAGATTGATTCCAAAGATGCAAGGCAAGTTTTAGGGCAGGGTTTTCATAAACAACAATATGAGAGATGGAGAAACGCTACATTAAAAAAAATGCCTGAATACTTCTTTGTAGAAGAGATTAAGGATGGCGAAATACTTAAACTTAAAAAATAAAAAATGAAATCAATAAGAGTTAAGTTAAAGAAAGAGAAGAAGTATTTTCGGGTTGATTATAATTTTTATAACAACATTGAGGCGGTTTGGCTTGTCAATAAAAAAAATGCTACATTATTTCAACCCGAAGCTCACGTTATTGAAGGCAAGGGCGGTAAAATGAAAATAGGAGAAATAAGATGCAGTGCGTTTAGTCTTTATTTACTACGTGCTCAGATAAGCAAAAATGATATAGAGCTAGAAGAGTTAGAAGCACCCGAGCAGCCAATTTTTAGTGCCGCTCAGAGAAAACAGTTTAGGGAAGAGTATAAAATGCTACAGAAATTTAGCAAACAAAGAGGAGTTAAATTAAAACTTTAAAAAATGGCGAAAAGAAAAGTCAGTTGGATAAACATACAGGAAGAAAAGTGGTGGGGAAGAGCTATGAAAAACCAAACAACGGTTGACAGGATGATAAAAAAATCAACAAGATTATATTTTGATAAATACGTTAATTGCCTTGTTGTTCCAAAGATGATGAACAGGGTTTTTAAAGCAAATAATTCAAAAAAAATAACAGGTTAATATGGCACTAACAAGATACCAAGATGAGGAATTTATTCCCGCAAAAAAGAAACTCAATTTTGCTATCGGGATACCAACACTAAATCGATTTGATTTATTGCTGCCATCGATGATGATGTATAAGCATGATATGCCTAACGCAAAGATATTCATTGTCGATAACGGTCATCAGGGTATTACCAATCATAGCAGCGATAGAGTTACTGTAATGACGCAGGATAGAAATATCGGCGTTGCTGCATCATGGAATGTTCTATGCAGGGAAATTTATAAAGAACACGCCTACGCATTTATTCTTAACGACGATGTGTACTTAGGGCGCAAAGAAGAGGAAATAGAGGATTTGATAAGAAAGAGACCCGACGCTCCATTCATCTCAGGTATGATGGATTGGTGCAGCTTCCTGATGCCTAGAAGAACGTTTGAATCAATCGGAGAGTTTGATGAAGTTTTTTATCCTGCATATTACGAGGATAATGATTACGCCTACAGGATGAGGCTGTCGGGGATGTATCCTTTTAAAACGCCGCTCCTGAACCCGCTAGTGTACAAAGCTAGTATGACATCACAAAAGGACAGGTCTATACTAGATAAAATAAAAAAGTGTAAACAGGAGTATATTAAGAAGTGGGGCGGAGAGCCCGAGCAGGAGAAGTTTAAAACAGCTTACAATAAATAACATATTAAGATTTATTATGATAGAACTATTTGTGATATTGACAGTAATTTTTTTGTTGTATAGGGCAACCTTACTGATGATGGATTTTTCTTTTTTTATCACAATGAAAGTGTTGGATATTATTTTCCTTTTTACTAAATACAGAATTAAAAATGCCAAAAATAACAGAGTTTAATCCGCCTAAAAAAATAAGGATAAATAGTGACGGCACAGAGTTGGTTTTTGTAGAAAAAAACATAAGGGACAATGTATATTTATATGAGTATTCAAAGGGGAAATTAAAGAAGGGCGAAAAGCTCAGTCTTACAAAGGAGGCTATCGAATTGCAGATGACAAATTATTTTCAAACGATTGCTGAAAAGAAAACAAAAAAATAAATATGGATATTGCAAAAATTAAAGAAATTGCAAATGCTTCTCATCTGCCCGACGACATCAAGGAGCTCTCTATTATCAATGTTCTGTCTGAGGACAAAAAAGTAATTCCAATGCTCATGGAGATATTGGAATCTGAAAGAGTTGCCAATAGCGCCCTTATTTCTGAAAGCAACCTAGAATTAAGCAGGGCGCTCGTGGCATTAAAAGACCCTAATCTTATGACAAGAAAGCCTATTATTGAAACTAAGTTTGTTGTTGATAAAATAATGGAGCATTATTTGAAATGGCAACACAGGATAAGGTGCTGCTTTCATATAGATGAATTGCCCGATTAAAAAAAATAACATGACACAGGAACAAATTGATATTGGCAGCAAATTGCTCGCAAAATTTGAAGGGCATAATGTAGTGCTCGGGGAAGAGCCATTTGTGCCCTATGCGCCACCATACGGGATGAGTGACGAGGAGTTTGAATCCGAGCTGCTTTTAGCGCAGGCCAAGCACGCTGAGTGGGAATTTTATAACAGACCTCAATACATTGAATCCTACGAGTGGCTGATGCGTGCATGGGTTAAGTTCAGAGACCTCGATATTGAATCAGTGGCATTGAATAAAAAGCTGAACCAATACCATTTTGAATATTTCCATAAAGAGTGGTGTGTAAAGACTGCCCACGCAATCGCCTATCAGCCGATAGAGGTTGCATTCGAGCGATTAGTGGAGAGTGTATCTTGGTGGCAATCCGCTACAGAAAATAAAACTGATTCGCATGGAGATGATTAAAAATATTACGTTTGAGCGTATCGATATTTACACTAAATTTGGTGGGCGTTGCGCTTATTGCGGGGAGGAATTAAACGGAGTTTGGTGTATCGACCATGTTATTCCAAAAGTAACATTCGTGTATCATATCAAGCGTAAAGAATCAGTGCCTGATTTTCTAAAGCATCTGAGGATAGATGATATAAATCACATTGATAATTTATTCCCGTCGTGTGAAGGATGTAACGAATTAAAAGGGGCTCATTCGCTAGAGCGGTTCAGAAGTGAGTTACTGAGGATTGCTGACAGAATGTTTAATACCAACGATGCGTACAGGGCGGCGGTAAGATTCGGATTGATTCAGCAAATTAAAAAAAAGGAAATTAAATTTTATTTTGAAAATCACATAAAAACAAAAACATGAGAACAAAGGAAGAAATAGCACTTCAAATTGAAGGCTTAAAAAATGAAAAAGAAACAGTCCCTGCATTCAGCAATTTCGGCGATGCAAACCACGAAAAGATAGATGCACAGCTAGATGTGCTTGAAGGTTTAAAAGAGCCTGACGATTTCTACAAAAGCGAAAGTGATGAGGATTTCGAGCAGGGCGATAACGATGTTTATTTTGCTGCCTTAGAAGCCGAAGAGTGGCTTAACAGCAGCGAGGTCTACAATTTGTTTGGTGAGTAAAAAATATTCTTTAAAATAATTGTTTTATTCAACAATAGTCTTTACATTTGAAAAATAATTAACCGAACAGTAATGTCAAGAAAGAAAACCGAAGCATCAGCAAATACCGTTACTGAAATTACATCTGCTCCCGTTAAAGTGCAACAGCACCTGACGCTCAGGCAAAGACAGGTGTTTAAAATATTCAGAAAAAACGAAGGCAGCTTTGCTGTGTTCCACAGAAAGAATAACGGCACTTGCTACAGGTTGCTGACCGCCGACAGAAATCCCATCATGAATATCACTTCAAGCGTGTTCCGAAGGCTTATTGATAAAGAAATGTTTGAGTCTAAAATAGAAGATGGGCACAAGGTGTTTGTGCTGTCTCAAAAAGGAAAGGATTACCCTATTCGCAACCGAAAAAATAACAAATGAACAGAAATCTTTTTACTACGTTCCATGTAGATAAAAATCCAATGAGGGACAATGAACTGCGGTACTGCTTGGAGCAGAATCTTAAAGTGTTTAACCGTATTATTTTGTTAATTGACAATGGCTCTATGTATGATGAGGTATACGACTCAGCAAGTGAAATTTACAGCAGGTTAAAGAGGAGGGGTGAGGCGTTTTGTGATAACGCAATTGCAGAGCATTTTGACCGCAGGCCGTTGTTTAATGATTTTTTATCATTGATGGATTCGTCTGATTATGCAAATGATTTAAATATCATTGCCAATGCTGATATTATTTTCCCTGATTTGGATTCTATACAAAGTGCATCTGCTCCTATCGAATCGATTGATTTCCCTCACGACAATGAAGCAAGCAAGGTCTGCCTAGCCCTGAGCCGTTGGGATTTAATGCCTGATGGAAGAACAATGCACTACGACCATTTAGATAGTCAGGATGCGTGGGTATTTAAAGGCAATCCGAATATGAAAACGAGCATTGATATTCGTATCGGAGAGGCGGGATGTGACAATCGCTTTGCATGGGAGTTGGAGCAGAACGGATACAGGGTACTCAACCCTAGCAAGACTGTTAAAATATTGCACCTGCATAACTCGGGCGTAAGAAATTATATTGGCGAAAACGGCAAGCCTATGGCCACCGTGCCGCCACCTTATTCAATGGTTCAACCTTATTAATGAAAAACGAAAAAAATATTACGATTGAAGATTTAAGATTCCATTATCAGCCTTTGATTTGGGATTCAGTTGACCATATAACTAACCTGTCTGATGAGACCGTTGGATACTATGCGTACAAGTTACAGGAGGTTCTTATTGCAAATAATTTGTACAACGTTCTTTATAATATGGTATTAAAAAGCTCATATGTGCTTGTGCCTATCCCGCTGCAACTGATAGTGTCATCTATGGACAACTTGGAAGTATTATACACACGCAGCGAAATGAATACTGCACAGAGGGCGCTTGATGAGTACGAACAAAATCCTGTTAAAAAAGAAGAAGTCATAGCGGCAAGGGGCGAGAGTTGGTGCAATGATTATTTCAATAAACTTAAAGAGGGTGCAAAAACGCCGTTTGTACTTAATAACTACGAATTGCGTTTTATGATATGGCATAAGGGTTGTGGGCATACAGTTGTTTTAAGGAATGGGTATCTGTTGAAGTGCTTGAACAATGCGGAGATAAAGTCTTTCGATGAGTTGAAAAATTACAATGCGGTTGTGGTGTATAATTCCGCAAACGTTAATCCTCACATCTGTTCGTTTGTAAGGTTCGAGCTGAAAAATAATAATTCCGAATTTTTATTGCATAGAGATGAGGTTGAAAATTTAATGAGCGCTCCTGTAAAAGAGGTTGGCTTAACAGATTTTTGGTTGCGTAATTAAAATTATTAAAAATAAAAAATGGAAGAGAATATAAAATTTGTAAGAGGTAGATTTCCCGATGCACGGGCATTCAAATATGCAAAACTTTCAATCTGCATTTGGAGTGATATGCTTGACAGAAGGTTGTCGGGATATTTCCATACAGAGGAAGAGGCGTGGAAGGATGCAAGAGCTTGGATTGAAAAGAAATCATACGAAGCAATAAAAAAATAATCATGAGCAAAAAAATTAATCTTAACGAATTATTCGTATCGTCGCTCTGCACATTCAAAGGAGCTAAAAAAGCAAAGGCGGCAGGATTCACCTGCGCCAATACTTATTTCGCATACGAAGCAAACGGGGAGCTCTGTAATGCAGGATGGATGGAGGAGCTCGGTAAAGATTCTCTCTCTCCTGCGATTAACATTGCAATGGCAATTGTCATGTTGGAAGATACCGATTTGAATCAGTCTGAAATAGAGCTTTCAAATGATGATGTGAAGTTCACACTTAAGTATGGGGATGACATTTTTGAATCAACCAATCTGCCCGATTTGCTGATTGAGCTTTGGATAAAATACAAAAGATAAAATGGCTAAATCTGAGCATATATTAACGTTCTTGAAGAGGGTTAAAGAGTTCTCTCAGTCAGAAGGAATTGCATCAATATTAAAATTGGATAAAGATAATGAGGTAGGTGATGACGATGGTGTTCGCCGTGAGGCAGGAGGATTGATTTGTGATATTGATAATGGTGTTAGTAGCCTCGAAGATGCACTTTCAAAATACTACGAAAAAACAGGGGATAAGAAAAATTATAAACGGCTTAAAAATATTATCGGAGAATGAAAATACTGCATCTCAATGTTCAAAAAAAATGGTACGACATGATAGAGTCGGGACAGAAACGAGAAGAGTATCGTGAGATTAAGCCGTATTGGTTCATGCGGTTGATATTCGAGCCAAAAAAGGTGCTTCATTATTTTGGAGTAACACAGAAGGATAAGAGTACAATTAATCAGTATGTTGTTGAGCGGATACTTTTTCACACAATGAAAATGTTTGCTTTTAAACCTTTCGATGTTATTGAAATTAAAAATGGTTATGGCAAAAATGCACGGACTGTAAATTTTAAATGTGGCGGCATTGAAATAGGCTATCCAAAAAAAGGTCTATGTGATGATGAATGGCTCAGTAAAAAATTCTTTATAATCAAACTAGGTGAAAAGTTATGAGTAATGCAGGTAAAGTAATTCAGCTAAACGATGGCAGGGTTTGCATCTTGTATGATGCGCAGCCGATGCTCAAATTAAATGGGAAGCTAGTTCTTAATTTGGTTGACGGAGAATACAATCATCTGATTGGTCAGAGCGGGAAAGACAGGGTAATGTTACGGGACGAAAGCGAGTACAATGCCGACTGTAAAAAAGGGTTAATAAAATTATTAGGATACGTTGATTAAAAAAACAAAATGGACAAAGCGTTAATAAATTTAATCGGAGATGCGATAGTGGGGTTCGATAAATGGTGGCACGAAAATGTTATGTTGGAAGATGGTGTTGACAGGTTTATTGTTTCAGAAAAGTCAGGCATTGACAACAAAAGAAAATACAGTAAAAATCAATTAATAGGAATCTATTTAGAAAAATTTCATCATCACAGGGGCGAATTTAAAAACAGTTAAAATGATAAATAAAATACTTACTTTTTTGCACTTAAAGAAAAAGTCTGAAATTGAAAAAATAAAGCCTCCTCTCTTTCAGAAGAGGGCTATGCAAATAACCCTTATCAACAACGACAACAATTCCTTTGTCACGATAACGTCAAAGAACGATTTCGGGATGTCGTTTGAAATTACAAACAAGGAGTGTATTGCTATCAGGCAAAAATATGACGATACCCCTATAGAGCAGAAATATGATTTCACAATGATAGGGTATTTTTCAAGTCATTCTATCACCGATGTTGTTTGTAGACTGTACGATATGGAAAAGAAAGAATTTGTTATGCAATAAAACGATACCATGAACCTACTAAGGATTGTTCTTAACGGTGAAGATGCTCCGACATACACTATTAAAAAAGCGTTCGAGCGTCACTTTGATGAGGTGGATACTATTTGGTGGCAGGACTGTGAATATGACCTGCCGTTGCTGAATAAATCTATTAGGGAGAGGATTGTATTTAAAAAGTACGATGTGGTGTTTATGCAGATTCAGCGCTCAGGCGTAATCGATAGTGAAACCGCAAAGTGTTTGGCGGAAAATTCGCTTGTATTTAATTGGACGGGTGATGTAAGGGAAGATGTTTCTGATTATGCGAGAATAAGTGCGGAGGGAGTGATAACCTTGTTTACTAACATGACCGATGTGGAGAAGATAAGGTCGCTCGGATTGCAGGCTGATTATTTGCAGATAGGATATGATAATGCTATCTATCATAACATGGGATTAGAGCGCAATAATGATATTGTGTTCTGCGGCAATTATTATCCCAATGAAAAATTCCCGCTTTCATACGACAGGGTAAATACTGCGAAGGCTTTATCAAAAGAGTTCGGAGAATCATTTAAGTTGTATGGTAATGGATGGGAGGCTGTAGGTATAAAGAGTCTAGGATGGCTCAACAATCAGCAGGAGGCAAATGTATACAACTCTTGTTCTATTGCCATCAGTCACAGTCATTTTGATTATCAGCAATATTTTTCTGACAGGTTGTTGCGTGAAATGGCCTGCGGTGCATTGTGTCTGTCGCACAGGTATCAGGATGTGGAAAAGGATTTTCAGGATATGAAGCACTTGGTATGTTATAATGATACGGCAGACCTTATTGAAAAGTGTTATCATTACTTGGGGCACAGAGAAGAGTTGGAGCGCATTGCATTTCTCGGACAGTTCCGTGTGAGCAATTCTTTTAATTGGGATGTGGTAGTAAACAAATTTATTTTGCTTTGTTTAAAATACAAAAAATGAATACAGATTTTACAATCGATTTGGTTAGTGCTTTTGAAGCCGCTCTCGCATCTGAAAAAAAATACAAAAAATATCGGGAGGGTATTTATAGAGTTATTCAAATTGAAGAGGGTAGGAAAATTGTGCTTTCTATAAAAGCAGTCTCAATGGACGGCGGCATGATTGGATTCGGAAAACTTTATCAGTTTATTTCATTGGAACAACTTGACAGGCTGCAATTATTATTTGATGGTTACACACCTGAATCGTATATAGATTCCGTTAAGGCAGACGAAGATTTTTTGATTGGTGAATTAGGTCTTAATAAAAGCGTTGACGATGGCAAAAAAAACTAAGTTGGTTATTAAGAGCTTCGATGATTTAAAAAAGTTGATACGCTTAAAAGACGGCTCGTATATGGATATTGATGAGTGGTGTAGCATACCATACGAGGGATGCAGTAAAACAGAGGATGTTGAATGCGAAATAATTGAACCAAAGAAAATAGAATATCATGAAAAAAATAATTAAAGTGTCCGCAATTGTTGCTTTATTATCAATTATTGCGTATGTTGCAGAGACTGTTTATTTCTGCATCAGTAAGGGGATTTTACATCCTATAACTTTGACGGAAAAGCTGTTTGATATAGGTACTAGCATTGCGGTACTCCCGTTTCTATTTTTAAATTTTTTCAGAAGGCTTAAAAAATAAAATTAAAAAATATGGTACAAGTAAAATTAGATGACAAAAAAAGTGTCGGTATCGGTTCTACAAGAAACTACTCTCTTTTTAATGTCCTAGATTTCAACAGGGATGTTGATGAATATCATGTGAGAAAATTAATGCGCTCGTTCGGTATGATGTATCTCGTTAATTTTATAATGATTAACGAGAAGTGGGAAGTGATTGACGGGCAACACCGCCTCGAAGCGGCGAAGCGCATGAACCTCCCCGTATTTTATGTAATGGTAAATGGATATGGCATTAAGGAGGTGCAAACTTTAAATACCAACTCCTCTAATTGGGGCAGAAAAGACCACTTAAAAACCAATGCAGAATTAGGGCTTCCAAATTATGTTGCCATGAAAAAATTCATGCAGGATTTCCCTGAGTTTAGTATGAGGTCTGTCGAATCAATATTAACAAATACTTCAAGGGGTGTTAATTTGTCGGGAACTAGGAAAGGCGAAAAGATAATAGAGGCCAATGTAAAAAAAGCTAAATCTTTTGAAGAGGGTAAATTTGTGATACCTAATCTGAAACAATCGTATGAGATTGCTAAAAAGATAAAAATGTTTGCTCCATACTACAAAGGGTATATTCGCTCTTCATTTGTTGCTGCAATGGTTGGGATTTTTAAAAATCCAAAATATGACCACGACGCAATGATTAAAAGGGTGGCTAAGCAGCCATCTGCATTGACCGACTGTGGCACGATAACAAAGTATAAAGAGTTGTTGGAGGAAATATACAACTTCCGTAATCAGGATAAAATAAATTTCAGATTTTAAAACAAAAATAAATATGGACACACCGAATTTAATGCCCAATCAATTTTTACCGTTCAACGGTGACACAAATATTGAGGCCGAGTTCTTAAAACTCAAAGAAAAATTTAATATCGTTCAGGCGGTAGAGTTAGGGACTTGCTTAGGCGGCACAGCCGTATGGCTTGGCAAAAACTTTGACAGGGTTACTACCATCGAAATCAATCCGTCCTTTGCGCAGATTGCGCAGAACAAGATTAACGAAAACCATCTGCCGAATGTATCTCTGTTCGTGGGTGATACCGTTACCGTGCTGCCATCGCTGACAGATATTACGGACAGGTCTCTTATTTTCATTGATTCACATTGGCAGGAAAGTTGTCCCATGTTGCAGGAGTTATATGTGATTGCAAAGAAGGGAATAAAACCCGTTATTGCCATACATGATTTTAAAGTGCCCAACGAGCCGAATCTAGGCTTCGATGAATACAAGGGTCAGGCATTCACCTTTGAGTGGATTAAAGCCTCTCTCGATGCCATCTACGGCGAAGGTGGGTATGATTATCATTACAACGGCGATGCTACGTCTACGGAGATTAAAAGAGGTATCATCTATATTTATCCGAAGGTTGTGCCGATAGAAGAAACCGTGCCTGTAGTATCTCCTGATATTACTCCGTTCGCTCCTGCTAGACAGGATGGTAAAAAGGAAAATATTTTATCAGGCACGATGGATAGCACTTCTTTTACAAATACGGTTCAGCGTGAACCCGCTGCTGATATACCCAATTCATTGCCTGCATCAAACGAAGATGGCTCTGTGGGTATTTTATCTGAGCCAATGGTTGAAAAAATATCCGATTTTAAAGATGATAATAGTGCGAAAACACGCATCATGACTTTCGGTGAAAAATTTATCGGCGCTTACAACCCCTCTGCCAATCCAACAATAGACAGGGTTACACAGATATGTGCTGAGTTGTCAGACATTGTTTTTGATGAGTTCAGTAACAGGGAGGTTTCTAATTTGGATAATATTATCAAAAATCATGCGCTAGGAGAAATCTTGAATGCACAGATGAGCGTTGTAAAATTACTAACCTTTAAATACTGATTATGATACCTTCCAATCAATTGAGGGTCGGCAATTATGTAGACTGTCCGACGAAAGCAGAAAAATTTTGCGAAGTAGAAAAGATTTCCCGATACGGTAAAAGTATTTCCCTGACCGATAATCCCGCAGGTCGCTCTTTCGGTTGTGAACTTACGGATATTGAGCCTATACCTTTTTCGGAAGATATACTCGTGAAGTTTGGATTCAAAAAAACACATCACGATACCATGCACAATGTATACCTGAGAAATGATATTCGTGTAGTGTTTGAATTGAAGGACATTAATCATTGCGACATAGTGAAAGAGCGTGGTTTCTTTGTGCCGATATATGTTCAGTGGGTGCATCAGTTTCAGAATCTGTTATTTTGGCTAAATGATGAAGAATTAAAGTTGGTGTTATGATTGATGTAAAAACACTTCGCATTGGTAATTGGGTCGCAATACCTGAATGTGGCATCGTTGCTCAGATTGATGTAATTAAGAAAAATAAAGTGCGGGTGGATGTATCAAATATTGACTTGGATAAAAAATATTCTGTATTTGATGTAAGTTCATTAGCGCCAATCTATCTTTCTGTAAAATCCTTAAGTAATTTTGGGTTTAAAAAATTTCGTTCCGATGAAGCATTTTTAACAAGCGTGAATGACCGTGATTTTTCTTTGAGGAGAATGGGTGATAGCGCCAAACATTATCAGGTAATGTGGGTTAATGCTAAAACGGATTTAATTGTAGAGAGTGTGCATGAACTGCAAAATGTTTTTTATCTTTTTACAAACGGCACTGACTTAAAAATTAAATTATGATAAAACAGGTAAATATTTCTATTCAGATACTCGTTGATACAGATAGTGATGAATGCAAGCAATGGGATAAGGAGTCGGAGTTTATAGAGAGCGAAATTGAGGAAGTTTTAGGCACATTCACTTCTATCTCTAACTACGGGAGGCTAAAGTCCGCTGAGCGGCAGCAAACGAAAGACGGAAGCAGGTACGATATTGTAATAACACAAAGGAAAAGGAAATGATTAATATTCGCAGCGTCCGATTAGGCAATTATGTCTATGATACCATTGGCAGAATTGTGCAATTGGATATAGAACTAATGAAACATCTGTTGGATAACCCTAACGAATATTCGCCGATAGAATTAACGCACAAGATATTGGTGAGTAATTGCGATTTCGTGAAGGATGATTTAGGGTATTCGGGCTATCAGGATTTTAAAATATATCATTCTGTAAAAGATGGTGTAATGCGTCCTTGCTTTCATGAGAATATTGCATCAGAAAGTCGCCTGCATTATCTGCATCAGTTGCAAAATGCTTTTCTTGTAATCGAAGGGTATGAATTACCCATAAGATTTAATAATGATGAAAATTAAAAACATACTCAGAAATATTTCGGAGCGTATTTATACAGTTAATCTCGCAATGATTATTATCCTTGTTTTTATATCGGTATTGAGCCTGATGATTAATGATGATTTATTGCGTGGCTCTTTGGTATTGGCGTGGAAAATATCTATTTGCATCTCAGCTATATACTCGCTGAGCTCATATTTTAAAATTGGTAAAAATGTCTAAAATTAAACACGGGACAGAATGGTTTGAAGGAGCAAGGTATTTAGTTGCCGATATAAAAGAAGGCATGGATGTAGAGCGCAGGATTGGTATTATGATGGCAAGGCACGGAATAATATCTACAGATTGGTCAATACTGCCCGATATGTGGAATACAAGGGAGCTTGGATTATGTGGGGTATTTCAGGCAAACATTCTCATGACAAGATGATTAAAAAAATTAAAGAAGCGTTCTCGTCATTAGGGCTCACTGCAACATTCAGATATATGAACTACAAACCATTTTAAAAATGAAGAATAAAGAATCATTGAGGTTTATTTTGGAGATGTTTTTTTACTGAACATTATAGTTGGAGTAGTTTTATTTTATATGGGTGTTTTCAACATAGCGACATCGCCAACGCATAAATTAAATGATTTGTTATCTAGCGCTTTACGTGTCGTACTTTGCATACAGGTAGTAGATTTGATAACAAGGCTTACTGTAAGAAAAGATATTAACCTTTAAAAAACATAACATGACTTGGATAGACGAACTAAAAACAATTCCCCTGTGGAAAAAATACAGCCAATCAAACGAAGAGGCTTATCTCGATTTTATATTACGGCATCTCCCCGACAATGAGAAGAAACTCCTTGTAGACTTGGGCGCATGGGATGGCTATAATCTTTCCAACACACGATTCTTTATGGAAGAACGTGGCTTTGACGGTCTGCTTGTTGATGGAGACAACAGGGGTAATAATGAGGTGAAGCAGCACTTCATTACGCAGGAAAATATTTTATCTATTTTCAATAATTATTTTGTGCCGCAACGATTTGATTTACTGTGCATAGACCTAGATGGCAACGACATTTATATCCTCGAACAGATACTCCGTGTTTATAAGCCTGCATTGATTATTGCTGAATTTAATCCTATCTTTGCGAAGGGAGAAAGCAAGGCGATAAGATACAACAGCGCACACACATGGAATAACGACAACTACTACGGTTTTTCTTTTGCCGCAGGACTTAAACTTGCCGAACGATTTGGATATACCTGCATCTTCCAAAACAGTAATCTCAATATGTACTTTGTAGAAAACAACGCTTTGGCATGGTCATTGAAAAATGAGGGCGCTGAACTTAATGCCATTACTGCGCCTGATTATGATGTAACAAACTACCATCCTATTGCACAGAATACTGATTGGGTTGACTTTTAATAAAAATTATGCGAACACTACTAGATAGACCGTTAATTACAGCCTGCATTCCGTGCTTCGGGAGACCTGAGCGCACAAAGCGTTTAGTAGAGCAGGTACTTGCTCAGAACCTAGAAGGATGGGAAGCGTTCTTTATCGGCGATGCCTGTCCCGATTTTCAAAATCTCATTGACGAAGGATATTTCACGCTATCATCGCAAAAAGCAAGGCTCAACGGTAATGCGTTGATTGCCTCAAATATGATGGTGCATTCAGGCGGGTACGGATACATGATACGTAACAGGGTCAAACAACTTGCAAGAGGTGAATATTTCCTGTATATCGATAATGATGATTGCATAGATGCAAACCATTTTGAACACTACCTAAGTGAAATAAAGGGGACTGATTTGGATTTTGTTTACTACAACAGTTTCCTTGCTCATCCCGACATTAGAAGCCTCCGTGTTACCGAGCTAAGGCAGAACGCAATAGGGCATTCTGAA
>SESG01007955.1_pt1 | contig 31824 bp, 20 predicted proteins | sample 3171421 | NCBI WGS metagenome assembly SESG01 (sample SAMN10866946, study PRJNA518727) | freshwater metagenome | biome: subpolar coniferous forest; feature: holomictic lake; material: water; isolation source: holomictic Lake 227, 6 m and 8 m depth | place: Canada: near Kenora, Ontario | collected...
TGTTTGCCTCGTTCGACAATCAGTCCTTCGTGCAACACACAAATCTCGTCGGCACGTTTAATAGTCGATAGTCGGTGAGCCACAACCAGCGTTGTACGGTTTTTCATTAAATTTTCGAGGGCTTCCTGCACCATTTTTTCCGATTCGGTATCGAGAGCCGAAGTGGCTTCATCCAGAATCAGGATGGGTGGGTTTTTCAGAATGGCCCGGGCAATGCTAACACGCTGGCGTTGTCCGCCCGAAAGTTTTCCACCACGGTCACCAATATTGCTTTCATAACCATCTTCTGTAGCCATAATAAAATCGTGCGCGTTAGCTATTTTGGCAGCTTCCATCACCTGTTCCAAGGTAGCTGTTTCTACACCAAAAGCGATATTATTGTAAAAAGTATCATTAAACAATATAGCCTCCTGATTTACATTTCCCATCAGCGACCGTAGGTCATGACGGGTATATTTCTTAATGTTTACCCCATCAATCATTACATCACCTTTTACCGGATCGTAATAACGAGGCAATAAATCCACCAGGGTTGACTTTCCGGAACCCGACTGACCCACCAGAGCAACCGTTTTTCCCTTTGGAACAACCAAATTTATGTCTTTCAAAACCCAATCAGTCTGATACTTAAAACTTAGGTTTTTAAATTCAATCTTGTCAGCAAAATTTTTAATTTCCTGGGGATGTTTTGGTTCTTTAATCATATTTTCGGTCATCAGAATTTTGTCAACCCTGTCGAGCGATGCCAATCCTTTTTGGATACTATAAGAAGCTCTGGAAAGATCTTTGGAAGGTGCAATAATGCTGTAAAAAATTAGAATATAATAAATAAATTCAGGTGCGCCAATGCTGCTTTTATGACTTAAAATCAACACTCCACCAAACCAAAGCAAAATGGCAATAACAATGGTTCCTATTAATTCGCTTACCGGATGTGCCAGATTATAACGACGGTTTATGCGATTGAATGTGCGACGAAGTTTATCATTAATTATACTGAAACGCTTTTCCAACTTAGCCTCTGCGTTAAAGGCCTTTACTACCCGTAAGCCTCCCAATGTTTCTTCTATTTGCGAAAGCATTTCTCCGTTTTGTTCCTGACCGGTAGTGGATTGTTTTTTAAGCGACTTTCCTATTTTTCCAATCAACCAACCGCTGAATGGCAGCAATATCAACACGAAAAAAGTCAGTTCCCAGCTCATGGTGAACATAACGCCAAGGTAAATCATAATCATGATTGGATTTTTGAAAATCAAATCGAGCGAACTCATAATAGAAGCCTCGACCTCACCCACATCACCAGTCATGCGCGACATGATGTCACCTTTACGTTCGGTAGTAAAAAACCCGATTGGTAAACTGATAATTTTATGATAAAGCTGAGTGCGTAAATCGCGTAATACTCCGGTACGAATTGGAATCATAAAATAGGAACCCAGATAAGCCGTACCAACTTTCAAAGTTGTCGTCAATATCAGGAACAATCCCATATAAAGCAGGGCATTACCTCCTCCAACATTATGAATGGTTTGATCGACCCAAAAGTAAAGATTATTTTTCAGCGCAGAAATTACTTCTTTCATTCCATCTCCCCACGACCAAACCTGATAGGTTTTTTCAACCGATTGCAATCCAAAAAGAATTTGCAAAACCGGTATTACTGCTGCAAATGAAAAGAGACTGAATACAGTTGTAAGCAGGTTGAACAACAGGCTTAGGAAAACATATTTTTTGTATGGCGGAATAAACCGCTTGAGAAGGGTTACGAATTTGAACATCTTATTTAGTAAACAAGTATAAAGTAAACGAGTAAACAAAAAAACGAATAATAGTTATTAAATATCCATCTTCATTCTGGGATCAGCATATTAGCATATTGACAAATTAGCACATTGGCACATTAAACTCCCGTATAATTCCGTGGTGTAATGCGTCTTAGTTCTTCTTTCACCGATTGGCTTACGTCAAGTGTTTCGATAAAGTCACGAATCGATTTTTCGTTTATACCCTTGTTGGTACGAGTCAGTGCTTTTAAGGCTTCATAAGGTGAAGGATAAGCTTCACGGCGTAAAATAGTTTGAATTCCTTCGGCAACCACCGCCCAGGTGTTATCCAAATCACGGTAAATAGCGGTTTCGTTCAACAGTAGCTTGCTCAACCCTTTCAAAATACTTTGAGTGGCAATAATGGTATGAGCAAATGGCACTCCCACATTGCGCAAAACAGTGCTATCGGTCAAATCGCGTTGTAAACGGGAAATTGGCAATTTACCTGATAGAAATTCAAATGAAGCATTGGCAATAGCCAAATTTCCTTCAGCATTTTCAAAATCTATTGGATTTACCTTATGTGGCATGGCCGATGAACCAACTTCACCCTCTTTTATCCGTTGTTTAAAGTATTCCATCGACACATAAGTCCATATATCGCGACAAAAATCAATTAAAATCGTATTGATACGTTTCATAGCATCAAATTGAGATGCCATAATATCGTAATTTGAAATTTGTGTTGTCCATTGTTCGCGCTCCAAACCAAGTTTTTCTGACAGAAATTTATTCCCGAAATCTTTCCAACTAATGGCTGGATACGCCACAGCATGAGCGTTGAAATTGCCTGTTGCACCTCCAAATTTAGCCGAATTAGGGATTTGTTTTAACACGGAAAGTTGTTGATTCATACGATTTGCAAAAACCATAATTTCTTTTCCTAAGCGGGTTGGCGAAGCCGGTTGTCCATGCGTTTTGGCAAGCATCGACACGTCACGCCATTCATCCACCATGTGAGTCAGGGCCTTCAGCACTTCTTCCATTTCGGGATAATAAACATAATTCAACGCATCTTTGATTGAATATGGAATTGCTGTATTATTAATGTCCTGTGACGTCAATCCGAAGTGAATAAATTCCTTGAAAGCTTGCAAACCAAGTACATCAAATTTTTCTTTGATAAAATATTCAATCGCTTTTACATCATGATTAGTAACTCTCTCAATTTCTTTAACTTTCAACCCATCGGTTTCTGAAAAAGCAGTATAAATTTCACGTAATTTGGAGAATGCTGACGAAGGAACCGGCTTAAGTTGTTTCAACGGAATTTCGCATAAGGCGATAAAGTATTCAATTTCAACCAAAACCCGATAACGCATCAACGCATATTCTGAAAAATATACTGCGTACTGTTCAGTTTTAGTGCGGTACCGTCCATCAATAGGCGAAATAGCAGAAAGAAGAGATAAATTCATTTTATTTGATAATTTACATTTTACATTTTACAATTCTGCGAAATATTATAATTATTATCAGAATGATTTTGCAAAAAATGAAGCTGCAAAGTTAATCATTTCTGTCGGATTAGAAAAGTTTGTGTTTGCTACTTGCAACACTGATTCTTTTTCTTTACTTTTGTTTCACAATTAAAAACGAAATCAATTTTTCTGTTTTGAAATACAAAAGAGAATACATTGGTATAAAACATTTTAGAAATGAGATACGTCAGAATTCACAAAGAGGGCAGGTTTATTTTAGCGTCGCTGGTTTTAATCTTGTTGTTCATTAATTTATATATTTATACCCATTTCCCATTTGGGTTATTGCCAATTTTGAATATCATAATTTCAGCATTACTATTATTTTTCTTCGCCTATTTTTTCCGTAATCCACCACGCAAAGTTTATATTGACGATCCAAGTCTGGTGGTTGCTCCTGCCGATGGAACAGTTGTTGTGGTTGAACCGACTGACGAACTGGAGTATTTTGGCGACCAACGCATACAAGTCTCAATTTTCATGTCGGTTTTTAATGTACATGCCAACTGGTATCCAATTAAGGGAACAGTTATCAAATCCGTTCACCACAGTGGACGACACATGGCGGCATTTCTGCCTAAATCGAGTCACGAAAATGAACGATCGACAGTCGTCATTGAATCGGATAGCAAAACACAGATTCTCGTTCGACAGATAGCAGGAGCATTGGCACGTCGGATTGTAACTTATGCACATCCGGGCAAAAAATGCCACCTGAACGAACATCTCGGATTTATAAAGTTTGGTTCACGTGTTGATTTATATTTCCCCATCGGAACAGAGATATTTGTTACTGTTGGTGAATCAACCACCGGTAACGAAACCATTATTGCCCGTCTAAACGAAGATTAAATGACCATACAGGAAGCTCAAAAACAAGTTGACGACTGGATTAAAACTTATGGCGTCAGATATTTCGGCGAATTGACTAATATGGCCATTCTGACAGAAGAAGTGGGCGAACTGGCACGGGTTATTTCACGCACTTACGGCGAACAATCTTTTAAAAACTCGGATAAAGAAGCGAACCTTGCTGACGAAATGGCCGATGTTCTGTGGGTATTAATTTGTATGGCGAATCAAACCGGAGTTGACCTCACCGAGGCTTTTGAAAAAAATATGCAAAAGAAAACGGAACGTGATAAAACACGGCATCTGGAAAATGACAAAATTGCAGCCCCCCACAGGGGACTTTAAGAACAAATTCTGCATTTAGTGAAAAAACAAGATAATAAAAAAACACTATACTAATTTCAACCGATTACAACCAAAGCTATCTTAAAGTCCCCTTGTGGGGGAATTAGGTGGCTAAAAAATAATCCCATGAGCAAAATTGACGACCTTTTTGAACATTACAGTTTCAACCTAAGTGAAGATGCTGTAAAACAAGATATAGAAAAAATTTTATCATCACATTACGATGAAAACAATAATGTGGCTGTTTACAAACAATGTCTGAGCCAAATTGATTTGACTTCATTAAACGGTACGGACACACACGCCGAAATCATTTCGATGGTTGAAAAAGTGAATAGTTTCAAAACTGCATTTCCACATTTACCAAATGTCGGAGCTATTTGTGTTTATCCGGCATTGGTTCCGGTAGTGAAAGCGCATTTGACCGAAAACATTGGCATTGCAGCCGTATCGGCTGGCTTTCCTGCATCACAAACATTCATTGAAATAAAAGTTGCCGAAACAGCTATGTGCGTAATGGAAGGAGCTACCGAAATAGATGTGGTTATTTCAATCGGTAAATTCCTTTCGGGAGATTATCTGGAAGTGTACGAGGAATTATCTGAAATTAAAGCAGCTTGTCGGGAGGCACATTTAAAAGTTATTCTTGAAACCGGTGCGCTGGTTACTTCTTCGAATATCAAAAGAGCATCTATTTTGGCAATGGCTTCGGGTGCTGACTTTATCAAAACATCGACTGGAAAAATCCCTGTAGCTGCTACCGTAGAAGCTACTTACGTAATGTGTCAGGCCATAAAAGAATGGCACGAAAAAACAGGTGTAAAAGTAAGTTATAAACCTGCCGGTGGAATTGTGACCACTGAAGATGCCGTGAAGCATTATACCTTAGTAAAAGAAATTTTGGGAAATGAGTGGTTGAACAACACGATGTTCCGCTTTGGAGCCAGCCGCTTGGCAAATAATCTGTTAAGTTCGATTGAAGAGAGAGAAGTGAAGTATTTTTGATTAGCAATTTGGAAATTTAAAATTTACGATTTGATTAATGTATAATTTAGTTCGAGAACTTTCAATTGTAAATTGTAAATACTAAAATTATAATTTATTAAAAAACCCTGTTTGCAGCATATTCTGCACATAAAATAAGCGAATTTTTTACTTCGCTGTCGGCAAAGTCATTGAGTTCCTTAATGGCTTTGTTTTTGAATGCTTCCATTTGAGCCAAAGCATATTCTACACCCCCATTTTTTAAGGCAAATTGAGTGATGCTGTGTATATTTTCGGTAGAAAAATCTTTGTTTAGCAACCAACTCAACACTTGATCTTTTTCAGCTCCGGTTGAATTCAACACCGCATAAATCAAAGGCAAAGTCACTTTCCCATCGCGAATATCGTTACCTGTCGGCTTGCCAATATTTATATCATCCTGATAATCAAATACATCATCCTTTATTTGGAAACATATTCCCAAATATTCGCCAAAATTGCGAAGATGCTGTAAAGCTTCTTCATTTGCATTGACTGACAAACCACCTACTTCCGAGCAAGTAGAGAACAACAAAGCTGTTTTTTTACGAATAATCGTAAAATAATTAGATTCCGTTTTCTCTGAAAATTGGGCATTTACCAACTGAAGTAATTCTCCGTCCGAAAGTTGCATGCCAATCTGCGCTATAGCTTTTAGAATCCGGAGATTATCGGTGCGAGCTGCAGAACCCAGAGATTTTGACAAAATATAATCGCCCGAAAGAATGGCTATTTTGTTAGTCCAACGAGCATTTACGGAGGGTTTGCCTCGACGTTCGAGCGTATCATCCACCACATCATCATGAATCAAACTGGCAGTATGCAAAAGTTCAAGCGAAATAGCACCATCGATGGTTGTCTCATTTACACTTCCACACAATTTGGCTGACAAAATAACCAACATGGGTCTGAGCTGTTTTCCACTCTTCTGCAACACATAATCATTCACGCTCAAGAGCAGCGGATTGTCCGTGCTTAGTGATGATGCAAATGTTTTATCAAACAAATGCATTTCATCGAGAATCGGGATTTTAATGATATCTATAAAGCTCATTTAAGCACTTGTCAAATTGTGCGATACAAAAGTAAACAATTTTGCCGTTTGATTAACCCTTTGTATTTATTTCTGTGTTTTTTTTAATTACTTTTACAGTCAAATACAAATCTATTATCAAACACTCCGAATAATTCATTTGTTTTCACAAAATAAAATTCTTCTAACTCAACTGCTTTTTTCATGAAAAAACTCTTTTTAATTGATGCATACGCCATAATTTACCGAGCATATTATGCTTTTATCCGTAATCCTCGGATTAATTCAAAGGGTTTGAACACTTCAGCCATTTTCGGCTTCGTTAACACACTCGAAGATGTGTTGAGACGTGAAAAGCCGACCCACATTGCTGTTGCATTCGATCCAAAAGGAAAAACATTTCGGCACGAGGCTTACGACCTTTACAAAGCACAGCGCGAAGCCACTCCCGAAGATATTCGATTGGCAGTTCCTATTATTAAAAACCTGATTAAAGCCTATAATATTCCGGCACTCGAAGTTCCGGGGTATGAAGCCGACGACGTGATTGGAACTATCGCAAAAAAAGCTGAGCAAGCTGGTTTCGAGGTATTTATGCTGACACCTGATAAAGATTACGGTCAATTGGTTTCGGAACATATTTTCATGTACCGCCCCAAACATACCGGTGGATTTGAAATTATGGGACCTGACGAAGTGAAAAACAAGTACGAACTTGACAGTCACGAACAGGTAATTGATTTGTTAGGATTGATGGGCGATGCATCCGATAACATTCCCGGCTGCCCCGGGGTAGGTGAAAAAACCGCCGTGAAATTGTTGAAAGAATTTGGCAGCATTGATGCATTATTGCAACGAACCGACGAATTGAAAGGAGCTTTAAAAACAAAAATCGAAGAAAATAAAGAGCAAATTATATTCTCCCGCTTTCTGGCCACTATCAAAATTGATGTGCCTGTAGATTTCGACGAAAAAAGCCTGGAACTTGAACCACGAAACGAACCTGAACTGAAAGCCTTGTTTGACGAGTTGGAATTCCGAACTATGTCTTCCAAAATTGCTACCAATCCGTTTACTTCACTCCCACCCGACCAACCATTATCAACTATTGCTTTTGCAAAACCGAAATCACCAACCGGACAAATGTCCTTGTTTGATGAACCTGAAACCGAGAAACAAACTGAAGCAAAAACCACAAAACCGCTAGCTCAGCCAATCCAGCAAGTCGACGAAAATTTCACAGGCCTTCGATCCATCCAGAATACGCCACACAATTATATATTAGTTGATACCAAAGTCAAACGTTCCGATTTAGTGTCGAAATTATTTATACAAAAGTCATTTTGCTTCGATACGGAAACCACGGGACTGGATATGTTTTTATCCGATTTGGTGGGAATGTCATTCTGTTTCAAAGAAGCTGAAGCCTATTACGTTTCACTTCCTGCTGATAAAACCGAAGCAACAGAAGTTCTTCGCGAATTTAAAGTGGTTTTCGAAAGCGAACATATTGAAAAAATTGGTCAGAATATCAAGTTTGACCTGCTTATGCTCGCTCAATATGGCATTCAGTTGAAAGGAAAATTCTTTGATACCATGATTGCACATTATCTGGTTCAGCCTGAGTTACGCCACGGAATGGATTATCTGGCTGAGATTTACCTGAAATATCGCACCATCCATTACGAAGATCTGGTAGGTGCAAAAGGCAAAAATCAGATTGATATTCGGTTTGTGGATTTAGATTTGTTGTGTAACTATGCGGCAGAAGATGCAGATGTGACATTCCGTCTGAAACAAATTCTGGAAAAAGAACTCAAAGAAAATGCCCTGGAAAATTTGTTCTACGAAATTGAAATGCCATTGCTCAAAGTGCTTGCCATTATGGAACGTACCGGAGTGCGCATCGACAGCGAAGCCCTGCGTCAAAGTTCAGAAATTCTGACCCAGGATATGCTTCTTCTCGAAAAGGAAATTCACGATATGGCCGGATTTGAGTTTAATGTTTCGTCACCGGCACAGGTTGGAGAAATGCTTTTCGACCATCTAAAACTTGACGACAAAGCCAAGAAAACCAAAACCGGACAATATTCTACCGCCGAAGATGTATTAGAGAAAATACGATCAAAACACCCGATTATCGGCAAAATTTTAGATTATCGTGGATTGAAAAAATTGCTGAGTACATACATTGATGCACTTCCATTGCTTATCAGTCCGGTAACCGGTAAAGTGCATACTTCCTACAATCAAACCGTTGCTGCTACCGGTCGCCTCAGCTCTACCAACCCAAACCTGCAAAACATTCCGATTCGCGATGCGCAGGGCAAGGAAATCCGCAAAGCATTTATTCCTGACGAAGGAGGTTTATTTCTAAGTGCCGACTATTCTCAAATCGAATTACGCATCATGGCTCACCTAAGTGGCGACCAAAATATGCTCGAAGCTTTCAACAGCGGACTTGACATTCATACCGCTACGGCTGCTAAAATCTACAAAATCCCTTTGGAAGAAGTTACAACGGATATGCGCCGGAAAGCCAAAACTGCTAATTTTGGTATAATTTACGGCATTTCAGTTTTCGGTTTATCCGACCGATTAGCTATTCCACGAGCTGAAGCCAAAGAACTGATTGAAGGTTATTTCGCCACGTATCCCGATGTGAAAAAATACATGGATAATGCCATTCAGAAAGCAAAAGAAATGGGTTATGTAGAAACCATTTTCGGACGAAAACGCTTTTTGGCAGATATTAATTCACAAAATAGCATTGTGCGTGGATATGCAGAACGCAATGCCATCAATGCACCTATTCAAGGTTCTGCAGCCGATATTATCAAAATAGCAATGGTTCACATTCAAGCCCGGTTAGAATCAGAACATCTTCAAGCCAAAATGACTATGCAGGTTCATGATGAGTTAAACTTCACCGTTCCAACTGCCGAAATTGAAACCGTAAAAAAGGTTGTAGTAGAAGAAATGGAACGTGCCATTGAGCTTCAGGTTCCACTTATTGCCGACTGTGGTGTGGGAGCAAACTGGTTGGAGGCACATTAACAAATTCCTTCAATTCTAGCCCAGCATAAAACCCTATGCAATTGGGATTATTTAATAAACTCTTTTTTTATTTATCCAAATTTAATTCTGAACTCTACTTTAACATTACTCTGCTTGAACTAGTTTAGAAAATATTATAAACTGCTGTATTTAATGCTACAAATGTTATAGCATAGATATTATTTAATATATTTGACCCGATAAATTTCAAATAAACACGATAGTACAGCTGTGGATTGGATTCAATTTAATTGAAGACTTAATTGATTCTAATATTTTTAGAAAGGAGTCAATCAAAAATAGAAATATTTATTTGAAAAACGTAGACAGTATTATTTCTAATAATAAAATCTATGAAGTCACTTTACTCTATTAAACCATTCAATAGTTGGATAGTAACTGTTTGTTTTGCTATTTTTCTAATTTTGTTAATTCCGTTACAGGGATTTGCCCAAACTATGGCTGTGTCTGGCAACGTTTATATTGATTTAGACGGATCAGCAGGATTAAACAAGGTTGATGGGGTTGGTATTGGTGTTGTTGATGGTCATCAATTGTATGCTACTATAGCGAATGTTGGAACTGGTTTATCATTTGTTTCAACCGCCGTTGCAGCTGATGGCAGTTATTCATTTTTTCTTCCTGCAACTTTCACGTTCAGTATTATTATTTCTACTACCAACTACACTTCCGGAATGACTCCGGTTGCGTTATTACCTTCCGGTTGGATGTTTAATGGAGAAATTAACAATAATTCATCAAATTCACTAACTGGTAATGATGGAACTAGTGATGGTAAAGTTATCAATGTTCCCGGTGCTAACGAAACTCATATAAACTTTGGAATTGGTCAAAGGCCCACTGTAAACAATATGACCACCACCATTTGTGCGGGTAATACTTTTACAGTTACTCCGGTTAATGGCACAGATGGCATAGTGCCTGCCGGGACAAGCTATAGCTGGTCTGCTCCGAGTGGTACAGGTTTTACGGGCGGTTTAGCAAGCAGTGGTTCACCAACCATTATAAGTGGCACATTAAATTCGACCAACAATAGTGCTCATCTGGCAACCTATACTATAACCCCTACTTCAGGGGCTGGTTCTACAGGATCACCCTTTTCAGTGAACGTAACAGTTTATCCTTTACCTGTTTTTACTACATGTCCATCAAATATTTCTTTAAATTCTGATCCAAACCAATGTAATGCATTAGTATCGTATACAGCCACAGCACAAGCAATACAAGGTTTTACAACAACTCTTTCATATGTTTTTACTGGAGCTACAACAGGAAGCGGTAGTGGAACTGGAAACGGATCAACGTTTAATGTAGGTGTCACAAATGTGACTATAACTGCTACAAATTCTTGTGGCACAACAAATTGCAGTTTTACGGTTACAATTATTGACAACATAAACCCTACAATTACCTGTCCACCCGATGTAAATGCAATCACCAATACGGGATGTACTGCAACTGGAGTTGTTTTAGGAACACCCGTTGTAGCCGACAATTGTGGAGTAGCATCCGTGGTCAACAATGCACCTTCAGCATTTCCACTGGGGGTTACAACCGTAATATGGAAAGTCACAGACAATAGCGGCAATACCGCCACCTGCAACCAAACAGTCACAGTAACTGATGTAAACAATACCTGCGGCACCTGTAATTTCCTAACCAATACAGACTTTGAAATTCCGGTAGTAAGCTCATCAGTTCCAGGTTGGTCTTCTCCGGGATTTATACAAACTCCTGAGATAAACGTTCCGTCATGGCATACAACAGCGAGCGACGGAAAGATAGAAATATGGGATGGAAGGCCTGCAGCAATGAATGCCCCTGCCTATTCGGGGAATCAATTTGCAGAATTAAACTGTACCCAGATTGGTACGCTTTATCAGAATTTTACTGCTGTTAGCGGAACTGCTGTATTGATTTCATTTGCCCACAGAGGACGTTATACAGGACTGGATAAAATGGCAGTGACAATAGGACCGGTAGGGGGCCCTTTTGTAGCTGTAGATACCTGTTACGATAACTTTGCTGGCGGATGGTCCTATTATAGCTTGCCTTATACTTTCCCAAGTAGTGGTCCCTATCAAATCCGTTTTGCATCAATTTATTCTAATGGAGGAGTCTATGTAGACATCCCAACACCAGATGTAAAAAGAGCTGGGGGGAATTGGCTTGATGCCATTACGATTGCTTGTCCCACACCGGGTGGACCGACGATAACTCCCGGAGGTCCTGATAATGTTTGTCAATCGGCAACTCCAGTGCCCATCACATTAATCGGGGCAGGAATAGGTGGTTCAGCAACAACAGGGGCATGGTCAATAATTTCCGGTGGAGGTACGTTGAGCAGTACATTGCAGACCGCTACTCCTTCTTTAGTAACATACACACCGGTTGCCAACTTTTCAGGAACGGTTATTTTAAAATTATTATCAAACGGATCACCCGCTTTAAGTGCAACAAGAACTATAACGGTAAATGCTCAACCAGCAGCACCGGCAGCAATTACCGGAACAACAACAGTTTGTATCGGATCGACAACTCAATTATTTGATACTACAGTAGGTGGAGTTTGGTCAAGTGTCAGTACAGGAGTTGCTACAATAAGTAATCCTTCTATGGTATCGCCAGGTGGAATAATTAGTCCTGTTTCAGCAGGGACTTCTCTAATTATTTATACTGTTTCAAATGGAACTTGCACAAACTCTGTAACTCAATTAGTAACTGTAAATCCATTACCAACTGCTACAGCAGGTGGTCCAAACAGCGTATGCCAATCTGCGACACCAACTGCTCTGACCTTAAATGGTGCGAGTATTGGTGGAGGTACAACTAGCGGAGCATGGTCAATAATTTCAGGTGGTGGAAATTTAAGTAGTACAGCACAGACTGCAAATCCCGAAACAATTACTTACACACCTGCTGCAAATTACTCCGGTCCGGTAATTTTGAGATTAACTTCCAACAATCCAAATTCATGTGGAATAGCCACATCGGACAGAACAATCACTGTAAATCCATTGCCAACGGTCGCAGTAATTACCGGTACAGCAAATGTTTGTGTCGGGTCGACAACTCAATTAGCCAATGCAACCAGTTTTGGATCATGGTCAAGTGGAAGTCCCGTAATCGCAACTGTATCAGCTGGTGGCGTGGGTGGTTCGGGTGGTTTAGTAACCGGAGTATCAGCCGGAACTTCATTGATAACCTATACTGTTAATAATGGAACTTGCTCAAACTCGGTTACTCAATTGGTAACTGTAAATCCATTTCCTACTGATACTGCCGGTGGACCAAACAGCGTATGTCAGTCTGCGACACCAGTTGCTATAACTTTGAGTGGAGCAAGTATCGGTGGAGGTGCAACTACCGGAGCATGGTCAATTATTTCCGGAGGTGGAAATTTAAGCAGCACGGCACAAACGGCAAATCCGGAAACAATTACTTACACACCTGCTGCTAATTATTCAGGTCCGGTAATTTTGAGATTAACTTCCAATAATCCAAATTCATGCGGAATTGCCACATCAGACAGAACAATTACTGTCAATCCGTTGCCAACAGTGGCTCCAATTAACGGAACGACAACAGTTTGTGTCGGGTCAACAACTCAATTAGCTGATGTAACTGGAGGCGGAATTTGGTCAAGTGGTTCTACAAATATTGCACTTATTAACGCTTCTGGCGTAGTTACCGGTGTTTCACCCGGAACTTCTGTAATTTCATATTCTGTTTCAAACATGAATGGTTGCAAAACCATTGTGACTATTTTAGTTACTGTTATAGCTTTACCGACAATACCGGTAACTTTAGTCACTCAACCAACTTGTTCGGTGGCAACCGGAACAATTACAGTTACGGTTCAGAATGTAAGTGATATGTATAGTTTTGATAACGGGGTTTCATTTCAGGCAAGTAATATAAAATCGGGGTTAGTGGCCGGAAGTTACAATGTCATTATCAAAAGCATTGGTGGATGTAGTTCGGCGGTCAGTTCTGCAACAATTAATGCGCTTCCTACAACACCAACTACTCCAATTGTTGGAACAGTAACACAGCCAACTTGTTCATTGGCAACCGGAAGCATCGTGCTAAGCGGTTTGCCTTCGGGAAGCTGGAAAATCAATCCCGGAGCTATTTCCGGTTCGACAATAAGCACTACCATTTCCGGTTTAGTGGCCGGAACGTATAATTTTACAGTTACTAATTCGGTTGGTTGTAATTCTGCTGCTTCTACAAGTGTTTTTATTAATTCTCAACCAAATGCACCAACAATTCCTGTAATTTCAGTTACTCAACAAACGTGTTCGGTAGCTACCGGTACAATTACTGTAACTGTTCAGAACGCAAGTGATTCATATAGTTTTGATAATGGAGTAACTTATCAGGCAAGTAATATTAAATCGGGTTTGGTGGCTGGAAATTATAATGTGATTATAAAAAGCATTGGTGGATGTAGTTCAGTAGTCAGTCCTGCAACAATTAATGCTCTTCCAACAACGCCAGCCACGCCAATTGTTGGAACTGTAACACAGCCAACTTGTTCATTGGCAACCGGAAGCATCGTGCTAAGCGGTTTGCCATCGGGAAGCTGGAAAATAAATCCAGGTAATATTACAGGTTCAACAACAAGTTCCACCATTTCAGGTTTAACTGCTGCAACCTATAATTTTACGGTTACAAATTCTACCGGATGTAATTCCGCTGCTTCTGCAAGTGTTGTTATCAATTCACAACCAACTACACCTACAATTCCAATAACCTCAGTCACGCAACCAAGCTGTTCGGTGGCTACCGGAACAATTACAGTTACTGTTCAAAATGCCAGTGATTCGTATAGCTTTGATAACGGGGTTTCATTTCAGGCAAGTAATATAAAATCGGGGTTAGTGGCCGGAAGTTACAATGTCATTATCAAAAGCATTGGTGGATGTAGTTCTGGTCTAAAAAATACTATAGTAAATGTTGCTCCAGATTGCAATAATATTGATTTGAAAGTAGTCGAAACGGTAAATGCTACCATAGCAATTGTTGGACAGCCGGTAGTATTTACAATTGTAGCAACTAATAATGGACCTGATAATGCAACAGGTTCGCTAGTTACTGTCAAATTACCGGATGGCTATACCTTAGTTTCAAATACTTCAACAATAGGGACGTATGATTCAACAACCGGAGTTTGGACAATTGGCTCATTAAATAATGGTCAATCCGAAACATTAACTATAATAGCAACAGTCAACTCTAGCGGCAATTATGTCCTGACCTCAATAATTCAATGTAATGAAGTTGAGGTAACGCTTGTAAACAATATATCATCGGGTGAAATAGTACCAACAGATTTATTCATACCCGATGGTTATACTCCAAACGGAGATGGTTACAATGATAAATTTGTGATTAAACATGCAGTATCTGTAAAAATCGAAATTGAAATATATAATCGTTGGGGAAATTTAGTTTACCAAAATATTGATTATCAAAACGATTGGGATGGGAAAGGTTCAGGAAATTTACTTGGGAAAGATTTACCGGGAGGTACATATTATTGCGGTATCAAAGTCATCAATATTTCAACTGGAGTACTTGTTGGTAATCATTTAAAATATATCACATTACGACGTTAAGAGCATTGGAAAGAGAATTGTAACAGCAAAAAGCAATGCGATTATTTCAAAACTATATTGACCTAATAATTATTCAACTACCCAAAATAAGGTGGATGTTCATTTTGTGCGTTTTGTTTGCTCCTAATTCACTCAAAGCTCAACAAGAACCTATGTATTCACAATATATGTTCAATATGATTCATATCAACCCGGCTTATGCAGGCAATCGGGCTACGGATAATATCACAACTATTTATCGAAAACAATGGGTTGGAATTGTGGGAGGACCCACCACCGCTACTTTATCGTGGGATGCACGGCAAGTAGACAGTAATGTGGGATATGGCTTATTAATTTATAATGACCAATTGGGAATTGAAGCAACCTCAGGTTTTCAGGCATTTTACTCTTATCGCATACCTTTCAAAAATTCCTTTTTATCTTTTGGTTTGAGTGCAGGAGTTTTAAATTATCGGGCAGCTTTTTCGCAGGTAATAACAGCACAGGACAGCGATCCACTTTTTCAGGAAGATGTTTCCGGATGGCTTCCAACGGCTGGAGTTGGAGCGTTATATGCCGCCGAGCATTGGTACATTGGACTTTCTGTACCTGCTTTGTTTGACACAAAAATTAATGCGCAGAATCAGCAAGCCATTGTTGGAGCAAATAATCATTACTTTCTGACCGGAGGTTATATTTTCGATATTTCAGACGTTCTTAAACTTAAACCATCCATTTTGCTGAAAGCTGTAAAAGGAGCTCCATTTGAATATGATTTTAATTTAAACGCCTGGATTAATGATTATTTAGGATTAGGAGTTAGTTATCGAACGGGCGATGCAGCAATTGGAATGTTTGAACTTCAGATATCCCCTCAGTTTCGACTCGGATATGCTTTCGATTACACCATCTCTAATCTGAAAACATACAACATAAACGGAACACACGAACTCATGCTGAGATACGAATTTGGAAAAGATAAGAATCAACGCACTTTATCGCCTCGCTACTACTAAGTTAGGTTTAATTGTAAAATGGTAACAAATAGTTAGTCTAAGATGAAATTTTCAACTCTAAAAATATTGGCCTGGTTGATTTGTATGGTATCTACATCAATACTATATGCAGGGACAAGTACCAATAAAAAATTACCAATCTCGTCAAACACCTTATTAAAAAAAGCAGATATTGCTTATAATACGGCGAGATTTGCGGTTGCAGTTGTATATTATGAAACATACATGCACAATCATTCAGATGATAAACCTGAAATTCTATCCAAATTAGCCGATTGTTATTGGCAAATGAGAGAATATGATAATGCATTTCGGATTTACAAATCGCTTTATCCAAATACAAGCAATAGTCAAAATCAGCAAATTAAATATAGAATTGCCGAGTTATATGCCCGTTACGGGTTGTACCAGCAAGCATCAGACTGGTTGAAAGATGTGCCCGGTCATCAATTAAAAGCAAAATTGTACAAAAACAAAAATGCACTGAATAAAATGAAAAAAGATTCGCTTGAATGGAAACTCGTTTATCTAAATATTAATACTCCTTATCGTGAATTTTCTCCTTTTATGGCTAATAATAGCTTGTTTTTCAGCAGTAATAAACCGCTTACACACAAAACAAAGTCATTTGGCTGGGATGGTGAGAATTATGCACATTTGTGGGAAATTCAACTGTCCAATATCGATACAACTGAAAGTAAAACTATACAAAACAACCATTTAACAAAATCAATATCCCGACAAAAAACCAATCAACTTGCGGGAATCTATGAATGTGGTGATACAAAATCTAGCATCAGTTTTAACCGCTCAATGCAAAACGAGACAACAATCAATGCTGATTTAAAGCCGGTAGGTAAAACAGTAAATGGCCTTGACAACATGTTGTTTAATGCAGGGTCGATTTCAATTGATAAAAATAATCATTTCTACTTTTCAGCGAATTACACAAAAGCAGATAAAAATGGAGTAAATAGAATTTGTATTATGGAGGGTATTCTTAGTCCTTCAGGAATAACAAATATTCAAAGATTAACTTTTGGTGATGCCAATGCATATTCGGTAATGCATCCAGCTATAAATTCAGATGGAACCCTATTGGTTTTAAGTAGCGACAAAACAAACGGTAAAGGTGGTTATGATCTCTATTATTCATTATGGAATGAAATGAATCAAAGCTGGGACACCTTAAAAGCATTAGGGAATAACATAAATACCATTGGAAATGAGGTTTTTCCGAGTATTACTCCAAACGGCTATTTGTATTTTAGTAGCGATAACTTGCCTGGTTTAGGTGGATTAGATATCTTCCGGATTCCGATTCAAGATGCCCTAAATGGAAAAGGAGAAATTGAACATCTAAGTTATCCAGTCAATAGTTCTGCTGATGATTTTGGTTGGACGCAACAAGATAGTGTGGGGCTAAAAGGATTTTTCACATCCGATAGGCTAAATAACGATGACAATATTTACAGTTTTACCTACAATCCGGTAAAATCAGTAATTCCACCCCGTAAATCCTTTTTTGAAGGCTTCGTTCTGGAAAAACAATCCTTAAAACTAATTGCTGGAGCAACTGTATTTCTTTATAATATCAAGGAAGACACTGTATATATTGCAAAAACTGACAAAACCGGTAAATATCATCTACCGGTTCGTACAACAAGCGAAGTAATTATTAAAGCTGTGGATAAAAAATACATAAGCGACTGTATATCTACGAGTATTGTGTTCGCACCTCATCCAAAAGACACAATTCAAAATGCTCCACGCGATTTATTGCTCGACAAATTTAAGGTTGGTTTCAAATGGAAGCTCAGCAATATTCATTACGATTTTGACAAGTGGAACATACGCGCCGATGCTGCGCCAATTCTGGACAGCGTAGTCATGATATTAAACGAAAACCCGATTACCATTGAATTGGGTTCACACACCGACTCCCGTGGATCTTTTAAATACAACGAACGATTGTCGCAACATCGTGCTGAATCTGCTGCAGCCTATCTTATTCAACACGGTATAAATACCCAACGAATTACCGCCAAAGGCTATGGTGAATACCAATTGCTGAATCGATGCTCGGATGGTGTGCCTTGCAGCGATGCAGAACATCAAGCTAACCGTCGTACGGAAGTAAAAGTTACGGGTTATACAACTCCTCAAAAAGTGTCAGAGAGTATTAATCCGGACAAATTTAAAGATAAATCAGTTATCAATAAAAATCAATTGCCAACAGATTTTTTTGAGGGATGTAAATTACCATAAAAAAACTTCAGGGCTTTGAAATTGCGTAAACCTCCTCAGACATTTTAGTTTGAAAAGGTTTTTTATATTAATCAACAATTAGCAAAAATGTGATATAAAAAAAATAAATCTAAAAAAATGTATTTTTTGTTTTTTAGATAAAATTACATAGAAATAAAACAATATCCTAACTGATTATTGCGAATTGTAACCAATTTCAAGTAAAAGCTTGAAATTTACGTATCAAATCATTGTAATTTTGGAAGTTATCTTAATTACAGAAATTATTCTTTAATAGCTAGTTTTCAGACAATTAACCACATATAATTAAATTAATAATTTTTAATACTGCAATTTTTCTTTAATTCATTTATTTGATATTCTGATATTTAGCTATTATTGATTAATAATATATTGACAATTTAATTCATATTAGTTCTAAATTAGAGTCATGAATACTATAAAAGTGATAGCATTCATGAAATTTCCAATACATTTGCTGAAATTTTTCTTTAATCAATGAGAATCAACTCTAAAATACGCTACGGTTTACGCACTATCATTGAAATTGCTAACCACACTGATCCAAACGGTGTGTTGCAAAAGGATATAGCAAAAAACCAACATATTTCGTTGAAATACCTGGATAGTATTATCTCATCGTTGAAAATTAAAGGTTTGGTTGCAAATTCAAAAGGACGTGGCAGTGGCTACATTTTGACCCGTGAGCCTAAGGATATTAGCATGTTGGACATTTATACAGCTTTTGAGCAAATTGTTGTGGTTGAATGCATTAACAACATGAGCCTTTGTGACAGGAATTCACACAATTGCAAAGCTCAAAATTACTGGATGGAATTTAATATTGAATTCCGGAAAATTTTGCTTAGAAAGACATTGGCACAGGTTTTACAGGAAACGCATTATGAATGTAATGATGCTTTGATTGAAATGCCCATAATTAGTGCTTAATTCTTGCTATTTTTTTTGTTAATCAATGCTACCAATGTGATAGCATATATAATAAAAATAGCATATATATTCAACTATAATAAATATTTTTTTCTTGTTAAATGCTACTAAAACTATAGCATATATTATTAATAAAAATTCATTAAAACAATTATGACAAAGAGAATCTTTTTACTTCCGATTATTATGCTTACAATCAGCTTCATGTCGGGCAATGCGGTACAGGCACAAAGTCTTAAATTAAACCAAAAGACTTTCAATATGAGTATTAATGGTACAACTAATGTACACAATTTTGAAACTAAAGTAACTCAGGCAGGTGGTGACTTAGTAATATCAGACAAGAAAGTACAATCGTTTTCAGTTGAAATTCCGGTAAAGGGCATTAAAAGCAACGAAAAACTAATGGACACAAAAACCTATGAAGCTTTCGATGCAGACAAGAATCCAAGAATCACGTTTAAATCTACCGATGTAAATTCATTGAAAGTCGACGGAAGTGACATTAATGTAAGTGTAACCGGAAATATGACGATTGCAGGTGTAACCAGAAAGGTAACTATAATTGCTGCTGGTAAAACTGTAAAACCGGGTGTATATGAATTTAAAGGCAGTATTCCTGTAAAAATGACAGATTATAAAATGAAACCACCTACCGCAATGTTGGGTGTAATGAAAGTTGGTGATGATATCAAACTTAAATTTGATGTGACTTTCGAAGGAGCTGCAATAAACTAAATTTAAAAAATAATTTTTGCTAACAATAAATATAATAAAACAATTATCCACAAAAACAAAAACAAAATGAAAAAATTAATTTTAACTTTTTCTGCTGCTATAATGTTATGCAGCACAATGTTTGCACAACTTCGTGCTACAGATCAGACTGGCGTTAACGTGTTTGAAACTCCAAAAACGGATGTTCTGTTTACAGGACCAAAAGTAGAATTTGGCGGTTCAATTGCAATGCCTTATATCGCTTTGCAACAAAGTAATTTTTTGACTGGAACCGCTGGTGATAATCCTGCAACTAATCCGAGTGCATTATTTAAAAACTCACCGAACTTTGCCTTATCAATGGCTAACTTAAATATAAACAGCTATTTGGCTGATGGGGTTACTTTACAGGTAAGTTTATATCTTGCTTCGAAACATCACAATGAAACATGGGTAAAAGGTGGTTATGTTCAATTTGACAAAGTTCCGTTTATTAAACTGGATCTATTGGATCAAATCATGAAATATACAACTATTAAAGTTGGTCAAATGGACGTAAACTACGGTGATGCTCACTTCCGTCGTTCAGATGGTGGTAATGCTATTTACAATCCATTTATGGAAAACTACATTATGGACGAATTTGCAACTGAAATTGGTGCAGAAGCCGATGTTAACTACAAAGGTATCGTTGGAACTCTATCTGTTACAAACGGAAATCTTAATCCAAGTTTAGCTGCTGTAGACACGGCAGCCGTGAGTCTAAACTCAATCTATCCATCAAAACCTAATGCATATTATTCAGGTCATAATGCATCTATCATAGCTAAATTAGGATACGACAAACAAATTACAGATAATTTCCGTGCTCGTATTACCGGTTCTATTTATTATAACTCTGGTGCAATTTCAAATACTTTATTTGGAGGCGACCGCACAGGTTCTAACTACTCAGCAGTTATGTATAATGCTGCTCCAGGAACAACAACAGCATTTAATGGCCGTTTCAACCCTGGCTTCTCGGATAAAATTGCAACTTTTATGGGTAACTTGTTCTTGAAATATAAACCATTAGATTGGTTGTCAGTTGAATCATTTACTACTTTTGAGTCAGCTTCAGGTCGTACAACTGCAGAATCTTCAGATCGTAAAGCTCAACAAATTGCAACAGATTTGATTTTCCGTTTTGGCAAAAATGAGAACTTCTTTGCTGGTGTTCGTTACAACACACTTACAGCTACAGTTGCAAAATCAGTGGTAGCTCCAATAGCTGCAAAAGCAGCAACAGCAGGTTCTCCTGCAGTAACCAAATGGTTAGATGATAATGATCATTCAAAAGGTGCTTATTCAATTGTTCCAGCAGTTGCTGCTACTGCAGCAACTCCTTACGTTGCTGGTTATTTTATCAACCCTTACGATATTGCTATCAGCAGATTAGCAGTAAGCGCAGGTTGGTTTGTAACTAAAAACATTATGGCTAAAGTAGAATATGTAGACCAAAAATACAGTGGATTCCCAACAGGGAACATTTTTGATGGAGCTAAATTTAGTGGTTTAAGTGCTGAAGCAGTTATTTCTTTCTAAGAAAAGCTTTTCATAATAAATTAGAAACCGGTAAGATTATTCTTACCGGCTTCTTTGTGTAAAAAACTTTAGTAATCCAACACCAAAGTTATCTTAGAGAATTAGTGACAAGTGGCTGAATTAAGGACTTATGTCGCGGAGTGGCCAACCGTAAATAAGGGGGAAACGAATTGCAACCAAAGGAAGAAATAAATTACCCGACAATTAGTTTTTATTTTGACAAGTAAAAATGAAAAATAACCTTTTCAAGGAATATTGAGTATTGATTAGTAACAAAAAAAATCAGATTCCAACTTATAATAATTGATTCATCCTGATGACAAAAAAGCCCTTTTCCGTTTGGAAAAGGGCTTCTGTATAATGTATAAGAAGCAATTATGCCAGTTTGTTCACAAACACAGCTAACTTGGATTTTAAGTTGCCTGCTTTATTTTTGTGAATGATATTACGCTTTGCTAATTTGTCGAGCATTGCACTGATTTTAGGTAGCATTTCAGTTGCTACAGTTTTGTCAGTGGTTGAACGCAATTTGCGAACAGCATTACGAGCAGTTTTTGCATAATAACGATTGTGCAATTTCTTCTTGTCAGTCTGACGAATTCTTTTAATCGATGATTTGTGATTTGCCATCTCAATCTTTGTTTTTTAAATCTTTATTTGTTTGTAGTCCCTAGGGGAGTCGAACCCCTCTTTCCAGGATGAAAACCTGGCGTCCTAACCGATAGACGAAGGGACCTTTCGGTCAATGTTGCACGAGCATTGTTATCCTCAATTGCGGGTGCAAATATACGGCACTTTTTTGAATTTACAAAGGCTTTGCAGCAAATATTTCTATTTTTTCGTAAAGTCTTATTTTTCAGAGCTAAAGACTTATACAACAAGCTAATTTAAGTCTGATTTTGAATAAACTGATCAATATATTTGTTACATTTGCACATTCAAAATGAATTTATGCAAGCCAAAACTACCGGATTAATTATTCATAAAACGAAATATAGCGATTCGGCAACCATCATAACGGTTTATACACGTGAATTTGGCCGTGTTTCGTATTTAGTGTATGGAGCGAACAAGAAAAAGTCGGCAAACCGCTCAGCATTGCTTCAACCCCTTTCGATATTGAATCTGGAAGTAAGTCACTCACCGGGGAAAGATATACAGCGCATTAAAGAAATGAGGCTCGAATACCAATTCAGCGGAATTCCTTTCGATCCGGTAAAAAATGCACTGGCATTGTTTATTTCAGAAATCCTTTTCAAATCATTACGCCAAACAGAACCAGATGAACCACTATTTTTATTTCTCGAGAATTCCATTCAGCAATTAGACTGCTGTCAAACAGGAGTTCAGAATTTTCATCTTGTCTTCCTTCAAAAACTGACCCGTTATCTTGGCTTCGAACCCTATGTGGAGGAAGGTGGAAAATATTTTGATTTGATGAACGGTATATTTTTGCCGGAAAGACCGCTGCATGTTCATTTTCTGACACCTGAACTAACTTTGCGATTTTCCGAACTATTAGACACTGACTACGTGAACATGGACAAGTTGGTTCTGACACGCGAGAATCGCTCCGTATTGCTCAAAAACATGGTTGAATACTATAGACTTCACATCCCCGAATTTCAGAGCTTACATTCGCTGGCTGTATTGCAAAGTTTGTTTGACTAATCGGCTTTTTGGTAGATAATCAATTTTTGACCGGATTTGATTTTATTCCCTGATTTTTTGTTCCATGCTTTCAACTCTTCCACTTTACAGCCATACTCACGTGCTATTGAATAATAAGTCTCACCGGACTTAACTTTATGAGTTAATTTATTGCCGACAGATTCTTTTTTATTTGCTGAACTGGTCACAGTTGACTTTACAGGAACAGTTTCGGAAATTTGATTTTGTACAAGTTTCAGCTTCTGACCCAGTTTTATTTTATTGGAAGTCAGATTATTGAATTTTTTCAACTCATCTACCGACAAATTATACATGTTAGCAATACTGAAAAGCGTTTCATTAGTTTTAACCATATGAGTAGTATTTTCAAATGCCTGATTAGCTGGAATCTGTGCTTGTGTTTCAAGTTCAGGTTTTTTTTCAGGTTCTTTCGATGGAGTTGATTCAGATTTTGCAATTGCAAGTTTTGGACTTACTTTTTCAATGGAAATTATTATCAATTTTTGTCCAACATGAACTATACCACTGAAAATATTATTGATTTTCTTCAACTGTTCTATCGAAGTGTTATATAAATTGGAGATACTGAACAAAGTCTCGCCTTTCTGCACAATATGCGAAGTTTTTGTTTGAGCTAAAACAGCTTTCTGTTCAACTTTCATCGTATCCGGTTTCAGTTGATTTTCGGCTTGTTGAACCGGCAAGTTTTCGCGAGGTTGAAGCGCATTGACCAACAACATAGTTTCAGCATCTTTTACTTTCAACCGTTGGTTGGGAGTAATTTTGTTTCCTTTGATTTTATTCTTTTTCTTGAGTTCCGTCAGGGTTAAACCATACTTTAAAGCTATATCAACCAGATTATCCCCCTTTTTTACGCGATAGTACCGTGCAGGAATAAACTTTTTGGTTTGTGTTGTGGAACCCATAACCGGATAAGCCGAATTATCAGCCATCTGTTGTGAAAAGTTTTTTTGCAAATTAACTTCAGCAGGTGCAACAGCAATTTGTTGATTATTGAAAATAACACGTCCGGCTTTTATATAGCGTCTGAGATAATAGGGTTCGTCGGAATTGGAAATAATTATTCCGTGCTGGGTTGAAGCATGAATAAAATTAAACCTGCCATCCTGATCGGCATTAACCACAATACCAACGTGTCCAACCCTTTTACCGGGTCGACGACCTGCAAAGAAGACCAAATCGCCTCTTTTCAGGTTGCAGCGGTCGACAGTATCAAATTGTTCAGCCTGATCGGATGACGAAGCTCCAAGTTTAAACCCAAAATTACGGTAGACGAAAGATGTGAATCCAGAACAATCGAAAGAACTGGATTCGCCCTTGCCTCCATGATGATAAGGTGAATTCAGAAATATTTTCCCATAATTGATAATGGAGTCGGTAAGTAAAATCTGTTTTGAAGAAAAGCCACTAACGTTAGCCGAATCAGTTGTATGCGAATAGTTTTTCTCGGAATACAGTTGTTGGGCAACTGAAAAAACGGAGAAAAACACAAGGAAAGAAATCAAAAAAAAATACTTCTGCAACGACATGCTTTGAATAGCCTGATAATTAATGTATTGCAAAGATACTTTTTTTGAATGACAAAGCAGGAGCAATTTTTTCTTTTTAATATAAAAAGAGATTCTTTTCAGAAATCATTAAAAAGTTAGTTCGGCTTCTGTTTCTTTAACAACAAAGCTAACATTTGCACCCAGAATAAGTGGCAAATTATAATCGACATGCCCTGCTGGGAAATTAAAGCAAACCGGAAAAGTATAGTCGCTCACAGCATTGAGAATAATTTCAGAAATGGTCTGTTTCATAAGCGGATCTTCGTCGCACTCCGAAAACTGACCAACAAGTAAGCCTGAAAGTTGAGCCAAAACGCCACTAAACCGCAAGTTTTGCATCATGCGGTCGATGTGATACGGTTTTTCTGCAATATCTTCAATAAATAAAATATTATTTTGGTAGGGCAAATCAAACTGACTACCGCGCAAAGCCATTAAAACGGATAAATTTCCTCCAATCAACTTTCCTGTTGCTTCTCCGGCTCTGTTCAGTTTGTGAAGCGGAATAGAATACATTGGAAAGTTGCCAAACAAACTGTCTTTCATTCGGATCACTTGTTCAGAATCTGCCGGCAATTCAGTCAACTGTTTTGCCATAATGCCATGAATGGACGTAATGCCAAGATTCGTAATGACATTATGCAAAATAGTAATATCGCTGAAACCAATCAGCCACTTAGGCGATTTTGCAAAGATTGTAAAATCAAGTTTGTCAATAATTTGAGCCATGCCATAGCCACCACGACTACACAAAATTGCCTTCACTGTCGGATCGTTCAACGCTTCTTGCAAGTCTGCTATTCGTTGCTCTTTTGTGCCGGCAAAACGACCATATTCAGAGCGGCCAAACTTTCCTTCGGTTACCTGCAAGCCCCAAGAACTAAGTACTTTTACTGCACCGTCAATCAGTTCAGGATGTATTTTACCCGAAGGTGAAACAATACGGATTTGGTCATTGAGTTTGAGAAAAGGAGGATTCATTCTGTTTGATTTTAATTAGTATCGTAACCATTTCCAAAGTTCTTTCCAGGTTACCTTTTTGCCATACATCAAAATGCCGGTTCGGTAAATTTTGCCAGCCATCCAGGTTGTACCGATAAACGACAAAACAAGTATACTTAATGAAACTGCTATTTGCCAAACAGGTACACCAAAAGGCAATCGAACCATCATGACAATTGGCGAGGTAAACGGAATCATGGAACACCAGAGAGCGAGCGGCCCATCAGGATTTTGAGCACTGTAAATGGCAGCATAAATAGCAAAAACGATTGGTAAAGTTAGTGGCAATGAGAACTGCTGAGTATCTGTTTCGCTATCAACAGCTGAGCCAACAGCAGCAAAAAGCGAAGCATAAAGCAAGTAACCACCTAAAAAATACACAATGAAGAAAATCGATATTTTCAGGAAATCGAATCCGCTCATCATGCTGTATACCTGCCGAATCATCCCTTCCGTTCCACCTGCCGGAATGGCCTGAGCACCCATCTGACTGGTATGTTGCAGTGTATTCACATCAAGGTTTCCTCCAAAAAAACTTCCGGCTGCCAATGATAAAGCCGAGGTAAGTAAAACCCACATCAGAAACTGTGTAAGTCCAACCAACGCGATACCGATAATTTTCCCCATCATCAACTCAAACGGTTTGACTGAAGAAATTATTACTTCTACAATACGGCTTGTTTTTTCCTGAACCACTCCTGCCATGACCTGCGCACCATAAATGACGATAAACATATAAATTACAAAGGCTGAAATCATGCCAATTATCAATGCCAATTCGGCCGAACCGACTTCTTCCTTGCCATCTTTTCCCCATTTAATTGTCGGAATATCAATATTGGCACGAGAGCTTTCTACCATTTGTTTCAGATTTGGTATATTATATTTTGCCAGTTTCTGTTGTTCCACATAGCTGCTCAATTTGTCCGAAATATAGGTTTTCAACTCCATATTTACTTGCTCCTGCGAGTAAATAGTTGCAGCTTTCGGATTTTTTATCAGATCATCACTAATCAACAACAAAGCTGTAAAATCTTTATTATCAGCATTATACTTCCGAATCCTGTCAACCGGTTGGTCTACGAAATCGAAGAAATAGCTATCGTTACTTTTCAGCACCTTATTAAATTGATTCGTACGATCAATGACATAAATATGCTTTTTACTTCCATCTTTCAAACTTGAAAGCCACAGTGGAACGGTTATCATTCCGGCAAAAAGCAAAGGAGTAAGAAAGGTGAGAATGATGAATGACTTTTTCATCACACGGGTAGTATATTCCCGTTTTATTATCAGAGTGATTTTCGACATAACATTTAAGGGTTAAGGGTCAATGATTATTATCTTACTGTTTCGATAAAAATATCATTCATGCTGGGTAACAATTCTTCAAAAGTATGAATTTCAGTCTGTTTAATGAGTGAACCAAGCAACGAATTATTACTGCCAACATTCATCTTCTGAATTTTACTTTCAACAATACCATCCTTTTCAATTTGCGAAATCAGTTCAAAATCACTTCCTGAAATAGGATTATCGGAACGAACAAGATACATTTTACTGGTATGATTGGCACGAATTTCAGCCACATTTCCCTGCAATACGATTTTAGCCTTATTGACTAATGAAATATTTTCGCACAAATCCTCTACGGTTCCCATGTTGTGAGTTGAAAAAATGATAGTTGCACCATTGTTTCTGAGCTTCAGAATTTCACGTTTCATCAAATCAGCATTTACCGGATCAAATCCGCTGAATGGTTCGTCGAAAATCAACAACTTTGGATTATGCAAAATGGTAGTGATAAACTGCACTTTTTGAGCCATTCCTTTCGAAAGTTCTTCTACTTTTTTGTCCCACCAGGCTTGAATTTCAAATTCTTCGAACCAGTATTTCAAAGCTTTAAGTGCATCGTGTCGACTCATTCCTTTCAGTTGAGCCAGATACAAACATTGCTCACCCACTTTCATCTTTTTGTACAATCCGCGTTCTTCGGGCAAGTAGCCTATCTGTTGTACATCAGCAGGAGTCATGCGTTTGCCATTCAGGCGCACTTCACCACTATCGGGTGCAGTTATGCAGTTGATAATCCGAATCAGCGTTGTTTTTCCGGCGCCGTTAGGTCCCAGCAAACCATAAATGCTGTTTTCCGGTACGGTCAGGCTCACACTGTCCAGTGCTAAATGTCCGGCAAATTGTTTGACAACGTTTTCGACTTCCAGTAATATCATAATGTGATGAATTGGTAATGTAATGATGTGATAATAAGGTGAGGTGATAGATTTATTCTCTATTTATTTTTTAATTTCATTGTCGAGATTATACTTGAAAGTAATTTCTTTACGTTCAATAATTTTACTAATAATTCAGGATTGAAAGGATATTTTTGAGAAAACTGACATAAGAGTAACCAATATTCTGTTTCCTCAGATTCTTTAGCTGCAATTTTTAATTTATGAATAAAATCAGCACTACTTTCACTATTTTATGCCTCTCTTACATTTGCACCTATTGACGTGCACGATTTCAGAATTTGATTTGAAATAACAAATTTTCGATGCTCATCAAGTAATTCCGAAAATGAAATAATATCTAATGCAAACTCAAAACTCAATTCTAAAATCTCATTTCTCTTTTCCAAAACAAATCTTTATCATAATATTATCTACACTTCTCCTAATCAATATATTATCACATCATCTAATCATCACATTTTCCCCTCATCAGCAAAACTGTAATATTGCCCACGGGCAATAATGATATGGTCGATAAATGCAATACCAATGGCTTTACAGCCTTCTTTTACACGACGGGTTATCTGTTCGTCTTCCTGACTTGGTCGGTTTTGTCCCGAAGGATGATTATGAGCAACCACTATAGCCTGAGCCGATTTCTCTAACGCCAGTTTCAGCAACATGGGCACATCCACTACCGTTTGTTTGCTTCCACCCTGCGTCAGTCGCCTTGTTTCAATCACTTTATTGGCACCATTCAGCAGTCCAATCCAAAACTCTTCGTGTGGCAAATCCACAAGCTGTGGTTCAAACAATTCAAACAAATCAAGACTTGACGAAATTTTCTTACGTTCCAATATTTCATTGGTTTTACGGCGTTTGCCAAGTTCTAATGCCGCCATAATGGTTATGGCTTTTGCTTCGCCAATGCCTTTAAATCGTTTGCACAAATCGTGAATTGTAAGTTGCGCCAGTTCATTAATATTATCGTGACATTCGTGCAGAATACGCCGTGAAAGTTCTACTGCCGATTCATCTTTATTCCCCGAAGCTATTAGAATAGCCAATAACTCCGCATCCGAGAGACTCTGAGAGCCTTTGTGCAGCATCTTTTCGCGTGGACGGTCATCTTCAGCCCAGTCACGTATGGTTAGTCTCTTTTCATCCGTTAACATGCTCCAAAAGTACGAAATATTTTCTTTTTCACAAATCGAATTTAGCAGAAAAAAAAAGCTGTATCAAAATATATTTGATGCAGCTTCAATATGTTGTCAAAACAAAGTATTTATATATCCTTCACTTTAAAAGGATTATATGAAATTCCATAATCAAACACATCAGTATGTTCATGATTTTTTATCCATTTTACAATAAAAATAGTAACTGGCAGAAGAATTAATTCGTAAGCTGTTTTCAGAATAATTTGCGTAAAAATCATAATAATCAAATGGTGGTGCTTAATAATACCTGAAAAAGCAATAGTAAAAAAGACCAACGAATCAGCACCTTCACCAAAAATGGTAGAAACTATGGCACGAATACCAAAATGACGACCATGTTGGCGGACTTTCATTTTACTCATTATATAAGCATTGATAAATGACCCAATCAAAAAGGCTATAAAGCTGGCTATTGCAATGCGTTCACTACTAAGTAATATCTGCGCAAAAGCATGTTGATAAATAAAGTGAGGAGACGATGGTAACCAAAAAGAAATCCTGAATATAAAAACAGCAAAAAAATTCAACATAAAACCAATCCAAATTATCATTCTCATCTTTCGGTAGCCCCAAACTTCAGCCACTAAATCGTTGATAATGTATGTTAACGGGAAAATAAGTAGTCCCGCAGTTATATCAAAGCCAAAAACGCGCACTATTTTCTGACTTACAATGTTAGCCACTATCAGGCAGACAGTGAACATCAGACTGCATATCATATAAACAATTGAGACTTTTTTACTCATAGCGTTTGGAGTTTATGAACATAGGCAAAGATAGAAGTTTTTTATTTAATCGAGTAGGAAGTGAGCGATTAGTTCGCTCACTGTCCTCTCACACCACCGTACGTACCGTTCGGTATACGGCGGTTTCTTAATTTACACACGTACAGAGCGATAATAAGTTGAGAAAAATAAGTAACCTGCCTTTAGAAGCGATTCGTTATCGATGGAGGTTTGAAGAATTGGGCTTTTGGCGGTACGCCAATAGCCTTTTCTTGTATTTGAGAACATCATGGCTTCAAAACGGGATATGCCCAGTTTTATCAGATTTTGGAAACGTGTTTTAATTTTCTTCCATTGTTTCCAGATTACCATGCGTAGTCGCCTACGATACCATTTATCAATTACGATTAGCAAATCTTTCATGTTCGCTAATTTGAAGTAATTCACCCAACCAGTGATATACTGCCTAAGTGCTTCTTTCCGCCTTTCATTTCCCCAACCATTACTTCGACAAGTGAGCAGTTTTACTTTCTCTTTCATCTTGATAATGCTTTTGGGGTGTACCCGAAGCAACCCTTTACCATTGTAGATGTAAAAGCTATAACCCAAAAACTTTACGTCTTTGACATGCGCTACTACTGTCTTTTCCTTGTTCACTTTCAGGTAAAGTTTACCCTCTATGAATGGAATAATGTGGTCAAGAGTTCTTTGGGCTGCACGTTTACTTTTGCATAGAATCATACAGTCATCGGCATATCGCACAAATTTATGTCCACGACGCTCTAATTCGTTGTCCACTTCATTGAGCATGATATTGCTCAAAAGTGGACTTAGATTACCGCCCTGTGGTACACCTATCTTTGTTTCTACAAACTTTCCATTCTCTATCACTCCAGCATTCATATATCTATGAATCAACGAAATTACACGACCATCCTTGATTGTCCTTGATAATACTTCTATAAGCTTGCTGTGGCTTACTGTATCAAAGTATTTCTCCAAATCCATATCAACAGCGTATTTATACCCAGCTGTTATGTAATTCTGACATTGTTTCAAAGCATCGTGCGCACTCCGTTTGGGACGAAATCCGTAGCTGTTGTTTGAGAAAAGTGGTTCATAAATGGGAGATAGTATTTGCGCAATGGCTTGCTGTATAACTCTATCCACAACAGTAGGAATTCCTAACTGTCGTTTCTTCCCTCCTTCTTTGGGGATTTCTACTCGTCTAACTGGGTTAGGTTTGTATTTCCCCTTGATTATGGATTGTAGTAATTCATCTTTATGGCTTAATAGATAGTCAAGGAGTTCTTCTACTCCCAATCCATCAACACCACCCCTTCCTTTATTTGACTTTACTTGTTTGTAAGCTTTGTTCAAATTTGTTGGAGAAAGAATCATTTCTAAAAGCCCATAATCCGCTTGTTCAATGGTTGTGAAGTTGTTTTTAGTTATCCCAATGTAAGTCTGCACTCCAAGTTTGCTTTCGGTTTCCGACCTATCCTTACCCTGTGAGTTATCCTGAGATATTTTCTGCTTTCTACCTTTCATTGGGTAACATTCATTTACTTTCACTTGATTAAGATTCAGCCCTTCCCTACTTCTTTTTTTTTTTTCGGTA
>SESG01022073.1_pt1 | contig 31687 bp, 30 predicted proteins | sample 3171421 | NCBI WGS metagenome assembly SESG01 (sample SAMN10866946, study PRJNA518727) | freshwater metagenome | biome: subpolar coniferous forest; feature: holomictic lake; material: water; isolation source: holomictic Lake 227, 6 m and 8 m depth | place: Canada: near Kenora, Ontario | collected...
GATAATTTCCTCTCCGTTTTTGTTTTATTAGTATTAAACATGAAACCTATATACAAGTTTACTTGCTAAAAGCAAACCTGTTTATTTACATCATTCCACCCATTCCACCCATGCCACCGCCCATTCCAGCGCCCATGTCCATACCAGCCTTCTTGTCTTCAGGCTTGTCTGTTATCATTACTTCTGTCGTTAGCATCAATGATGCAACAGAAGAAGCATTGATAAGTGCTGTTCTTACAACCTTAGTTGGGTCTATAACACCAGCTTTTATAAGATCTTCGTATGTATTTGTGTGTGCGTTGTAACCAAAAGAAGGACTAGTGTTTGTTCTGATCTTGTCGATAACTATTGAACCATCAACACCTGCGTTATTAGCAATCTGTCTTGCTGGTTCTTCTAGTGCACGTCTTACTATTCTAACACCTGCATTCTGGTCTTCGCTATCAAGTTTTAATGTATCTATCTTTGAAAGAGTTCTTAAAAGAGCAACTCCGCCTCCAGGAACTATACCCTGCTCATGAGCAGCTTTTGTCGCATGAAGAGCATCTTCAACTCTTGCTTTCTTTTCTTTCATTTCTGTTTCTGTAGCAGCACCTATATGAATAACAGCAACTCCACCAACTAGCTTAGCAAGTCTTTCCTGAAGTTTTTCTCTGTCATAATCAGATGTTGTTTCTTCTATCTGCTTTCTTATCTGTTTAATTCTTGAATCGATATCTGCTTTCTTGCCAGCACCATCAACTATTGTTGTGTTGTCTTTGTCGATATTGATCTTTTTTGCTTGTCCAAGCCATTCAACAGTAGCAGTTTCAAGTTTGTGTCCAAGTTCTTCGCTGATTACCTGTCCACCTGTAAGTGTAGCAATATCTTCAAGCATTGCTTTACGTCTATCGCCAAAACCAGGAGCCTTAACTGCAGCTATCTGCAATACTCCACGAAGTTTGTTAACGACAAGAGTAGCAAGTGCTTCACCGTCTACATCTTCTGCTATTATAAGAAGTGGTTTACCCATTTTTGCTGTTGTTTCAAGTATAGGAAGAAGGTCCTTCATATTACTTACTTTCTTCTCAGAAATAAGTATGTAAGCATCATTTAGAGAACAAACCATTCTTTCTGGGTCTGTTACGAAGTAAGGAGATAGATAACCTCTATCAAACTGCATACCCTCAACTGTATCAAGTGTTGTTTCCATTGATTTTGCTTCTTCTACAGTGATAACGCCTTCTTTGCCGACTTTACCCATAGCTTCAGCTATTATATTACCAATTGATTCGTCGTTGTTAGCAGAGATTGTACCAACCTGAGCTATCTCTTTTTGATCTTTTACTGGTTTAGAAAGTGTGTCTAGTTCCTTAATAACGATTTCTACAGCCTTATCTATACCCTTTTTTATTTCCATTGGATTAAGACCAGCAGCAACTGCCTTTACGCCTTCTCTGTATATCGCCTGTGCAAGAACTGTAGCTGTTGTTGTTCCATCACCTGCAACATCAGAAGTCTTGGAAGCAACTTCCTTAACCATCTGTGCGCCCATATTCTCAAATTTGTCTTCAAGGTCTATTTCTTTTGCAACTGTTACACCGTCTTTTGTTATTGTTGGAGAACCATAACTCTTGTCTATAACTACGTTTCTTCCTCTTGGTCCCAATGTTACTTTTACAGCATCTGCTAGTATGTTAACACCGTTAAGTATTTTTGCTCTCGCTTCATGTTGAAAAATTAATTGTTTAGCCATTTTAAATATACCTCCTGATTTTTATTCTTAAATTAGTTCTCTATTACGCCAAGGATGTCATCTTCTCTCATAATAAGGTGCTCTTCATTAGAGATCTTTACCTCTGTTCCTGAGTATTTACTAAAAAGGATCTTGTTTCCAGCTTTTACTCCAGGAGTTACTCTGTTTCCATTGTCTAATAATTTTCCATTTCCTACAGCAACGACTATACCTTCAACTGGTTTTTCTTTAGCTGTATCTGGAATGATTATACCGCCCGCTGTTTTTGATTCTTCCTGCACTCTTTTTACAAGAACACGATCGTTAAGTGGTCTTACTTGCATTTTAATGTCCTCCTTAAATTACTGATTTTTTATATATGTTAAAAAATAAGTTCAAAATCGGTCACAGCCCAATATGGATACCCCTTGTTTCAAAGTCAAGGGCAGGCGGTCATCTCTTATAGCAAAAATGCCTGAGACTCGCAACTAGAAAGACTGACGTTATTTAAGACGAAACTCAGCTTTTTCAAGATTGGCCTTGATTTCTTTGCATTTTTTCAAAGCTAGCTCAATATCTATTTTCGGTTTAACAGCACTTTCGTTCAATTTTGATATCTCATCTAAATAACTTAAAAATTCTGTTTGGCCCTTATACTTACCTTCTGGATAATATATTGGATCATTAATTAATGTTACTACTGAATTTAACGCCAGAAGATCCTTTTGGGTAATAGTTTCTGCTGTCTTATTTAGAATATTATATAAAGCGAAATCTATTAAGATGTTCGTCTCTACGTTAAGTCCTCTAACACCTGTATATCTTTCAAGAATAAAGATGACATCATCAATATCGATTCTGTGGTTAGCATATATGACCTTTTCCTGAGCCATTTTAGTAATTTCTTCTAATTTAGTGTAATTTCCATTCTTTAGCTGCGTATAAAGATCTGCTTTTTGAATAACACCTATTGCTTCATTAAGTATTAAGACATCTCTTTCGCTAATGACCGTAGGGATATATTCAGATAAAGCATCCAATAGATCATTAGCATTATCTAGAGTTACACCTTTATTTAATAATTCTATTATTCTCTGTTCAGGTTTTTTATCACTCTCTTTAACTATCAGGCGATCATTCGTGAATTTCTTTATTTCAATTATTTTTGATTGCAATCCATCACCATCAGTAAGTCGAACATAGCTCGCTTCAAGCTTTTTGTTATCAGGAAAAAAAGTAACGCCTTTATCTTCAGATATAAAGTAGGGTCTTTCTGAACCTTTTTGAGAAATATGAACTGTAAAAAGTAAAGAACCTCCTGGCTTTAATATCCTTAATAATTCATCTAAGGTATTCTTCATCATGTCTTTATCGTCATATTCATAATCTAGGACTGACGCTGTACTAAATATCATATCAAAAGACTGGCCTGGAAATTTAGTATCGTTGATAGAACGTTCAAAATAGTATTTTTTTGATTTAAATTCTTCGCTCAAACTAATATCTAGACCATATGCGTCTATGCCTTTTTCTCTAAGTTTAGAAACAAAATTACTTTCTCCCATTCCTACATCTAAGACTTTTTTACCACTCAACATATCTAACAATCTCGGTATGTAGACTTGTTTATCAGTCTTTTCAGTTTTAGTTCCGTTTTTTGGACCAAACAAAAACATCCCATACGTACCTGCTATATTTTCAAAAAATCTATTCGTAACAGCATAATTTATTTTAGAACCATTCTCTTTTGAAATAACAATATAGCCATTATTAACAACTTCAACTTTTCTAGTTAGTCCTGATTCTGGTCCTGTTGGTTTTGGTACTGCAGGCTCTGATTCTGGTTTTAGCTCTGGCTGCATCTCTGTCTTTGCTAGTTTATAATTTACCGCTTTGGTGCTTTTTTTATTCTCAACTTGAGCATAAAAAATAATGTTCCCATTAAGCCTAAACGGTAACGCGTAAATATTATATACACTTACATTCGGTAGATTTAATGAACTATAGTCAATATTAACGTCAGCAGAAGAAAGTGGAAGAGTCAACTTCTCACCACCAGCATACGTATACATTATAGAACAGCCTATTATTTCTTGGCTGTTTATATTGTACTTTACTGATGTTTTATCAAATCCCTTTATTATGTCATCAGAGGTAATTTCTTTATGGGTACTAGAATAGATTGGATTAGAAAGGAAAAAACCTTTCTCTGTTTGTAACATAATAACTAAAGTTTTTCGAAACATGCCAAGCACATTAGTTGTGTTATTGATAAGCAGTTTTCCCATTGCTAAAGGCTCTGGACTTAACATCCTATAATCTATAACAGTTTGTTTTATATTATTCTCCGACTTAGCGTATCTGATAAAAACATTATCCATCCCCTTGAACTTTTCCCAGTTAAAAATTTCTCCATTGTATGTGCACACAGATCCATCTTCAGGATGATTAATAACTGGTGATACATCCTTAAGTTCAGGAAACTCTAGAGAAGGGTTTACAAGAAGCTGACCTTTTGAAAAATTCGGAGAATACTTCCTGTCCAAAACTAAATACATAAGGTTTGGAATAGAAGAAATGTTTTTATTATTATAAAGATTATCAAAATTATATACGACGTAAGAAAGATCTTTCTCTGGAGTACTTTTTGACTGTAGAAGCACAGAGCTTTCATTAGTAACTGCTTTAAAAGAATTTACTAAAGCTTGGAATGGCTGTGGGTCATATTGTGTCATAGCAACGTTATTAACAGTCTCTTTATTTTCAAATAATGTTCCAAATAGCCATGAATCGCTTAAATTCAGTGCAGACAGTGTCAGCCCTTTTTGTTTCATCTTCTCAACAATACCATTTGTAACGTTTACTTCCGTTACATTCCCCAAATCAGCCTCTGCTTTATTATTAACGATGAGTGTTTTTATATTATTGTATTGATCTTCGTAAAAATGGTAATTAGTTTTGTAGTATGAATTCCCTGCACTCGGCTGACGTAATAAGTCTGTCATGTAAGACCCAAAAACATTATTTTGTCTGGTATATTTATTGAATAAATTAAAGCAAAAGGGATCTAAAAGAGCCTCTTTTGATCCAAATGGAAGATCTCCCTTGTATGCATTTACTCTGTCTATTATTTCTTGGTGTGGAGCCTTTTTAATAAGATATAATAGGTCTTTTGAATCCTTTGAAATACCTATCATACCAAGTTTCCATCTATTATATAAGACAACACGCTCGTCTATGTCCAACAATAATAGGTAAGATATCTGTGGAGACAATGCTCCAGTTACCAGACCCAATTCTCCACCTACAGATATGTAAACACCTTTTTTTAACTTATCAAAAATAGGTTTGGATAGAACTAAGTTTGTTTCGTTAGAAAAGACACAACTTAAATGTTTCCAGTTAATGTCTTCTATTAATTTTTTGTTATTTACTCTTTTATCACTAGGAAAAATATTTTGATCTGAGCCAGTATTATTTTGGGCATAAATAGTATTGAACAGAGGTAGGTAAAAAAATAGTAACAATAAAGTGTGTCGTACTCGTAGCATTATATCAACCAACCTATAATGTTTATCAGCATGTCCCTATAAAAGACACACTCCTGTCTCAACTCCTTTAAAAAATGCAATAAGCATGCCTTAAGAAATCTTTATAATTTTAAGTGTTTACGGTGGTCTAACTGTTTTGGGCTGTTTAAAAAGCAGGTACCTGTACTAAAATATAACCATTAAGAATCAGCTATAAAATTTTGTTCATTTCCTCATCATAATATTTTTTGTAAAGAACATCCCACTCCCTTGAACCTTCATAAACGCCTTTCTTAAGGGACCCAATTCTTTGTCTTACTATATCGTCTACTTTTTCATCTTTAGAAAAATAATCTAACAAGACCCTTTTTGCCTGTTTTATTGCTTTATCATCGTCTTTGTAATCAACTAGATTGTCTTTCCATATACAGTCAGTAAGTATATGGGCAAGGTGAGAGATTCTGTCTTCGCTAAAAAGCATTAAAGTATAAACCCCTTTTTCTTTGCTATTTCCTTCTTTAACATGCCAAAGAATTTTGCCTGATTCATTCCAGCGCTGCTGAGCTCTGTTTTATGGACTTCTAAAAGCTTTTTTGCTTCAAGCTCTATTGTTTCTTCTTCTTTAAGATTTTTTTCAAGTTCCTGAATCATTCTTTTAAGAACAGCACCCTCTTCAGCCTTAAAAATTATTATATTTTTGTCCTTAAGGTCCCTAAGGATCTTTTCGCAGATATGTTGTGTTTGGCTAGTGTTCAGTTTCATAAGCAGGTGCAATATACAAATAGAGTTCTCTGGAGTCAAAAACTATTATTACTTTTTTATTTCCGCTCTTTGTGCTATTTCAATCTCTATGGCTATAACAGTTTATTCTAATATCAGACAATTACTTACCCTTGAAGGTGTAAAAGCTAAAAAAGGTATCCGCATCAATCGCGATGATCTTGGAATAAAACAAGACGCATATTTGGTTGTAGAAGATGGTCTTGTTAAAGAGATCGGTTCTTCTAAAAAAGCACCAACAGCAGACAAGAATATTGATTTAAAAGGCGCTGTAGTGCTTCCTGCTTTTGTAGACTCACACACTCATATAACTTTTGCAGGTTCAAGGTCCAATGAATTTGAAATGCGCTCAGAAGGCAAAACATACATAGACATTGCAAACGCAGGCGGCGGAATTATCTCTACAGTTAATGCCACAAGAAAAGCACCCTTAGACGAGCTATACAATAATACATTAAAGAATATTAAAAGACTTAATAAATTCGGTGTTGCAGTTATAGAGGCTAAAAGTGGTTACGGGTTGGATATGGAGACAGAGATAAGACAACTTGAAGCTATTGCTAAAGTAAGTAAGGATTATCCACTACTGATACCAACTTTCTTGGGGGCACATGATACACCTCCCGGGCCAGGCACTAAAGAACAAAGAAAAGCTGAGTTTATAGACTTAATGTTAAAAAAATTAATACCAATGGTCTCAGAAAAAAAATTAGCAAAATTCTGTGATGTCTTTTTAGAGGACGGTTACTACAACAGTGAAGAAACCAAAACTTTACTTTTGGCAGCAAAAAAACATGGGCTTATACCAAAAATACACGCTGATGAATTTACAAATCAAGAAGGTGCGTTGCTTGCAGTAGAACTTGATGCCGCAAGCGCAGACCATCTATTACACATATCAAACAAGGGTATAGAGGCTCTGGCAGGATCAAACACAGTTGGAACAGTATTACCTGGAACATCATTTAATCTTAGACTTCCATATGCTCCTGCAAAAAAGATGATAGACGCTGGCGTGTGTTTGGCTATTGCTTCAGACTTTAATCCTGGCTCTAATGCCAGTTTGAATATGCAGTTAATGCTTGCTATTGCTGTAAACCAGACAAAAATATCTGTGGCACAGGCTATAGCGGCTGGGTGTTATGGTGGAGCGAGGGCTTTAAGAATTGACAAGGACTTTGGACACCTGGGGATAGGTGCTATTGCGACTTTCCAGGTTTATGACGCAAATAACTACAATGATTTATTCTATAACTACGGAGAGAACTTCCTAAGGGAAATAATCTTTGCACAAAATAGTGCAAAGTCTTAAGCCTTATAGTATTGATAAATATAGACTTAAACTATATTACTTATTCATACAATATTAAGCACTCAAGGGGTTTTTTATGTCAGAGACAAAAGATTACAAAAGTACTTTAAATCTTCCAGAAACAAGTTTTCCTATGAAGGGAAACCTTCCTGAAAGAGAACCAATACAGCTACAAAAATGGGAAGCAGAAAAGATCTACGAAAAAGTGCTTGAAGGCAATAAAGGAAATACACCCTATGTGCTTCACGACGGACCACCATATGCAAATGGTAATATCCACATGGGTACAGCGTTAAACAAAATATTAAAGGATATAGTAGTAAGATATAAGAACATGTCAGGTTTTTTATCTCCATACGTACCTGGTTGGGACTGCCACGGACTACCTATTGAGTTACAGGTAGAGAAAAAATTTGGCAAAACTACTGATGCTGGACTAATAATTTCAAGATGCAGGGAATACGCAAAAGAATTCATAGATAAACAAAGAGAAACCTTTAAAAGATTAGGTGTTTATGGAGAATGGGACAAGCCATATCTAACCATGAACAAGGATTACGAAGCACAGATAATAAAGGAATTTGCAAAAATAGTAGAGACTGGCGCAGTATACAGAGCAGATAAACCTGTCTACTGGTGTGCAAATTGTGTAACAGCACTTGCAGAAGCTGAAGTAGAATATGCAGACCACAGATCATCATCGATATTTGTTAAATTCAAAGCAGGGAACGATCTAAAAAAAGCATTAGATCTGGATAAAGAAAGCTCAGATATCTTTGTTGTTATCTGGACAACAACACCTTGGACTCTTCCTGCAAACTTGGCAATATCTCTAAATCCTGAATATGAATATGGCGCATATAAAAACAAGACAAGTAATGAGGTCTGGGTAATCGCAACTGAATTATTTGAAAAGTTTATCAAAGATGTTGGCGAAAATACTGACAACTTTACTCAGCTAACAACTAAAAAAGGTTCTGTTTTTGAGAATTTTGAATGTCAGCATCCATTTTTAGAACAGAAATCAAAGTTGATACTTGGAGAACATGTAACATTAGAATCAGGAACAGGCTGTGTACATACAGCTCCTGGACATGGTGTTGACGACTACATCGTCGGTAAAAAATACGGATTAGTTCCTTACAATCCAGTTGATGATCACGGAGTATTTTATAAGGATATTCCTCTTGTTGGTGGAATAAAAACAAAAGAAGCAAACGCGATAGTTATAAATAATCTAAAAGAAAGCGGTGCCTTGATCTTCACATCAACAGTTGCACATTCATATCCTCACTGCTGGAGATGTAAGAGCCCTATAATATTTAGAGCAACACCACAGTGGTTTATCTCTATGGAAAAAACAGAGCTTAGAAAAAAAGCTCTACAGGAAATAGAAAAAGTAAAATGGACACCAGACAAAGGAATGAAAAGAATCTACAGCATGGTAGAAAATAGACCTGATTGGTGTGTTTCAAGACAAAGAATATGGGGAGTCCCAATAGTTTCTTTCCAGTGTGCTGAATGCGGAGAGACCATACTTGACACAAAAATAATAAACAAAGTTGCTGAGATGGTGAGTGAACACGGAATAGAGGTCTGGCACTCAAAAGATGTAAAAGATTTTCTACCTAAGGGGACAAAATGTTCTAAATGTTCTTCTGAAAATCTTAAAAAAGGAAGAGACATCTTGGACGTTTGGTTTGACTCTGGAATAAGCCACGCTGCTGTTTGTGAAAAAGACAAACGACTTGGTTCTCCTGCTGATCTATATCTTGAAGGAAGCGACCAGCACAGAGGATGGTTCCATACCTCACTGCTTGAGTCTGTAATAACAAGAGGTAGAGCTCCATATAAACAGGTAGTGACTCACGGATTTATCGTAGATAAAAAAGGATATAAGATGTCCAAGTCTTTGGGCAATGTCGTCGATCCAATGGACCTTATAAAGAAAAGTGGTTCAGATATACTTAGACTTTGGGTTAGTTACGAGAATTTTGCAGAAGACATTTCTTATTCAGAAGAATCATACGTAAGAGTTACAGATGCATACAGAAGGGTAAGAAACACTTATAAATTCATACTAGGTAACGTCTTTGATTTTGATCCTGCAAAGAACACAGTTGCATATAAAGATCTAAGAGAAATTGATAAATGGATGATACATGAGCTTAACAAGTTCACACAGGAAGTCCTTGCTGCTTATGATAATTTTGAATTCTACAAGATCTATCACCTTATACACAATTTTTGCGTTGTAGAACTAAGCTCTCTATATTTGGATGTGTCTAAAGACATACTCTACGTCAACAAGAAGGACTCATATGAGAGAAGATGCATCCAGACCGTAATGCATGATGTACTTGATAATATACTAAAACTACTTGCTCCTATCCTGCCTTTTACAACAGAAGAAGCATGGCAGTGTCTTCCATATAAAAAAGAAGCCAGTATTCATCTTTCAAAGATGCCTAAGGTAAATAAGAGCAATATGGATGAGGCATTGGAAGAAAAATGGGCAAAAATATTAGAACTAAGAGAAGAAGTTTCCAAGGTCCTAGAGAAAAAGAGACAAGATAAAATAATAGGTCACAGCCTTGATGCAGAAGTAATACTAACTCTTCCAGATGAACTTTATAAACTTACACAGGACAATAACATTGATCTTGTTTCCTTGTTTATCGTCTCAAACATAAAGGCCAGCAAAGGTGCAGAACTAAGCGTTGAGGTTAATAAATCATCTTTTAATAAATGTGCAAGATGCTGGCAATACAGAAAAGAAGTCGGTACTATCAAAGAACATGAGGAGCTTTGTGAAAGATGCAAAAACGCAATAAGTTAATTTTAGTATCAGTTATTATTGTGATCTTCGTAGTTTTGTTAGACCAAATAACAAAATACTTAATAGATGTTAATATGCTACCATACCAAACAAACCCGATTCTTCCTGGTTTTTTTAATATAGTTTATGCAAGAAATTACGGGGCTGCTTTTTCATTTTTAAATGATGCTCCAGTCTGGTTTAGAAAGCCGTTCTTTATTATAATACCTTTAGCCGCAATGGTCCTGGTTGGGTTCCTAATAAGAAATGCTCTAAAAAAAGGAAAAGAGAATGTTTATCAGGTTGTAGCTTTTTCTTTGGTGATTGGTGGAGCAATGGGAAACTTCATTAACAGATTAACTTATGGTTTTGTTATAGATTTTCTACAGTTTAAGATAACACAGACATATTACTGGCCATCATTCAACGTTGCAGACATGGCAATAACCATAGCTGTAGCTCTATTGTTTATAGAAATGATGTCTGTAGAGAAAAAAAGAAAAAGGGAAAACAAGAACAAGGTCTCTAACAAAAAAGCATGAAACCTATTCTTTTCCATTTCGGGTCTTTTTATATCCAGTCGTATTATACTTTTATAACCCTTGGTATTTTACTTGGGATCTACTCCTTTTATAGATATTCAAAGAGATCCAATTTTTCTGTTATCTACATGCTTGATATAAGCATAATCGTAGTCGCAACTTGTTATATTGGAGCAAGATTATTCCACGTAATCTTTGAACAACCGCAATATTATTTTCAACACCCCATAGAAATGTTCTACATCTGGAGAGGTGGTTACGTTATCTATGGGGGCATACTTTTTCCTCTAATATTTATTTATATCTATGCAAAAAGAAAAGGATTGGAGTTTCTAAAGATCACAGACCTTATGGCACCTGCAACTGCTATTGGAACATCGCTTGGAAGAATGGCGTGCTTGCTTCAGGGTTGCTGTTTTGGTTGCCAAACATCCTTACCATGGGGCATTGTTTTCCCAGAAGGCGCAAATGCTGGTCTAACACCAAGTCACGTTCCTCTGCATCCAACACAGATATATCTAGCACTTGTAAACCTTGCTATATTCTTCATCCTTAACTGGAGATTTAAATACAAAAAGTTCACTGGTGAATTAACATACTGGTACTTGTGGTTATACTCTGTAGGAAGAAGTTTTGTAGAGATTTTTAGATCCGACTTTAGGGGCGATCTTTTTGCTCCATATTTTTCTACGTCACAATTTATTTCTTTGATAATTTTTGTCATTACTTCATTCTTACTGATAAAAAATTATAGAAAGAAAGCAATTCAATAATAATGATCTTTTTAATAACTCTAATTTTTGCTACCAATACCTTTTGCCAGACACAGTCATCACAGGCGCAGGCACAACCCCAAGGGCAGACACATCCATCTCGCATAGCAGCTCTAAGCCCTGCAATAGTCACAACATTAGTAGACATAGGATTGGAAGAGAAAATAGCGTGTGCAGCTGGTCCATTAGAAGACATAAAACTAAGTAATAGTGTGCAAAGCTTAGGGATGTATCATAAACCAAACATAGAACTAATAATTAAATGTAAACCAGACTTGGTAATTAGCACCTTCGCTGGCACCCCTCCTGCTATTCATAAAAAGTTAAAAGACCTTGGTTATAACATGATGCTTGAAAAACCAGACACTCTAGCATCTATAAAAACTTTCATTTTAAAAATGTCAAAAATGTTCAACATAAAAGAACCAAGTATTACAAAAGAGTTTGATAATATCTGCACTGATAAGACAAGCAAAACAGCACTTATGATAGTTGGACTAAACCCTATTTTTGCTGCTGGAAGTAATTCTTTCGTTTCTGATGCTATCCGCTGTGCAGGATATAAAAACTTGCTTAGTGGGGGATATAAAAGACTAAGTATAGAAAAGATAATAAGTCTAAACCCTGACTTTTTAATAATAGGCATGAATAAACCAGAGTCTGTAAGAGAATATAAGATGTTAAAAGATGTCTTTAAGGACAGAATACTGGTCCTTGATCCAAGCTACATACTTGAACCATCTTCAAGAATATTAAAAGGGATTAAAGAATTAAAAGAAATAAACCATAAGAAGGAGTAATTAATATGAAAGTAGAAGACATTATTTCCTATTATGATCTCAAACCTCATTTAGAGGGTGGTTTTTACAAAGAAGTTTATAGATCAGACGGATTGTTCCCTTCTGATGGAGTATTTCCTGATGGTCGAAATTTTTCTACATCAATATATTACCTTTTACCGAAGGGAGCTGTATCAAAGTTACATATGATTTGTTCTGATGAGGTCTTTCATTTATACTCTGGTGGTCCATTAACAATAATAGAAATAGATAATAATGGTGTCTTAGAAAAACACACCTTGGGAACAGATATTAATTCAGGTCAAACCTTTCAACACGTAGTTAAAGCTGGTAGCTGGTTTGGCGCTTATCCAGAAGCAGAATACGCTTTTGTTGGTTGTACCGTTGCTCCTGGTTTTGATTTTAGAGATTTTAAGATAGCTGATAGGTCTGAACTTTTAAAACTTTATCCAAAACACGAGAATATAATTAAAAAACTTACTTAATATTTTCTTATACCAAGTTACATTTAAAAATATCTTATTAAATCTTATTAGAGCATTTTGGCAATTACGCAGGAGCTTGTATGATGGGATTAGAAGTTTAGAATTTGCAATTTTATGCGGCTTCCAGCAAGGAAGACCCATAAAATTAAACGCAAATTCAAAGTTATAATTCCAGAATAAAGCGACTAAGTGCCAGCTCTAATAAGATTTAATAAGATATTTTTAAATGCAACTTAGTGTTAAATAAATGAATAAGGATCTACATCTATACTAAGCCTAAGGGCTTTGTTCTTTTTAAATTCTTTATTAAAGGTTTTAATAAGATTACTTAGGTCAGACCTGCTCTTACCCTTAAGGACTATGTGGTGTCTGTATCTGTTATTAATTAATGGTATTGGCGACGGAGAAGGACCAAGTATCATTATACTCATTTTGTTTGTTCTTATAATTTTTTGAAGGACTTCAAGGGCATCTTTTGAAGATTTAAGTGAAATATCTTTTGAGTTACTACTAAACTTAAGGTCGACTAAATTTACAAATGGAGGATAAAAGACATCTTTTCTGTTATTCAATTCTTCTGCATAAAACCCTTCATAATCATTTCTTATGGCGTTCTGTATAGCAAAATGTTCCGGCATATAGCTTTGCAGGACCACATAACCCTGACACATTCTACCAGCTCTACCGCTGACCTGCATGATCTGATGAAAGGTCCTTTCTGCTGATCTAAAATCAGGCAAATGCAAAGAAACATCTGCGTTTATTATCCCTACCAAAGTAACATCAGGAAAATCATGTCCCTTACCCAGTAATTGAGTACCAACGATTATATCTACTTTTTTGTCTGCTATCTTTTTTAGTATTTCATCTAAATTCTTTTTTCCTTTAATTGAATCACTATCCATTCTAATTACTTTTGCATCAGGGAATATGTTTGCTATTTCTTCATAAACCTTTTCTGTACCTGAGCCAACTGGTTGAAGGCTGTGGCTTTTACATGAGCTACAGTAATTAGGGACACTTCTTTCATACCCACAATAGTGGCAAAGCATTATTTTCTTACCTTTATGCTCTGTAAGAGTAATTGAGCATTTGGGGCAGGAAAGTTTTGTTCCACATGTTTTACATATTATTGTGTTTGAATAACCTCTACGATTTAGATATAGGATTATCTGTTCCTTTTTCTTTAATGTCTCAGAGATATGTTTTACAAGCTCTACAGAAAAATTTTCACTTACCATGTCTGCCTTTTTTAAGTCGACAATAACTGTTTCCGGAAGACAAAGACCTCTTACTCTATTTTTTAGTGTTACATATGAATATTTATTTTCTTTTGAATTATGATACGTTTCTACACTTGGTGTGGCAGAAGAAAGTATAACCCTGGCATTATTTTGCTTTCCCAAGACCAAAGCAAGATCTCTTGCGTTGTATCTTAAACGGTCGTCTTGTTTGTATGAAGAATCCTGCTCTTCATCTACAACTATTAAGCCAATGTTCGGCATAGGGGCAAATATGGCAGATCTAGCTCCAATACACAAAAGACTCTTCCCTTTTGCTAATTTTATCCATGTTTCATATTTTTTAGCTTTGGATATCTCGCTGTGTATTACAGATATTTCTCCAGAAAAATGTCCTGTTATCCTATTTATAAGCTGAGGTGTTAGTGCTATCTCTGGAACAATTACTATGGCACCCCTTTTTTGCTTAATAGTTTCTTTTATTACCTCTATATAAACCTCTGTTTTTCCACTACCTGTAACACCATGAAGAAGGTTCCTACTTGAATGTTGTTTCTGTGTGTGAGGATCCAGTATTAATCTTTGAGCTTTTTTTTGCTCTTCAGTAAAACTAACGATAGGGTCATCCAAAAGAACAGCTGTTGTTTCAACAGCATCGTAATTTTTCTTTCTCTTTGGAACAAATGAAGGGATTATAAGGGAAAGTGTTTCTCCTAATGGATAGTGGTAGTAATCAGATATCCACTTATAGAACTTAACATTCTCTTTTCCAAAAAAAGGATTCTCGCTACTTACTTTTATTATTTTCCTTGTTTCAAAGTTTCCAGGATTTTCTTTATTTTTTTCCAGAATAAAACCAAAGCCTTTTGATTTTCCAATTGGTATTTCTACCCTGCAGCCGACAGGGATATCCAGCTCACTCTCGTAAGTAAGAGTATCCATAAATGGACGCGACGGAGCTACTTCATAATAAAACATGATATAATTATCTATATTCCTTCAAATAGTTTAGAAGTACTTTTTTGTTTTCTGATAGGTTAGATTCTTCTACACTCTTGGGAAATTTTGTCAAATAAGTAGCTACATTGAATAATTGATCATCCATTGATGAAATATTACTTTCAAAGTTCTGAACACCATAAGACAAGATCTCTTTACCATCCATACTAAATTTTATCGTGGACGGGAAAGGAAGATCGTTGCCGTCAGTAGTATATGGGCCAAACAAGATCTCTAGCTTTTTGCCGCTATCTGACTCTTCTCCATATATCCTAACTGGATAATTAGTAGATGAATCCAGCCATATTTGCGGACTTTTCTCTTTTAAGCTCTCTAGCAGTTTATCTGTAACGTTTTTCTTATCGCCTTTTGCATTGCTAAGCGCGCTGGAATAATCACTCTCTGAAGCTCCTATTACATAGATAGGCGTTTTGTCATACCTGAGCATAAAGACATCTGAAGGTTTTGCATACCCGTCCTTGTCCTTTAGTACTTCTGTTTGTTCATAGTTGGCCTTTATCCCAACTGATTTCATATAATTTACAAGATTACCGGCAGGCATTAGGGTACTGTAATAAAAGTTATTACTGATACTTTTTTTGCAAAGATCCTGAGATGTAACTCTAGAGCTAGAGCCTGTGACTATACATTTTTGCCCGTTCCTTACAAGAGTAAGGATATCTCCGTCTTTTTCTATAGAGACTTTGAATTTGTCTGAGTTTTTAAACCAAATAGTCTCATTAAAGATGTTGCCTGAATAAACAACTCTTTGTGATATTTTCATATTCAGGACATTGGCGCGTGTAGCCTGAAACTGTCTTAGGGTAAAGCCCGGCGGCAGTATCGTAGCACTGACTGCAGACAAGCAAATTGACAATATTATATTAAACATTATTCTGATGTTTTGCTATTAGGGTTTGCGTTAGAGACCAAATTCTTGGCCTTTTGTGCTTTTTCGTATTCTTCCTGACAAGCAATACAAAGCCTAGTAGCAGGATAAACCTCTAATCTTTTTGATCCTATTTCTATTCCACAATCCTCGCAAAGACCAAAATCAGGGTTCTCTATTCTTTCTAGAGCCTCTAAAATTTCATTATATTGATTTATCTTTAACTGTTTAACATTAAGGTCATTGCTTAAGTCTGTATCATGTGTTGCAAGATCATTTGCATCAGCAAAAGAGCTTTCTTCATGCTCAGAAATAGGAGCTTTATTTTGCTTCATATCCAGTTCTAAGTCTTCCTTTTGCTTAAGAAGGTTCTTCTTTATTTTCTTAATATCTATCTTTAGTTTTTCCATAATTATCTCCTATTAATTGAGAATTATATCAGAAGGCGCCCTATTTTGTATTTAAATCATTTTTTGTCAATAAAAACTTGGATTAGCTGATTGCAAACAAAAAACATTCGGGGTAAATAATTAAAAAACGTATTAGAAAAGGGGTGTTTTATGGCTAAAAAGGTTTCTTATAAAGAATTGGGACTTTCAAACACTAAAGAAATGTTTAAAAAGGCATACGACGGTGGATATGCTATACCTGGGTATAATTTTAATAATCTTGAACAACTTCAAGCAATTATAAGGGGCTCTATAGAATGCAATGCCCCTGTTATTTTACAGCTTTCCAGCGGTGCAAGAAAATACGCCGATCCTATCATGTTGAAACATATGGGCATGGGCTCTGTTGAATTTGCAAGAGAGAGAGGCTCAAACATTCCTATCGTAATGCACCTTGATCATGGCGATACACTTGAATTATGCAAATCCTGCATAGATGGTGGGTTTAGTTCAGTAATGATAGACGGTAGCCATTTGTCCTTTGAAGAAAATATAAAAGTAAGTAAACAAGTCGTTGAATATGCACATGACCGTGATGTAAGTGTAGAGGGTGAGCTTGGTGTTCTTGCAGGCATAGAGGATGAAGTTAGTTCTGAACATTCGCACTACACAGATCCTGATCAGGTACAAGAATTTGTTACTCGTACCGGCGTAGATAGTCTAGCAATATCCATTGGAACTTCCCATGGTGCATATAAATTTAAACCAACGGGCGGAGAACTACCACAGTTAAGATTTGATATCCTGGACGAAGTAGTTAAAAGACTTCCAGGGTTCCCTATAGTCCTACATGGAGCCTCTTCAGTAGTACCAGAATATGTCGCTATGATAAATCAATATGGTGGAAGTATAAAAGATGCAATGGGTGTACCAGAAGACCAGCTAAGAAAAGCAGCGCGTTCTGCTGTTTGCAAAATAAACATAGACAGCGATGGTCGTCTTGTTTTTACAGCTATGGTAAGAAAATCATTAATGGAAGATCCTTCTAACTTTGATCCAAGAAAGTATCTTGGAGCAGCAAGGGAAGAATTAGTTAAATTGATAATAGCAAAGGATACTAACGTCCTTGGTTGTGCAGGAAAAGCTTAAAAAATAATCGATTAAGTTATTTGACGAGTGACAATCTTATATATTTAGGTTTTGTCTTTTTACCTGTTTCTATTTCTAATGGTATAGCGCCAAGGCTTCTAAAAATAGAGAAACTAGTCCAGGCTTGTATGAATATGTTAGTGTTCTTACCACCCCTATAAACATACAACTTATCCTGTTCGTCTGTTGCGTATATATCATCACCTTTTATTGAAATGCTTTTTATTTTAGAAATACTATCCACAGGTATTCTGGCATACATAATGGTGTTATTGGCTATGTAGATCTCACCTTTATCATTTAAACAAACCAGGGAGTTTTTATAATTTACGATCTGAACAAATGTTTCTCTTATTAGAGTATACGTTCCTTCTTTTGAATTACCTTTCTTTAAATAAAAAAGATCATAACTAATTTTATTACCTTGTGTGTATGCGCGCACTGATAATGAATCGCCCTTAGCATCAATCTCATCAATATGATAGATCTCTTCATTCCCAATTTCTTGTTTGGCTTGCTCTAAAGTGACGTCATCCTTCTTTTCACAAGAAGTTAGAGTGTAAACTGAAAGGATCATGATTAAAATAAAATGTAATTTCATTTATTTAATTCCAAGTATACATATTATACCAAAAGAACATAATAAAAGCTAATTAAAATCATCCACTCCAGACAGATCTACGCCGTAGCCATCACCTTCTACATAGTTTTCAAAACTTGTGTATCTGGACAGCCATGTTAGTTTTATAGTACCCTGTGGACCACTTCTGTTCTTTGAGATGATTACTTCAGCTACTCCCTTCCATTGAGTATCTTTATGATAAACTTCGTCTCTGTATATGAATATGATCATGTCTGCGTCTTGTTCTATCGCGCCAGATTCTCTAAGGTCACTTAAAAAAGGACGCTTGTCTGTTCTTTTATCAACTTCTCTATTTAACTGGCTGAGTGCTATAACCGGAACACCCATTTCTTTTGCCAAGGCCTTTAGTGTTCTTGATATATCAGCGATTTCCTGCTCTCTGTTCTGACTCTTTGAACTGATACTACCCCTCATCAACTGTAGATAATCTATTATGACCATATCTAATTTTCCGTACTGTGCTTTTATTCTACGGCACCTGGATCTTATTTCTCCAGGAGTAAGAGAAGATGTGTCATCTATAAATATCATTGTTTCAGAAAGTCTACTTGCTGCGTCGGTGAGTTTTCCCCACTCATTTTCTTCTATTCTTCCAGAAATAAGGCGAGTGATATCTATTCTTGCTTCACTTCCTATCAATCTACCTAAAACTTCCTCTTTACTCATTTCCAAACTAAAAACTGCAATAGCGTTATTATGTCTTATTGCGGAATTTCTAGCAAAGTTCATAGCAAGGGCTGTTTTACCCATACTAGGTCTTGCTGCTATTATGATTAACTGGCCAGGTTTAAAACCACCAGTTAACTCGTCTATATCCTTATAACCTGTACTAACACCTATTACGTGTTCACCCTTTTGGTATAGCTCTTCCATTTTTTTAAAGTAATCCTTGGTTACATCCTTAACCAAGAAGAACTGACCCATGGCCTTGTCGCCCTTAACGCTGTAAACTTTTCCTTCTGCTTCATTTATTAGGGTTTCTGTATCGTATCCGGCATTGTATATATCGTTAACTATAGAAGTACATGTTGTAAGTAGTCTTCTTTCAAGAGCCTTGTCTCTTACTATTTTTGCATAATAAGTAGCGTTAGCGGCAGTAGGTACTATAGCAAGAACTTCACTAAGATATGCTACACCGCCAACAGCTTCTAATTCGTTTGATCTTTTTAATTCATCTTGAAGAGTTACAAGGTCAACTGGTTCGTTCCTATCTATTAATTTCTTAACAGCAGCAAATAACTTCTTATGGGCATCTCTATAAAAATCGTCTTCACTTAATATATCTACGACTTCAAAGGACGCACCACCTTCAAGAAGTACTGCTCCAAGAACGCACTGCTCCGCCTCTATGTTTTGAGGAGGCAGTCTATATCCAAGATTGTCCGTCATTCTTTAACTACCCATACCTTTAAATGAGCTTCTATCCCAGTAGCAACTTTTACTGGAACAGTATATATACCAAGAGCTCTTATGTGGTCTTCTAATACTATGTCCTTTTTAGAGATATCAAAGCCATCTCTTTTTAAAGCTGCTTCTATATCTGAAGTAGTAACAGATCCGAATAATTTTTCTTCTTCGCCGACTTTCTTTGCGATAGTGCAAGAATGTGTAGAAAGCTTATCTGCAAGTTTTTGCGCAGATTTCTTTTCCTGGTTGATCTTGTCTTGGATAACTTTCTTGTTGTGTTGCATAGCCTTTACTTTGCCTTCATCAGCAAGAATAGCAAAGCCATTTGGAAGCAAGTAGTTTCTTGCATAACCCTCAGCTACTTCTACAACATCACCACTTGAACCTTTTCTTCCAATATTCTTTTGTAAAATTACTTTCATATTTCTTCTCCTTTTTTGTTGAGATATTTTCTAATATCAAACCATGTATCAAAGAACCCTAACCCTGCCACAGCTATGTATGCAAAAACGATAATAACAGAAAACAATAAAGCTCGAAAAAATCCTTGCGGTATTTTTATTGAGATGACTGTGTACGCTATCATGATTCCATACAAGAAATAAATGGCCATTACCCATTTAAAAAGGAATAAGCCTGCCATTTCTACCAGACTAGAACTATTATACTGTGTAGTTGAATACAAATAAACACTACCAAAGACTAGTGCGATCCAGACAAAATATTCTGGCATTTTAAAGCTCATAAGATTATCAAACTTCAAAAAGCTAGATAGTTTTTCGTCATTTTTTGCGATCATCATAGTGTTAACAAATAAGAAAACAACTATAACAACAACCATCACACCAGGAAATCTAATAGCTATAGATGACGCAAATTCTTTCTCGCTCATGCCTGTTTCTATAAGTGTTTGTTTTATAACATCTGGATAGCTGGTGTTCATAAAAGCTATTGCTTCATTTACCTTAGAGATCAGAAAATCCATAATGGTCTGTGAATGGAGGTTTGCATACACCATAAAGAATATTGAGTATGCACCGACTATTATAAGGCTTGAAAAAATTATTATCTTACCAAGACTCATGTTAGCTCTTATTAATTCACTAAGGATCACAGAACTAAAAAGGATAATAAATAGGTAAACAGAACCAGCCGGCACACCACCGATAACAAAACATAGTACTGCTCCTATTAATAGAACCAAGAATCCTTTTAACCTTCCTTCACTAACGTATGTTGATATTGCCGGAGTTGCGCTGAATACAGCAAAAAATGAACTCAACAACAATACACAAGAGGACAGACCTTTCCCAGGTACGCTGGAAAAGAACGCCCTCAATATTTCAAAAAACTTTTTCAATTCATCTTCCTTTTAGAACTTATGACCAGATGTATAAGCTAGAAGTGCAAGCTGTCTTGCCCTCTTTATAGCTGCTGTTAATTCTCTCTGATGTTGAGCACATGTTCCGCTGATTCTGCCAGGAACTATTTTTGCTCTTTCTGTAACAAAGGATCTAAGCATTCTAAGGTTCCTGTAATCTACAGGGATGTTCTCTGCGCAAAATCTGCAGATTTTTCTTTTTGCAGTTTTTGATTTATAACCGCCTTCTCCTCTCTCGCCTCTTTCTCCTCTGCCGCCTTCTCTGGAATCGCCTCTGGAATCATCGTCTCTATTTCTTCTTGCGTATGCTGGTCTTTCTCTTGTTTCTTCGCTCATTGTTATTTCTCCTCTTTTTCAATTTGTGTTGCTATCAATTTAAATTCTTTTTTTTCACCAAGTCCTGTTTGCTCTATAAAACCTTTTGCACTTATCGTGTCTCCAGTTTTAAATTTCTTTAGCTCTTCTACTGTTTCTCCCCAACATGTTACCTTGATGTGCATTATTGTGTTTTCTTTCCATGGAACTTTTGTTGGAACAGCTACTACTATTTCCTCCAAAAGGATCCCGCCTGGTGTTGATCTTCTGTCGTAACATCCGGTGAGTTTTCCTTTGCAAACAAAAAAATTATCCTCAAACATCGTTAGTTCAGGTTTTTAACGTCTGGTCTAACAACGCTTGCAAGATCTGCTGTATCTTTAATTTTTACTGTTAAAAATGTAAGTACAGGTTCAGAGATCTTTAGATAGAATTCAATGTCTTTGATTGAGTTTGTGTCTGCTGTGTAAAGAACGTAGTTGTACTTGCCTTTAGCCTGTTTTTTTAGAGGGAAAGAAAGGTTTCTTACACCCCAAGTTTCTTCATGACCAACTTCACCACCAGATCCTGTGATGAAACCTTTGATCTTGGAATCGATTGCTGTCTGATTTTCTTCTGATACGTCTGGATTTACGACGTAGATCGTCTCGTAAGTTCTAAGCATTATATAACCTCCTTATGGATATATAGCCCACTCGCCTTAGCGGATGAGCAAGGATTGGCCGGGCTTTTTGTCCGACCATAGCGGCCTCTTTCTGACCGTGCCGAAGTGTTTATCATAAAGCCCCAGGGCTTGCAAGGGGGCAATAATTATAACTTATCCTTGACAAATATTGTTGTTTTTTACTATAAGGCTTCAGAGGACACATAATATGAAGAAAACCCTTGTTTATCTTTTTTGCGTTTGCTTTCCTTTGTTGGCTACAAACAACACTAAGCAGCCTTTATTCATTGGCCATGAAACGTGTAATATAAATATATATGCTGGTCTTAGCGCGCTTGCAGACAGTTTAAACAACCATGTAGATTATAATATTAAAACCGTAACCGACATAGAAACTCTTCTTCATAGCAAAGGATATACTGTTATTGCAAGTTTACCCTTAAACACTATGATGTTTGATATAAAATCTAATTTTACAGAAAAACAAATGCAAGAACTTGATGATGACAACATTATACTTAATTACAACTGTTGGAATATCACAGCCATTATCTCTACTAAAGGAGAAAAAACGGTTTACGAAAAACCATATTCCATCTGTAGAGAATCAAACTACTTAGTTATGGCTAATCCAACATATAATTATGGAACAAACATACTAAGACAGGCAATCTATAATTACTCATACTCTGTGGATGAAAAACAAGGTGAAAACAATTCTTACATTTTTAAAAATCCATTAGCTGATTCAATGCATGCAATATTATTTGGAGCAAACAGTTCTGTTCTTAAACAATATAAAGAGATTCCAGATGATCTTGGAATATTAAAGAGTGTACCTTATTGCTGCACTCCTCAGGATATGACTCCGTGGTGTGTTAAGTTTAGATCAAAGTAAAAAAAAGATGGTTTTTTACAAAACCAAATCACTGGTAACATTTTCATATCTTTTAATCTCATCTATGGTTACAACTAAGACATCCATACACATTTTATAGTCACTGTATTTAGGGTTTTCCACTAGAAAGGCTTCTACTGCGTTAAAGTATCTTAGCATATTACGTTTCTCTACAGAATATGCGGCATCCATTATGTGGCCGTCTATTACGTTCTTAACTTCTACAAACCTTAGCACTTCATCACTACTAATAGCGACTATATCTATTTCGAAGCCTCGTTTTCTAAAGTTTCTGGAGATTATTGTAAAATCGTTTTGGATAAGCCAGGATATAGCTTTCTCTTCTCCCTGATCGCCCAGTGCTCTGGTATTTATACGTTCAGTATCCATGCTAACAGACCGTTAAGTTTGCAAAGCCCCATATAAGTTTTTTTACGCCATATTTGCTAAATTGGACGGTTACCTTGGCCTTATCACCCTTGCCCTCTATTGCCCTTATAATACCCTGCCCATACGTTGCATGTCTTACCTTTGCACCCAGTACGGAATCAGTCTCGTAAACCTCGGCAGTGTTGGCCGATGAGTAGTCATATGAATATTTAGAGCCGACACTTGCTGGTTTATCCTTCTTTACTACATGGCGATGTTCATTACTAACGTAACTATGAACAGGCTCTTTATAAAAACTCGCTTCCTTATGATGTTCCTTATAAAAAGTATCTTCATCAGTATGCACATCCAGATACTTAGCGTCTATTTCTTCCAAGAATTTAGATGAGTATCTTGCCTTTATTCCGCCAAACACCCTTCTGCTTCTTGCCCATGTTAGATACAAAACCTTCATGGATCTTGTCATACCAACATACAATAAACGTCGCTCTTCCTCTATATCGTTAACATCATCATTGCCGTATCTAATGTAAGGCAGTAATCCATACTCAACTCCCTGAACAAAGACCACAGGGAATTCTAGTCCCTTTGCGCTATGTAGGGTCATAAGTTTTACGCCATTTTCATCGCCTTTTTCTTCGTCCACGTCTCCAATCAGTGCAACGCTTTCCAAGAATGCAGTAAGACCTTTGTCTTCACTGCTCTCTTCAAAGTCAGCCATTGCGCTTAATAATTCGGAAACGTTGTCTATACGTTCATCTGCTTCATGACCTGTTTTATCTCTTAAAAAATCCATGTAGTTTGTTTTATCTATGATCGTCTTTAATATTATAGAGCCTGCTGAACCTTCTTCATTTAAAGCCTTAACACTGTTAAGCACTTCCATAAAACCCATCAGTTTTTTCTTAGTACCTGCACTAAACTCACTACTCTGCTCTATTGTAGAAAGGACATTAAATAAACTCGTCTTCTGTGCAGAAGAAACCGCTATAAGTTTATCCATGGTCGTTTTACCAATACCCCTAGCTGGGATGTTGATTATTCTTTCTAGACCGATGCTGTCACTAGAGTTAACGATAACTCTTAAATAGGAAATAAGGTCCTTAATTTCTTTTCTGTCATAGAATCTTATACCGCCGATTATCTTGTATGGTATTTTGGATTTGCGTAAATATTCTTCTATTAATCGGGATTGAGCGTTTATTCTATAGAATATTGCCATCTCTTCATATCTAAATCCAGCCTTGTAGTGTTTCCTTATTTCGTTAACTATATATTCCGTTTCTCTAATATCGTTAACCATAGAAACAACTTTTACTTTTTCACCAGATTCCTGTTCTGTAAAAAGTGTTTTGTGTTTTCTTTGGAAATTATTAGCTATCAAAGAAGAACTCGAACCAATGATATTACTAGTTGATCTATAGTTCTGTTCAAGTTTTACAACCCTTGCATCCTTATAATCTTTTTCAAAATCCAAAATATTATTTATATCCGCACCACGCCATTTATAGATGGACTGATCTTCATCTCCAACCACACAGATGTTCCTGTGCTTTAAAGATAATAGTTTTATAAGATTATACTGAATCCTATTTGTGTCCTGATACTCGTCTACGAATAGATATTTTGCTCTGTCCTGGAATACTTCCAGAACATCCTTGTGTTCCGTAAAAAGCTTAAAGGTATAGATAAGTAAGTCGCCAAAATCAAGTGCGCTGGACTTTTTAAGTTCCTGCTCATACTCGTTAAATACTTTTAAGAATTTTGAGTCTGGTCTTAAAAAAGAGGTTCCATTCTTTACAGAAGAGAATAATGAGACGAGTTCCTTTGGGGCTGTGTCTTTTTTGTCAATTCCGTGATCATCCATTAATCTTGATATCAAAGCCTTTTGGTCGTTTGAATCATAGATAACAAAATCATTTGATAGGCCAAGTCCAAGTCTGTCTATGTACTGACGTAGAACCCTTGAACAAAAACTATGGAATGTAGAAACCGTTAATCCGCTAAGATACATGGACTGATGTGATCTTAGTTTATTTGTAAGGATGTCCTCTATTCTGTTCCTCATTTCTCCAGTAGCTTTGTTAGTAAAAGTAACTGCAGTTATGTTATGCGGATCTGCAATACCCTTAGCTATGATGTAAGCTATTTTACAGGTAATAACCCTGGTCTTACCAGAACCAGCACCAGCTACTATAAGCATAGGTCCGTCTGTATTGACAACAGCTTCCCTTTGTTTTGGATTCAGATCATTTAATAATTTTTCCAAGTTCTATTACTCCACTGTAACGCTTTTTGCGAGATTTCTAGGTTTGTCTACGTCAGTGCCCTTTTTTACGGCAACATTCAGAGCAAGAACCTGTATAGGAACAACCTCAAGTATCGGCATTAGGTCCTTATTAACCACAGGAAGAGGAATAAATACATCTGATATCTTTTCCAAACGTTTATCTCCCTCTGTACCTATAGCAATTATCGAACCACCCCTAGCACTTACTTCTTCTATATTACTTAACGATTTTTCATAAAGATCGTCTTTAGGGCATACTGCAATCAAAACAAGATCATTATCAACCAATGCTATCGGACCATGCTTTAACTCTCCAGAAGCATAACCCTCTGCATGTAAATAAGTTATTTCTTTTAGTTTTAAAGCACCTTCCAAGGCAATTGGATAATGCACTCCTCTGCCTATAAACAAGAATGTTCTAAATTTTAAATATTTAGAAGCTGTTTCACTTATCAGGTCTGAAAGTTTTAAAACATTCTCTATCTGAAATGGTATTTTTACTAACTCTTCCAATATGTTCTTTAACTCTTTTTTGTCTAATTTACCGACAACATCACCAAGATACAGAGCAAACAATAAAAGTACACTCACCTGTGAGGTAAAACTCTTTGTTGCCGCAACACCGATCTCTGGTCCTGCCTGTGTAAAGACAGTATAGTTTGATTCTCTGTTCATTGTGCTATTTGGTTTATTACAAATACACATCAAAAAAGAACCTTTTTTCTTTGCTTCTCTTCCTGCGGCAAGTGTGTCTGCTGTTTCTCCTGATTGAGAGATCATTATGGTCAAAACATCCTTGGATGTTACAGGATCTCTGTATCTATATTCAGAAGCAACATCAACCTCTACAGGTATCCTTGCATATTTTTCTATATAGTATTTTCCCAGCAAACCAGCATGCCATGCGGTACCACAGCCAACTATGCAGATTCTTTTTATCTGCCTTAACTGTTCCTTACTAAGCGGAAGATCATCAAATATTATTTCATCTCTTGAAGCTGATATTCTGTCCTGTATTGTGTTAACAATTACTTGCGGCTGTTCGTGGATCTCTTTTTCCATGTAGTATTTGTATCCACCCTTGGAAAGTTCTTCTCCTGTGATGTTAAGCGGATTAAATACTTTCTCTACTTTTTTACCTTTTACGTTATAAACAATTATGTCGTTAGGCTCTATTCTTGCTATTTCATAGTCTTCCAAAAAAGCATAAGTTTCTGCATATTCAACTAATGGATATACATCAGATGCTATAAAAGAGGTGTCTGAACTTTTTCCTGCGACTAATGGTGTTCCACATTTTACAGCAAACAAAGTATTCGGACAGTTCTTAAAAAGTATGCCTAAGGAAAACATTCCGTGCAGTTTTTTGATAGTATTTAAGATCGCCTTTAGTTCGTCTTTTCCTTTTTGGTATTCCATATCTAAAAGATGCGCAATTATTTCTGTGTCTGTTTCTGACTGGAACTCACGACCTTTCTTTATTAATTCATCTTTTAATTCTGAATAATTTTCTATTATACCGTTATGAACAAGCGCAATGTTGCCGACTATATGAGGGTGTGCGTTCTTTTCCGATACCTTACCATGAGTTGCCCATCTTGTATGACCGATACCTATATGAGAAGACAAATGAGTATCGTGTAGTTTATGTTCTAATTCCTTAATTTTGCCTACAGCTCTTACTGTGGTAAAATCATCACCACTAAGCATACATACACCAGAAGAATCATATCCTCTATATTCCAGCCTTTTTAAACCGGTCAGTATGTATTCTAAAACATTCTTATTTCCTTTTGAAACAGCCCCAACTATGCCACACATTATTTTTTAGCTTTTTTCTCCCTGATTTTGTTTCCGTATCCTTCTATATTTCTTTGCTTACCTCTGGATATTGCAAGGTCTCCGCTTGGAACATCATTAGTTATCGTAGTCCCTGCGGCAACATAAGCATTATCATGAAGTGTTACTGGTGCTATCAACTGACTATCGCTTCCTACAAATACGTTATTGCCTATCTCTGTCTTATGTTTAGCAAATCCGTCGTAGTTACATGTTATTACACCACAACCGATATTAACGTTCTTACCTATACTTGCATCTCCAACATAAGAAAGATGTGGAATCTTTGAGCCTTCACCGACTGTTATTTTCTTTGTCTCTACAAAGCCGCCTATTTTGACTTTCTTACTAGTTTTTGTTCCTGGTCTTACAAAAGTGAATGGTCCAATTTTATTTTCTTCGCCTATCTCTGCATCATCCAGTATCACATACGGACCAACAATACTTCCCTTTGCTATTTTAGAGTTATTTATTCTGCAGCCTTCAAGTATTGTAACATCCTCATCTATGACGGTGTTACCATTTACAAAGACATTAGGATAAACCTCTGTGTCCTGCCCTATCTGAACATTCTCATCCAGATAAACTCTTTCTGGAGAAACAAAAGACACACCATTTTCTGCATGTTGTTTTGCTCTATCCATCCATATTTTAGTACCAAGCAAAGCAAGACTGAATCTATCGTTAGCGCCAAGAACTTCGCTAGGATTGTCATGTTTTAAACAACGGATCTCTAGACCATCGTTCTTTGCTATTCCTATTACGTCAGTAAGGTAGAACTCGTTTTTCTTTTGATTCTTGTTAACTTCAGAAAGGCTTTTCTCCAGGAACTTTCTGTTAAAACCATAAATAGATGCATTAACAAGTTTTATATCTCTGTCGTATCCTTTTAGATCTGTCTCCTCTATGATCTCAACAACATTGTTGTCATCATCCATTTTAATCCTTCCAAAACCTTTTGGGTCTGCAAGTTCTGCTCCGACTAAAACAACAGGAGAAAGACCAAGTATAAGTTCTCTTACTAGTACTTCTGGTATGGTTGGTGTATCGCCTGGCAATACTACAATTCTTGTTATTTCAGGTTTTAATACAGAAAGAGCAACTCTTACCGCACCTGCTGTACCGTCTAAGATCTTTTGTTCTGCAAAGTAAAAACCGTTATCTTCGCCTATAGCCTTTATTACTTCATCTTTCTGATGAGAAAGAACAAAGATAGTCTGCTCCGGTTTTATTTTTTTCATCATATCACTAAGATATTTAATTACAGGTTTACCAGCAACGTTATGAAGCAATTTAGACCTTTTGCTTTTAAACCTTGTTCCGGCACCTGCCGCCATTATTATTACTGCTGTTTTGTCAGACATATTTAAACTCCTAAGTATGGTCAATATGGCATGTATTGATCTTGAATACTTGAATTATACCTTCGATGCTCTAGCAGAATCCCTATTTGATCTATTATTTCCTGCGCTTTTTCTCTATCTACATCATAATGACGAGTTGTTTCTTCTCCGTTAGCATAGCTTCTTACTTCAATATCGGCAACATACGGTCTGCTAAAGCCTGCGACACTGCCAAAGACCTGATACGTCGTCTTATCTATACCGAATTTTTTATCTTTTACAGTTAAATTAGAGATCATAGTAGGCGGATCAGGTGTTATCTTTTTTACCCCATTATAATTTTTATTTATAATGGTGGTCATTGCTGACCAGATATCCTGTTTTGAGTAATCATAGCTTCTTGATACAACACCAAAGGTGCCACAAGCACTAACAAACAGAACAAGAACAACTGACATTATTAAGTTTACAAGTACTTTCATTTGCTTAATTTTATACCACCAAATTAAAAGAATGAAATCATTTTAAAAATACTAAACAAAAAGCCCAAGCACAGAATAAACATCAACATGGATGGGGCAATAAGTAAAAGGATACCCCTGTTGGTTGAGAAAGAATTCTTCTCGGCCAATTCCTTGGCTGCCATATACAGAAATAGAACACCAGAAATTATAGAGCCAATATATGGGATTATGGTTAAGACTGATAAGAAAGCCAGTACTGTATAGAAGATGTTCAAGGTCACACTAAATCGCTTAGGCTCCTTCATAAACAGATGAAGTAGCATCTGTATTATCACTGCATAAAGAGTTATAGAAACGATTTGAAATATAGGAAAAATGATAACACCATAAAACGATCCCAAGAACATTACATATGATGCCAATGAATTTAACACTGAATCAGAAAGACCTATTCCGCTTGTTACAGCCTTAAAAACCGTAAAAAAGGAATCTCCCCTTCCAAGGCTGAACATAATAAGCTTATTTAAAGCTCCGACTAAAAATAATATAATATAGCAAAAAAGAAATGAGCCAAAAATCCTTCCATTAATAAGGTTGTAATAAAGTTTTTTCATTATTTTAACTCCTTAGCAAAACTTTCGTAGATATCAGAAGACACCACTAAAACATTCTTCTTTTTTAGCCAAATATATCTACCAAAACCAACTTGTGTTTTAGCTCCTATATCAAACTCTTCACTTGTTCCCTGGCTGTCTTTTACAGTTATGATCATAACTGGCTTAACTAAACCGTATTTTTCTATATCTATTTGTTTTGGAGCAAAGGCTATGTCTTTTTCTTTTTTGCCTTTTAAGACATAAAGCATCGTGTTTATCGCTTTAGGATCTTCGCTTTTTTTATCATTAATCAACCAGGCTCCATCCTTAAGTACTAGTGTTATGTTTTTTCCAGTTTCGTTATTTAATATATTGGCATCTACTACTTCACCTGTAAAAAAGATCTTATCATTCTGTCTTTTTTTGTATGATGGATACTCAACAAAATATATATATGCAGAAACGATTATGAGAACAAGTAATAGCGCAAATGAAGATGTAAAGTTTTTCAATTTATTTTTTTCTCCTTTTATACCAATAAACAAGACCACCGCTTAGTATAGAAAACGGAATAACATATACTACGACCATTCCAACCATTAATCCGCCAGGCATCATAAACTTACCGGCTTCATCAATTTTTGGTCTTATAGATATAAGGTCATTATCCTTTACAAGATAAGACACTGTATTCATAAAAAGATCAGAGTTAGCAGCATGGCTTATATACTGATTTGAGACAAAACTGGAGTTACCAAATACTGCGATGTCCTTATCTTTCTTATCGCTAAGCAGAACACAAAGATCAAGAGGCCCCCTATAATCCCTATCCTTGTTAAAAGAGATCTTACCTTCTTTAGCTTCTGTTTCTCCCCAGCTACTGTTACCTGTCTTGCATAACTCGATCAGATCAAATTTACTTTTATTTACTTTAGACGCGTCTACCGATTGTGCAAACGGATATATTGTTGCTTCATTAAAGTTAGAGGTTATCGGGTTGTTTTTATCGTACAACTGGACAACAGGCATAGCTTCAGTAACACCAAAAAGTTTTGATTGAGGGTCAACAATTACGTCGTTCCTAAGTCTAAGGCCTAAGGCTGATATTATCTTGTTAACGTTATTATTGGCGTTTATCGTAGTGTTTGGCATGGAAGGGTCTGACAAGATAAAGACAGGACCATTCCTATCAATATATTCCTGTATCACTTTGACTTCTTTATCAAAAAAAGCCTTGTTAGCACCTGCAATTATCAAAAGGTTCGTATCACTTGGCACTCCGCTATTAGAAAGTAGATTAAGATTTTCTACTGTATAGCCTTGACCGGTCATTGTTTTTTTTAGAATAGAATAATCACTAGCATCGTCTGAAGCTATACTTCTTTCTCCATGGCCAGAAAGAAAATATATTTTCTTTTTAGTATTCCTGCTCAATCTTATTATTGAATTAGTTAGGTCTTCTTCTGTCAATGATTCAAATCTTACTTCATTCCCATTTAATGTAGCTATTATTGTGCCGTATTTAACAATATTGTAGTTCCTTGCTTTAATAGGATCTTTATCAGGGTCAACGATCTCGTAAGAGATTTTATTGGTGTAATATGAATATTTTTCTATCGCATATTTAAATGAGACACCTTCTATTGCTGGATCAAGAAATGCAATAAAATGGATTTCCTTATTAAGACTTTTTAGTATTTTTATTGTCTGATCACTTAGTGTATTTACTTTGGCTCTAGTAAGGTCAATTTTCTTGTCGTTGTTGTTTGCTATATAATTTAAACCTGATGCTATTAACAAGACTACAATTACGCTTATTAATGCATTCAAGCTCATTAGGCTCTTTTTATCCTTGAACCATAAACCGATCTCTTTTCTGTTCAAGACAGCTAATGTAATAGCACTAAGGGCAGAAATTATGAGTAAGGCATACGCAAATCTGTAGAACTGAGGCAGAAACAGAAACCAAAGAAAAAAGAGAATAAAACATGTTAGTGCTGTTGTTTTTAATATTTTTTTAGTCATATTATATTCCT
>SESG01036854.1_pt1 | contig 31662 bp, 32 predicted proteins | sample 3171421 | NCBI WGS metagenome assembly SESG01 (sample SAMN10866946, study PRJNA518727) | freshwater metagenome | biome: subpolar coniferous forest; feature: holomictic lake; material: water; isolation source: holomictic Lake 227, 6 m and 8 m depth | place: Canada: near Kenora, Ontario | collected...
TCCCCAAAGCATCAGCCAGCTTTTGCTGAGATACATTCAACGTGGCTCGAAGTGCTTTTACATTGGCAACATCATACCGGGTTACTCGTGACGCTAGCTTCTTGCCTTGCTTAATCTCAACAGCCTCTTCAAGTGAAAATTTCAACTCATTAAAAATACTCATATTAAACCTCGCTTTTAAGCAACTTGGTTAACTTCTTCAGCTCAGATTTCTCTGCCTGATTCAGGCTATCTTTAACATTTTTTGGATAGGCAAGAACCAAATAAATAATTTCTACTGTCGCTAAAAAGTATATAACTCAAACACTCCCACTCTTTCCTTGCCCACCAGTAGCCATCCTGATCTTTCTCAGTCCACCAGTACCTTGAATGAGATCACCTTTTTCCGGCTGCGCGATAAGCTCTAACTGTAGATCCTTCAACTCATCGTCAGTAGCAATCGCCTTGATTTGTTTGGTGAAAATGGGGGTCTCAATGGGAATTTAAAAATTAACGTTGGTCAACTTGATTTAGTGTAAACACTTAAGATGCTCCCTTACAAACTTGAACTTTAACGTCAACGCCAAAAGATAACTCTTTTTGATGCTATCGGCCAATTTTATTGGGCTCTTCAAGTGAATCTTGATGTTTCTGAATTATATTTGGAAACTGCTTACTTAACTCAGAAGCAACGATTCTATGTCCATTTACGGTAAAATGTATATCACTGTTAAAAAACAGTTGAGCACCGTTTTTCGCCTCTGCTTCAAAAGACTTGGTTAAATCCAAAAACCGAATGTTGTTTTCTTGCGAAAAAAGCCTCCATTTATCTGAAAATTGTGGTGTTTGACTGTCCCAGATGCTATTAACAATCTTAAACTTGGAGGGAACAACTGTCAGTATGAATTGTGCCCCTGAAGCCTCAACTTCTCTTGCTAATGTTTTGATTAGGCTGGCACTTAATTTAGTAATATCGGGATTTTCTTCCACCATACCGGCAACAATATATTTATCTTTTTCCCTGTTTTCATAAATCCATAGCAATTGTAATTGCACTTTACGAAGAAGGCGCATCAAATATGATTTTCTGAGTTGACTTGTTATCCAGCTTCCTTCAGGCCCTGGCACAGCTACTGCATCTCCGTTAACATCCTTTTTAGCCATTGCCATATAGGCTTCATCTGCAGAAACATCATTACTGTATAGCTGGACGATTACAATGGTTGGCTTAAATTCTTTAACTATCTGCCTCCATTGTAAAAGATAAAAAATGGGGCTATAGCTCGATACTCCATAATTTTTTATGGAGCAATTTGTATTGTGTTCCGTAAGACCAACAAAGGAATCGTTATATGTAACTTGTGCAGCTTCTGTGAACGAGTCGCCAAGAAAGGCTACTCGACAGGTTGAACTTGTATTTTTTGTATTCGTTTCACTTGGATTAGCCACAAGCCTATCCGCATCATAATAAATTTCATGACCACCGTATTCACCGGTTGGGTTGTGAGATAGAAACCTGTATTCCGCTGGATGAACATGGTGGAATATGGGATGTGACTCTTCCGGTGCATTGCCGTAGCCTATCTTTAATATTCTTAAAGAAATTTCGGCAATTGATAGCGCTATTAAGGTACTAATAGTAAATACTATAATTGGAAAAACTATTCTCTTTTTTATGTCAATGGCCATTTGTGCTCTCTCGTTTTATTCCACGCAAAAACGTATATAATTTTAAATATCGCACAAAATTGTAAGCTGTCGTGTCATCATAGTTATTTAAAATAACATGTCGCTTATGTTAATTTCTGCATGGTATTTTAAGGCAGGACTATTACTCATGTTTGACACTATTAAGACGTCAAGTCATTACCATGTCTTCTCAAAACTTTTCTTATTTATTGCTTTATTTATATCGATAAAATAGGTTTTATATTGATTTGACAACATTAATGGATCCTTGCTAAACAATTTGGAAACAAGTGATATGGGGTACAAAAAAAAGAAAAATATAATAGTTAGTAGAATATTGGGAATGATATATCCCAGTAATTGAGCTATTTTCATCCATACCCATTCAATTTTCTTGCTTAAATATGTAGATAATACTCCAATACATCCTACTGCAAGCGACACCATTACAGCCCAATGCCAAGCAAAAGCGAGGTAAATGACTAAAAACCCCATTGAAATAACCAAAATAGTTGATTTTGATGCATCTGTTTTCATTCTTAATATTCTCGGTTTTTTAAAATAGTGTATAGATAAACGGTGCAAGTGCGCTACCGCTACTAAATACAATTAATACGCCGAGTAGCAGCAATATTACGATGATAGGTGCTAACCAAAACTTTTTTCGCTCTTTCATGAAAAGCAAAATATCTTTTAAAAATTCCATTATTATTTCCCCTTTATTGTTTGGTTATAATCGTTCAATTGTAAAGCTGGATAACTTGAGATTTTTTCATCTTAATCGATGAGATTATCACGATGCCGGTCGAGGTTTGCAAACCTGCGTCAGGCTTAAATTATATTTTTCACAAATCAATCTAATTTAAACTTTTCCATCCATTTTTCTCTATTCTCCCAATCCGGCTGCTCTGTTTTGCATAATAAAAAATCATTAACTACCAGGTAATCCATTTCTGTGCGCATAAAACATTTATAAGCATCTTCCGGGGTGCAAACAATAGGTTCACCTCTAACATTGAAGCTGGTATTTACAACAAGGCCATAACCGGTTTTTTCTTTAAAGGTATTAATCAGTTGCCAGTATCTGGGATTGGTTTCTTTGTGAACCGTCTGCACACGGGCAGAAAAGTCCAAATGCGTAATTGACTGAATATCACTTCTTTCAAGATACAGCTTTTCCCATAAATCCAATTCCTGGTAATTGTCAGGCAGATTTTTCCGTCTTTCTTTATTAACGTTGGCAACAAACAGCATGTATGGCGATGCAATAGGTATATCAAAAAAATCCTTTGAACTCTCAATTAAAACAGATGGTGCAAAGGGTCTAAAACCTTCCCTATATTTTATTTTCAGGTTTAATTTTTTCTGCATGTCAATATTTCTGGCATCACCTAATATACTGCGATTGCCTAATGCTCTGGGGCCATATTCCATTCTTCCCTGAAACCATCCAACGACATTACCTTTATCAAGTAAATCGGCCACATTACTACATAAATCACCCAAGCTATCCATTTTTCTATAGACTGCTTTATGTTTTTTAAAGGCAATAATAGTCTCTTTATCTGAAAAATCAGGACCCAGATAAGATCCTTGCATTGAATCTCTGCCCTTTGTAACTACACGCTTTTGCTCAAAATACATATAATGAGCCATTTGTGCAGCTCCTAACGCAGCACCCGCATCACCCGCTGCGGGTTGAATGAAAATATCTTTAAAAATATTTTCATTCAAAAGTTTACCATTTGCCACGCAATTTAGTGCAACACCACCTGCCAGGCACAAGTAATCAGCGCCAGTAATTTTTTTAGCCTCTTTGGCCATTTTTAAGACAATTTCTTCTGTTACATTTTGAATGGCGTAGGCTAAATTACAATGTTTCTGTTCGATATCGCCATCAGGTTTTACTGCGGGAAACCCAAAAAGCATTTCCCATTTTTTCGCTTTAACCATTTTTAGCCCGGTCGCATAGTTAAAATATTCCTGATCTAACCATATAGAACCATCTTCTTTAATTGAAACAATATGCTTTTTAATTAAATTAATAAATTCATTTGTTTGCTTGGCTGCCGGATTTCCATAAGGTGCCAATCCCATTAATTTATATTCACCGGAATTTACTCTAAAACCAAGATAATAGGTAAACGCTGAATAAAGAAGCCCAACAGAATGCGGAAATTTCATTTCCTTAAGCATGGTTATTTTATTGTCTTTGCCATGACAAATAGAAGCTGTTGCCCATTCACCAACACCATCAATGGTTAGTATGGCTGCTTCCTGATAGGGTGATGGATAAAAAGCACTGGCTGCATGTGATAAGTGATGCTCTGAAAATAACAGGCGCAGTTTCTTTTTATCGTATTTTTCAACCTCTGCCAGCCCTTCGTAAAGCAGCTTTTTTAAGAACATTTTCTCTTTAAGCCAGACAGGTATTGCAGTAAGAAACTGACGCAAACCTTTTGGAGCAAATGCGTAATAAGTTTCCAATAACCTTTCAAATTTCAATAAGGGCTTGTCATAAAAAATGACAGCATCTAATTCATCAATACTATAGCCTGAATATTCAAGGCAAAATTTTATTGCATTGACTGGAAAATCAGGCGATTGTTTCTTTCTTGTAAATCTTTCTTCTTGAGCAGCTGCAACAATTTCACCATCAATAATTAATGCTGCTGCTGAATCATGATAATACGCAGATATACCCAAGATTTTTTTCATATTGTCCTTTTTTATACCACTAACAACAAAACCAAACGGGTGGGAATTACTTCCTCAATACACCCTTATTCTGCTCACCCCGCTTAAACAACAGGTCAAGCGCGAGTTATTCACGAACCTAAATAAAATCGCAAATAAAACCACCTACTGTTTGAACTATATATGATCTCATTTTATGAGTTCAAGCAATCTAATAGGAAGTTTCAACGCCAGAAATAACCAATGGGTATACAAACCATTATCTTTACACGCCCTGATAATTTCAGAATTTAACTTAATACTGGATAAAAATCCACTATTACTTATTCCACCGGAACGCATAGTTACCGTAACCTTATCAATAAACGACCATGATATTTTTTGCCTGATTAGTAACCTGACCAGTATCTCAAAATCGGCAGCAATTTTATAATCTGTCTTATATATGCCGCCTTTTTCATAACAAGATTTTTTGCAATAAAAAGTAGGATGGGGGGGCATTACACCGATCCGCAATAATGCAGAATTAAGCTTGGTAACCCGATACTTACGTAGCGTTTTTTTAAGATTATCTTTGTCAACAATATTCAGACAGGAAAAAACTGCATCTATCTTTGTTATACAAAACCTGTCTACTACATCCTGCAATACATTTTTTTCAGAAAACATATCATCTGAATTTAACATACCCATATACTCGCCAGAGCCAAGAGCTATGCCTTTGTTCATTGCATCATACATACCGCTATCCTTTTCGCTAAGCCAATAATCGATAACATGGTCGTACTGCCTCAAAATATCAATTGTTGCATCGCTAGAGCCACCGTCAATAACTATATACTCAATGTTGTCATAACTCTGTTCCATAACACTTTCTATTGTGTCTCGCAGGGTTTTTGCACCATTAAATACTACGGTAATCACTGTGATTAAAGGCTTACCCGGCAAGGAATGTTTATAACTATTTCGAGAACGTAAGCCACCCTCTACCTTGCATCCTATATCTTTATTCCGTTGAGATGGGGGGTTAGGTTTGTTTTTAATTTCAGGGTTTTCCAGGATTGTTACTATGCTCAATGAGCCTCTCCTTCGCCCATCGCAAGACCCAACATCTCAGCAGCAACTTCTTCCCAGTCTCGCGGTATTGCCTTAATGTTTTCTGACCACTCCGGCCACCACCCAGAATCAAGACGCCGGCTTAATTCCGCTACAGCCCCCTGTAGCGAATTTAAACTCTCTGGATTAAAATAAATTGCCCGATCCCCACAAAGAGTTCGAGCGTAAGGCCGATCAGGGCAAATGATCGGTAAACCTATCCACATGGCCTCGACTAGCGGAAAACCGTAACTCTCGGAAAGCGAAAGAAATAAAAGGGCATCTGTCGTCTGATATGCATTTATAACTTTATCCGGTGCAAGTCTATCAACGCAATGTATCCATGATATTGCCGGATTTGGATTGTAGTTTTCTGGAATGGTAAGCAGCAACTCAGAAACAGACCATGTTTTTTCTTGATCAGACTGAAGTGCACTCAATAATCGGTGATTTTTGTGTGGATAAACTGCCGCCGGATAAAAAAGCCGCAAACCTGAGTCGGCTCGAATATTCCTTTGAGTGCGTTTAAGTTGAGACTCAAGTAGCCAATTTGGGGCTGGTTGCGCAATAACATGCACTCGCCCTCTTATTTCTGGATAAGTGTCAATAAGATCTGCTTTCATAGCTTCTGTTTGAACAATGAAGGCCGAAACATAAGCACTATTGAGTCGGAACAACGACCTTGCTATCCAGTATTTAATAGCACCAAGATACCGGCCTGTACTTGATCCATGCACCAACAGTGGAGTCTGAACAAAGACCGTTTGTTTTGCTTTGCTTCTAAGAGGAATATCTCCCAACACCAGTAGCGGCGTAGTGCTATCAAACTTGCTACTGAATAGTGTGCATTCCAGCAACCTTGATATGGAATTGGGTAAATAACGTTTGTAATATATCAGTTTGGTTTCCGGGCAAGCGGCTTCGTAATTGGAAAGTTCTCCCCTCGATGGCAGATAAACGGCTTCCACTTTATAATCCGGCAACCGCTCAAAACTTGGCAGTAAGGATTGAATTAGTTGAACAGCGCCAAGCCCTGCAATATTAGTAAGGTGAAGACGAACCGATTTTTTTTCTGCGACTGGTTTAGTCATAATTTTAATGTTAATACCAAGGACAAGAAGGCTTCTGCTGCTTTGCGCTTAGTGTATCATCTCTGAGCACATCGAACATATAACGACCCGCCACTTTAGGATCAAGAACTGCACTTGCGTTTCGGGCTGCATGACGCATTTTTACCAAGGACTCTGGCGCAACGACAATCTCATTCAATTTACGCTCCAAATCAGACACATCTTCACTGTCAAAAATGGTGCCGCATCGCCATTTCTCAACGACTGCACCGACCCCAGCCCGGTTGCTGCAAATAACCGGAACTTCAGCCATAAGCGCCTCATTAACGACAACACCCCAACCATCATATCGACTCGGCAGCACCAAAACATCATAATTGGCAATAACTGCTTGCGCTTCTCCAAAAGGAATTAACCCGCAATAATTAACAGTAGATTGATCGAAATTGAATTGACTGGAATCGCCAGAACCATAAACATCAAGGGTGACAGCTAACTCCTTTCTATTCAGGCTTCTAACTGCCTCAATCAACACATCCAATCCTTTTCTTTTAATCAATGCCCCAATAAATACAACTCTTAAAGCCGTTCTTTTTGATTTTTCCACTGGCATTTCTGGGCAAAGTAGCTCAGAACTCGGCACGAAGTATCCAAAGGGAAATATTTTTTCTTTGGGCATGCCGATACGTTGATATTGTGATGCCGCAAGGGGTGAAATAGCGAAGATACCAGCGATTCGACGATTTAGCAGCGCACCATAAACACGGTATAAAATTGGGCGCAATGCCGTTTTAGCCCAATTAATGAGTTTATTGCTATCCTGTAGGTAGCCCGCAGAAATAGGTGAATAAGGCTCCGAGATTAAAAATACTCTTAAGCCCATCGCGGTTGCCAATAATAAGGTAGCAATCAATCTTGGTTGTTCAAACGGACTGCCAAAAAGATGAACAGCATCTTGATGCCCGCGAAGTTGCTGAAAGTTATACTTAAACCAGCCTTTTTGTGGAATCAGCTGAGGAAAAAGTGATGGGGCATGACGATTCACCCACCCCTGTACTTGTCGTGTGGGGTGTTCAGCCTTGGCGACATAAACCGTTAAATCACATTTTGCCGCTTGTTGCAGCGCTTCCAAGGTATAGGACTGATGATCCGTTAAAACCGGATGCCAACTTATCACTTTCAATGTTGCTCTCCAACTGAAGACTTAAACAGGAAATCACTTAACATTTGACCCGCTTTTTCAGGCCTAGTGCTGCAAAACTGGTTAATGATACTCATAGCTCTACAGCCTTTTGACGGAAGCGTTATTGGAGCTTGAGCCCATTTAATTGTTTTCATTGTTCAAGCTGAGATGACATAGGCGATTTTTTATTTACTTTGAATATAAAGTGATTTCTTGACGAATAATTCCAGAAAAATACAATCCCCGTTGCACTTATTTTTGCAATCAAAGGATCCAATAATAAAAATTCTATACATTGCCAAAGAATAAACTGATTTATAATCAGGCCAATAAGACTCACAAAAAATACGAGCATTATTTCTTTGTGCTTTTTAAATCGTTCCCCACTTGTAAATACGTGCTTGATTGACAGGAGATAATTAACGAGCGTTGCCAAGATAAATCCAGCAATGCCAGATATAAACCAAGGCCATGCAAATATTTTTACAAATAGTGCAAATATTAAGAAATCAACTGCTGCTGCAATCCCACCTACAAAAAAATATTTTATAAATTTCATATATTATATTTTTGTATCACACAAAAATTGTTCATATAGCACTGAAAATATTTATGGGTTTCTATTTCTAGTCCAGCCTTATTAAATAGTTCGTATAGTAGATATTTATTATAATATTTTTTGTGATCTCTAATTTCATCCTCATTAACAATTTTTAATTTGTATGATAAAAACTCTAATACTGGTTTTGAATATATTGATGGCACTGTAATAATTAGCTTTCCATTGACTCTTAAAACTCTTTTAATCTCTGATATTATTTCTGAAGGGTTATCTAAATGCTCCAAAACAGCCAACATTGTTACAACATCGAAAGATTCATTTTCAAAGGGGAGTTTCTTTTCTAATTTAACTTGGAGAGTTGTTATTTTTTCATTATTAAAATATGGCGCCTTAAAATCAATACCAATACCTGATGAAATATATTTTTCAACTGATTTTAAAAGCTTCGCTTCCCATCCACAACCAATATCTAACATCTGGCAACTTTTATACTCTTTAATTGTGGGTAGAACTTTAGATATCCTCATATTTCTCAAAATGGGTTCTAAAAATGGCTCATTCATTACGTTACGTCCCTCTTACAAAAAAATACTTGCTAAATATCATCTTGCTAAATGATATTTAACAATGCAATAAATCGCCCTTACCCCATCTTTCCAACCTATTTTTTTGCCTTCATCGTAAGTGCGACCATAATATGAAATACCCACTTCATAAATGCGAATACTTTCAATTTTTGAAATTTTCGCTACTATTTCCGGTTCAAAGCCAAACCTGTTTTCTTCTATAGTGATCCCTTGAATAATCTCGCGTCTAAAAACTTTGTAACAAGTTTCCATATCGGTAAGATTGAGATTGGTAAATATATTGGATAACAAAGTCAAAAATCCATTACCCATTCTATGCCAAAAATAAAGTACTCGATGCGCATCACTACCCAAAAACCGCGAACCAAAAACCACGTCAGCTTTATTATGTAATATGGGCTCAACGAGTCTTGAGTATTCATTAGGGTCATATTCCATATCAGCATCTTGAATGATAACAATATCACCAGTAGCCGCCTGTATCCCAGTACGTAAAGCAGCCCCTTTACCTTGATTAACATCATGGTAAAGAACCCGACTAACTCGCCCACTCGCTTCAATAGTGTTTTTTAATTTATCCCTCGTACCATCGGTAGAATAATCATCAATAATAATAATTTCTTTGTCGGGATAAGGTGAATTATTAACAGCATCTATAATTTCATCAATGTAATTGTTGTTATCTGTGTCATTTATATAATTGGGTGCAGCGCTTCCAAGGTATAGGACTGATGATCCGTTAAAACCGGATGCCAACTTATTACTTTCAATGTCCTTCCTCATCTGAAAACTTAAATAGAAAATCACTCAACATCTGCCCTACCCTTTCCGGTGCACATACTGCTGATACTGCTTGTACCCCCTTTAATGACAGAGCTTTTGCTGCGCCACGGTGCTCTACAATCCAACGTAGCTTCTCAATCAACAAATTGGGATTATCAATATCCAAATAGATAACGCCATCAGCGAGCACTTTTCGAACATCGCTAATGTCCGTCGTGACAACAAGAATGCCGTGACTAGCGAATTCAATAACTTTTGAAGGAAATGTCGTACCAGCGAGTGCGCCTGAGTTTGGCTTAAGAGCAAGGCCAACATGAGTACACGCGAGCATCTGCCGGTATTCTTCATCTGTTGTTCGACCATGTACAATAACTTCAGGTTTTCCAGAACCCGTTGCCAACACTTTAAACTGCTCAAGACAATCGCCCTTGCCGGTGATATTAAAGCTTATATTTTTTGCCCAAGATGGAGATTCCTGACGCAACAGCCTGATTGCCTCAATAAGCAACGGTGCGCCTGTGTCGAATGAAACTGTTCCACCCAAAAGAACAGTGAGTGGTGATATATCCCAGTTTACCGTTGTTGGGAATATATCTGACACCCCATAACAGCATTGTGTAGGTCGCAACTTGGTCGCAATTTCTAGTCCCTGACACGCAAGCAGTGCGCCTCTCGAACATAAAGAATCGAAGAGCCAGCTTAAAATACGTGACCTTACACCTGATAAAGACCAATGGTTTAAATCAATCGCACCATCCTCTAAATCCAATGTTGTATCAATCTGAAGAATTTTTGCAAAAATCAGAAGAGGAAAGTAGGCTAACATACGGTTATAAAGAAGGATTGTTTGCTTCGTTTTTTTTCTATGTAAACGCCAGAGGATAGGAACTGAAGAAAATAATGTCAGCACCTCTGAAAGAACCGGAAAGTGAAAAAAAGGTAAATAAATAACAGGCACCCCATTTACACGACGTACTTCACACCGATAATATCTGCCTGATCCATTTTGCCTGCCTCGCCCCAGACTAACTACTAATACACACACACCTGCCTCACGCATAGCTTTGGACAAGCCAAAGACTTTACGGGATGCTGCGGGGCTATCGGTTACAATTTTTCTTTCAAGGCGCGTTACGTCATCTAATGCATTACAAATAAAAAATAATTTATTCACTACTTACGTAAGGCCTGTTTTAACGAGAATTGTGCATTATAAATGATCATATCGGCTTAGTACAAAAAAACAGATATTTGTCACTTTCTGTATGCGGTGAGTGAACAGTCCGATCAACAAAATCGCCAGGCACGTCATCTACAGAAACTATATCAACGCTAAATCCGGATGCCCTAAGCTTATCTGCGAAGTCCAATCCGTTTAGACGAAGATGATCACCTGTACCATATTGAGCTTCCCGTTCTTCGTAACTGAAGCTAGGGTTTTCATACGTATTTTCTCCGTAGGTTGGCACCGCAAGTATTGCGTGCCCATTCGGCTTGAGAACACGATAAACTTCCTTAATAGCTTTTTTATCGTCTTTTATATGTTCAAGGACATGAATGCAGATTAAATAATCAAATTCGTCGTTACCGAACGGAATTTCCGTAATATCAGCATACACAGCTTCCGCGAACTGAGAGGGATTGATATCCGCTGCAACATAAGCCAAATCCGCATGCTTCAACATTTTGTAGATGCTAATTTCGGGAGCGAAGTGCAAAACGCGCTGTCTCTTTTGAAATAAGCTAGTGCGTGTCCGCATAAATTCAACGAGAAATCTTTGACGTATATCGCTATGACAGCGTGGACATATAGCGTTTTGAGTGTAGTGATCCGTTTCAATCCCACGGAGATAACAACTGCCAACGAAGGGCTTCATTGCGCGAAAGCGACCGCCGCAAATGGGACACCCTAGTTTGTTTCCCAAGTAACGGAGCGAGTCCAGTTTCCAGAGTTGATATCTCAGCAAACGAGCATAGGAATGGAAAATCTTCTTCATACTTTCACCTTATGTGAGCTTTTTTTTGAATACTGCCGGCACGCCGGCAACAAGAATGTTCGCCGGCACATCGCGAATTACCAATGAGCCAGCCGCTACAACAGTACCTGAACCGATATTGACACCACCCAATATTCGGGAGCCGGCACCAATCCAACAGCCATCGTTAATCACTATGGGTTTTGCAGTTCCAGTACCCGCCCGACGAGATGTCGCCCCAATAAGATGTCCCCCTGTAATAAACTCAACAGATGGACCAATATCACAGTTAGAACCAACAATAATCGGAGCATCCAAGTGTGTGTGAAAAATTACACCCGGACTTAACCAGGTATCATTTCCTATACGAAGCCGACCTCGACCATATATCCATCCTCGACCACACATTGAAACATTTTCACCAATCTCAACATGACTTAATTTAAGGCAAAGTTGTTTAAACAAAAAACACCGTGATGGTGGCAGTACGAACAACAGCAAATTTAGTAAATGTCTGAGCATTTAAAGCAACATGCCGATCGCTGAATAATAGTTGGCAGAGCACAATAAATCCAATGTTAATTTTATATTACTGGTCAGCGTGTAATTGAATGTAAATTTTACTACTTGAAAAATGCTCATCTTTGAAAGTCCTTGTGCCTATCTTTTCCGCTAATACGGTTAGCGACATATTTATAATTCACATCGTGTTTGATTCTTTTTTGATAAAAAACAAACCTCGCCATCAGAAAATACGAAAGTAATGCCAATGGCAATGTGAGGATGGCTTGAGATAATATTTTACTACTTATCCATTTAGAAATTAATTCCATCAACATAAAATTAATTCCGTAGACAAGTAGATAGCAAGCAACAAAACGGGGAAAGCGGATAAGTGAAAGCTCACGGAATACATAACCACCAGTAGTAAAAAAATTGAATACAGTCCCGGAAAGCATTCCCACTAACAGAGCGAGCCATAAGGCCATTCCGTCTACTATGCAGATACTGTAAACCGAGAAACCAAAAAGTGTATTAACCCCACCTGCGACTAGGAAACGTATAAATCTGTTCTTACGCAGGTTAAATAAAAAAATATTTGAAAAGCGATTGCGACTGACGATCTTAGCTACGGGTAGTTGCAGTTTTTTAGCCACGCTTAATACCGGCAGTGACGATATTGCCCACGTTTATCCCAATCTTGACGTTATCCAACCCTATAAATGCCATCAAATTAAGCACTACTGATTTCATGCTGCCGGGCAATGGTGCCAGACGCATCCAGTATCGCAACGAGTAGGTATTGATGAAAGTTTTTACTGTGACGTCAGTATAGCCAGCGCCTTCGAACAGATACCGCACACTACGTTCGGAAAATAGTTGCAGATGCTCAATATCGATTATGGGGGAACGCTTCCCAAGCAATCTATTAACGATGCTTCGGTAATCATGGGTCACCGCGACAAAAGCACCGCCTGGACGAAGTAGTCGAAACGCTGCCTGAGCAACAACATCAGGATCCCGCACATGCTCCAATGTCATGAAACAACAGACTAAATCGAATGACTCGGGGACAAAGTTCTTTTCCTCGAACATACCTTCACGCATCCAGGCCAGACGATGCACCGGAGCAGATGCAATCGCAGCAGATGACGGCTCAATACCAACCAAATCAGTAAAACCTTCCTGCAACAGATGCTCCAAAAATGTGCCTGTACCTGCTCCAATTTCCAATGCACTTCTGCGTCGAGCCATCTTACTCAAAGCAGGTTGAAGAACTCGAATATAGGCCCGTGCGGCATCGTCAGCTTCTTCAGAGCTATCATAGTCAGCTGTGTGGTATGCGTCTGCAAGTTCCTGCTCATCAGGTGGTTCATCCGCATAAACCAGGTCGCAGTTAGGACACTGTACTAAGCGGTGGCACATGTATTCTGGCTCTTTGCGTGATGAAAAGCTAAATTTGGACAGCTTGTTTGGATCGATATTTTTTCCGACAAATAAGCCAGCCTTCTCGGAACTCGCGTGGCAAACCGGACAAGGCCTTAATTTTTCCATATTTTGAAATTCCTCAAGCAACACAACTCCAAATAAAACTGCTATGCGAGACAACAGTTTTTCAATTTACTAAATTTAATGATGTCTGTTTAATTAACAACAGCACCATTCTGCGAAGCACTGATCAAACTCTGTCACACGCTTTTATAGCGACCACACCGTAGCCAAGGGGGTCTTCCGCAGAGCCAGACCGAAGAAGCAAAGTAACATGGGCTGCAAAAAGAAATCCGACAACAACTGGTGCTACCGTAATCGCTAATATCCATGACCAAAGGAAATTGTACCAACGATTAGGGCGTAACAAACGAATCATTAAAACCAACAGCTTGTTGGCAATTACAGCAACGTCATTACCCCTCTCTTCAATAGTTTCCACAATTAACCCAACCGATTCTAATAGAGAAGCAAGTCCAAAACGGGTAAATCGACTATAATCATAAGGCAAATGATGTAACCGTGCTGACCAAGGTACTGTCAGTATCAAAGTCCCCCCTTTTCGCAGCACACGATTCAGATCACAAAGGAAAGCAGCAGGATCCTCAACGTGCTCCAGCACTTCCGTACAAAGCACATGATCAAAACTTTCTTCCTCATAGGGTAGTCTGATTCCGTCATAATAAGTAACGTCTGAATTTTCCCTCATCCCGAACTCACAAGATAAGTCAGCGTCTACACCAACATATTCCACACTCGAGGGCAACAAATCCCGCCACGGTGACTCACCGGCACCAACATCCAGAACGCGCCCATTACATAAACTCAAAGGCTCAATCAAAAAACGAAAAATAGTTAACAATTGCAGGTCAAACAAACACCTTATCCAAAAAAGAACCCAATTCTCATGTGGTGCCCGAACAGCAATTGGCTGGAATGCCTCTGGTAAATCATCTTTTTTCATTAAAATTTCCTTGCATCACGGATATACAAACGTAGGTCATCAATGTCCTCACTTGGTGATGAAATCGTGAAAACCCTGTCAGCATTGTTCTTTACCAAAATTCGAATAGTCTCTCGATTATCCAGACCATGGTTGCGCTCAATTTCAGTTTTCGTGTCTTTGGTTGTTGCATCTATAACACACCAGCCACCTTGGAGATTAAGCAACGTTCGTATTCTATCCTCGGGGAAATACACGCCAGGTCGAACAACCCCGATGCTATTGGGTGCAGAATGTTGTAGAAGGTAATAAACGGTTGGAATGTATTCTAACGCAATCAACGTGAGTTCTTGGCACTTATTTGCCTTGTATTCTTCTCGAAGCTGAACTACTGACCTGGCGTAGCGGGGTTGCACCAAAATCCCCTTCAGCGGAGTATCCTCAAGCATAATCCGGTTACGCGTAAAAATCGGTTCAAATGTTGGTAGGTTGATAGTAAGTGCGAATAAGACAAAAATACCTATCCAGACAGTTAACAACAGTGCAGTAAAATGCGATATTTGTCGATTTGGAGACGCCCAGAAAATAATCACCAGCCCGATAGCAGGGCCACTAAATGCGGACATACATATAGCAAGGCTTGACGCACTTCCAGTCGCATAGCCCGACACCAAAAGAGAAAGCCCGATAGCCGCAAGAGTAAGTTTGCCGTTTAAGCTATTCCAGTCAAGCGAGGTAAACAACTTTAATGTGGTTACATAAATATTGCTTACTCCACTCAATAGGTAAGTTGGGGCAGGTGAATTTTTTTTATTTCCCAGACGTTGATTCCTATCAATAGCAGACCAACCCTCACCCAGCCAACAAAATATTGCGAAAAGCAATAAGTAGTAAATTGCGCCTGGAACGTGAACCACTTGCCGCAGATCATTATGCAATACACGAAAAACGTGGGCGTCTAGCCCTAGCCAAGGTACAACCTTATCAGAGTAATAGCTGGCAAACTGAGCACCATAGAATTCGATGCCATAAAAAACGGTGACTAAGACACTTAACAAAAATTGTGCTGCAGCGAATTTTTCCTGGCCTCGCTTTTTGAAAAGTCTAACCGTCAGTAAATAGGCCAAAACCACCACCAGATAAGTCCATAATATGCGTCCAACATTTAGCAGTAAATGGCCCGCACTCGCATCATGCCCGGCTGGTGTTACCAATAGATTATCTACCCCAATACAGTAGATATAGCCACCCCATATCAACAAAGTGCCTAGAATAAAACAGGGCCACAACAATGATTTCCGTAATGACTTATCAATCAGCAATGCAAAACCGATTAAAACTGACATGGCGATTACAAAGGCAGCATGCATAAAACCGGTAACGGCAAATAATATGCCACTTAACGCCAAAAGTGTAGCGCGTTTACGTTGTGGAGCATCGATAGCGAAAAAATAACATCCGGCACCCAGTAAAAAGAAAAAATCGGAAACCAGAATGGAAGAAAATGCCACCAAGAGGCTAGTGAAAATCGCAACAGGAACCGCAGGAGAGCGAAAACGACGATGATCAAGTCCTAAAAAAAATACCGCAGAACTCAATAAGTTTAAAATATAATAAACATAACGAAAGTGCAGATATTCGACCATACCCAGCTTAATAAGTAGCGCATTGAACAAATAAATACCAGGTTCCTGGGGTAGCATTTTATCAAGACCAAATCCATTCGCTGCATTAAATGCACTTGATAAAAACAATCCATCATCTACAACCCAACCAGCACCGCGCCCCGGAGCAACACCCAACATCAGGACTAAAAAAACGAACGCTACGGAAGCCCATAGAATATTAATTTTCCAAAGTGCTGTTTCATGCTCAGCTTGAATCGGATATTCACGTTTCCTAAATTCCATTAAACTCACTCATCACATGCAAAAAAAGTTCACGATCCAGCTATTCAGTGAACCTTGCCATCCGGCAAAAGTTCATTGGTTTCACCATTTCGAATTAGAGCGGCCCTAATCAAGCGTGGACGTCCCTTAACCTCCTCCATGATTTTAGCTACATACTCCCCGACCAAACCAACCGCAAAAATATTAAGAGAGCCAAACATAAGAATCATTAACATCAAGGTAGTCACACCATGTGGTGCTATATCGGGGATCAGTAATCTCAGCAAGCCTATTACGATGGACGCTAAAACAGAAAGCCCAAGCAACACCACACCCGCTGTTGTGAGCATGGTAAGCGGCGTATTGCTAAAGGAAAAGATACCTTTTTTCGCCCAATCTATATTCTTGATCAGGCTATTTGTCGAACGCCCGAACATGCGTTCAGGCCGCACATAGTCAACGCCCGCCTGCTTGAACCCAACGTATGCACGCAACCCTCGCATAAATAAATCGCGTTCTGGGCAATTAAGAATCCAGCCAACAACACGACGATCCATTAATGAAAAATCACCAGCATCAAGGGGAATATTGATATAACTGAACATCGCGAAGACGCGATAGAAAAGTTTGTACATAATCCCATGATGCCAGGGCATCTCGCGCTGAACCCGGCGTCCATATATGACGTCGTATCCCGCTTCCCATTTAGCGTAAAACGATTCAATCAATTCCGGAGGGTCTTGAAGATCACCATCAAGTAGCACTACGCCGTCTTTGGTCGAGAGTTCCATTCCGCTACGAAAGGCCATTTGCGAACCGAAATTACGCGAGTGCGAAATGCCGATTACATGCGAATCTTTCGCACTGATTTCGCGGATCACCTGCGCGCTATCGTCGGGACTACAATCATTAACAAAGATAATTTCATAATCGATACCAAGCTTACGGAAAACATCTGTCAACCGTCGGTACATGACAGGGATTGCCTGGACGTCCTTATAACATGCAATAATTGCAGAAATACTGCGCTTACGTTCGTTGTTATTCTTCTTTGAGGCTGAAACCATTTCACTATCAGAAAGTTGCGCAACCCAGCTGGCCATGTTACGCAGACCCACTTCCAAGTTGACGCGAGGTTTCCAGTCGAGCAGTTCAATCGCCTTTTGGGGATCAGCATACCAATCCGCCAGATCCCAAGCTCGACCTTCCATTACGCCAAACTGCGGCTCTACAGCCACGTCAAACAAGCGCTTGGTGATGCCAGCCAATTCGGCTATGGTCGTTTTTACACCTGTGCCAATATTAAAGCTTTCACCGGATAAACCGGGATGCATTTTTGCTGCTGCCATAATAAAAGCGGCGCATACATCGTCTATATAGATAAAGTCACGCGATGTTTCCGGGTGTACGAATGGAGGGAGATTTCCTGTAAGCGCCTGCCGCAGCAGATTAGGGAACAATCTTGATGTATCTTCCAGCGGGCCATAGACCGCATACAGGCGTAGATTTACACAGGGAAAGTTACGTTGCTTTCCCATAAATCGCAGATAGCTCGCTACCGCTACCTTTGATACGGCATAGGAACTGTTTGGCTCGCATACATCGTCCTCCGATGGCGCGGCACAGTTTGTCCCGTACTCGGACGAACTTCCTGCGTGAATATAAGCTGAAAAAGGACGATCTGTAAGCAGGCTGACAAAATTGACAACCGACTGAAAGTTTGTTTGGTAGATAAGTGTGGCATCTTCCTCAAACGGATAGGCACCATAAGCCACACAATCAAAAACCGTTTGCGGGTTTACGCTATTGACGAGATTCTTGGTTGCCGCATAATCGTTGAGGTCAACCGCAATGATATGTTCATCAATAACCTCGGCAAGCCGCCAATTTTTTTCACGATAGACTACCGCATAGACATCATCACGGACGGCGGCGAGCATTTTGAACAGGTTGGCACCGATAAAACCCGAAGCGCCGGTAACCAGAACAGGTCCGCTCAAAGAGCGAACGTAGGCTTGCAAATCAGGCATATTGAGAGTCCTTCAGTAATGCAAGTATACTATCAACATCAAGAGCAGACTGTTTCCGCAGAAAGTTCTGGGATCCGTAGCGGTCAAAATGATGCATGCGGGCATAGAGATGCCGGAAGCGGCGTATTGCAATATTTTTTTCCGCCAGATGCAATAATAGTTCTGAGGCAAATCCTCCGCGTTGCACATGCTCTTCGGCGACACACAGACAGGAAGAGTCTTCAATTTGGATTAACAGCGCTGTCGGCAAAGGATTATGCTCAATGGGAAGCTCAGAGACAATCCAGAGGTTGGGACGATGATCCTCTGACAATTGCTCGAAAGCTTCGATATAGGTTCCAGCGAGAGGCCCAACTACAATCACCACAGCGCCACCGCCACACGTCAACTGTCGCCAGGGTTCGTAGGCAGGCACCGCATAACCCTTGGGAGGCTCGCCTCGCCCCATCCGGATATACGCTGGGCGGGAGGAAATACCGGCACGAGCAATCACTGCTTCAACATCCTCATCAAATCCAGGAATGTAAACGGACATGTTAGGCAAAGTCAGTAGCACTCCATAATCTTCAATTGCATGATGGGTGGGGCCCATAACTCCATAGCCGTATCCGCCACCATTACCAATCAGTTTTACCGGTAAGTTGTGAAAAGAAATATCGTTGCGTATTTGTTCGAATGGCCGCGCATAACAAAATGGTGCAATGCTATACACCCAAACCTCAAATCCTTGTCGTGCAAGCCCTGCCGCGACCGAAACCATGTTTTGCTCAGCCACGCCGGCATTGACAAATCGCTCCCCCATGACTTCCTTCAGCGGCTCAAGTGCCATGAAACCCAAATCACCTGTAAGAAAAACCATATCGAATTCCCTCGCTCGTGCCATCAACGTATCGCAAAGCTGTTTTCTCATCTTGACTCAATCTCCGTTACCGCTGTCTGGAACTGTACTTCTGTTAGTGGGAGATAGTGCCATTCCATAAGGTTCTCCATAAAGCTGACGCCATGCCCCTTAACGGTGCGCAGAACAATTATGCGAAAACTGTTACTTTCACATTCAAGTGCGCCACGAAGGGCATCGGCATCATGCCCATCAATAATTTGCAGATCAACATCGAATCCTTTAAGTTTTTCCCATAAGGGGGACATGGACGCGACATTAGCGGTAGTGCCAAACCCCTGCAAATTATTGTGATCCACCAGCACCGTCAGATTGGCAAGACGATGGTGACAAGCAAAAATCAACGCCTCCCATGTCGAGCCTTCCTGCCATTCTCCATCTGAAGTCAGACAAACGACACGAGCATCAATGCCCTTTAATTTGAAAGCTAACGCAGTTCCGGCCGCAAGGGACAGGCCATGTCCCAAGCTCCCGGTGGCGAATAGAATATCGTCGATTCCTGTTGCCGGAGGATGTCCAGGAAGCAAAGTATTGTCCTTATGAAACGACCTCAGATCTTGGTCTTTAAGTCGCCCTATACTCCAGAGTGCGATGTAGAGCGCTCCTGCTGCGTGGCCTTTCGACAATACAAACTCATCACCGCTGCGCAGATACTCGTGAAAGACAATCATCATGGCATCCAGCGCAGACAAGTTACCGCCAATATGGCCAACGCCGCTTTCGAAATGCATTTGTAAAAGCCGCTTTCGCGCCACAGCAAATTCCTTACCGGTTAATTTAGTTTCAATCTTCATTCAAATCTCGGTCAAACCGCCCCTACATTAACAAGCCATAGAAAATACAAATACATTAAAACCAGTTAACACCATTTTCAGCGCCGGAAGAACGTTGCGTCAATCTGGAGCAATCTTCCGTTTTTCGGGTCAACGAATGCAGGAGAAACGGACCAAAGCTCAAAGCCAACAGATTTAAGTCGCGCAATCAATTCGTCAAACAGGCATTGATCAGTATACAAAGGCACTAGAGAGAGCTCCAGTTGCAGTCCAACGGCTTTTGTCATTAAATCCTTTGCGCCATCCAACACTCGATCCTCATACCCCTGCGTGTCTATTTTTAAAAATATTACTGAGTCCTGCGAAAGATAACCGGTAGCAACCGAATCCAAGCGACACAAAGGCACCCGTTCGCTACCGATATAACGCGACTCAGGCACAGCATTTGAGTGCGTATCGAGCATATCCAGGATCGAACTGCTTTGCGAATTGTCCGAAATATGGATTTCAATTTCGCCGTCAAAATTTCCGATTGCAGTGCGGGGTGCAACAGTCCAATGCAGATCATTTTTACTTTCTGCCAAGAGCTTATACCATGCAGCAATAGTTGGCTCAAACGAAACAATGCGATCGCTATAGCCCGCATCGCGCAAATTTTTCCGACCAAATTGTCCTGCATTAGCGCCCACGTCAAATACCAAGTTTACCTTGTGCATTGATAGCATTTTCATAAACTGTGCGGACTCTGAGATGGCCGGATTAAATTCTCGCAGTTCGTACCCAAAGGCACGAAAAAGTCGTTTTGCAAAAGACTTCACTTGCATTTCCTTATTTGTTAATTCTATCAAAAAAATACCGCCATTTTTATCTTCTGAAAATTCGATGAAAATACCGACTTAAACCAATCAGGAACAAGAATCCACTCATCACTTTTTTGGAAAAAAAAGATTGCCTTGCAATCGAATCAAACACACCATAAATATGCGCCGCCGCTTTGCTCGCCGCATAAACATCCATGGCATTTATATCTGCGGGTGCTATTGTAATTGACTGTGTCTTGAATACCCTCCCTAGCAACACACTTATAAGATACGATAATCTTTTAATGGATACACGCAGTGGGGAAGGCATGCTTATATTATTTAACTTGGAGATATAGAGACAATCACTCTCAATTTCCTGTCGGTAAGCTTTGGGAGAAACAGCAAGGGCAATTTCTAGCTGACTCTTCAAATTAGAAATTGACGATTTAGAAAGATGCTGGGCTTGCAAATAACACTCGTAAATCATTAGCGGAATCGACTTTCCTATTACCAAGGATTTGTGTGCCGGAATATTATCCTCGGACCAGAATTTATGTGCGGGCGAACTTTTATTATTATCTTGGCCCAACATACTTGACGTGCCTCCACTATGCTTGGATGCTCCATTTATGGCCACTGGAACTTGAACAAAGGCATAACTCTCAATACTTAAAGACAATGCAACAGCTGAGTACACATCGGGAATCATGGATCGAAAAAACGATCCATCTTGCGCTCGGATTTTGTTAATCAAATCCATCGAAGCAGCTCCGCCGTTGTATAACCATGGTAATTCTGGATATCCAGCACGACCATTCATCACTTTTAACAGCATATTTTGAGAATTCTTTAATAGATACAACTTATCTGTAACTAGCGGAACAGTCAGCTCTCCTTTAGGGTATGAAGTAAAGTGTCCCGGCCAGAAAAAAGTACAGCTCATAGTAGTTAGCGCCTGACATTTTGACTCCAAAATCACTGTATTTAAAGTTGATAGTGCGCCAGGAAGCAAGCCATCATCATCGCCAATAAACATCACCCATCCCGAGCTGACATGCGATAAAGCATATTCCCAGTTATGAGACATACTGATCCGCTTGCCTGTATTGATATAGAGAATGCGTGGGTCTTTAAAACTTTCGACAACCTCTTTGGTATTATCTTGGCTGAAATTGTCACTGACAATAAAAACGGCATTGTCATAATCTTGTGTAATCAACGTGCGCAGACAATAAACCAGCGTATCCGATCGCTCTCTTGTTGGAACAATTACCGTAAATTTTATGCTATCACTCATACCAACCTATCTTCATATTATTCTTTTATTCGTTCTCTTTTAATTTTGCTTGCAACTATCAATTACAAGCCTGACAGCTTATGTTTTATGAAAGCCAGCAGTCCAGGCCTTATCCGATTAGCCAAAATAGTTGATACCACTAGTGCAAGCATGCCCACAAGCAACAAAAAATAAAATTCGTTCCAGCGATTCTGATAGCTTTCTGGCTTAAACTGCTTGGCAATCAAGATGATACCAAATGACCCGATTGACGGAAAAAAAACATCCGCAAAGTACCATCTCCACTTTTCGTGAGCAAGAAGCTTGCGGTGCATGAATTGCATGGCAATCAAAACATAACCCGCATTAAGAATCACCCAAATCCAGGCAGCACCTACGACCCCGTACTGTGGGACAACCCAAAATAATGCAGGGATAAGCACAGCTACGGCCACGATGTTTGTCTTAATTCCAAGACCAACCCACCCATACGCAAGCTGCAATTGAGCGGGCATGTGCATCAATCCATTTAGAAACACTCCAAGCACAAAAACCGACAGTATAGGTGCGACATTAGCGGCTAGATTAACATTTCCCGACCACAAGTACATAACATCCTCAGGAAAAAAGCTTAGTAACATCACTGCGGGCGAGATCAATAAGGTAATCAATTGCGCGCCTTGGTGATAAGCGTTTATTAGTGCATCCTGATTTGCCTGAATGGAAAGCTCCACGAAGCGCGGATAAAATGCAGTTGTAACAGGCCCAATGATCATGTAGAGCAAACCTGCGACTGTTGTTGCAAGTGTGTAATAACCAAACGACTCAAGAGACAGTAAGCGGGAGAGCAACATCTTGTCCACCTGGGTCAGGAGTATTGCTAAAAAGGTCACTGCCATCATGCCACTTGCAAACTTCCATATATCTGCGATGGCTAATCGCGAGAACCTCGGTCGTGAGGGTGGCCTTGGCAATACACGATGAACGCCCATGGCGAATATACCAATAGACAGCAGTGAAACGACGGCCTGCCAGAAAAAAAAGGTCTTAATACTGGGCGACATCCAGGCTAACACAACCACCGCACCGCCATTGCGCAGTGTTGCAATAGCAGCGTTTACTCCGTTATACCAAATTTGCCGCTGCAATCCAAAGAGTGATCCACGATAAATGCCTTCAATAAAACGCAACGCGATAACCAAAGCCATGACGGAAATTGCCTGCGCAACAACTGTAGAGGGCAACTTATCAGCCTTTAACCAATCACTTGCCAAATAATCAGATGCTGTCCAGACAGATAGTGCAATAATTAAGGCGAGACAGACGCATATTATTTCTAAACTATGCAATAAATCATGAATCGATTGCGAGCTGTGCTCGCCAGCAGTAAACCGAGCCATTTCCCGGTTAAGAGTGGGGGTCATTCCCATATCCAGCAAGCTCAGCCAAGCTTGCATCACCGCAAAAATCCCAATCAACCCATAGGCTTCCATCCCAAGATATTGGATATACAAAGGGACAAAGGCCAGCCCCATGATGGCAGACCAGCCTTGCCCAAGATAATTGGCAACAACGTTTTTCTTAAGTGACATAAGCTGATCTATAAGTATTTAGTACTATTGGAAGCGAAATTGATCAGTAGCTTATTGTGTGGTTGCGGTTTTAGGATGTCTGGCAATATGATTGCTCCTTGCCAATTCACTGACTCGTTTAGCAACTTCAACCGGACTGCCGCAATAATTTGATTTCACCAATTTTCAAGTTGTTGTCCATGTTTTAATCTCAATTGTTCAAGTGTAACTACATTTAATGTCATGTTTGCCGAATGGTGTTTTCCTGTTAATACGGTTGCTCCCAGTACATTACCTCTTCCGTGCATAATATGCAGTCGCAAATTGGCCAGCGTTCCACCTTGACCAAAAAATAGCAAAAATGAGGTCAGATCGCATTTTTTTGTGGCCACCCAATCGGCGCTCCCCATAATATGCTTAATCTGACCAAGCCCTTATGGAATCTTGGATCATCGTCAAATGGCCCAGCATGCAACAGGATAATCTAATCAGGCTTATGTAATTATTAATGATCCAAAATATTGAAATAGTGCATTGCCTGAGTGCTTAGCGTCTCAATGTCCAAATCCGGCAAATCCGTTTTGCGCCATTCGGTGTAATCAAATCTATCCCGTGTTAAAGCGGCAACAAACCTTTCTGCCACCACCGTGCCCAAGGCTTTTATAAGTGCTTGCATTCCCGCTTGACGAATTTCAGTTTCAGTTTTCATACCAATGTCCCACTTGAGAAAGTGCATCGCCGGGTGGCAAGGCTTTTAGATCTGGATAACCCCGTAGTTTACGCAACAAGGCATCGTCAGTCGTGATAAAAAGATCAGCATTGGCATTGATCGTCAAACGGACGGTTGAAACAGCACATAGCCAAATAGATTAACATGGCAAAACCACTTGACTGTAGTAATCAGTAGCTTATTGTGTAGTTGCGGTTTTAGGATGCCTGGCTATATGATTGCTTCTTGCCAATTCACTGACTCGTTTAGCAACGTCAACCTTGGACTGCCGCAATAATTTGATTTCGGATGCGTTCAACATCCGGGGTGTTAAGCAAATAACGCGCTTCAGACTCTGTAAGGCAGTCAAATCTAAAGCCAAATAGTTGATTCCACCCATTTTCAAGTTGTTGTCCATGTTTTAATCTTACCCATTGACCTTCCAAGCTTAAGAATCGATGGATACTCGAATTCAAAAAGCAGGTTGTTCAATGATTCTTTGCGGCTAATTGTGCCTTTAATTGTTCAATTTCAATTAAGGCGGCTTCTTTTTCTTGTAATGCTGCCTCTTCACGTTGCCGTGCTTGCACTAAGGCTCGGTTCGTCTGCTCTAGTTCAAGCTGAATACTGCGCTGTTCACGCAAATATTCTTGCCGTGCTTGATATTGATGATATTGCCGTTCTTTTTCTGAAAAAGTGGTTAAGGTATTCATGGCTTGTTTCATCTCCTGGGTAGTCATCCAATCCGGTAAGGCAGTGTCGTTTAGTTGTTCACCGTCTTTGAAGAATTTTAACCAGCGCTGATCTTCAGTTTCAATACGGCTGGCATCAAACTTGTTCAATTCCAATAACCAAATACCACCGTGACAATTAAAAGTGCGACCTTGATCGTCACGCATCTTGTAATGATGCGCGTAGTTTTTGTCCTCGGTAAGTAAGTTTTCGGTCAACAGCCAAATGGAGTAAGTGGGTCTGAGTTGACCATAGTCTTGCCCGCTTTTTAGCTGTTGACTGTAAATGTCAGCCCAGTTGTAAATGATGCGAGCCGGTAAATGACCGTAACTGGTCAATTGGATTTCAATTTGATAGAGCTGTTCGTGGCTGTCTTTGGCTTTGACATCAACAATACTGAGTTTATCGCTCAAAAATTCTTTATCGTTGTAAGGATTTGAAATTTCTACCCAAACCAAAGGTTCGGTCAGCTCTTGCGCCAAAAACGCATTGAGAAAGTGGATCAGCAGATCACGATTTTCATCGCTGCCCAGTAATGCTTTAAAGACACAGTCAATCTTGGGATCAATGGCATGTTGCATGAGCGAATGTCTGAAGTAAACTGGAGTTGGGTGGTGATTGTAGAGCACTTTTGTTGGGTGGGCAACGATTTTTTTGCGTTGTAAACTGTTACACCCGACATTCCGCACCCCCTATTTACAATTTTTCATTGTTTTTATTAATATATTTTTCAATAAGTTATGTTTTTTCTCTGTTTTTTCTTACTGCGGTATTTTTATATCCAACTTAATAATGACTGAGAATGGATGATGAACCGTGGATTGCTAGCTCCAAAGCAAGTCACTCAGAAAAATGGGCTACCAATTTAAAGCGGGACAGATAAATAAAACTGGCCTATTGATTCCGGGAGTGCTGAGCCCCAGCTCGGCGTAGTCAGTAATCGGCTTGACTATCCCGTGCCGAGCTGGGGGGCTCGGCGTTCCCAGAAAGTTATCTGTCCCGGCTTAAGTTGGTAGCGAAGCGGGACCGGGTTTGCAACCCCGTCCCGCACGTTTTATGACGCACGAACCAGTGGGCAATTGTATCAAAAAACACTAGCGGGCATGTTTCTTTCCGCAAAGTTTTCTTTCATGGTGTAAAGATAACGGCGACAGCAAACGTTTGAGGCGGGGTTATAAACCCGGCCCCGCGTGGGGGTCTGGCTCTGATCGTCAAACGGATGGTTGAATCAGCACATATCCAAATAGATTAACATGGCAACAACGCTTCGCTTCGCTACGATTGTAACCTCTATCTTATCCGCTTCAAGTAGCCATCCGGTGCTACAGTAATTAGTAGCTTATGCTGAATGCTTTTATCAATCTCAAATTCCGGGTGGGTCTTCAGATATTCCCATACGGCTGTTTTTGGATTATCACCGGGCCCCCAAGGTCGATCCGGGAACATGTCTGCGGGCATGTCTTCGATTAAAGTATCGAACACTACACAATAGCTGTCTTTGCTGGTAAGCGGTGCGTAGGCTTCGAGCTCGGCCAATACATGGTCATGAGTGTGATTACTGTCGAGGCAAACCAGCACACGAGAATAGTTTGCAGCGATGGCATGAACTTGCTTGATGATTTCAGGCGCAATACTGGAACCTTGGATCATCTGGATACGCGAGGCCATAGGATGAACCTCTATAGCAGCACGATTATGTGCGCGTATGTCGATATCGATGCCCAATACCTTGCGTTGCGATATTTTTGGGTCGAGTGTTTTACCTGTTTCGATAGCTTCGCACATATCCAATTGCGCTAACATGGACGCGCTGAAGATAAGCGATCCACCGTGAGCAATGCCGGTTTCGATAATCAAATCGGGTTTGATTGACCAGATCAGTTCCTGCATGGCAACCATGTCTTGTGGATACTGGATGATAGGGCGACCCTGCCAAGAAAAGTTATAGGTGTAGCCATTATGGTTGGATTCCCGTGACCACACTCGCGACAGTGCTTGTGCATCAACATTCGCTCCCAACCCCTTTATATTTTCAGATATTTGCTTTTCAAATGAGCCAATCGGATCCATTGTTCTCTTTCCTATCAATTTGTGGATAAATTTTGTGATTATCTAGCGGGTTACACAGACATAAATAATGTTGCAGTCTTCTGGATGTTGCTTCCCTAGTTCGTAGGATGCACGACAGAACTCGGCTTTCCAATCTTTTTGCTCACCACCAACACGACCCCAACCGAAGCCACCTTCTTCCCACAGGCCATTTTTAAGGAACCAATCCATTTGGGCGGTAGACAACATCTTATAAAAGATTCCTCCCGTATTCGCAATTCTTAGCCCAGCCTTTTCGATATCGCTGCAAAGTGTTTTCATTGAATAAGAGCGACGATGCCCCGCTATCTGCAGATCAAATGGTGATAACTCCTCACAATGTTCAAGTGTTCCCATAAGGACTGCCAAACGCCGATTTATCGCATAGGCATTCGGAACATGGATTATCAAAATACCATCATCATTCAAGAAGCTTGCAGCTTTTTGTATCAAGGCAATTGGGTCAACAACATGCTCAAGCAAATCAAGCATTGTTACCGTATCAAATTTTTCATCGAGTATTAATTCTTCTACCAAACTTTCATGAAACTCTGCTCCAGGTAGTCTTTTACGCGCTTCCGCCAAGTGACTACCGTTTGCATCGACACCAACAACACGGGATACCTTTTGAGCAAACATTTCTGACATCATGCCATCACCACAGGCAAGATCAAGTAACGAATCGCCTCGAATATTTTCCAGGCATGATTCAACTTTGTATTGTGCTAAATATCGATTGTACTCACTATGAAATGTCGATCTCGACCATACAAATGTTTCTTGAAGTTGCTTTTCGTTATTACTCGTCATAATGCTGTGCCTTTCTTAGTTTGGTAAATTAGATAAAATCAATCGAAGTCCTTCTTCGATGCCAATTGCTGCTTGCCAATCAAATATTTTTTGTGCTTTACCTGAATTCATTGCAATGCAGGCAGTATCGCTATCAATCAGCGTTGAATCAATATCATTCTGACCTCCAAGCATCTCTCTCAAAATCTCTGCTATTTTTTTTGATTTTGTAGTCACACCTGTACCAATATTCAGGTTTCCAGTGAAGGCACTAGCCAGCACTTTATGCACAGCAGTCACAAGATCGTCAATGTATAGCAAGTCAAGCGAAGGCAAACCATTGTTGTATTGATGTGTAACAATGCGCTGTGAACGATTAATTTTATCTATGAAGTTATAAATAAATTTTGGCTTATCGCTTCCTATGCCATATACCGGACACGAACGGAGCATCGCGCATCGTAACCCCTGCGTACGTCGACTGTGTTCAATTAATAATTCACATAAATATTTTGTTTCTGCTAAGGGACCTTTGGGGAAAAGGGGCAGTGCTTCATCGGCTTTAAGGTGCAGCGCACAATAACCCGAATAAACCTCCCAACTAGATATATAAATAAGTCTTATATCATGTGCGACGCACACATCCATCGCGTTGCGCAGCATAGTCAATGTATCTCCCAAGGCAATATTTGATGTATAGACACGCGGATTTGCAAGGTGGATGATGCAATCTATTTCATTTTCACTGACGAGGAGATCGAGTTGAGTACTCCCTTGGAGTAGATCAAGTTCCGTGCGGCCAGGTGTAAAGACTTCAAACTCTTCTACTAATTTAGAACTAATCGCTTTGCCAAGAAAACCTGTTGCACCCGTTACAAGTACATGTGGTTTGTCGTGGTAAGTATTTTTTTTATCCCCCCCAAGCGCCCGCCGAACTGCCTGCAAAGGTTCAGTCTTTATTTCTTTTTCACCCGTTGCTTCTAAGACGCGATGCACGGCTTTTTCAAAGGGAATTGTTTCGTAAGCTGCAAGGATGCCCACAGCCACAGCATTGCTACGGGATATGCCGTAGTCGCAGCACACCACCGTCTTGTTACCGGCGCGTAACGATTCGCAACCTTCGTTAATTTTATTAAGAACCGAGTCTGGGCGATTGCCTGCTTTATCAACCAAGTCACGCACATCAATAATAGTTAGCTCCGCTTCTTTATTAACCGATAAAGCAGGTGCGGTACCTAATAGAGGTGTAATCCAACGAATTGTCATTTGAGCGCCTCCGGTGAAACATATTGCTCAGTCAGACTTCTTAAATACCAACCTTTTTTAATTTTGGGTCGTGCAGGGATATTACCATCTTCGAAATGCCGAATGAGCATATCAACTTCATTGAAGCCAGCCATCGCGCGAAGATAAGTTGAGGCAGAAAAACGCGGGTTGATTTCAAAGGGAAGTAAGACACCATCCCGGACGCGACCTTGAACATTGATTGGGCCACGACTGCCAATGGCAATAGCAATTTGTTCAGCTTGCCGGCAAAGATCCGGATACAAGTCAATATAACCTTGTGAATAACCACTAGAAATTAAGCCGCCACGCCCGCGATAGGCCACGGACAACTTAGCATCCATAGCACGACGCAGGGCAATCGAACCGATGACTTTGCTATCGTCTAGTGAAAGCACGCCTATCGTAAACTCTCCTTCACTGTCATCAATATATTCTTGGGCAACGGCGATGCTGCCTGTACGCTGTATAAACTCCGCATAAACCATTGCTTCATCTGAACTTACGGCAAAGAATACAGCGGCACTTCCGCCAGAACCTGTAGCGGGTTTTACGATGCAGGGGAGACCAACATAATCGAGATCCTCTTTGCTCTTTATTGCGATAGTTCGAGGGATTGAAATACCTTTTTCATGCAGAAGTTTGAAGGTAGCATCTTTATCGGAATACGGGGCAATAACATCAGCTGAATTTGCAAGCAATTGAATGTTCGCGGAAGCAAACACGTTGCTTGCAGCACCAAGTAATGTCATCGGCTGTTCACCGCCTGGAATCAGATATTTAACATCAGCGTCACGGCACGCACTTAATACATTGGCGACATAGTCATCGCTGGTTAAAAGATAGGTTTTAACAAAACCTGATTCATAAAGTCCGTAGGCGCTGGGCGAAATATCACACCCATAAACTTCATACTCATCAGCCAGGCGAAGTGATTTAAATATCTCGGTACCAAGGGATGCGCCACCAATACCGGCTATCATTACTTTGATGAGGTGTCGTTTATTGCTCATATTACTAACCCGATTTTTTTTGACTAGAAATTTCCCGTAGCACGGTCACGACCCTATCCTGTTCACTTACAGTGATGTCATGGTAACTCGGAAGATTTATTGCTCTTGTGGGCACATCCCAGGCTTGCTCGTTCGCTCGGCATTTCTCAAACATCGGCAAACTTGACAAGGGATGAAAAAATACTCTCGCGTCGATATTTTCAGCGGCGAATGCCGCTTGTAGTTTTTCCCGGGTTATGCCGCTTTCCGGATTGAATACTACGGTCGGCATCCAAGCACCATTAACGGTATCTACAGGTTCCGGGTTCATGGATAAGCCTGGAATAGCAGTCAAACGTTCACGATAGTATGAGAAAATTTCTCGCTTGCGGCGGGTCAATTCATCAATACGTTCAATCTGTGCACAGCCTATCGCTGCCTGTATATTTGATATTTTATACTTAAATCCAATCATATCCGGCCAAAACTGCTTGATCTGTCCGCGTGCTCGTCCATGATTGCTTAGCGTAAGTACATGTTCATATAAGTCTGGATCGTTGGTGACGAAGATTCCGCCCTCACCCGTCGTCAGCGTTTTAGTGCCATGAAATGAGAAAGCGCCAAACTTGCCCATAGCTCCGGCGCGTTTTCCATGATAAATAGAGCCAATCGCTTCGGCGGCGTCTTCTATGACGGGGATTCCATACTTTTCACCAATGGCGAGCAGCTTATCCATCTCACAAAGATTTCCATATAAATGGACAGCGACAATCGCCTTGGTACGAGGGGTAATCGCTTTTTCGACTAAGTCAGGATCAAGACACCAGGAATCAGGGAGAATATCGACAAAGACCGGTTTTGCACCAAGGTAGGTGATGGGTGCGGCTGTCGCAATCCAGTTTGTATCTGCCATAATGACTTCGTCATCCGGGCCAATGCCTAATGCCGCCATACCCATGTGAAGTGCGCCAGTACAACTTGATGTGGCAATGGCAAACTTGACGCCAAGATGGGCTTTAAAAGCCTCTTCAAATCGATTGATGTAGTCGTAACAATGCTCACCCCAGCCATTAGCGGCGGCATCGGTGGCGTAGCGAACCTCTAGCTCTGTTATGGACGGCTTGGTGTAATGGATTCGGGGTTTCATTCAGTATGATTGCGAGATGCGCATTTTCAGTGGAAGAGCTGGTATTGTAGCAATATTAGTTAAAAACACGATCACCATTAATCACAATGGAGCGTCCAGAGGCAAAGGAATACAAAACATCCGGACAC
>SESG01015731.1_pt1 | contig 31565 bp, 30 predicted proteins | sample 3171421 | NCBI WGS metagenome assembly SESG01 (sample SAMN10866946, study PRJNA518727) | freshwater metagenome | biome: subpolar coniferous forest; feature: holomictic lake; material: water; isolation source: holomictic Lake 227, 6 m and 8 m depth | place: Canada: near Kenora, Ontario | collected...
AAACCTGGCGCTGCATGACACGCTGACCCATCTACCCAACCGGCGACTATTTCTGGAACGGCTCGAAAATGCGATTGCGCGTGCCCAACGATCATCACAACCTCTGGCGCTTTTGTTCATCGATCTGGACAAGTTCAAGGATATCAACGACTGCTTCGGTCATGAAGCCGGCGACGCGGTTCTGCAATCCGTAGCCAAACGACTCAGTGCCCATGTTCGCGAAACAGACACTGTGGCCCGACTCGGCGGCGACGAGTTCGTGGTACTGCTGGAAAATATCGACAGTTGCCAAAAAGTGGCTGAGGTTGCCTCCAAACTGTGTGAACAGATTCATAAACCTTTACCCTACGCCAACCAGATCCTACACATCAGTATGAGCGTGGGCGTGAGCCTGTATCCGCACGATGGTGAGACGCTCGATCAACTCATTAACAATGCTGATCGGGCCATGTATCAAGCCAAGGCTGATCCTGAGCAGCGGGTTCATTTTTTCACCGAACCCACTTCGGTAAGTTGAATGACTGAGATGTATCGATGACGGGAGTCGGCTTTTACGAAACGTTTCCCAGATTGTCGACAGCGAAACTAAAGAGTGAATTAGGTGCCCGCTCTTTCTTAGTGCAATAACTGGCGGTACGCAAACCTAGCACTAGCGCGAGGGTGTGTTGGAAGATCGTTGAATGCATTGGACGCCACTTAGATTTGTCAATCAGTAATTGGGTGCTGATCGGTGGATAAATAACCAATTACGAGTAGACCGTTCGTACTCGTGATGGCCGGGAAACTGTAGTGTACTAAAACGCCATCGCTTTCTATGAACGTAAATTACAGGGTGTATTTGCCGCTGCTCGCGACGTGACAGAGCACCAATTCCAAACGGAGCGATATTAAGGAAAAATCGCTCCTTTAAAGGGCGCAGGCTGGCCTGGCTCAGTTCAACGTCTTGAGCCAGGCCACTACCTGGTGGGTGGCCACATCAGGCGTATTGGCATGGTCTGCCGTCACTACCAAGTATTGGCTGTGCGGATGCAGCGGCAGTTTAGCGTAAGCATAGGCCTCGCCAGCGGAGTAGAGTGGGTCGGCGGTTCCGATGACCCACAGCACGGGCACGGCCGTTTTGAAAGCTGCCGACGTGCCGGGCATGTGGCCCAGGCCGTTGGGGTCAAAGTAGCTCAGCAGCGTGTCTGCGCTCATGCGCATGCTGCGGCGCCTGCCCTGGTTGATGTCGTCCATGGTAATGCGCTCGCTGCCTTTACCTGCCGTCACCAGCGCCCGAGCCTCGTCCACCTCCGTCTTGCCAATCCCCAGGTCATAGGAGAACCGGGGCGAGTGTCCCGGCGCCAGCGCCAGCACGCCATCGGCGTCTCCCACCGTGGCCATGTAGGCCAGAGCGGCATTGGTGCCAAAACTCTGGCCACCCACCAGCACCCGCTTGAAGCCTGCTGCCCTAAATGCCTTCACTTGCGCTGCAATCTCTTGCAGCGCCACAGGGTAGGGTTCGTCATAGGCCCGTCGGGCTGACCATGGCATGTCTAGCGACTTTACTGTGCAGGTGGGGTCGATGCTGCGCGCAAACACCGCCAGAGACAGTGGCGAACCCCACTTCCCGTGCATCAGCACCAGCGCGCAGTTTTTGTCCTGGGCCTGAACCGTGGCTGCCATCGGCAAACTGAGCGCAAACAGCAAGACCGCGCGCGACCAGCGGATTAAGCAACGCAAAGGCATCAAAAATTCAGACATGTAATTGTTCTTCTTGAAATATTCTAGGTAAGGTTTTGTTGGTTTGCTCCTGAGAGGTTACCCGATAAAGGATGATTTCGCTACACCGCTTACGCCATTTACAGGCCCACCCCAGCGATTCCGAATTGCCGGTTTAGCCCGTCACCAGTTAACGCGCTGATCGACCTCGTAGTCGGGGCCCATAGGGGGCTTGTGAAGCGACGTCAAATTTGATTGCCAAGTTTCGGAGATCAGACTTTCAATGCCAATGTCGGCTTTGGAACCGGTTGATCGAATAGTTTTATGTCGCCAGAGGGTCTTCAAGAGTCCGCACTTTTCTCCGAAGCTGACTGTAAAGGGGGTCAACGGTGCGTGGCAGGCACGCCGTTAATTTAAGCCGCCATGCTATTCGGTTCGTGTACCGTCAGCCAGATTTGAAAGCGGCTGCCGCGTCCGAGTTCGCTGCTGACATCAATATGGCCGCCGTGTTTATGCACAATATCGTAAGACAACGAGAGCCCCAGCCCCGTGCCTTGGCCCACCGGTTTGGTGGTGAAAAATGGCTCAAAAATTCTTTTTAGCACCTCTGGCGTCATGCCTTGACCGGTATCTTCCACGCTGATCCAGACCCAGGCGCCATCCGTGCCGCTGCTCAGGATGATCTGGCCGTGATCCTCAATGGATTGGGCGGCATTGAGCAGTAAGTTCATGAATACCTGATTGATCTGGGCCAGATGGCAGCGCACCCGTGGCAGTGCGCCATAGTGCTTGATTACTTCAACTTTATCGCCAAGCGTGTGACTGACCACGTTCAAGGTGCTATCCAGACCGGCCATCAAATCTGAGTCCTCCCACTGCGAGCTGTCAATGCGCGAAAAATCACGCAGCCCCTGAACAATTTTCTTCACCCGCTCCAGGCCGTCATGCGACTCGGACAATAGATCCAGCGCATCTTCGCGCAGATAGTCCAGGTCGGCCTCGTGTCGGGTGGCCAGCAAAACTGCCTCGTCTTGCGGTGAGCGAGCAATGCTGCAGCGCTCATAGGTGTCGACCAGACCGAGCAGGCTCTGCAGGTAGTTTCTGAGGGCACCCAGGTTGGAGTTAACGAAGCCAACCGGGGTGTTGATCTCATGGGCTACACCTGCGGCCAGTTGGCCAATAGCCGCCAGTTTTTCTGATTGAAGCAATTGACCCTGAAATTGCACCAGCTTGGTGTTGAGCAGACTCAGCTCGGTGTTGCTGGTTTCCAGTTGGCCAATGACCGCTTTCAGTCGACTCTCACTCGCTAACAAGGCTTCTTGGGCAAGCAGGCGTGCAGTCAGGTCTTCCCTCAGACGAGCACGCCCCCAGCGCAGCCCCCAAAAGCCGATCAGCCAGATCAGGGCATAGCCAATGAAGTTGCTGCGAATTTGCGTGATCATCGACGCCCGGTAAGGCGCCCACGGCGCGGCGGCGCTGATGCCCCCCCGAATGGTCCCCACTCGGTAGCCCTGCTTTTCGTGGCACTTCATGCAAGACTGTTCTGTAACCAGGGGGCGCATGAATCGAAAGTAGGTGTCAGAGCCGATTTGCTCCAGCGACGACGCCTCTTTCTCGCCCCGCTCAAAAGCATGCAAGGCGCGCGACTCCCAATCGTCCGGTGCGTTGGCTGCCCGTAGCGGATTCAGGCTGGTCAAGTGGCCTTTGGTGCCGGACTCTTTGTTGCCAATTTCATGCACCTGGCGTGTCATGTAGGCCGGGTTGATGAGGGTGAGTAGCCGACCCGAAGGGGTGCGGATATCTCTCTCCGGCAGATCAGCCAGATCGGGGTTGGGCGGCGTTTGGGGCGTCACTGGCGCATAAATTCCGCCGTGTTCGGAGGCCCAGCGACGATAGATCACGTCTTTGCGGAAACTCTCTATGGTTGAGGTCCGAGCGCCCGCCAGCGTGACTGCATAGGTTTCCCAAGTGTCCCATGCCGCAATGGATGCGATCACCACGGACCAAAACACCACCAGTCCGTAAAAAATACGCTGGAGCGGTGCGTTGGCTATCTTTTGGGCACTGCTACGCATCAGTGTCGGCGCTGCTGCTGGGTCGCCGCAGGAATAAAACGATGAAGTTCTTACTGCCTCTCTTGATGAGGTAATGCGCGATCTCAACGGCAATGGATCCGCCACTGGGGGTGCGTGCCGTACTCCTTTCCCAGACATTCTTGGCGTGGTCCATGCCCACATAGGCCAAGTTGTAGCCCGGAGTTTCCTGTGAAAAAGGCAGGCCTGGAAACACGACGCTAACGTCCTGCCCCACCAGTGATTCGGGCGTCTGCCCCAGTAAATCAGTGGTGGACTGAGTGCACTCAATGATGCAGCCGTTAATGTCTATCACCAAAGCCGCCTTCCGCTCAGAGTGCACCATCAGGATCGGATCCTGCGAATACCCATGAGCAAGGGAGTCTGTGGTCGTGTTCATGCTGTTCATCTGCGGGTTCGGGGCGGTGAATAGGTGACGCCAATGGCTCTGGGGTCAATTGTTTAAGCATACGCTGAAAGCGCACAGCGTAAATAGTTATTCTTTCAGCGTCAGCGTTCCTAGAAGAAAAAAAGTGCAACATATTGCCAGTTTGATTTCCCCAAGAGCGCTCTGAATTTATACCAACTTATCGACCATATTTAGTCAAATAGTTGGCAGCAAATAATATCAACCCATCTTACAGTTTCGGCCTTGAACTGAACCGACCGAAAAGTAATATTGGCGACTATTGCCCTTCAACAGAAGGCGGATTCGTTGCACCAGCGAACTCCACCAAAATTTCATGCTACTGAGTTTTTAATGACTCCATCCATGTGGTGTCGATCTACCGGTTTTTACCCTCAACATCACCGCCGATAATCAAGGCTTACCTCTACTTTAATTTTTATCCGTGCCTCAGCCCCTTCCCCTCGTTCATGTTGACCAGTTGCAACCGGGCATGTTTGTGTCGCTGGATTTGGGCTGGCTTGAACACCCATTTCTGGTGAATTCGTTTTTGATCACGGACGAGCAACAACTGGCGACGCTGCGCGAGCTCGGTTTAAGCCATGTCTCTCACGATCCGCAACGCTCGAAAATCACGCCACTCACATTGGTTGGTGATGTCACTGCTGTTTCACCCCGGCACATCACGCCGGCGAGCCAGTTGTTGATGACGGAGAAGCTCACCCGCACCGGGCGCATGACGGCACACCGAGAGCGGGTTTTGCTGTTCGAAAAGCAGTACGAAGACGCCATTACCTCGACCAAGGACGTGCTGACCGAGATACTGCGGCAACCCCAACTTGCCGTCGCGCAAGCAAGCGCCATGTCCGAGAAACTGACGTCCACCTTTTTGGACGATCAGGGGGCGACAGTCATGATGGTGGCCTCAAACAAGATGGACGACCTGTCCAACCAGCACGCCCTAAACGTGATGATCCTGACGATGGTGATCTGCAAAGGGCTGGGCGTCAGTCGGGAGATCATGAACGCGGCCGGCATGGGCGCGTTGCTGCACGACATTGGCAAGACTTCCATCAGTAAAACGGTTTTACGCAAGTCCCCGCGCAACCGCAGCGAAGAGACACTTTACCGACTGCACTGCGAGTACGGTGTCAACATCGTGAGTGAGCACGTCAATCCAGGTGTTCGGGCGGTAGTGCGCCAGCACCACGAAAATTTTGATGGCAGTGGTTTTCCTGATGGCAGCAAAGGCGCGCAAATCAATCCGCTGGCGCGCATCGTCGCCATCGCAGACCGCTACGACACCCTGTGCAACCCCTTGCGTCTGACCGATGCGCTGCCACCGGCCGAGGCACTTTCAACCATGTTTGCACATGAAGCCCGGTTGTTTGATGCCTCAATGTTGGCCGTCTTTATCCGGGAACTTGGAATTTATCCACCGGGCTCGATGGTGCGCCTGAGCAATGGTTCGATTGCGCTGGTCATAGCGGCGTCCTCAGGCAATACGCTGAGGCCCACCGTGTTGATTTATGAGCCGTCCGTACCCCGGCGCGAGGCCGTGGTCATTAATCTGAGTGAGTCAGCGCAAGTCCGGATTGAAGGTGTTTTAAAGCCAGAATCACTGGACCACTGCGTGATTGACTACCTTAACCCCCGGATGCGCATTGCCTACCATGCGATGAAAACTGAGAGTTGAATTTTGTGGAATTTTATGTTGGCCATCATCACTGCGCCTTTAAGCAAGTACGGCAATTTTGACGCCCACAATAACGTACTGGTGAAAGCCAATCTTCTCCAAAGCAGGCCTTCAAAGCAGCGATAGTTAATGGCCACGACGGGCTGGTTCAGAGCCTCCCGATTCGACGTCAATCCCAACGTCGGGTATCTATAAAGTTTTCTGATGCGCTCTTGCTAGGCTCAAAGGGTAGCCTGAGATTGCTACACCGCCGTTACCTATAACCTGAAACCGTGATTCAGCATGGTGAGCCTCATGCATTGTCCAGATTCGACCAATAAGGTCGATCATGACCGAGATAAATAGCAGTTTCGAGTTGATCGTCGCTGCGTATAAAAGTGGTGCCAATCGCCAGAACATTGCCTCATATTGGGCTCGATGGCAAAAATCACCCCGGCCCGCTTCTCCGTGCTTGTAGCGCATGGCCTGACGAATGTGGGGGCGAATCACCAGAACGGCCGCAATTGCATAAAACGCGTAAAAAAGTTTTCCAATAATAGAAAACGATTGAAATAGGGCAACTTCGTTGTGGAACTCGTATTCCAAAAACACCAAAAGTACAGTTGCAATATGACTTGCCGAAAAGTAATCTAAATCCATTTTTTTATAAAAAATATTGCAAAAATCATCAGTAATTGAAAATTGAAATCGCTATTTGCGAATAATCAATGCCGCACCTTACTTTTGCGGCGTCTGACTTGCACCCAAATCATTAACTGGCTTGCCAGGAAGCTGACCGTGGCGAATGACTCGTTACGCGGCTAATGAAAATATTTTCAAAAGAAACAAGCACAAAGTAGTTAATTAGAATTTTAAAAATTTTCCCAAGATTAATTTTTAAAACGATACCAATTAGAGTTTTAAATATCTAATGTGTATATCCCCCAAATGGGGGATATCGAGCGCTTTTTTGAACTTTTTACTACCGACAATCTAATTGAGCACTTCATGTTCAGTGTGGCCCATGAGTGCACGAAGCGGGTGCCGTAACCATCGAAATCATCGCCACATTGACGGGCTTCAAAGTCAGGACTGAACGACCGGTTGAATTCAAGGTCATCAAGAGTCCGCCACTTTTCTCCGAAGCTGACCTTCAAACTGAACGGCTGCAATGGAAAAAAACGTAGACCTGAAAGGCAGCGATTCCTGATATAGGGTTGCTAGATATGCTCGCTCGATACCCGACACACACTTGAGTCTATGCCTGACAGCAATGCGGCTCCGTTTTAAAGAATCACTGCATTCCGGCATTCGAGAGTAGGTATAAAAAAATGGCCAGAAAATTTTCGCGCGTTGCCCACAAACTACGGTTATGGCAAGGTTTCCCATGTGGAAATCAATCTGCCCAGAGTTTGTATACCTTGCTGAATCTGTTCAACCGTCAGACTTGCATAGCCCAAAATGAAACCGGCTGGTCGAGGTGGTGCGAGGGATTCTGGTCCGGCAAACAGCGTCGATACCGGGTAGATGCCCACACCCACTTGACGGGCAGCATTCACCAAACTCGATTCATCCTTTGGACGCAAAAACGGTAACCAAAGCACCACATGAAGGCCAGCCGCAATACCGCCGACCTCAGCGGCCTTTGGAAGATAGCGTGCAACGGCATTCAACAAAGCCGCACGACGGCGCTCGTTTTCTCGACGCATGCGACGGACATGGCGCTCATAGTTGCCACTCTCAATCAGCGAAGCCAGTACGCGCTGTTCCAGCACGGGTGCATGCCGGTCGGTTAATCGTTTAGCCTGCCGGAACACCGTCACCAGTTCAGGCGGAAGCACCAAGTAGCCGAGCCGAAGTTGAGGCGATAAAGCCTTGGAGAAGGTGCCAACATAAATCACGCGGCCATCGCCATCTATTGATTGCAACGCATCGATCGGGCGCTGTCCATAACGAAATTCGCCGTCATAGTCGTCCTCCACGACCCAGGCGTTTTGGCGATGAGCCCACTGCAGCAGTTCTTGGCGTCGTGTGATCGGAAGAACGCCACCTAAAGGGAACTGGTGCGATGGCGTTACATACACCAGGCGAGCATTTTTATCTTGGGGCAGGCTGCTGGTATCCAGACCCTGCTCGTCCACACGTGCTGCCAAGCACCTTGCGCCAGTGGCCTCAAAGCAGCACCGCGCCATCAGGTAGCCAGGGTCTTCAAAAACAAAGGCGTCGTCGGCATTCAAGAGTAACCGGGCACATAGGTCGATGGCCTGTTGTGAACCGTGAACCACCAGTATTTGCTCGGCATTGCACGCCAGACCTCGGGCACGTCGCAGATAGCCCTGTAGAGCGCTGCGCAGTGATTCATCACCCTCCGGTGGGGCGTAATACAGGCGGTGCTGCTGTTGCAGCAGTTCAATTTGGTAGGCGCGCCGCCAGGCTAAAGTTGGAAAGTCCCGGTGCGCCACCGCCCCGTACAGAAAGTCGAATCGGGCCGGTTCGGCATGAAGCAGTGCCGGCATACCGATTTCCTGTAGGCGGCCCCCAAATGTGGACAAGGTTGGCGCAGACCTTGTGCGGTGAATCGTTGGTAACTCGGATGTTGCAGGGGCAGTCAGTGGCGTTGCTACGCGTGCCACCCGTCCCGTGGACGTGACCAGGTAGCCCTCGGCTTCAAGTTGTTCGTAGGCGGCAGTGACCGTGGTTCGTGACACGCCCAACTCGGCAGCCAGGCTTCGTGTGGACGGCGCCCGAGCGCCTGCTTGCAAAGTACCGTTCGCTATCTGAGCACGCAGCAGGTGATAGATATTGCGCCCGGCACCTGTTCGGCCGCGTGGGCCACTTGACACAAGTTGAAACTGGACCATAAATACTTTAAAAAACTGGTTCTTCACATTGTGCCGGTTGTGCGGAAAAATGGCGACTATCCCGCTTTCTACTTTTCAAGGCCCACGATGTACATCCCTGCTCACTTTGCAGAAATCCGCCCCGAGGAATTGCACCGCATCATCCGAGAGTACCCACTGGGGATGCTGGTGACCCACGGAAGTACCGGACTGGATGCCGATCACATTCCACTGGAATTAGATCCAGATGCTGGTACACATGGCACCCTCATAGGGCATGTAGCCCGCGCTAATACGCTTTGGCAGCGTTGTCCAACAGGCACGCAGGTGATGATCGTGTTTCGCGGGACAGACGCCTATATCTCACCAAACTGGTACCCCAGCAAGCATGAGACGCATCGCCAGGTTCCGACCTGGAATTACGAAGTGGTGCATGCGCACGGCACGATCACCGTACATGATGACGAGCGCTTTACCCGCCGCGTTGTTGCACAACTCACACGGCGACACGAGACCACCGAGCCCAAGCCCTGGAAGATGGGGGATTCCGAGCCAGAGTTCATCAATAGCATGCTACGTAAAATTGTGGGCATCGAAATCGCCATCACATCGCTGGTTGGAAAGGTCAAGCTCAGCCAAAACAGGGAAGTACGAGATCGCCTCAACGCCGCCGACACTCTGGATGCGCGCGGACACACCGCAACCGCCCTGGCCATGCGCAAGGCGGGATAAGCCCTCTGCCGGTCGTGAACGGCGCATTTTGAAGCGGTGCGCTTGGGAAGAAAATACCAACCCATGCCACCAATTTCTTAAAGTGCGGATTACTCACTACCCAAGTTCCTAATGCAAATAGCCCTAATGGCAAGCTCTGAAATTCAGCAGCGCCTCCAAAGCCCGGCTTGGTTTTTCCCAAATGAAAGTCATGTCTACTCCATCGAAGAAATAGTACTCTGACAGGCTTAGTTTTTCATCGTTGATGGCATTTGATCTGCGATAACCCGAGTTCCATCTGGAGAAATTTCGCTCAGGAATAGCTTGCACATCCCATACCCGCTTGAGGGTATGGCGGCGATCGTCCTTGATGCGCTGCAAGGTATCTTGAACAACATCAGACTCACCTTCGAGTACTTCGATGAAGTCAGTGCCCGACAAAATGACCGCCCCGCTAATCTGATTTTCCCTATTGCGACGGCGACTGGTATTGAAAATACTCGCCAGGCTTTGCTCATTATTTTTAATAAGTGAGCTCTCGAAAATTAGTTGGATTAGAGCCACTTGAACACTCCCGCAAGAAATTGAAATTATTAGTCTCAATTTACGGGATCGTCCGCCCTTTGACTATCCCCCAAATGGGTGATATTGACATGAATCAGGTTTTTTGTGCGCCCAATCGCTGTGCCGCCATTCCAGAAGGCAAAACAAAAATTATATGCAATATAGGGCTGCAGCCCTCGTTTTACATGCGCAAGGAGCTATTATTTATATAGCAATTACACCCACTCAATGACTGGTGCCCTCCGAGCGGGAAATTTTGTTAAACAGGTTGTACTTGCCCACCGGTTTGTCCATCGGTATGCGCTTGAGCTCCTTGAATGTGGTGGCATCAAAAACGATCAAGGCGCCACCGTCGGCCTTGCGCTCCCACAAACTGGCCAGCGCGTACTTTCCGTCGCGGGTGAACTCAATGTGTGCGAGTGTCTTGCCGGGATCAGTCTTGATCTGGGTGACGATTTCAAGCGTACGTTTGTCGATGATCTGTAAGGTGTCTTTGGACTTGCTCATCATCGAATCGGCCCAGGCGTAGGGTGTGTTTTCATGCGAACGCATGAAGAAGCCGGGTCCGGGCGTAGGCAATGATTTGATCGTCTTCCAATCGGTCATGTTGATGATGGTGATCAACCCATCTTTCAGATTCGGCGTCGCCATCACCGTCTTGCCCTGCCAGCCCCAAGTGATGCCAGAACCCAGGTGTGGCATGCCGGGCAGGCTGAGGTCGGCCACTTTTTTGCGCGCATCCAGATTCACCACCTGCCCTTTGCCGGCCTCGCGACTGGTGCCCATCACTTCGTCGTAACTCTGGTTAAAGAAAAAATCATCGAGTGGCTCAGACAAAGTGGTGCGCCGCGGGTTCAAAAACCCGGGAATAAACGCCCCTTCCTTGTACTGAAAATCGTGAATCATGCCCACCGGCACGTCATCGGCCTTGGGGTTGTAGCTGATCTCCCAAACTTCTGGCACGTCCTTCAGGGCTGCGATAAAACTCTGCCGAGGCGAGGCGTCATACACCGCAGACACGCGTGAACCATTTTTGCCGTCCTTGTCTTTCACGGTGTGCACCTTGAGCAAATTCAGGTCGGCATCCAGCAGCACCAGGGTTTGCGGCAAGTAGTTGGCCACCGCCAGGAACTTGCCATCACCCGACACCGCGACGTTGCGGGTGTTGATACCGGCACGAATCTCGGCCACCACCTTCAGGTTCCAGAGGTCGAACTTGCTGACCCAGCCATCGCGCGAGGCAAAGAACACGTAGCGGCCATCGGGGGTAAATTTGGGGCCGCCATGCAAGGCGTAACGACTTGGGAAACGGAAAATAGGTTCCAGCTTGTCGCCATCCAACACCGTGACATGGTGGTCGCCGGTCTCAACCACGATGAACAAATTCATCATGTCCACCCCGTTGAAGGCGGCCACGGGTTTATTTGGCAGACTGCCAGTCGCAAAACTCACGATCCGTGAAGCACGGATATCAGCCTCTGAGAAAACCGGTGGATGCTCGGTCTCAGAGTAGATGTACTTCACCAGTTCGTCAATTTCGGCTTTGCTCAACCGGTCCGCAAAGCCTGCCATTTGGGTCGCTACACGGCCTTCGGTGATAGTTTTGACTGCCTCGGGCTTTCGCAGCCGCGCCAGGCTCTCCGGTAACAGCGCCGGCCCGGTAACGCCCAAGCGATCAGCCCCGTGGCAAGCTACACAGTGAGCCTGGTACAACTGTCTCGCCTCGCCCGGCGCTGACACCGCAGGCGATACAGCACCGACGAGTGCAGCGACCAACAAGAGAACCGCACGTTGCATCCGGATCTTCATTGAGCGGCCTCCCTCGCCTGGCGAATACCAATGTAGGGTTTCATCTGCACCCGCTCGCGCTCGCCCACCAATCCAATTTCTTCATCCGACAAGTAGCAGGCCGGGTCTTCCTGCCAGGCGTCGCCCGTTAACTGCAGCGCCCGCACCCGGGTGTTACCACCGCAGACGTCGAAATAGGTGCAGTCGCCACAACGCCCCTTGATGCTGCGCGGTACCGCTTTGAGTCCGGCCATCAGCGGGTCGGTTGTGTCTTGCCAGATGTCAGAGAAGGCGCGCTCGCGCACATTGCCCAGGTTGTGGTGCCACCAGAAGGTGTCGGGGTGCACATTGCCCAGGTTGTCGATGTTGGCCACATTGACGCCCGACGAGTTGCCACCCCACTGCGCCAGTTTGGCGCGCAAGGCCGCTTCTTTCTCAGGGAAATGGCGGCGCACCCAGTGCAGCAAATAGACGCCATCGGCATCGTTGTTGCCGGTGACAAATTCCTTGTGCACGCCTGTCTCGATGTGCTTCCAGCAGGTGTCAAACAGCAAATCCATCGCGGCTCGAGTGGTGTCAAGAAACGCATCACGCCCCCGGTTGGTGTTGCCTCGCCCGGCGTAGTTGAGGTGCGACAGGTAAAACTTGTCGATGCCTTCGTCGTCCACCAGTTTCAACAAGGCCGGCAAGTCATGTGCGTTGTCCTGCGTGAGCGTGAAGCGCACGCCGATCTTGATACCCGCGTCGCGGCACAACTTGACGCCGTGCAAGGAAGCGTCAAACGCGCCGACCTTGCGCCGGAAGGTATCGTGCGTTTCACGAATACCGTCCAGACTGATGCCGACGTAATCAAACCCAATGGCGGCGATGCGCTCAATGTTGGACTCATCAATCAGCGTGCCGTTGGTAGACAGCCCCACATAGAAACCTTTCTCTTTGGCGCGACGGGCAATGTCATAAATATCCTCGCGCAAGAGGGGCTCCCCGCCCGACAAAATTAGCACCGGCACACCAAAGGCGCGCAAGTCATCCATCACGCCGTAGACCTCCGAGGTATTCAATTCACCGGCAAAATCCTTGTCGGCGGAGATGGAGTAGCAATGTTTGCAGGTCAGGTTGCAGCGCCGGATCAGGTTCCAGATGACCACCGGGCCGGGCGGATTGCGTTTGGGGCCCAACGGGGTGGGCTCGGCGATTTCTCGCATGTATTGGGTAATTCGAAACATGGTTCTTTCTCTATTCGGGCGACTTCTGGCCGGCCAGGCGCAGCCCTGTTTTCTTCAATATTCGGGTGCTGTAGAGCACGGTGTGGCTGCGTGCATGCTCGCCCAAAAAGGCAGCAATTTCAGCGACTTGCTGCTCGACTTCGTGGCGATTCTTGCCATGCACCATGGCAAACAAGTTGTAGGGCCACTGCGGCAAGCGCCGTGGGCGGCAATAACAATGGCTGACAAACTCGAAGCCACCCACGGCTTCGCCCAGTTCGTCCACCAACTCATCGGGCACGTCCCAGACCGACATGCCGTTGGCCTTGTAGCCAATGGCATAGTGGTTGGGCACCACACCCAGGCGACGAATAACGCCCACGGCTTGCAGGCGCCGCATGCGGGCCATGAGGTCTTCAGGGTCTATCTGCAAGCGCTCAGCAATGGCATGGTAGGGCCGCGCCACCAGCGGCAGGCCGCCTTGCGTGGCCACGATGATGGCGCGGTCAAGGGGCTCCAGAGCGTGTAATGGGGTGCTCATGCTTTTAGCTTCAACTCCACAAAATACTCGCGCGACTTGGGAAAGTTGTACACATCACAACCGGTCTCTTGCTCAATCGTGCGGATAACTTCTTCAATCTCATACGGTGTCTCGGTGGCGATGACAAACCACATATTTAATTCGTGTTCGCGTTGGTAGTTGTGAGCCACTTGCGGCAGGGCGTTCACGCATTGCGCCACCCGCTCGAACTGGTCTTCAGGTGCGTGTAAAGCGGCCAGCGTAAAAGCGCCGCCCATGCGCTCTATCTGGTAGAGCGGGCCGACGCGGGTCAGCACCCCGTCATTTAACAAACGAGCCAGTCGTTCGATTAATTCATCCTCTTGCAGCCCGAGGCGCTGCGCAGCTTCCAGATAGGGGCGCTCACAAATAGCAAGACCACCATGCAGGCCGTTGATGATGTCGCGGTCAATCTGATCCACAAGCCAACTCCAATAAAGCATCATCATTCACGGGGGCGACGTAGCGCGCACCGCATTGCTTGAAACGCCTGCAACTGAACAATATCTCGTGCCGGTAGGCCGCTAATCCACAGGACTGCGCCAGGATCGCAATGCGCTGTTCCACATCGGCCCGGTCTTTGCCATGAATCATGCAAAAAAGGTTGTAGGGCCAGTGCGGCAATACACGGGGACGCCGGTAACACAGGCTGACCCGCTGGGAGGCTGCCACACACTGCCCCACCGCGCTGACCAACGCATCGGGCACGTTCCACACCACCATCGCATTGGCGGTGAAGCCCAGTTCATGGTGGCGCACCACCACACCAAAGCGCTTGATAACCCCGGTGGCCGTCCAGCGCGTGAGCAACGCCAAGGCATCTGCCTCGGCCCAGCCCAGGGTTGCGAAGGGTTGCGAGACCAAGGGCAAGCCCTTCTGCAAGACCGCCATCAAGGCACGCTCGGACGCACTCAATTCAACTGCAGCTACTTCTTGTGGGGCAGCACTGTGCGATTGAAAATGATGGGGTGTAGCCGGGGCCAGCGAGAACCCCAAATCAATGTGAAACTGTTCCAGCAAGGGCAAAACAAGTACCGGGCCACAGCCGCACGCGGCCTCAATGTCTTGAAACAAGGCCGCCAGTTTTTCTGCTGTCGACGTGGTCGCGACAAACCAGAGATTGAAATCATGCTCGCGCTGGTAGTTGTGATTGACCTCGCAATAGGAACTCACCCGCGCCGCCACTTCTTCCAGCCGATCCCCCGGCACGGCCAGTGCGGCCAGCGCGCTCACCCCCACCACATTGGGCCGAAACACAGCGCCGATTCGGCTCACGAGCCCGCGTTTTTGCAGGGACTTCAAGTGGGCCAGCACCGTCGCTTCATCCACGCTCAATCGCCGCGCCAATTCGGCAAACGGATGCGCCACCAGCGGAAAGTCGCGCTGGTAGTCGTTCAACAATTTGAATTCAAGTTCACTCAGCGTATCACCCATGGCGGCCTCAGAATCCGGTACGCGCAGCGCGGTGGGTGAAGAAAATACCACTGGGCGATTCAGCAGGCAGCACAGCGCGTTGCGCAAAACTAGCGGTGTCATACACCACCACACGGTTGTCGTCCCGCGCTGAAATCCAGACCGACTCGCCGCGCGGCGTGAACTCCATGTGCAACACGGCTTTGCCAGGGGCCAGTTGTTTCACCACGGCACGTTGCTCTACATCGATCACGTCCACGTTGGCATTGTCCGGAAAAGCAAAGTTCACCCACACCTGCCGACCATCCGGGCGGGCAATTACAAACACCGGCTGGCCCGCGACCTTGATGCGACCGGCTTCGAGCCAGGTTTGCATGTCAAGCACCAGCACTTCATGGCGGCCAATGGCGGGAACATAGGCATAGCGCCCCGCCACCGCCCAGCCGCGCAGATGCGGCATTTTAAAAACCGGCAGTTTTTCTTCCCCTTTGCCGTAGCCATTCAAAATGCGACGGGCGCCCTGTTCCGGGTGCCACAAGTCGACCAGCGCCATGCCGTCTTCGCCAAACAGGCCCGCCAAGTAGTAGCGTCCATCCGGGGTGATCAGGCCGTCATAGGGTTGGTTACCGATGTTTTTAAACTTCTGGATGGCGGGCTTTGCCGGGTTGGAAAAATCACCGACCCAAATTTCACCAGCCTCGAACAGGCTCCAGACAAAGCGGTTGCCCGGCGCGTCAGCCAGACCCACCACCTTGGCGCGCAAGCCTGCATCGCCATAGCCGGAAGGAACATCCGCCACCAGTTCCAGGGTCTCGGCTGAAAACACCTTGACGCCACCAGGCGTGTAGTTTTGGGCGGCGATCAGTTTGCCGTCCTGTGAGATGGCGCCGCCAATGCTGTTGCCCGCCTGCATCACCCTTAGTGCGATGACACCGCGCAGCAAGTCAACCTTGGTCAAGCCGCCATCACGCCCAAACACATAGGCGTAGCGCCCATCACGCGAATAAACCAGCGAGGCGTGCGACAAATCGCCCAGCCCCTTGACGCTGGAAAGACTGACGAGTTGACTGGTGTCCACAATTTGCACACTGCCAGTAGCGCGTTCAATCACCACGCCCAAGTCACCGGTACCGCGCAGTACGGGCGCCGCACAACCCGCCAGCAAGAGCGTGGCGGCGGCGATCAGCAGCGCCTGAAATTTATTGGTAAACACCCGGAAATCCTTTTTTTAAATTAACGACGATCCACTCAGCGTCAGCCTCACTCAAAAATCGCTTCCAGGGGGGCATTGCGGCAGGGGCCAGACCGTACAAAATAGCGGCTTTGAGGTACTCCGGCGCTTTGTCCTTGAGCGCCTCAGGCAACAAGGGAGAACCCAAGCCGCCTTTGAGCGTCAACCCATGGCACGAGCCACAATCCTGGCGCACCAGTTGAACCAGTTCGGCTTGTCGTTTTTTGTCAATTGTCAAAGCACCAGCGTCGGTCACTGCATCTGTCTCAGATGTGGCATAGGCCGACATCGAACAGCATAGCAACAAGGCTTTAAAACCCATGAATAAAGTGGTACGTAAATGCATCTTTCTCAAGTGAATCAGGGGGAATGAAAGAGGAAATTATCCGGCTTTCAGGCTTTTATATCGAGCGATTTCCCTGAATTACTCGGGTTTCTACTGAGGGCTTAAGACAGTTTAAGAATAGAAGGTCCGAAGGCACAAATGTTGTCATTTCCAGCGAAAGAAAACAGCATAATTTGGCACTAACTGCAGTGACAACCCCTAAAAATAGCTGGAAATATCGTGAATCATCAAGTGCCTCAAAAGCCTGAAACTGGCATGGTCTATCTGGTCGGCGCTGGCCCGGGCGACCCAGAATTATTGACACTCAAAGCAGCCCGCCTGCTGCAACAAGCCGATGTTGTGGTTTATGACAATCTGGTGAGCGCAGGCGTCATCAGTATGATCCCCGCTGAGGTTGAAAAAATCTACGTGGGCAAGCAAACCAACCGCCACACCCTGCCCCAGGACGAAATCAATCTGCTCTTGGTGAAGCTGGCCCGGGAAGGAAAAAATGTGGTGCGACTCAAAGGTGGCGATCCATTTATTTTTGGACGAGGCGGCGAAGAACTTGAAATTCTGGCGGACCAGGGCATTGCGTTTGAAGTGGTGCCCGGCATCACGGCGGCCAGTGGCATTTCTTGCTACGCCGGCATACCCCTGACGCACCGGGATCATGCCCAATCGTGCGTCTTCACCACCGGCCACCTCAAAGACGGCACGCTGGACCTGGACTGGCAGACGCTATCCCGGCCCAACCAGACAGTGGTGATCTACATGGGTTTGGGCGCGCTGACCGAGATTTGCCGCCAACTGATCCAGCACAATATGGCCGCTTCGACCCCTGTGGCCATCATTGAAAAAGGCACTACACCCGCGCAACGCGTGTTTGCAGGCACGCTAGGAACGCTGCCTGAGCTGGTGAAAGAGGCGGGACTTCAGTCACCGTCTCTCATCATCGTGGGCCATGTGGTGGGACTCCACACGCGCCTGAACTGGTTCACGGGCACCGCGTCGATACAGACCGACCACCACCCGAAAGTTTAAGCCAAATCAGCCTCTAGCCTAAGTGCTACTTGCGCAAGTAGCTCCTGATTAAATAGCACAGAGAACGCTACGTTCTCTGCACCAGTTTGCATTACTGCTTGACGGCTTTCACGTCACCGGCAGCACCAATGCCCAGGGTGTAACCGAGAGACACGTGGTGGAAGCGGCCCGTAGCATGGTCACCATGGATAGCGAGACCAAAGGGAATGGTCTTGCCTTCGCCAGGGTTCTTGCGGGTGAAGGTCACGGTGTAAATATCGCCAGCCTTGGCGCCTTCAGCTTTGGCACCCAAGGTACCGCCGTCCATCTTGCGCTCGGTCGTCACTTTGCCGTCACCGACCTTGGCGCCCTTGGCACTGCGCCACTGCATCAACTCATAAGAGCCGTCTTTGGTGTACTTGGTCTTCTTTTCATCAGCACCGGGCATGGTGCGTGCATCAATGTGGCAAGCAGCCCAGCAACCGACCTGCTCAGCTTGCGTCACTTTGGAGTCCGGGAACATCACGGTGGCCTTGACTTCATTGTCTTTGTCGCCCTTGTCTGCACCGCCTGCAGGCGCCTTGAAGGTCAAACGGATGTAGAGATTGGCGGCATCGTAGGACGCCTGCACCGCCACGGGGTAAATCATGGTGGCAGGAGCACCTTTAGGCTCCAACTCTTTGTCTGCCAGGCGTTTGAAATTGAAATTTAAAGTGCCTTTTTCTTCATGGCAACCGACGCAGGTTTCGCCTTTTTTGAGGCCCGCTGTGCCGCTGTGGTCAGATTTCTTGCCGACCCATTCGATCGGTGTCACACCGGGGTGAAACACACTGACGTCGCGCTTGGGGACCTTGGTCCAGTCGGGTGCAGCGAAGGCAAACTGGGTGCCCATGGTCAATAGCGTTCCGAGAACGAGCGTTGAAATAGTTGTTTTTTTCATTTGAAATAGTCCTTTAATTAGTATGAGGCTGAGCAATTACTCTTCGTCTTCCTTCATGCCCTTGGGCTTCTGGTGAGCGATACCTTTGTGGCAATCGATGCAGGTTTTTTTCTCATCCTGAGCGATCTTGTGCATCTTGGCGCCGCGCAGTTTTTGGCGTTCCGTGTCCATGCTGTCAAAGCTATGGCAGTTGCGGCATTCGCGGGAATCGCTGGCCTTCATGCGGGCCCATTCGTTTTCAGCCAGACGCAGACGGTTGGCTTCAAACTTTTCCTTGGTGTCAATGGTTCCAACAATCTTGCCCCACACTTCGCCACTTGCCTTGATCTTTCGCATCATCTTGTGCGACCAATCCTTGGGCACATGGCAATCCGAACAGACAGCACGGACACCGGTGCGGTTGGTGTAGTGAATGGTTTTCTTGTATTCCACATAGACGTTGTCACGCATCTCGTGGCAAGAAATGCAGAAATCCAGTGTATTGGTCGCCTCCATCGCGGTATTGAAACCACCCCAGAAAAGAATACCTGACAAGAACCCAACCGATAGCAAAGCTACCAGCGAGTACTTGGTACTGGGTTTTCTCAGTAGGGCCATGAAGCCCGCAATTTTTGACGCCATTAATTCTCTCCAAACTTCATAAAAACGCTGACCTGAGGCGTTCACCCCAGGTCAGATTTGCCGATCAATAAATGTCGTGCTGGGTGTTGTAAACGTTGAACTTGCCAGTGGGTGTGATCATCTTCGGATCAGTAATCACTTTCTTCAAGGTCATGGTCTTGTCGTCATACACCACGATGGCCGACTGGTCGGTCTTGCCGCCCCACAGAGAGATCCAGACTTCTGTACCGTCGGCACTGAACTCAGGGTGAACCGCACGGCGGGTGGCCTTGGTTTCAACCAAACCGGAGTCCTTGAACACATTGATCGTCTTCACGGGTTTGGACAGGTCCGACAGGTTCCAGATAGAAACCGTTTCAGCCAGTTCCTTGTCTGAATTTTGGGGCGAGTCAGCCCACAGGTGCTTGGACGTTGGGTGGGTCTTGACGAACAAGTTGCCGGGAACGTGCTTGACTTCCTGAACCACTTTCCAGTTGAAGCCTTTGTACTTCGCGTACTTGGCATCTTCAGAAGGCGTGCTGATGAGGGTTAGCACGTCAGCACCAAGGTGACCGGTGGCCCAGACCGGACCAAAGGTAGGGTGCACAAAGTTGGCACCACGGCCAGGGTGTGGCAGTTTCGCGACGTCAATCAGGGCGGCCAGTTTTCCGGCTTTCAAATCGACTGCAGCAATCTTGTTGGACGCATTGGCGGCCACCAGGAAATAACGTTTGGTGGCATCAAAACCACCGTCATGCAAGAACTTGGCAGAGCCAATGGTGGTGGTTTTCAGATTATCAATATCCGAATAATCCACTAACAGAATCTGGCCAGTTTCCTTGATGTTGACCACCCACTCAGGCTTGACTTCAGAGGCACTGATGGAAGCTACGCGTGGCTCTGGGTGGTACTCACCATCAACCGTCATGCCACGGGTGCTCACCACTTTGCGTGGCTTGAGCGTGTCGCCGTCCATGATGACGTACTGTGGAGGCCAGTAAGAACCAGCGATAGCGTACAGATCCTCAAAGCCCTTGAACTTGGACGTATCCACCGAGCGGGCATCAAAGCCGATCTTGACCTCAGCCACGACACCTGGTTTTTCCATCCAGAGATCGATCAGGGACAAACGGCCATCGCGACCGATCACGTACACATAGCGGCCCGATTTGGACATACGGGAAATGTGCACGGCATACCCAGTTTTAATGATGCTGCGAATTTCTTTGGTATCGCCATCAATCAGAGCAACCTCACCTGCGTCACGCAGAGTCACCGAGAACATGTTCTTCAGGTTGAACTTATTCATTTGCTTGGTAGGACGGTCCTTCACAGCAACCATGACCTTCCAGGAATCCATCGTGTCCTTGAAGCTGTACTCAGGGGGTACATCCGGTGTGTTCTGGATGTATTTCGCCATCAGGGACAACTCTTCCTTGGTCAGGATGTCGTCAAAGTTGACCATGCCGCCGTCGGTACCGTAACCAATGATCTTCTCCAGACGTGACTGTCCCAACGTAAGCGTACCGCCTTCGGTCTTCTTGCCATCCTTATCGGTCTTGGACCAATGGGGTTCCAGGTTCTTGCCGGTAGCGCCTTTGCGCAACACACCATGACAACCAGCGCAACGCTCGAAATAAATCTTTTTGGCGGCATCTTTTTCGACGGCCGTCATGGTCGGGGCCACAGGAGCCGTGTCTTGCGCAACGGCATGAATGGACATGCCGGACAAAAGTACGACTGCCGCAATGCTGGTGAGACGTGGAATCTTCATGTTTTGTACTCTGTTATGTATCGCAGCCAAATCACCTACTGGGTGAACATCATTGCTCGTCGATGGCTGCAACTATTCGATTCGAGCGACCGAATTGTCTAACCGGGTACCTGCACTTGTCCTTAACTTAACTTAAGGGCGGAAGAAAGATCGCTGCCTCCGCAAATTTCAAACATCAATGCCAATTGATATTTCGCAAAAAGTCACATTTCCCCCTTCAAACCTAATGCAGATTAAGTTGATTTTTAATTCGTATTCCTAGAATATGTGAGTTATCCGCCGACCGCGAATTGCGTGGCATTAACTTAACCAAACAGGAGAAGTACGAATGAAGAGATTAAGCAAACTGGCTGTTGCGCTGATGGCTGCGGGCATGGGCCTGGCCACTTCAGCGGCATGGTCGGCTGATTCGTTGCAAGACGTCATGAAAGAACGCGGACTGAGCCAGCAAGATTTGCTGGCGGCCGCCAAGACCTACGTGCCAACCGGCAAGCGCGACGAATTTGTCGCCTTCAGCTCGGGCGGTCAATCAGGCCAAGTGATTGTTTATGCCATTCCTTCAATGCGCATTTTGAAGTACATCGGCGTGTTCACACCAGAACCATGGCAAGGCTATGGCTTTGATGAGAGCTCCAAGAAAGTGCTCGCACAAGGCCGCATTGACGGCAAAGACATTACTTGGGGCGACACACACCACCCCGCCATGTCGGAAACCAATGGCGAATACGACGGTCAGTTCGTTTTCATCAACGACAAGGCCAACCCCCGCATTGCCGTGATTGACTTGCGCGACTTCGAAACCAAACAAATCGTGGTTAATCCGATTTTCAAATCGGAACACGGCGGCGCTTTCGTCACCACCAACACAGAATACGTGATCGAAGCGGCCCAGTACGCTACGCCACTGGAAAACAAGAAGTTCTACCCTCTGGAAGAATTCAACGAGAAATACCGCGGCGGTATCACTTACTGGAAGTTTGACCGCAAGGAAGGCCGTATCCAACCCGAGAAATCATTCTCGCTGGAACTCCCTCCTTACTCACAGGATTTGTCTGATGCCGGTAAAGGCGCGTCTGAAGGCTGGTCGTTCACCAACTCGTTCTGCTCAGAGCGTTATGTCGGTGGTATCGAAAAAGGTCGCCCTCCTTATGAGGCAGGCTGCTCTGCCAAAGACACCGATTACATGCACGTGATCAACTGGAAAAAGGCGGCAGAACTCGTCGCTGCCGGCAAGGGCAAGAAGATCAACGGTCACAATGTGCTGATGATGGAAACTGCCATCAAGGAAGGCATCCTGTTCCTGATTCCTGAGCCAAAATCTCCTCACGGCGTTGACGTGACACCGGACGGCACCAAGATCATCGTGGCCGGCAAACTTGACACCCATGTGTCGGTTTACAGCTTCGAGAAAATCCAGGCCGCCATCAAAGCTGGCAAGTTTGAGTCCAAAGATCCGTACGGCATTCCTGTGATCGCCATGAAAGACGTGCTTCACACGCAAGTGTCATTGGGTCTTGGCCCATTGCACACCCAGTACGACAGCAAGAACTGTATTGCCTACACATCGTTGTATGTGGACTCGCAAGTAGCCAAGTGGAACTACTGCGAAGGCAAAGTGCTTGACAAGCTGAGCGTGCACTACAACATTGGTCACCTGATGACCATGGAAGGTGACTCCACCAAACCAAAGGGCAAGTACCTGGTTGCCTTGAACAAGTTGGCGATTGACCGCTTTGTGCCCGTGGGCCCATTGCACCCTCAAAATCACCAACTGATTGACATCAGTGGCGACAAGATGCAGTTGTTGTATGACATGCCCGTACCCTTGGGTGAGCCTCATTATGTGGTTGCCATTGAAGCCAAGAAACTGAAACCCGCTGTGCGCTACAAAGTCGGCACTGACAGCCGTACTGACCAGCCACATCCTGGTGCAGCCAAGGCCGGTGAGGAACGTGTTGTGAAGAAGGGCAACAAGGTCGAAGTGTTCGGCACCCTGATCCGTTCGCACATCACACCTGAAACCATTGAAGTTGAAGTTGGCGACGATGTCACGATCAACCTGACCAACCTTGAGCGCGCTCAGGACGAGACCCACGGATTCACGGTAAGCACCTTCAATGTGCATGCTTCGGTTGAGCCAGGTAAAACCGTTGCTGTGAAGTTCAAGGCTGACAAGGAAGGCGTCTACCCTTACTACTGCACTGAATTCTGCTCGGCACTTCACCTTGAAATGCAAGGCTACTTGCTGGTCAAGCCAAAGGGCTGGAAAGCCACCAAGGCTACATTGGCAGCTCAGAACTACACCGAAGCCGACTACAAGGCAACTGTGAAGAAAGTGGCTGACACCCAAGCCATCATCGACTCCGTGGTGGCGTATATCACCAGCGTGAACTACAAAGACTTCCCTGAAGTCGTGGCCATGGTGGAAGATGCGTTTGACCAATTGGGCAAGACCAAGGACATCAAGATCAAGCACGAAGCCGCTGCAGCCAAGAAAGACTGGGAAAACGCCAACCTATGGGCTGAACAAGTCTGGCAATACCAAGTTAAAACTGCTGACCTCGGTCTGCGGGCCAAGACTTTCCTTGAGCAAAACGGTGCCAAGAAAGTCAAATAATTTAGTGTAATTAACCCTAAAGCCGGGGAGTCGACTTGTTCGGCTCCCCGTCCTTATTTGGAAAATTGAAAAACCATGAAGACAAAATTGTTTCTTATCGCAGCCCTCACCACCCTTGCCTCCAATATGGTTTGGGCTGATGGTGCTGCACTGTACGCAGAAAAGACTTGCGTTGCTTGCCACGGCAAAGAGGGTAAGAAGCCGATGCTTCCGACATTTCCCAAACTTGCTGGACAAAACGCCGCCTACATAGCACAACAAATGCTCGATATCAGAAGCGGTGCTCGCAGCAACAGCAGCAGCGCAGCCATGAAAGGCGTCATGGTCAACCCTGAAGGTGATCTACTGGTATCAGATGCTGACATCAAAGAGCTGGCAGCCTACCTCTCCAAGCTGAAGCCTTAACGTTTAACCAAACATATATATATCTGGAGTCGTTAACATGAAAAAAATTATTGCACTGACCCTGGCACTGGCCTTCGCACCCGCGATCAGTTTTGCCGGTGGCCCACCTCCTGCAACTCAAGCAGGTATTGAGTCCAAGGACTACAAATGGAATGCCCAGGAAGGTGAAAAAATTGAAGCCCTCACGCTCAAAGGCAACGTCAAGGCCGGCAAAGAGGGCTACGAAGTCTGCGGCGCCTGCCACCTGCCTTCCGGCGCGGGTCGCTCCGATGGCACCTTCCCGCAACTCGCGGGTCAACACACCACCGTGCTGATCAAGCAGATGGCCGACATTCGCGCCGGTCTGCGTGACAACCCGACGATGTACCCGTTTGCCAAGGAATTGACTGACGCCCAGGAACTCGCCAACGTCTCGGCCTACATCGAGAGCCTGTGCATTCCTATTGACCATGGCAAGTATGAAGGTGCCGATGCCGTCAAGCAGGTGGCCGATGGGAAAGCCATGTACGAAAAAGAATGTATTGAATGCCACAAAGCCAACGGCGAAGGCGTCAAGGACAAGTTCTACCCCGTGCTGGCTGGTCAACACTACAAGTACCTGCTGCGCCAGATGACCGACATTCGTGACGGCAAACGCCGCAATGCCAACCCTGACATGGTGAAGATCATCAAGAAATACGACAACGCTCAACTCGTTGCCATTTCAGCTTACCAGTCCAGCCTGAGCATGCCCGGTTCAACCTGCAAGGCCGGTCCTGCAGCCAAAGCTACTAAAAAGAAATCCTGAATATGAAAGCGCAGACCCAACAGAATCGATGGATCACGGTACTCACCATGGTCGCCATGGCGGCCATGATTGCGGCCTTTTTCGCCCCGATATGGTGGGTCTCGCTCACCGCGCCCAACTACCCCAAAGATGCGTTCCCGGATGGCATCCGCATCCATTTCCATTTTGATGGTGTGCAAAACGGCTGCAGTGCGGTGGGCAACAACACACGCATGGGTTCCGAGACCATGCAAGCTGACATGGGCCCGGATTCTGAGCGCTACAACCCGATTCTGGACGCCAAGAAGGACGTTAACAAAGACGCTGCCGGCTTGGATTGCGTGCATGAGATGAACACGATCAACCACTATGTGGGCATGTTTCCGATCTCCACGGGTGCGCCGGTCGAGAAACCCTTGGCCAAGTTCTTCTTCGGCTTCTTTACCGTGATGTTGCTGGGCTTCGTCGCACCCAAAGGCAAACGTCGATTGATGGTGCTGTCGGGTGGCTTCACGGCGGTGGCTGCCTGGGTACTGGTGGATCAGTTTGTCATGGACCATCTGGCCACCCATGTCAAAAGCTACATGACCGATGCCGCTACTTTTTTTAATGAACCCGCCCGTATTCAGGTTTGGGGTGACAACGTCACTTTATTCAGCAAAGTCGCCATCGGCGGCTTGATCGCCGCGATGGCCGTGGTGGTGGCCGCTGTCGCCAAGTTCCCCAAATTCTCCCTGATGCTCGCCCTGGTTCCCGGCTTGCTGCCGGTCTACTTCGTGATCGAATACGCGGGTTGGCTCTGGTTCTTTGGCCACAACATGCACCCCTGGGGCGCGTTCACGGTCAAGCCCTTTATGCCCACGGTGTTTGGTGAAGGCAAGGTAGCGCAGTTTTCGACCTACTCCTATCCCTATTGGGGCTATGGCTTGTTGGTCGTGACTTTTGCTTGCCTGATGTTGGCCCTGCTGTTGCGCCGCCGCCAGATGCGTGAAGGCACTGAACTCTAACGCCTATGAAAAACAAACGCTGGGTCTCGCTGTTACCGTCCTTGCTGCTGGTGTCGTCGCTGTTGCTGGCGCGTACCACCGAGCCCGACAACGAGCCAGGCAAGCAGCGGCTACCGGGTGCCACTGCGGACATGTCAACGGCGCCTCGCGTCAACGTTGACCGACCGAAACCCTTCTTTGCCCTGTCTGAGCGCCACGCACGCGTTCATGGTTTGGCGCCTTTCCAGGCCTTGGTAGATGCGGCGCCAGCCGGTTCGGTTTTGCGCCCACCACCCGGCAACTACGCCGGGCCGGTTGAACTGACCAAGCCATTGACCATTGAAGGCGCCGGGAAGGTCACCATTGATGCTGGCGACAAGGGCACGGTCATTTCATTGCAAACCGATGGTGTCACGCTACGTGGCTTGCACCTGACGGGCTCAGGTGATTCACACGACACCGACGATTCGTGTCTGGATGTACGGGGGCACCGCAACACCATTGAGAACCTCGTTATCGACAACTGCCTGAATGGCATTGACCTCAAGCAAGCCAACGACAACCTCATCAAGAACAACAAGGTCAAATCCAAACCGTTCTCACTGGGTTTGCGCGGTGACGGACTTCGCCTGTGGTACAGCCACCGAAACCTGATTGAGGGTAATGAAGTTACCGACTCCCGTGACATGGTCGCCTGGTATTCCAATGACAACGTTTATCGCCACAACCTGGGCATGCGCAGTCGTTACTCCATCCATTTCATGTTTGCCAAAAACAACCTGGTGGAGGACAACCGTTTCATCGACAACGCGGTGGGCATTTATTTCATGTATGGCGATGGCGGAACCGTGCGACATAACCTGATCTCGCATGCCACCGGCGCCACCGGCATGGCCATTGGCTTCAAGGAAGCCAGCAATATTCTGATAGACAACAACGAAATTGTTTACTGCGCCATAGGCATTGGCTCTGACATGTCACCATTCGAGCCTGACAGCAAAATATGGGTCAAAAACAACCGTTTTGCTTTTAATGGCATTGCCATACAGCTCTTGAGTGAACTGGGCGGCAACATCATGACCGACAACATTTTTGAAGGCAACCTGACCAATGCAGTGCAGGCGGGCCGAGGCAATACGGGGTTGAATGAATGGCGGGGCAATTACTGGGACGACTACCAGGGTTTTGACCGCAACCATGATGGCATGGGCGACACCCCCTACGAGTTGTATTCTTATGCTGATCAAATCTGGATCGAGTTGCCCGCTGCGCGTTTTTTCAAAACCGCACTGGTGCTCGAACTGCTTGATTTTCTGGAGCGACTGGCACCCTTCTCTACGCCAGAACTGACGCTTAAGGACACACAACCGCGCTTCATCAAACCCCAAGGAGTCAAGGGATGACTGATACCGCACCGGATGAAAAACCGCCTGCCAAACCCAAGACCAAATCGCGTTTGACGCGTCAGGACCGCCGCCGCTGGTTACGCACGGCGCTGCTCGCTGGCGGTGTGCTCGGTGCGGCGCTTTCGGGTTACTTGCCGCTGGCCTATGCCCAACGAAAACGCCTGCGCCCCCCCGGTGCGCTGGATGAAAAAGACCTGCTCGGCTCGTGCATCAAGTGCGGCCAGTGCGTGCAAGTGTGCCCGGTGCAAGCCATCAAGCTGGCCGATCTGGTGGATGGCTTTGGTGTGGGCGTGCCTTACATCGACCCGCGCCAGCAGGCTTGTGACTTTTCATGCGATGCAGTTCAGTGCATTCTGGCCTGCCCTACCGGCTCGCTGGCCTACGAAAAACCAGGATTTTTACTGGTGCGTGCGGGTGCCGCTCTAGCAGCCAAACCCATCCTTAAGGCCAAGGAAAAAGACCCGGAACCTACGCTCAACTTGAAAGAACGCATGGGTGTTGCACGCCTGTCACGACCCGAAGCCTGTCTTGCCTCGCAAGGCAAGGGGTTTAAGGGCCAGGCGCAGGGTGCAGACTTCAAGGGGCGCATGCGTTACATGGACGTCAATCGCTGGAAACCCATCAAGGTGGCAGACCATCCTTACGATGTCAAGGAATGCAATCTTTGCGTGAGTGAGTGCCCGGTGGGTGGTGCTATTTCTATTGAAACATTGACCACATCGGAAGGCAAAATCCGACGTCAACCGGTGGTGCATGAACCCTGCGTAGGTTGTGGTGTGTGCGAGATGGTTTGCCCGACGGAACAAGCCTGCATCGTGATCGAATCCCGGGAGGTCTGGAAGCTATGAACGACGAGAAAGCAGTCAAGCGGCAGCGCTTTTTTGATCAAATCGCGATCATGTTCGGGCGCGAACCCAAACGCCCCACGGCGATCACCGAGCGGGCGCAAAAGGTGCATGAACTCAAACGCATGGCCAACAAGGTCGAGGTGCGCGCCGCCATCATGGCAGCACACGAGAAACCGCATGGCCACACCTGGCGCAACCGGCGCTGGGCGGTGTTGGTGGCGGCCAACTTGTTGTTTGCCGTGTCGTTCGGCTTTGACATCCAGATTCTGGAAGGTGCCCTCACCGCATCGCGCTTTATCGGTTTTCACATGATCGACCTGAACTCAGCGTTGCAGGTCATGCTGGCACACAAGCACATCATCGTGAATCTGGTGATTGGCACCCTCACCATCATGGCGCTCTGGATGCTGCTGGGCGGGCGCACCTTTTGTTCCTGGGTTTGCCCCTACCACTTGCTGGCCGAATGGGCCGAGAAGTTGCACCTCTGGATGGCAAGCAAAAAACTGGTGTCTGACCAAGCCATGAGTCGTGGTTTACGCACCTACTTCTGGGTCGTATTTGCGTTGGCAGCCCTAAGTACGGGCTATACCGTTTTTGAGGCCATTTCACCCACCGGTATTTTGTCACGCGCACTGATCTACGGCCCGGGTCTCGCCTTGCTGTGGGTGTTTGCGCTGCTCTTGTTTGAAGTCGCCATCTCGCGGCGCGCCTGGTGCCGCTACGCCTGTCCGATCGGATTGACCTATGGTGTTGTCGGCATCTTGTCGCCAGTGCGCATCAAGTACACGCTGGATGGCTGCTTTCACGAAGGCGATTGCAAAAAAGTGTGTCTTGTACCGCACGTGCTGGAGACCGTGATCAAAGGCCGCGCTGTGGACACCGAAGTGTCGCTCGGGCCTGACTGCACACGCTGCGGTCTGTGCGTTGACGTCTGCCCAACAGGGTCGCTTAATTTCGACATCAAAGGCCTTTCCAAATTACTATGATCGGGTGGCTCGACCGGGCCACTCAGGTATTTTTACGCTCAGGCGAACACAGTGATCAAATTTAACCAAGTCAGTAAATCTTTTCGACGCGCCCGCATTCTTGACGGCATCGAACTACAAGTCGGCCTCGGCGAACGGGTGGCCTTGATTGGCTCCAACGGCGCGGGTAAAACCACGCTGATCCGCTGCCTGCTGGGCGAATACACGCACGATGGCGAAGTGCTCATTCAGGGCCGTAACCCACGTCTTGAGCGCACGCAAGTGCTGGGCCTGATTGGCTTTGTACCGCAACTGCCACCCCCGCTCAAGATGCCCGTAGGACAGTTGATTAACTTCTCGGCGGCGCTGTGCAACACCGAACCCCAACGCATGCTAGACATCGCCATCCGGTTGGGGTTGGAGGTCGACAGCATCCTGGCGCGGCCCTTCAACAAACTATCGGGCGGCATGAAGCAAAAGCTGCTGATCGCCATTGCCCTGGGCCGTGACGCCAAGGTGCTGGTGATGGACGAGCCAGCCGCCAACCTTGACCCGCAAGCACGCAAGATTTTCTTTGAGTTGCTGGCCGAGCGTGCCGAGAACGCCACCATGCTGATCTCCAGCCACCGCATCAACGAAGTCTCGGCCCTGGTCAACCGCGTGGTGGAACTCGACATGGGCAAGGTGGTGCTTGACGAGAGCATTGCCGAAGACGTGTCGCTGACCGGCATGCTGACCGGACGCGTCGTTTCCCGGAATCCGGAGCCCGCCCTGGCCAAGGCGCTGGCGCTGTGGAACTTTCGCACGCTGGACGACGCCGGTACCGAGTGGGTCGGCGAGATTCCCGGCCCTGACCGCCTGCGCTTCCTGGGCATGGTGTCGCGCTACGTGGCGGTCGTCAGCCATGTCTCGCTGACCGAGATCAATCCATGAGGCGACGCGACCTGCTGGCCCATGGTTTCTTGTTGACGCCGCTGGCAACCTTGCTGACTGCTTGCGGCGACGAAGGCCACTGGCCTGAAGGCATGGTCCCCTTCAAGTGGGACCGCGACAACTGCACCCGCTGCAAGATGAGCATTTCGGATCACCGCTTTGCCGTGCAGCTTCGCGGTGGGCCCAAAAATATGGCTTTCAAGTTTGACGACATCGGCTGCGCCACCACTTGGCGCGCCGAAAAACTCAAAGAATTTCCCTGGATGACAGAGGCGGCTACCCGCTTCTGGGTCGCCGACTTTGACAGCCAAGGCGAGAAGTGGCTGGATGCGCGCAGCGCCTACTACCTCGCAGGAAAAACCTCGCCCATGGGCTACAACTACGCGGCCTTTGCACAAGCACAGACAGGCACCGTTGCTTTCGAGGCGATGTGCCAAAAAACTTCCGGCATGTGGCCGGCCGACTGCCAGCCGGGCGCCCGCCCCGCTGACCTCCCCAAATAACAAGATACGTCTCATGAAACAACTCTGGCTCACCGCCAAACTCGATATCGTTGAATCCCTGCGTGCGCGCTGGTTCCTGATCTACACCCTGGTCTTTGGTGGCATCGTGGCGCTGCTGTTTTTATTCGGCCTGACCGAATCGCGCGTGCTGGGCTTCATTGGCCTGTCACGCTTGCTCGTCACCTACATCCAGTTGACCATGGCAATCCTGCCCATCTTTGTTTTGATTACTACTGTGCGTTCTGTGGCGGGCGACCGCGAAGCCGGTGTCTATGAGTACTTGCTGTCCTTGCCGGTGTCATTGGCGGCCTGGTTCTGGGGCAAAATTTTGGGGCGCTACATCGTCATTTTCTTGCCTGTGTTTGGCGCCATGGTGCTGGCCGTGTTGATTGCGTTGATTCAGGGCATTGAGGTGCCTTGGGGCATTTTTGGTTACTACACCGCACTGCTGGCGGTGATGGCGGCCTGCTTTCTCGGCATTGGCATGCTGATCTCATCGCTGGCGCGCACCACCGACATGGCGCAGGGTGCCGCTTTTCTGGTCTGGCTCACGTTCCTGCTGTTCCTGGACCTGATCTTGCTGGGCGTGATGATTCAAGGCAAGATCTCGCCGGAGTTGGCCGTCACGCTGGCACTGGCCAACCCGCTGCAGGTGTTTCGCACTGCCGCGCTGGCCATGTTCGACCCGCAACTGATCGTGCTCGGCCCCTCGGCCTACGTGATCCTGGATCTGTTTGGCGCTTTGGGTTACAAGATTTTTGCGCTGGTCTACCCGCTGGTGCTGGGCATTGGTGCAGCCTTCACCGGGTTCCTGCTGTTTCGCCGCGGAGACCTTCCCTGATGCAAAACGCTTGGGGCGCTGGCCTGTTGGCGCTGGGTCTGGTGTGCGCCAGCACACTCACGCTCGCGCAAGACCAGCCCAACGTTCAAGGTGGCTTAACAATCGAAGCACCGGGTCACATCAACCCCGCCGACCTTTTTGCGGCCACGCTGTACGACCTGGACAACCAGCCCGTCCCCTTCAAAAGCCACCGTGGTCGGCCCATGATTCTCAATTTCTGGGCCCGCTGGTGTCCCCCTTGCCGGGTAGAAATTCCGGAACTGGTCTCCCTGCAGTTGCGAAAAACCGGTGTCGAGGTCATCGGCATGAACATCGAAACCAACCCGGAACCGGTGCGGGATTTTGGCCGTGCCTACGACATCAACTACCCGGTTTTCCTGACCCGTTCGCCCGGCATAGACCTGATGCGCTCGCTGGGTAACGTCCAGGCGGGCCTGCCCTTTACCGTGGTGTTGAACAAACAAGGCGCGG
>SESG01027324.1_pt1 | contig 31207 bp, 28 predicted proteins | sample 3171421 | NCBI WGS metagenome assembly SESG01 (sample SAMN10866946, study PRJNA518727) | freshwater metagenome | biome: subpolar coniferous forest; feature: holomictic lake; material: water; isolation source: holomictic Lake 227, 6 m and 8 m depth | place: Canada: near Kenora, Ontario | collected...
TTTCTGGTACATCAAAGCCAGGTTTTGTTTCACGGTCGACTCATCTTCACAATGAGCGGCAATTAGCCCGGGCGCTTCAGCGAAAATCGTCTTTAAAACTTCCGGATCATCAACAAGCATATTCCCAGTCGAGGAACCAAGAAATAGCTTTATTCCACAGACATTTTTAGGATCTACTTTTAAAAGTTCTTTCACATGAAGGTTACTGCCTCCCATGAAAAAACTAAAATTGGCAAATGATTTCTCGGAGGCAAGGCTAAACTTATCCTCCAGGATTCCCAGCGTTACTGCATTGGGTATCGTATTGGGCATATCCATGAAACTGGTGACGCCACCTGCTACAGCGGCGCGGCTTTCGGTAAACAGATCCCCCTTATGTGTCAGGCCCGGATCCCTGAAATGTACCTGGTCGTCAATGACTCCTGGTAACAGATATTTTCCATTAAGGTCAATAATAGTATAGGAGGCTGGGGGAGAGGGGGAGAGGGGGAGACGAAAAATTCTTTCTATTTTTCCATTAGTTATAAGAACTGACCCTTCGAAGACCTTGCCTTCGTTGACAATTTTTGCATTCTTAAGATAATAGTTCACTTTGTTTGCTTTTTGTTAGATAGTTAGTAGTTAGCAGTTAGTAGCTGCGCATTCATCAGCCTTCAGTCTAATAGCCTTCAGCCTACTAACTACTAACTCACTAGTATTTCCTAAACCAACTCCTGATCTTCAAACTCATCACGCCAAAAATGGCCTCTTTGAAAATTCCGCTCGACATCTTGCTTTGACCTTCGGTTCTGTCAGTGAAGATGATCGGAACTTCAACAATTTTAAACCCTTTCTTCCATGCGGTAAATTTCATTTCGATCTGGAAAGCATAGCCGATAAATCGGATCTTCTCAAATTCTATAGCTTTCAGCACTTTTGCTGTATAGCATTTGAATCCTGCAGTAGTATCCATGACATGGATTCCTGTAATGATTCTGACATACATGGAAGCAAAATACGACATCAAAACCCGGCCCATAGGCCAGTTGACCACATTTACGCCTTTGATATAGCGTGATCCAATAGCCATGTCAGCACCTTCAAGCGCACAAGCGTTGTAAAGTCGGATGAGGTCATCAGGGTTATGTGAAAAGTCACAATCCATCTCGAAAATATAGGCATAGCCTCTCGAAAGAGCCCAGTTAAAACCATGAATATAAGCCGTACCCAAACCAAGTTTCCCTTGACGTTCTTCAATAAACAAACGATCAGGGAATTCTTTTAGCATCGATTTGATGATAGCTGCAGTTCCATCAGGGGAGTTGTCTTCAACAATCAGCAGGTCAAATGCTTTTGATAATGACATGACCTTACGGATCATTTTCTCGACATTCTCTTTCTCATTGTAAGTGGGGATGATAACTACGCTATCGTTCACAGGGATGGGGATTTAAAACCGCAAATGTATTGTTTTTTCGGAAACTGACAATTGGATTCACGTCTATTGATTGTCGAAAAATGATTAATGATTTTCTTTCATTAAGCCGCTGAATTTTTTCCGAAATTTTAACAGCTTCGGATTTATAACAGCCTTGCAATAAGGCTGTTCCTGGTTGAGCTGGTAATAGTTCTGATGATAGTTTTCTGCTTTGTAAAATACTGAAAATGGCGATAATTCGGTGACAATAGGATCATCCCACCAGGATTGTGCTTCCGTAATGATTTTTTTAGCACTGAGTTTCTGTGCCTCATTGCGATAAAAGACCACTGAACGGTATTGTGTCCCAACATCGGCACCCTGTCGGTTCAGTGTCGTGGGATCATGAGTCCCAAAAAATACCCTGAAGATGTCATCGAGGCTAACAACTGTAGGGTCAAAAACGATCTGGGTTACTTCTGCATGGCCAGTCATCCCGTTGCATACCTCTTTATAAGTTGGATTCGCATTGATGCCACCGCTATATCCTGATTCCACAGTTAACACGCCACGAATGTCTTCATATATGGCCTCAACACACCAGAAGCATCCGCCGCCAATAGTGATGGTGTCTGAATTGGAAGGAAGAGAATTATTTCCCATGGTCGATTTTTTTGATTGATTTGGAGTTGATGCAATATCGCAAGCCTGAAGGTGGAGGGCCATCAGGAAAAACATGGCCCAGGTGAGCGTCGCAGACGTTGCAGCTGACCTCCACCCTGAGCATCCCATGACTGTTGTCTTGATCATAATGTATTACGTTATTCTTTATTGCTTGTGTAAAACTGGGCCATCCACTCTGGGAGTCGAACTTTTTTCCGGAATCGAACAATAAGGTGCCGCAACATTTGCAGGCGTACAAACCCGGATCATGACGTTCGCAATATTCCCCGCTATAAGGTGATTCTGTGCCTTTCAAGCGGGTGATGCGGTAATCTTCTGCACTTAATTGATTACGCCATTCAGCATCAGACTTCTCAACCCGATTGTCTGGTTTCTCATTCCCATCTTTACAAATTTTAAGTACATCATTCCAGGTCATCTTTGATCCAGTATTATTGGTTGATAATTCAGATTGTGCGTTCGTCTTTGTGCATTTCGAGGCGCTTAAGAATATGATAGCCACAGAAATGCACGTATAAAAAGCAAACCCACCTAAGGCTGAGGGCCCATACCCTTCACTTGATTTTTTGTAAAAATAGCCAATTATTGATCTCATATGTTTGATTGTTGTCCGCCAGGCAAAGACATTAACGTTTTTAAGGGCAAAATGTTATTGTTAATTTTTTGTTAATTAGAATGAGTACAAATAGGGCTTAGATGTTAAAAAATGGGGGATATTTCCCTTTTTTGGCGATTAATCTAATACCCGTAGTATCGTTTTAACCCCAAATTCATATTTCGGATTTTGTAGAAAAGAATCACATCATTTCAAATTTGCAATGAGACTATTTCCCCCCGGTAGGCTGATTTTGCTTCTGTTTTTGATCATTTCCGTCAGGCTTTCTGCCCAGACAAAGATCGGCGATGATCCCACAACAATGCACCCCGGGGCTATCCTTGAACTTCAAAGTACAAACAAAGGTCTTCTTCTACCCAGGGTTGAGCTTAATAGCTTAACAAACTGGACATTAGCAGGGACGCCCGTTGCTGGAATGATCATTTATAATGAAAATGGCCAGCTCCCACAAGGACTTTACTATTGGGATAATGCTGCGCTGAAATGGGTTAAGCTTGTGGTTGACACAGACTTGCCAGGCACCACTGGCGGAGGAACTTCAACCACATCAAGCGAACCCTGGTTTAAAGTTGGAGCTCATGCACCCGCGACTTCAAATACCGACGACATCTACATCATGGGTAAAACCGGGATTGGGACCAAAACGCCTACAAATAAACTTACGGTCAGCGATACAGCTGACCCTATCCGTTTGCTGGGCGTTGAACCTTCTAATGACGCGAATGTGCTTACGATCAACACCTCTGGTGTTGTCCATCAGATTGATTTGTCAAAAATTGTAAACCTGATGAATATTCGGACTGTCATTCATGATACCCTTGCCCTTTCAACAGATGGGACAATATTGGTGGATGCAGCTCAAAACAACATCACCATTACCCTTCCTTCGGCAACAGGAAATAAAGGATTAAGGATAACATTTAAAAATATTGCAGAAAATGATCTGCATATCGTCAGAATACAAACAATACCTGGAGAAACATTGGATGGTTCTTCCGGAAGGACTTTTGCCTTGCCCTGGCAGGGAATCGTGGTTCAATGCAATGGTGTAAAATGGTACATCATTGGCATTTTTTAATATATAGGAATAAAGATTTTTAAAAGAATCAAACAAACAATTAATGTTCAACCCCCAAAAAACAAACAAAATGAAAACAATGAAACACCTATCAGTACTAGTGCTGCTGTTTTCTTGCCTTCTTATTGGCAATAAAGCGTTTGCACAGTATGGGTTTGGGACAAACAATCCCAGTCCAAGTGCTGTTGTTGAGATGTCATCAGCAACTAAGGGTCTCTTGATCCCGCGTATTGCATTGACTGCTGTCAACAGCCCATTGCCTGTTACGAGCCCGGCAAACTCACTCTTGGTTTACAATACGGCCAATGCCGGAATTTCACCCAATGATGTAACTCCTGGTTACTACTATTGGGATCAGACAAATTCCAAATGGATCCGCTTTGCTACCAAAGGCTCTGTCCTCTTTAGTGAAATCCAGGGCGGCACCAATACCAGTGCAGCCATGTTGGTAGGAGCGGGTGCCTCTCTCGCCCCAACCTCAACAGGAACGATCACAGCCAACCAATTTGTTGGTACAGGTTCTACAACCAATGCTGTAGATCTTGGCACTGCTGAAGTTGCTGGTGCATTACCGATTGGTAATATTGCTCACGGAACGCTCAACACCTTTCTTATCACAAAGGCTGACGGTGTGACGACTGCGTGGCAAGGCCTCAGTGTAAATTCAACGATCATCAGTGGAGATGGTATTACCACCCCATTGGATATCGTTTCGGGTTCTTTGGGAAATAGCTTACTGACCAACAGTACGATGACATTCACCAGTACCAGTGGTTCTCTTCTGGCTCCCGGCGTTGTTTCACTTGGTGGTACTGGCAATTATGACCTGAACCTGGCTCATGCCAATACCTGGGTCGGTCAGCAGATCTTTACCACCGCCTTGCCTCAGACTCCTTTGGCACCTGTCGTTGGAAACGACCTCACCAATAAGACTTATGTTGATTCTCAAATTTCAGGACTTCAAAGTACAACCAATGGCGAGCCTTTCATCACCTGGACTGCTTCTCCAACTTTGACAAATGAAAACGTAGCTACCGGTGGCGCTGCTCTTGGTATCACAAATACAGCTGGTTTGGCAACTTTTGACGTTAAATTCGACAATTCAACGATCAACCTGAATGGGTCTAACCAACTTAGGGTTAAGCCAGATGGTATTACAACACTGGAACTTGCCAATGATGCCGTTGAAACTGCCAACATTAAAGATGCAAACGTGACAACTTCCAAGATTCTCGATGGTAATGTAACCTATCTCAAAATACAGGATGCATCAACTTCAAACAGGCTTCTCATCTCTAATGCTTCTAACAAATGGGTTGAGACCGATGCTGCCAATTTAAGTGCTATTGGTAATATTAAAACGATCAATGCCAACTATACAGCAGTAACTTCGGATGGAACCTTACTCGCTGATGCAAGTACCGGTAATGTGGTTGTAACTTTGCCTGCTGCAGGTAGCAGCCTGGGCGTTAAATTATCGATCAAGAAAAAGGACAATGGTGTGAATTCTGTAACTCTTGACCCAAATGCTTCTGAGACGATCGAAGGTTTGACCACCAAGACTTGGGACATTCCCTGGCAGGGTTTTGTCATTCAGTGTGATGGTACATCTTGGTTTGTAGTAAGCATGTTCTAATTCTTGCTAAAACAAATTACTTAATTTAGCCGCTATATGAAGCGTCTGTCAGAAGTCATTTTTATCATAGTTTTGTTGTTTCCCCAGGTCATATTCGCACAATATGGCCTGGGCACTAACAACCCGAACCCTTCTGCCATCATCGACGCAACTTCAACAAAAAAAGGATGGCTTATGCCGCGGGTTGCACTCACCGCCACCAATGTGGCCAGCCCTGTGTCAAGTCCTGCTATTTCATTATTGGTATATAATACAGCCACAGCCGGGACTACTCCAAATAATGTAACCCCAGGCTTTTATTATTGGAACGGCTCAAGTTGGATTCGGTTTTTTACCGGGTCTGAAGTGGATGGCAGTATCACCAACGAACTTCAGAATCTTTCTTACACAACTTCAACCGGAGCTGTTGGGATCTCATCCGGTGCCGGGATTACTATTCCACTGTTTTCATCATCCTCTTCGGATCCTGGGCTCGTTAGGGGAAGTAATAATGTCGGATCCAATTATTATCTTAATGGTAGCGGCACCTGGTCAATGCCACAGTCCTCTGGAAATTCAAATATATATGCTGACGTTTATTTTACAACAGGTGCAACGCCACCGGCTACAGGAACACCACTCAATTTAACTTTGGTAACGACAAATGTTTATTATCTTCTGAACCAAGCGCTTAGCGGTAGCAGCAGCCATGGTGATATTACTGCTCAAAGCAATCCATTGAAAATTACAATCCAGGAGTCTGGCAAATATTTATTAAGCATGTCCATTGACTATAGGGTAAACTGCAACAACTGTGTGTTTTATGGTCAGGCTTATATAAATGGCGTTCCTAATCTAAGGCATAGGTTCCGTAATACTTTTCGGACACCCGGCGATTACCTGACTAATTCCGGAATAAATACCGTGATTTCCCTCTCCGAAGGGGATTATATCGAAATGTACTTTATGACTGATGTTACCAATACGCCTATAACGATATACACTTTTGACTTTTTTATTCAAAGATTAAGCGATTAGTCAAAATGTATATCTTTACGATTTAAATAAGAATGTAAATATGATACTGACACGTAAATTTAAAAGCCTCATTCGTAAAAGCCTTTTAATTATTCTATTAGCAGGCATTGGAACCCAATTTTGTATGGCACAGAAAGCCACAACTATGGATGTCGCTTATGCCAAACAAGTTGAAATTGCTGCTTTCCGACAGGCCCTGGGCTATTCCGATGGTGCCACCGCTGCAGTTCATCTGAATACACTCATTGCCATGGGTGAAAAAAACTGGACAGATACGCTTGCGGTTCTTTACTACAATATGGGTTATTATGCTCAGTGTAACCAGGTTTGCAATATCTTAAATCAAGATGCCCCAAGAGTACTCGAAATGCAGGCCTATTGCCGCAAATCATTGAATATGCCATTACTCGCAGTCGACAGCTTTTCGAAGCTTGTCAAGCTGACGAAAAGTAAAGTTCACGCTTATGAGTTAGCCAGTTTGCAATTACAATTGCAACGATATCTCGAATTCGATGGAACCATTGCCATGGCTGAAAAGTTTGACAACGGAAAAGATGCATTCATCAGCCTGAGCAGCGGAAGCGACAACCAGTCTCAAAAAGTTCCTGTCAATGTTGCCTTGTTGCATCTGCAGGCATACAAAGCTGTAACGCTAAAGGAATACGACAAAGCCATCTCCATTTACAACACTGCCCTTACTCAATTCCCTGACTTTACGCTGGCAAAGAATAATATTGTTGAGATTAAAAAAATTATGGAACAAGCCAAGAATAAATAAATTCATGATTAATAAAACGCACCATATCATCCTGAAAGTCTGTTTATTGGTATTATTGATGCCAATTGCAAGCCAGATATTGGCACAGACTGGGATGATTAACATGCGCAATACCGGGACGCTCTACGTACTGCCTGGCAATAATATGAATACCGGGAGGGGATTTGAGAATACGTCAACAGCACAGTTTCGAAATAATGGAACTGTTTGGTTTTTAGGTGATCTGAAAAATGAGGGTGTCATCGATGTTATCCCTGGTTTAAAGGCAACCCCTGCTTTATACCGATTTGAAGGGACCCAAACACAACAAATCATGGGGAATGGTATTACCAAGCTCTATTCAACGTTGTTTAATAACCCATCAACAAACGCATTTACATTAAGTCAGGAGATGTATATCCTGCATGAGGCCAATTTTACACAGGGAGTGGTGAAAGCCTTTGCTTCCGGAGGTATTATGGTCTTTGAGCCAGGATCCTTATGTATCAATACATCTGATGCAAGTTATCTTGAAGGAATGGCTGTAAAAAATGGGAATACAGCCTTTACCTTTCCAATTGGGAATAGTGGTTTTCATCGCCCTGCCATGATTTCTGCTCCTGCAAATAATACAGATCAGTTTACGGCAGCTTATTATTTTGCTGATCCTGGCCACAATGGCTACAACCGGAGCTTGACCGCATATGGAATTAAAAACATTAGCAACCGGGAATTTTGGGTTATTAATCGGACGTCAGGCTTTTCAAATGTCATGGTAACACTCACCTGGGATTGTACAAAAACCAGTGCAGCAGTCCCGGCTGACATCACTCGGCTGCGGATTGCACGTTGGGATGGCAGCATGTGGGTCAATGAAGGAAATCTTGTCACTTCAGGAAATCCAGTGAAAGGGACGATTACAGCCAATGTCACTGGTTATGGAGTCTTTAGCCTTTGTGAAATTTCAGTAAAAGCGATTGTCGACATTGCACCAAACCCATTTAGTAACCTGACAACAATTTCTGTAAAGCTACCTAATGAACAAAGAGTCAGGTTAGGTGTTTTTACGATGATGGGTAGAGAAATTGCAACAATTGTAGACGATATGTTATCTGAAGGAACACATAATTTTATTTTCAGTGGTGGAAATTTACCTCCGGGAACTTACCTTTGTCGCTTGACTGTAATTGATGGAAATGACAAAGAAGTCATTACCAAACAATTACTCATCGTAAGGTAAGTATAGCATGGACAGCACTTCACAGAATTTACAAGATTCTTTTCCGGATTTCCTGAATGTCTTAAAGCATAAGATAAGCCATTCCTTTCATACGCGCGACAGGCTCGACAGGATCAGCATCCAACGCGGGCTACCCCCATTTATGATGCGGGAGATTATGTCAGTGAATCCTCTTTCGGTATGCATTCCTACAGAATATGGCGGCAGGGGCGACAAACCTTCTGAAGTGCTGGCTGTACTGGAAGCTGCTTCTTATGAGTCCCTGGCTTTATCGCTTACTTTCGGGATCAATATGGCTTTGTTTTTACAACCTTTGTCGAAATATGCCAGCGAAGAGTCGCGGGTTAAAGTTCTGGGTGACTTTTTGCAGAACAAAAAGATGGGTGGTCTTATGATCACTGAACCTGATCATGGCAGTGATGCCTTACATATGCAGACCTTTCATACACAGAACAACGGCTATTATCAACTGAAGGGAATGAAACACTGGGCCGGTCTGACAGGTTGGGCCGATTACTGGCTCCTCACTGCCCGTCAGAAGTCTGCGTCGGGACACTTGCAACGCGACATCGACTTTTTTATCTGTGACGTCAATGGCCCTGACCAAACTATTGTTGTTGAGGAATTCTTTAACAACCTGGGATTGTATATGATCCCCTATGGCCGTAACCGCATTGATGTTCGCATTCCAGCCGTTCAGCGCCTGATACCCACTACTTCCGGTGTGAATATGATGTTGGATATCTTGCATCATTCACGCATTATGATGCCTGGCATCGCCATGGGATTTATCAAACGTATTCTTGACGAAGCGGTGACCCATTGCAGGAACAGGACGAGTGGAGGCAAGTCACACCTGACCTATGACCAGGTTCAGTTTCGTTTGGCCCGAATCCAGGCTTGTTATACAATCTGTTCCGCCATGTGTGCCTATGGAAGTCAGAATGCCCATACCCAAAACGACCTGGTTCAATATGGACTGGAAGCCAATTCCATAAAGTCACTGGTTACCGACCTCATGCAGGAATGTGCCCAGTCATTGTTACAACTGGTTGGGGCAAAAGGATATAAACTTGATCATATTTCCGGCCGGGCAACAGTCGACAGCAGGCCTTTCCAGATTTTTGAAGGTTCTAACGACATTCTGAATGTGCAGATCACTGAAAACCTTTTGAAGGGAATGAAAAATGGGAAAGAAAAGAACTTTTACCGTTTTCTTAAGTCACATTCCTCATTCAGCAGAGCTGCAGAAAGCATGAAGGTCCTGATCAATGTGGATTTGGACAGTCAGCTAAGCCAGCGGAAACAATATACCCTGGGTCGTGTCATTGCTGATGTTTTTGCACTGGATCTCGTCATTATTCTTGGGGAGAAGGGCTTTCGTCATGATCTGATTGAAGCTGCTACTACCTTCCTGCAAATGGAAGTCTCACAGCTGATGAATGGCTTTCGGTTTGGTAATGACTTCAGCCTGGTTGAGGATTATCAGGACAGAAGTTACTGGCGGGATTTCTAATCTCTTTCACTTGGTGCTTCTTGTATCTCCTTCACTTCTTACTTACAATACTATCCACGAGTTTAGCGAATTGCTGTTTGTTATTTGCTTCTTTAGCCTAAGGCTGTGCATGCGTGCCTTCGCGTTAAGTTTCGAAAATATTTGTCCGCAGATTACGCGGATCTACGCAGATTTTGTAAATTTATTTTTCCGATATATGATTAGCGTTGGAGGTAATCGTCTCATCATGAAATTTTTGTGAAAACAATTTTTGTGGCAAATTTGCTTCGACTGACAAAACTGTTCTGAAAATGGATACAATTGAGATCGTAAGAGTTTCTTTATCCAACATTGACGCACTGCGATCTATCGGCAGGCAAACATTCTTTGAAACATTTTCAAAGGGAAATACTGAAGAGAATATGACAAAATATTTAGCAGAAGGATTTTCTGTTGAAAAACTCACTGCTGAATTAAATGACAAGAACGCTGAATTTTACTTTGCTATACTTGCCGACAACGTTATAGGCTATCTAAAACTAAATTTTGGACGGTCGCAAACAGAGCTACAAGATGAGAAGGCTCTTGAAATTGAACGCATTTATGTTTTAAAAGAATATCACGGAAAGAATGTAGGACAAGTACTTTTTGCCCAGGCAATCCAAATAGCCAGGCAGAAAAAATCAGAATATGTTTGGTTGGGTGTTTGGGATGAAAATCCAAGAGCGATAAACTTTTATAAGAAAAACGGTTTCGTTGCGTTTGGCAAACACAGATTCAAATTTGGAAATGAGGAACAGACTGACATCATGATGAAACTAATATTGAATAACTAATCCAGACGACAAGACAAGCTGATTGCCATTAAAAATGTATATAACGTATAGAGACGCTGGCAATATAATTGAAGATCCGTCGCCAATACAATCCTTTGTGTTGGTTGACATCACGATATTTATCGATTAACGAAATTGGGGCCTCATTTTGCGTAACTCCGCGACCCCGCACCTCCATGGTGAGTCTTAAAAAAAGATAACTATACCGTTATTCCCCGCAGCAATACCAATGCAGAATCCAGGCTGTCAATCTGGGTGAAGCTCAGGCTTAATCGTTCGGTGCCTTCTTTCATCTTGCATTTGCCAGGGTGGGTGGTCACATAGTCAAGGACCTTGGTGAATTTTGCACTTTCGTAATAGGAAGACTCTGGATTTGAGACGAAATAGCCTGTCAGGTTTTTATTCTTCATGACGAGTTTTTCAAAACCCATGCTTTTGGCTTCCCATCGCAGCCTGAGTGCATTAAACAAATCAGTGGTCTGCCTTGGAATCGGACCAAAACGGTCAATTAGCCGTTCCTGGAATTGAAGGATACCGTCTTCTGTATCAATACTATCCAGTTCTTTATAGAGATTCAGTCGTTCAATAGTCTGGCTCACATATTCGTCAGGAATCATGATTTCAAAGTCAGTCTCGATGCTGCAGTCCCTGACATAATTTTCACCTCTATCTTCCAGTAATTCAGGGAATTCTTTTTCTTTGAGTTCCATCATGGCTTCATCCAAAATTTTCAAATACATCTCATACCCTATGTCGGTGATAAAGCCGCTTTGTTCAGCCCCCAGTAAGTTTCCGGCACCGCGGATGTCGAGGTCGCGCATAGCGATGTTGAATCCGCTGCCAAGATCACTGAATTCCTCTATAGCTTTTAGACGTTTGCGGGCTTCTTCCGTTAAGGCCACCAGGGGAGGAGCTAGTAGATAACAGAATGCCTTCTTATTCGATCTGCCCACGCGTCCGCGTAATTGGTGAAGATCGCTCAGTCCGTAATGATGCGCCTCATTGATAAAGATGGTGTTGACATTCGGGATGTCAAGGCCGCTTTCAATGATGGTCGTAGCTACCAATACATCATATTCTCCTTCGATGAATTCCATCATTACCTTTTCCAGCTTGTGGCCTTCCATTTGGCCATGGGCTGTAGCCACCCGCACATCCGGACAAAAGCGCTGTATCATCCCAGCCACATCCATGATATTTTGAACCCTCGTATGTACAAAGAAAACCTGCCCGCCACGTTCAATTTCATACATGATACCGTCGCGGATTACATTCTCATCAAAGGGCCTGAGCTCTGTCTGAACAGGTTGCCGGTTCGGTGGCGGCGTGCTGATGATGCTCAGGTCTCGCGCTCCCATCATCGAAAACTGCAGTGTCCTTGGTATGGGTGTGGCGGTAAGCGTCAGATTGTCAACATTAATTTTAAACTGTTTGAGCTTTTCTTTTGCTGCAACGCCGAACTTTTGTTCCTCATCGATGATCAGCAATCCCAGGTCTTTGAATTTGATATCCTGGCTTAAGATCCGGTGTGTCCCGATTAAAATATCAACTTTACCGGCTGCCAGATCTTTCAGTACCTCTTTCTGTTCTTTGGCAGAACGAAAACGGTTTACATATTCTACACGGCAAGGGAATTTATCGAGCCGGCTGCTGAAGGTTTTATAATGCTGCATCGCCAGTATCGTAGTAGGGACAAGGATTCCAACCTGTTTGCTGTCGGCAACAGCTTTAAAGGCGGCACGTATAGCAATTTCAGTCTTGCCAAAGCCCACATCACCACAGATCAGCCTGTCCATTGGAAAATCTGCTTCCAGGTCTTTTTTAATGTCGGCCGTGGCTTTTACCTGGTCAGGGGTGTCCTCAAAGATGAAAGAAGCTTCCAGCTCATGCTGCAGGTACGTATCCGCCGAAAAGCTAAAACCCTTGGCGCGTCTGCGTTCTGCATATAATTTGATGAGATCTTTGGCAATGTCCTTGACTTTCTTCTTGGTGTTCTCCTTTACCTTACTCCAGGTGGCAGAACCCAATCGGTTCAGGGAAGGTGGCGTCCCATCTTTGCCGATATATTTGGCAATTCGATGCAAAGAATGTATGCTGACATATAAAATGTCGTTGTTGTGGTAGATGAGCCTGATGGCTTCCTGCTCCTTTCCGTTGTTTTCGATTTTTTCCAATCCGTCGAAACGTCCCAGCCCGTGATCGATATGTGTAACGTAATCACCGGGTTTAAGGCTGTAAAGATCTCGGATCGTCAGCGCTTCCTTCGCACTGTAGCTTTCCCTTAGATGAAAGCGGTGAAAACGGTCAAAGATCTGGTGATCTGTGTAGCAAGCCAGCTTTTCCTGGTGATCTACAAAGCCTTCATGAAGCGATATCTCACGGGTTTGATAATAGAGCTCGTTTTCTTTGCCTCCTTTAGGCAGCAGATCCTTTAATATCTTTTGGATCCGTTCCTCTTGCTTTGCATTGTCGACAAGAATCAGGTTCCGGTATCCTTTGAAGACATTTTCTTCAAGGTTGGCAAGCAAGAGTTCAAAGTTCTTGTGAAAGACAGGCTGTGGGGAGCTGTCAGCCGTGATGACATCAGGATGCTGGAAATGGAAGTGCTTCCCGAATTCTATAAGTTTATAATCAAGAAGCTCTTCCATTAATGCCTTAGGGTCCATGAAGAGCTCTGCTGGTGCAAGATGCGCCACTGGGCTTGTCTTTTCATCAAAGGTCTTACAAACCTTCTGAAATTCCTGCTCTGTTTTCTCCAGCGTAAAAGTCATGTCTTCCACCCAGATGATGGAATGTTTATTTAAAAGCGAAAGGAAAGAACGGCGTTTTTCTTTCAGTGTCCGGTCATGAACATTGGGGAGAATGGATACGTGCTCCAGCTGTTCACGTGACAACTGGGTGACCGGGTCAAATTTTCGGATCGTTTCAATCTCATCTCCCAGGAATTCAATTCGATAGGGATAGTCGTCGGAATAAGAAAAAACGTCAACGATACCACCTCTTAAAGAAAATTGACCAGGTTCTATGACGAATTCTTCCCTCTCAAATCCGAACTCAGAGAACATATCACAAAGGAAATCGACACTCAGGTCCATTCCTTTATCAACTTTAAATGAGACGCGGTCGAGATAAGCTTTGCTGATTACTTTTTCAGAAAGTGCTTCCGGGTAGGTGATGACAACCATTGGAGCATTCCCGCTGGCAAAACGGTTGATTACTTCTGAACGGCTTAATACGTTCGCATTGTCGAAGTCATCGATGTTATAAGGTCTTTTGTAAGCAGTTGGAAAGAAACAGATGCTTTTTTCGAGTGGCGCCAGGTCTTTTTCGCCGAAAAGATTCTCAAGGTCATTGAAGAAATAGGCAGCACTTTCCTTATCGGCCATCAGGAAAAGGTAGCTTTGCTTGATTTCTTTGGTACAGGCCGCAGCGTAAATTGCCGCCATAGACCCAGATAAGCCTTTGATTTGCAGCCTTCTAATCTCAGGGTTCCTGAGTTCATTCAGCAGCTTTCCAAGCGATTCAGATTTCCGGTAATGCTGAAGAAGCTCCAAGAAATTGAGGTTAAAGATTTGTTGCTTACCTATTTAATTTCACAGAAATTTTTAGAGAACTTATTCATAAAGTACTCAGCCTTATCGACCATGTTTTTAGAACCGATAAAGACAGGTGAGCGCTGGTGGATCGTATAAGGTATGATATCCAATGTGCGGAGAAAACCATCAGAAGACTTTCCGCCTGCTTGTTCCGCCAGGTAAGCCATAGGAACACATTCATATTGCAAACGCAGCTTTCCGGAAGGATTCTTGGTAGTTCCCGAATAAATGTAAATACCACCTTTTAAAAGGTTACGGTGAAAGTCAGCCACCATCGACCCGATGTAACGGGTGTTATAGGGACGATTGGTAGGCTTATGGTCTTCCTGGCAATATTTCAGATATTCTTTTACGCCTTCAGGGAAGTAGATATAGTTTGCCTCATTGATCGAATAAATTGTCCCATCATCAGGAATACGAATATTGGGGTGGGAGAGGAGGAAAAGCCCGACTGAAGGGTCATAGGTAAATCCATTTACGCCATTTCCGGTTGAAAAAACCATCATGGTCGACGAGCCATAAATAACATATCCAGCGGCAACAACTGCATTCCCGCTTTGTAATAAGTCGTTCACAGTACCTGGTGTACCTACTTCAGAGATACGTTTATATATGGTAAAAATAGTTCCAATGGAAACATTCACTTCAATATTACTACTTCCATCAAGGGGATCCATCGCAACAACATAATTGCCTTTATTGGAAGTAGGATTGTCAAAAACAATGATATCATCGTCTTCTTCTGAAGCAATGGCACATACCTGACCGCCAAATCGTAACGCTTTGATAAATTGTTCGTTAGCAAAAACGTCCAATTTTTTCTGGCTTTCTCCCTGGATATTTACAGAGCCATAATCACCCAGAATATCTGCCAGCCCTGCTTTATTGATTTCCCTGTTAACGATTTTTGCAGCGATGCCAATATCATTGAGTAATCGGCTGAAATCACCTGAGGCAGCCGGGAAATCTGCCTGTGATTCATTGATGAATTGTATTAAAGTCTTCATTTAATTGATTTTGTGCAAAGATCGACATTTATAGCGTAATTTATCAATGAATTCAAGCTAACTTAATTTAAAATAAAGAAAATGTTCGGCAGATTGCATCAGATTAGATGCCGGAGCGTATTTTTGCAATGAATCCCTTTTTAATTCAGGGCGCCTCTTAATTTTGAGGGGAATCGGTTAAAGATCAAATCTGTGAAATTATGAAAGTATTCAAATTTGGAGGGGCCTCTGTTAAAGATGCGGCCGGTGTCAGGAACCTTGCTGCAATTTTATCAAGGTATCCTGATTCAGATCTCATCGTTGTCGTGTCGGCCATGGCTAAAACCACCAATGTGCTGGAACAACTCACTGCAGCTTATTTCTACGATGACCCCGACAAGTTCAATGTTTTTAACAAGATCAGGGATTTTCATATTGGCATTGCCCAGGATCTCTTCCCTGATAAGTTACATGCTATTTACCGGCAATTGGATGAGCTTTTTGCAAAACTTGAAGATTATCTCACTGCAGAACCGGGCGGTAATTATGATTTTGAATATGATCAGATTGTCTCATTTGGTGAATTGTTTTCTTCGGTTATCGTCAGTGATTTTCTCGATAGAAAAGGAATCACCAATACCTGGTTTGATGCCCGGGAGTGGATACAAACCGATAATCATTACCGTGAAGGTAAAGTGAATTGGGAAAAAACCAATAACGCCGTTCATACATTTTTGTCACCATTCTTTGCGGTTCCTCTTTTTCAGAAGATAGCCCTGACCCAGGGTTTTATTGGTCGTTCAGATGATGGAGCCACTACAACACTTGCCCGGGAAGGTTCCGATTTTACAGCAGCGATCCTGGCATTTGCCATGGATGCTGAAGAAGTAATCATCTGGAAAGATGTTCCCGGTCTCTTGAATGCTGATCCTAAATATTTCCCCAATGCCCTTCTTATCCCGCGAATCTCCTATGCTGAGACGCTCGAATTGGCATTCTACGGGGCTTCGGTGTTACACCCAAACACCATCAAGCCACTCCAAAATAAAAAAATTCCATTAAGAATCATGTCTTTCATTGATCCGGAGGCTGATGGGACTCTCGTTTCTGCAGAAACGGAAGGCACCACGATCATTCCTTCTTTTATTTTTAAAGAAGAACAGGTCCTGATCACTTTTAATCCTCGCGATTTCTCCTATGTGGATGAACATCAGCTTCATGTGATATTCGGAGTGCTTTCAGCCTTGAGTGTTAAAATCAACCTCATGCAAAATTCGGCAATCAGCTTTTCCATTTGTATCGACCATCCAGGGCCTAAGTTAGAAGAGCTTGTTGGAGAGTTACAGGATGATTTCCGGATTCTTTATAATGAAAAGTTACGTTTGATAACGATCCGTAATTACAATTCCAAATTGATCAAAGAAGTTACAGGAAAGTCTAAAGTTCTTTTGGAGCAAAGAAGTCGGTATACAGCACAATTGCTGATAAAATAACTTTTTTCAGGGGCTAATTTTTGCAAATATCCCTTGACATCCCCACAGCCTTTTTGCTGCCAAGTCTTTTGGCTTCAGTTAAATCTGCACAGGCTTTCTCCAGGTCATTCAGAAAATAATAGGATAAGCTTCGGTTGACCAATACCATCGTGTCTGCCGGGTGGATTTTTAAGGCGCTGGAATAATCAATGATGGATCCCAGGTAATCTTTCTGACTGGCTTTGGCGTTGCCACGATTTTTTAGCGCGTCAAGATAATCCGGCTTTAGCTCAATGGCATGGTCAAGGTCGTTAATGACATGCGGAAAATCCTGTTTATTCACATAAGCCAGGCTGCGGTTGTACCAGGCCACAACGTTATCAGGCTTTAATAAAATACTTTGTGTATAGTCTTCGATCGCCCCGTCATTGTCATTGGCATAGAACCTGGTTAAACCCCGGTTATAATATGCCCACGCATCATTGGGGTATTTTTTAATGATATCAGAGAACAAACTGTTACTGTCTTTCCATACAGTAACCCGGGCATTGGAGATGCCTGCAAAAGCAATTAGTCCGGCTATTAGAATTCCTAAAGGAACAAAACGATAGAATCCTGCCGCTGACGATTTAGACCGGGCCCATTTAAGTACAAACACGACTAGGATAACAGAAAGTCCTATGTAGGGTAAATAAGTGTAGCGTTCTGCAACTATAGCCCGTCCGACAGGAATAAACTGCAAAACCATGGCTATCGTCAACACGAAAAATAACAACCCAAATACCAGGAGCTGACGATATTTCTTTAAGAAATATATTGCAATTCCAATTGTGAACAAAATAAAGGGAGCAAGCCAGAACAAAACAGGCAAGCTACTTCCCGGGACCATGGGGTAAGGGTGCAGCGGGCTTAGTATTGCCGGCACGAAGAAGGACAACAAATAGAAATCCAGGTTATAACAAACGATAAAGAACCTTTGCCAGATTGGAAAATGAGGGGCAAAGCTTTCATCCATTGCGATTCCCTGTGACGACAAAGCAATGATGCCAAAAGTTATTGCCAGGAAGAAAAAAGGTATTTTCTCATAGATCGTTTGCCAGCTAAACCTCCGCTGCAGGAAATAATCAAATAATAGTAAAACTGGTGCCAGTGAAATTGCTGCCGATTTCGATAGCAATGCCAGCAGGAAAAATAACAATGACCAGATATAACTTGATCTCTTCCTGGATTCATTAAATCCTAAATATGATATCAATGAACATAGAAAGAAAAATGCATACAAAACATCTTTCCTTTCTGAGATCCAGGCCACACTTTCGACGTGCATCGGATGAAAGGCAAACAGCAATGCCGTTAAAAATGCAGTCCAATGATCCTTAAACAAGCGCTTTACAAGGAAAAATACCAGGATGGTATTGAAGGTATGCAGGAAGAGATTGGAAAAATGATACCATCCAGGTTTAAATCCTGCCATGGCATAATCGATCATCCATGATAAAGTGGTCAGCGGATGGTAATTACCCATGTAAAAACTGCTAAAAACCGCCCGGATTCCTTTAAGGCTGAAATCGCTTAGGTAAGGATTCTCGAAAAGATATTTGTTGTCGTCCCAATTCAGGATGCCATTGGACAATGATAAAGAATAGACAAGAATGCATGAAATAACAAGAGCCAGTAAGCTTAAGGCTTGCAGATAGCCTGGCTTTTTAGCCTGCTCTTTCGTTTTGGGTTTCATTACTTATCTGGCAGATAAATATCCGTTTAGGGTTTTACTTGTGCGTACTCATAAGGGAAATCCGGGATATTCGGCTGGATGATATGTTTCAGGAAATCACCATAAGCATCGGTAAAGGTGAAATTCTCATGATCATAATAGGCCATGTTTAAAGGACAATTTCCAATAGAACCCATGTCGACAGAAGAGGTATTGTGTTCCTCAAGTCCTTCATATTTAGTTATATGGTTGATTACTGGCATACGGCCATAGTCATTACGGAGCAGTAGATCTGTAACTTTATCCGCCAGGGCCTGAGTCAGCCTTCTGTCGTAATTACTGACGCTTCCTGCACGAGGATAATAACCTGTAATCTGTGCCCTGGCATCGATCTTCAGTCGTTGGGAGATTTCAGAAGCGATCACGCCACTGATGCCACCGAACCTGGGGTGTCCATATTCATCAAGTTCGGAACTTGCATAAACGACATCCAGTTTTCCGCTTTTTTCATCAAACCACCTTACCCCTTCAGAAACCGGGATCACGAGTGCTTTTTTCTTGGAATTTGTATAGGCTTCTTTTACTTTCTCGAAGAAACGTTCTTTGGCTTCATGAGTCATTTCGTATTCAGGGATCAGGCCAAGCTGAGCGCCGCCAAAACTGGCAGTCCCCGTTAGCCAACCGGCATCACGTCCCATGACTTCCAAAACCATGATTCGGTTGTGCGATTCAGAGGTTGTTTTGATCCGCGACGCAAAGTCGCTGATTGCCAAAGCAGCACTTGGGAAACCAGGGCAAAGGACAGCTTCAATCTCAGAGCCTTGCCAGGTATGCATCGTACGGGTTCTTAAGTCATTGTCAATCGTTTTTGGAAAACCGATTACAGGGATTCCTTCTGTTTCGTATAGTCGCTTGGCTGCACCATTGGTATCGTCACCTCCAATACTCACTAAAACATCGATCTTATATCGTTTAAGGTTTTCAAGAACCTGGGGAACACGGCTTTCCGGATTCTTTTTAGAAGGGAAGGGGTTGGTACGACTTGACCCTAAAGCCGTTCCGCCATAATGGCCATCAAAAGGTTTGTGTGTCAGGTCGACAATATTTCCATCACCAAGAAGTCCTTTCCAGCCATATCGAATTCCGTATACACGGAAACCAAGCATTGAAGCACGGTTACGAATAGATTCAATGGACGAATTCAGGGCACAGGTATCGCCACCACCGGTAAGAATGGCCATTGTTTTTCCTTGAAATGGCTTATTTTCAGTCTTCATATCTATATTTTTGTCTTATGTCGTTTTGAGGGTGCAAAGGTACTGGGAATAGTGAAAAGTGAAAAACGAAAATTCAATTTTTAATTTTCCGAATCCAAATTTGTAACGACTAACGACTAACTGCTTAACTACTAGCCGTCTAACTACTTCTTCTTTTTCCTCTTCTTCTCCTCCCACTCTTGGCTTTCAGTAATCAGGCTTCGCCAGTCGTGTTTTGCTTCAGCGGCAAGGTCGACAATGGCAGAATAGTCAGTCAGGTCAATCTTAAGGACACTTACTTTTTGGGTCAGGAAACTTTCAATAGTGTCGAGTACAGGTTTTTCTTCCGGGCTGCAAAAGGAAATCGCTTTTCCTTTGTGAGTTCCCCGGCCTGTGCGGCCGACCCGATGCACATAATTTTCAGCAACTTCCGGGAGGTCATAGTTGACCACATATTCCACTTCCGGGATGTCAATACCGCGGGCAGTGACGTCAGTAGCGATAAGGACCTTGATTTCATCTTCACGGAATTTTCTCAATGCGTTTGTCCGCTGAGCCTGTTCCTTGTCGCCATGAAGTGTTTCCGCATAGATTCCTGCCCTTTCCATTGCGGTTTTTACCCGCTCAGCCCGAACCTTCGTTCGGACAAAAACCAGGATCTTCTCCGCAGCATGTTCTTTGATCAATCGTTCCAGGAAAAAACGCTTGTCATCCATCTCAATATAGGCAACAGCATGTTCAATGTTCTTATTAACTTTGTCCTTTGGAGAAATCTGGATCCGTATCGGATTGACAACAAGCGTATAAGCAAGCCTTTTAATCTTGTCATCAATTGTAGCAGAAAAAAACAAAGTCTGACGTTTCCTGGGTATGAAATTAAGCATATCGCGGATGTCATTGATAAAACCCAGGTCCAGCATGTGGTCGGCTTCATCCAGGATTAGCACCTGAACACCTGCGAGGTGTATATATCCCTGGCTAACAAGGTCGAACAGTCGGCCTGGTGTTGCAACAAGAATGTCAATACCATTTTCCAGGGCTGCGATTTGTGGATCCTGCTCGACACCGCCAAAAACACAAAATGATTTTACAAGCGTATGTTTCCCTATCTGGGCAAATACCTCATTAATCTGTACGGCTAGTTCCCTGGTTGGGGCCAGGCAAAGGCATTTGATGCCATCGGTACGTCGGCTGGTCTTTTGTTCATGTAATTTGTTAATCACAGGAATAGCAAAAGCAGCGGTCTTCCCTGTCCCCGTCTGGGCAATGGCAAGCACATCTTCACCCGCCAGGATGGAGGGCATCGCCTTATATTGAATGTCAGTAGGCTTTATAAAACCAAGCGTGGCAAGGCTACGCTTGATGTCAGGGGATATAGGATAGTCTTCAAATTTCATAGGATATTGGCAAACCTGATATATAAAGAGTGTTTACTTCCTCAAAAATAACATTTTTAACTGAGGATTCACGACCAATTCCGATCAGATTGATATTTTTCCGGGCAAAAGAGTTAGTGGTTAGTAGTTAGTCGTTAGTAGGTGACTCGCTGTACTTGATAGATTGTCATGAGGTTACGCTTGACAAGCCTGTAATTGGCGCTGTACCTTTATTCCCTCAAAATAACAACCTAAAATTTATCGCCATGAAAACAACAGCCATCGTAGTCATTCTTTGTGTTTCCTCTGCACTTGCATTTGGACAACCCGTAATTAAAGAACAAAAGTCAAGAGGACCGAGAAGTTACGCATACTGCAAATTTACAAAGGATAAAATTCATCCATTTCCACAGGGAGGAGTTAAAGCCGAAATTGTGGAAGTAACCACTACAGATGTAAGAAAAGCAAATCCTGATGTTCCAGGCTCTGATTGGTTACCAATCTATGAAAATGCTACAATAATCCAGAATTCAAAAGCTTATGAATTGTCAGGTCTGAAAGATCCCAGGCGCAAGTAAAATTGCTTAGTTCGGCCATTAAAGTCTAAGCCCTATCCTGCTATGAAAACAATTGTAAATTGTATTATTTTCCTCGTGCTGGCTTCAAACCTGTCAGCACAACCGGTACGGAAAGAGATCCAAAACCGGAATCTGCAGACACATCATTACGCACGTTTGGCATTGGATAAATTTCCTCCGTATCCTGGGTTTAGCTTAAGACCGGGTAAGTTTCACGGGGGCAACCCAGACCAGGTAAGTCGTCCACTTTGTTAAGCTGGCGAATTTCGGAAATCATGGTTGAGGCATTGAATCTCAACAAAATCTTAAGGTTTATGACAGTTCATGGAAGATCGTGATTGATCAAAATGTAACAAACAACGCTGCTGTAAATGTCAGTCAACTAACCCGAGGTCTGTATTTTTATCAGCTTATCGACAAGACTCAAAAAGTGATAACTGGGAAAATCAGTCTCTTATAATTAACTATTTGAATATAAGATCGTTGACTTAAAACAATATTTATTACCATACTTGGAATTGGGCTAAAAATTGCTTATATTTGTAATTGGAAAAGCTATATGTCTAATAATCAGTTGAATATTGAAAATTAGATCTATAAAACTGAACTGAAAACAACGCTGGTTAAGCATCAAGATAAAATCCAAACATCTGAAGTTTAACAATTTAAATCAGTTCATATGAAACAAGTATTCGCATTGGTGATCGCAGGTATACTTGCGATTCCCTCCTTCGGACAAATCCGGGATAAAGCCCAGGGACATGATGATAGTTTCAGAAGTCCGTCATCTGTAATTTTAAAGCAAAAACTCGATAGTGTCACTTCAGAAATGTGGGTAAATAGTGGTAATTATTGGGCAAAGAGTTCGGTAACCCAATATTATTATGATGGTTATGGAAATCTCAATCAGCAAATAAACGAGCATTGGGATTTGCAGTCTGCGCAGTGGATTAAGGATAATAAGGTTAATTATACCTTTTTGTATCCTCATAAACCTGCTTTAATTGAACGGTATTACTGGAATCTGCAAACTTCTTCATGGAAGTCAAGTTTCAAAAGTGTATTTACTTATGATACTGCCGGAGACCTTTTGAAATTGGAAACCTTCGAACCAGCTGCCAATCCCTGTGAGTGGGTATCTGTAAGTTCAATAGAATATTCCTATGATGCGTGGAATTTTCTAATAAGTGAGACCCATTTTATTTGGGATACCCAGGGGAATTCCTGGGATTTGGATCGTAAACTTGAATATTGCTATGATGAAAGCGCTCTTCTTTCGATTCAAACAGAATACATCTGGAATCTAAGCACGGCACAATGGGAATTCTATTACAAACAGGAGTTTAGTTATGATAACAATGCTAACCTTACAGCAGACCATCAATCATATTGGGACAAGCCCTCAAATGCATGGTTGCCGGTGATGAAAACTGAAAATGAATATAACAATAACTGTCAGGTAGTTTGTAAAACAGAATATGATTGGGATAGTTTCTCAAACGCCTGGCATGCTGTAAACAAGACTGAATCAAGTTATGAGCCTAGCGGGACTTTAATCAATGAATGCATGTTTTATTGGGATGCTGAACTTCATTTGTGGCTTATCCAGGACAAGAATTTATTCGTTTATTCTAATGGATTTAGCTTTGATGATTTGTTATTGCCTTACAGTCTGCCGTTTGCTGCTTCGTATTTTAATTTTATGTTGAACGACATCGTTTTCTGTGGATATCAAAATAGCAATTTTCTCCCGGCAATTAAAGAAACCTTCTATTACTCCACTATTGCGCTTAGCGGTATTGACAACCTGGATGACTTAAACTTTAATATTTACCCAAACCCAGCCCTTGATTATGTCATTTTTAGCTGGAAGTCCGTAAAGCCTGAATATTTCATTGAACTGTACGATTTGTCAGCTCGCAAGGTAATGGATGCCAAGGTTGCAAGAGACAATCCCTTGTATCTTGGCGGGCTGTCCGACGGACTATACATTTATAAACTCATGGATGGCAAAGCGATCGTTAAGACTGGAAAAATCGTTAAACAATAGGTTAAGCCGGATTACTGAAGTTCTGAATGATCTTCTCTCCTAGGATTTGCGCCAGTTTGATCTTTGATTCGGCGCTAAATCCAGCGATATGGGGCGTGAGGAGGACGTTTTCACAGGAAAGGAGGGTGGTGAGGGCGATGGGGCGAAGAGGCGACTGGGCGAAGTGGCGACTGGGCGACTGGGCAAGGTTGTCATCCTGAGCGGAGTCGTTGTCATCCTGAGCGGAGTCGTTGTCATCCTGAGCGGAGTCGTTGTCATCCTGAGCGGAGTCGTTGTCATCCTGAGCGGAGTCGTTGTCATCCTGAGCGGAGTCGAAGGATGGTTTGTCTACCGACATCATCCCTTCAAAATTCATGTCCTCATATTCCAGCACATCCAGGCAGGCACCGACAATTTTTCCTGACTGCAAGGCTTCCACAAGGTCAGCGGTTTTTACATTTTTGCCACGGGCTGTATTGATGAGATAGAACGATTTGCTAAAGGAATTAATAAAATCCTTGTCGACTAAGTAGGTGGTTTCTTCTGTAAGTGGAATATGAAGGCTTACAACATCGGCGAGTGTCAAGAGTTCGTGCATACTCACTTCTTCAACCCATTCATTGCCAAACCCGCTTTTGTATTTGTCATAGGCAATGATTCTGCATTCAAACCCTTTCAGACGCTGTGCAAAGGCACTGCCCATATTGCCATAACCGATAATTCCAATCGTTTTCCCTTTGATTTCCAGTCCACGGTTCCCTTCCCTGTCCCAAACACCTTGTCGTACCTGCTGATCGGCAGCACGAAAATGATTAAAGAGAGAAATCAGCATGCCGAGCGCATGCTCACCAAGAGCATCCCGGTTTCCTTCAGGGGAATTTAAACAGAGAACGCCACGGGAAGCCGCGTAGATAAGGTCGATATTCTCCATGCCGGCACCCTGGCGACCAATAAATTTCAGGTTTGTAGCGTGCTTCAAAAAATCTTTATCCAGCCTGAATTTGCTTCGTATGATGATCCCAAAATAGTCAGGAAGCAAAGTCAAATAGTCAGATTTTTTTAATTCCGGGAAATAATCCACTTCGAAACCATGCTGCTTGAGCATTTCCGGAAGGATAGGGTGGGTACTGTCGATGAAGAGGATTTTGGGTGGCATTGCACAAAATTACTTTATTTTTGCAAAAATCCTTGAGACCATGATCGCTGACAAAACGCTGCAGTTTCTTGCAGATCTGAAAGAAAACAATACCCGCGAGTGGTTTGATGCCAACAGGGATTATTACCAGGAATCCCGCAAAGACTTCAATGCCTATGCTCAGGTATTATTGAATGGGCTTGAAAAGCAAGACCCTGCAATTGCCTCAGCGCAGCTGGCAATAAAGAATTGTGTTTTCAGAATCAACAGGGACGTCAGGTTTTCTAATGACAAATCGCCCTATAAGTCCAATTTTGGTGCATTTTTTACTCCGGGAGGAAAAAATGGCGGCAGGGCTGGCTATTATCTTCATCTTGAGCCAGGCGTTTGCTTTTTAGCCGGTGGTATGTATATGCCAGATGCACAAACACTTAAGCTTGTCAGGCAGGAAATTGATTATAGTTTCAAAGATTTTAGCGAAATTTTTTCCGATAAGAGTTTTAAGAAATTTTTTCCGAACGGAATGGATAAGGAATCCGTGCTTAAGAAGGCGCCATCAGGATATTCAGTAGAGCACCCGGCTATTGAGTATCTCAGGTTTAAGAGTTTCACGGTCTCTCATGATATGGAGGCTGATTTTCTGACGAAAGCCGGCGCAACAGAATACATTCTTCATGCTTATGCCGTAATGCAGCCATTTAATGCATTTCTTAATCAAGCCCTTATCATATGATATTTTATGCACTTTTCTGTTTTTATCCTTTTTTTTCTTAAATTATCACTTACTTTGTGTGTTCAAAACCATTCATTTTTTCTAAATTAGTCTATTCATGAAAATGGCTTCTCGTTTCATTGTTCTTCTTATTTCCTTATTATTCCTGTCATTCGTTTCTTGCAAGCACACTGACGAAACCAACATCAGTGCGCATTTTGGGTCAAAGAGCCATAATTCAGGGAAAGACTGTATGCATTGTCATAAAGTCGGGAATGACGCAACGGGCTGGTTTATAGTTGCCGGTACGGTATATGATACCACCGGTTCAGGCCGCATGCCTAATGGAACAATTCGCTTGTATACAGCCCCGGATGGCACTGGCATTTTAAGAGCCACCGTTGAAGTTGACGCGAATGGCAATTTCTATACTACAGAAAAAGTTGATTATTCAGGCGGTTTGTATCCTGAGATTACCGGCACTACCGGTGACGTACATATGATGCCAAGTCCGACCACCAATGGTGCATGCAATACCTGCCATGATGGAAATACGGCAAGGCGGATATATGTGTGGTAATTGGTAGCAATATTTGCGAGAAAATTCCGTTAAATCCGGGTCACAACATAGAAACATATCTGATGCGGATAAAATACTCTTTCATCTTCATACTCGCTGTTTGTCTTTCCTTTGCTGCTTTGTCCCAGAATGGGGGAAATGGGGTATATCATTTCCTCGACCTGGCTTCCTCTCCCAGGATCGCAGCGATGGGTGGGAACTTCCTTGCCATCGATGATAATGATGTTTCGCTTGCCTTAAGCAATCCTTCATTACTCAACCCGAAAATGAACAATACGCTGGCGCTGAACTTTGTTGATTATTATACCGATGTTAGCTATGGTTCCGTGATGTATGCCAATACTTTAAAGAAGTATGGCAGCTTTATGGCCAGTATGCAATATGTGAGTTATGGACAATTTCAGAGGACTGACGACGGAGGTAATGTAATCGGAACTTTTTCCGCTGGTGATTATGCGTTCAATCTTGGATGGGGCAGGCGGCTGGACTCGAATTTCTCTATCGGGGCTAATCTGAAAGGGATATATTCTCATTATGACGACAACATTTCATACGGAATTGCTGTTGATGTGGCCGGGTCTTATACTGATCCGAAACACAATCTTTGCGTCAGTTTACTTGCAGCCAATATCGGCAGGCAATTAAAGCCATACGACGGAGGTAATGTTGAGCCAATTCCTTTTTCTATGTCATTGGCTGTGTCGAAAAAGCTGAAACACCTTCCTTTCAGGTATTCAATCATTTATACGCATCTTGAGAAATGGAATCAGGGGTATACCGATCCTGCAACAACGGGAAATGTTGATCCTATTACCAACCAGCCCATTAAGAAAAGCGGGCTTGACGGTTTTGGCGACGACCTGATGCGCCATATCATCATTGGTGGCGAGTTTAGCCCTGCAAAAGCATTAAGTCTTCGCCTTGGGTACAACTACCAGCGGCGCCAGGAACTGGCTGTAGACACACGAATGAAAACAGTAGGTTTTTCCTGGGGTATCGGCATCAGGATCAGTCGTTTCCAGTTTAACTACAGCCGTTCTGCGTTTCACCTGGCGGGATCTCCGAACTATCTGAGTTTGGTTGCACAATTATAGGCTGAAGGCTGTTAGGCTGATGGCAATTAGGCTGAGGGCTGATGGACATTGTCGGTATTAATCCATATTTGGGTTTCATAAATATTTTGTAATTTTGGTAAAAATATTGTTTGACTTACTGAAAAGATAATAATAATACACGCCTTCAGCAAACAGCCTAACAGCCCTCAGCCCTCAGCCTAACAGCCTTCAGCCTAACAGCCCTCCATGTACCTTCAAAAGCTCACCGTCACCAACTTCAAAAATTACGAACAGGCTGAGTTCTCCTTTTCCGAGAAGATTAACTGCCTGGTGGGTGACAATGGCGAAGGGAAGACGAATATGCTGGATGCTATTTTTTATCTTTCATTCTGTAAAAGTTATTTCAACCCGCTTGATACCCAAAACATCCGCCATGGAGAGGACTTTTTCGCCATTCATGGTTATTACCAGCGTAATGGCGACAGTTCTGACCAGGTGAGCTGTATTCAAAAAAGAAACCACAAGAAACAATTCCGACTCAACAAAAAAGACTATGATCGCCTGGCTGACCATATTGGATTATTCCCTTTGGTCATGGTTTCGCCTTCTGATGCTGACCTCATCAACCTGGGCAGTGAAGAGCGCAGGAAGTACTTTGATGGTGTGATTTCCCAATTTGACAAAGTGTACCTTGAAGATCTGCTGAATTATAACAAAGCCGTTCAGCATAGGAATGCCTTACTACGGTTTTTTGCAGAGAGCCATTCTTTTCAACAAAGCTCGCTCGATATCTGGAATGAGCAAATGGTCATGCTGGGTAGCAAGATTCACAAAAAGCGTGAAATTTTTCTGGAAAGTTTCATCCCACTTTTCCAGGAATTCTTTGAGGTCATTAGTGAAGGCAAGGAAAAAGTGGAGATACATTATGAGTCACAACTTCATGATCATGATTTTGCCGGAATACTAAATGAGGCCCTATCGCGTGACCTGGCGTTAAAGTACAGCACGGTGGGGGTTCATAAAGACGATATGCTGTTCAATCTCTCAGGATATCCTGTGAAAAAATATGGGAGCCAGGGACAGCAAAAGAGTTTTTTGATTTCCCTGAAACTTGCCCAATTTGAATTCACCCGCCGGATCAAAGACTTTAAGCCGGTTTTGTTGTTCGATGACATCTTTGACAAACTTGACGACCGCCGTGTTGCCCAGTTGATCCGGCTGGTTGGAGAGAATAATTTCGGGCAGGTTTTTATCACGGATACCAAATATGAGCGGATCAAAAGCATCTTTGCCAGCATCGAAATTGATCATATGATCTATCGTATCAGCAATGGAAAACCTGATATATTGTGAAAAAGATTCCCCGAAGTCGAGAAATCACGCTGAAAGATGCCATTACACTCTTGCTTCAGACTTATCATTTGGAGGACAAACTGATTGAACACCGTCTCATCGCCAATTGGGAAGTAGTGGTCGGGACCATGATCAGCAGGCATACCAAAGACTTATGGATCAAGGATGAAAAGCTGTTTGTGAAACTGGATTCCGCAGCCATTCGCATGGAGTTGAGTTACAACCGCAGCCAGTTGGTTCAGATGCTGAATGAAAGTATTGGGAAGGAGTTGATTAAGGAGGTGGTTTTGAGGTAGTTGATATGCCAATGTGCCGGCATGCCGATGTGAAGGATAGATTATAAACAATATGAAACAGTTACTGCTCTTATTGACAATCCTACTAACAACAAATTCAGTATTGGGGCAGAACTTGAATTTTCCGGATTCAAATGCGATCTGGTCAGTTTATAATGAAAAATATTTCGTTAAGGGAGATTCAACTTACAATGGATCTGTCTATAAAAAATATTATTTTACGAATGATAGCATTGTGACGACAGGTAGCTTTTTTGCCTTACTCAGAGAAGATACCATCCTGAAAAAAGTTTTTTCTATCCCTGCAGGCAGTACGCAAGAGCATTTGCTATATGACTTTTCATTAGCACTAAACGACACTATTTCAGTTTACCCGCTTTCTTTCCCTTTTTATTCCGGGCCTATTCTGATTAAGGTGGATTTAATTGACAGCATACTACTTGGCAGTAATTTTTACAAAAGATTGAAGATATCAGGAGTCAATCAGAACACCGGATACAATGAATACTGGATTGAAGGAATTGGAAGTACAATGGGACTCTTTAACAGTGGAATAACTGGAATTATGGTCTTCGACATTTATTATCCAACCCTGTTGTGCTTCGAAAAAGACGGAGTTACGTTATATATCAATCCCAATTTTACCAGTTGTTATCAGAATTATCCGACAGGAATCGATGAGAATTCATCCTGGGATAGGACGCTTTTTTTTCCAAATCCGGCAAATAATAGAATATATGTCGAATCAGTCTATGGAATTACCTCATACAAAATTGAATCTCTGAGCGGGCAAATACTCAAGCAGGAAATGACTAACACTACATCATTTTCAATAGACATTTCGAGCTTGCTCAATGGAATTTATTTGTTTACTTTAACAACTGACAAGGGTTCAATAACAAAGAAATTTATAAAAATTGGCTTAGCTTTGTCAAAGTAACAGTTTGCAACATGGTCATCGCAAATACTCTTGCTGAAAAAGCGTATCAAAATGTCATAATCTATTGCTTTTCAGGAACCGGCAATTCGAGAAATGTTGCTCTATGGTTAAAGAAGGTTGCTGAAGAAAACAATATCCAATGTCAAATCATCAATATTGCCCAAATCGACAGGCTTTCAATTGATCCACCGGAACCTGGTGCTCTTGTTGTCTTTGTTTCGCCGGTTCATGGGTTCAATTTCCCACCCATCATGCTGCATTTTATTTTGCGCTATCCAAAAGGGAAGAATAAGGTTGTGTTAATGAATACCAGAGCCGGTATGCTCATCGGTAAGTTCATTACCCCGGGTATGACAGGAATCGCATTCTATTTGTCTGCTATTATTCTCATAATCAAAGGGTTTTCAATCAAAGCAATTTTACCGGTTGATATGCCGTCAAATTGGATTTCACTGCACCCCGGCCTGAACAATCGAACCGTGAAATATCTGCACGAAAAGAATAAAGAAAGGGTTGTCGTTTTTGCTCAAAAGATTCTGTCGGGCAAATCACACTTTAAAGCTTTGCTCGAAATCTATGACATATTGCTGGCTCCCATTGCTTTAGGTTACTATATAGTAGGACGATTCTTTTTAGCCAAATCATTTTTTGCCTCGGGCGATTGCGACAACTGTGATCTCTGTATTAAATCTTGTCCCGTAAAAGCAATTATCAAAGTTGATCACAGGCCATTCTGGACCTTCAACTGCGAAAGTTGTATGAAGTGTATGGGTAACTGTCCCAAAAGAGCCATAGAAACCGGTCATGGATATGTCATTGGATTCAGCCTGTTTTTTTGGTCGGTTTTTTTGGCTGTTTTTAATAAATACTGGGACTTTTACTTTTTGCAGATTGAGAACAGCTTCGTTAAAATGTTGGTGGAATCAGTTCTCTTTTTATCACTCCTTGTCATGTGGTACACTACCTGTCCGAAGTGTGCAAAAAAATACGGAAAGAATTATGTCGTTCTGATGGCACAGGTTTAAGATCACTTTAATAATTATATTTAAGCTTGAATGAAGTCCCTGACTAACAATGGCCCTTTCTTAGAAAATAATTGAACAAAAATATCTAAAATAGCATGATAATGAGTTAATTAAATCTAAAGAAAATATTAATTACCTTTAACAATTAATAATAACTTTCGGTGACATGGACAAGCTAAAGCTAATTGGGTTGGTCTTTTTTCTTGGATTTTCCTCTCAAGCATTTGCAAAGGCTGGGATTGCAAATGACGGGCTCGAATTCGATTTGGTAATAATTGCATTTCTTCTTCTGGTAGTTGGATTTCTCGAGGCAATCGACTACCTCATGAAAAACGGGAAAGTTCTTTAT